>Ga0123356_10000593_pt1 | contig 40148 bp, 40 predicted proteins | sample TergutEmb28metaG_2_FD_92546 | JGI IMG/M metagenome (GOLD analysis project Ga0123356, IMG submission 92546) | Embiratermes neotenicus P3 segment gut microbial communities from Petit-Saut dam, French Guiana - Emb289 P3 | ecosystem: Host-associated > Arthropoda: Insects > Digestive system > Gut ...
GTCGTAGAAAACAAAATCGTCGGCGGCATTGTTCTTTACGGCCCGGATTGCCGTCCTGCGCGCGGCCTTGGGTACAAGCAGCAGGAGCCTGCAATTTGCCGTCTTGCGCAGCGACCGGCAGAACGCTTCGGTTTCTCCGACAGGTATCCCGTCCGCGACGTCAATCACCGCGGCGTCAAGCTGCAAAACATCCGCGTCCAGGGCCGCCTGCCGGGGATCCAGCAGCAGATAAGGTTCGATTTCCCAATCGGGGCGTCCCTTCACGGCGGCCGAGAGGCTTTGGGCAAGAACTTTGTTTGTTGTGATGAACCCAATCTTTTTCATGGCGATACCCTTCCTTTACATGTCCATTATAACACGGGGGTCAAGCCTTGCGCCCTAGCCGCGCAGGACAGTTTTTATTTGCCAATCCAAAAAACTAGCCGCGGCGGCTAGGTTCAAGCGAAATGATTTATGCTATACTTATGGACGAATATAAACTGAGGATGGTGCTGCCCATGAAAAAAACCCTTGCGCTGTTCTGCACCGCTCTGCTGGCTTTGTTATGTTTTGCCTGTGGGGAAAAGCCGCCCGGCCCTTCGCCCGACCCGGAACAATCCGTCGCGCTGCTTACGCTACATGCCGATAAGCAGCCCCTGCGCATCGTCACGCAGAAGGAGGGCGTGACCGTCACCCTGCAAATGCTGGAATATGAGCCTACGATTGGTTTTTTCCGGCCCATCGCCGACAAATGGGAAGAGGCCCTGGAGCCAGGCAGGGAATATGAGCTTCCCGGCGTGCCGACAGCGGGTATACCGGAATACCGGCTGCTCGCGCGGCAGGGGGAAAACATCGCCATACATCTCTTGACTTCAGGCGGCGATGAAATCATCGAAATTGAGGGCGGGCTTTGGAGCCCCGCGCCAATCGAGGCGGATTCCCCCATGGTCCACCTTGCCCGGGCCGCCGTTATCGCGCCGCATGAGGAGTGGTACGATTACTGGTACACCATCGCCAACGCCATCGCGACCCTGCGCGGTGTGGACCTGGACCTGGCGCCGGATGAATTGAGCGAGGAAGGCAGCGCGTACCGTGTGCCGGAATGGCTCTTTGAGGCTTACGCGGCGGCGCTGTTCCCCGGCAAGGATGTTCCACTTTTGGAAAAGGGCGAAAGCGATTGGGTGAGCTACCACCCGGAAACCCACGAGCGCTACTGGGTGACCCAGGCGTATTCCACCTGGATTTGGGCGGAATACAAAAGCGCGAAACAGAATTCTGACGGCACCTGGGATGTTACCTTCACCGTCGGCACCACGGACGACGACATCACGGGGGAAAAGACTGTCAAATTGGCCCCCAACGCGGCCTACAACCCAGACAGTCCCTTCGAATATCACATTGCCGACCTGTCTCTGGACGGGGACTATGATCCTCCAAATCCCGCGCCGCCGCCCCCGGAAATTGTTGTGGGCGCCTGGCGCGCGCCGGTGAAGCGCGGGCACGCGGCCTGGTTGGAGATTTATGAGGACGGCATGGCCGGGCTTTATATGGGCGACGACGAGAGCGACCAGCTCTACGAAATTTATAAAGGCACTGTGTGCCCCACCGACGACACCGACATCGAAGGCAGCGGCGTCGATTATGTGATGGAGATGGAATTCTATCTGGACTGGCACATTTACGAAAGCGAGGACGGCTCGCCCGTCGCCGGCGTCCCGGACAGCTATAAAGGCATCTATACCCTGCGCCAGGAGTGGGAGGGCGATCAGCAGGTGCTGCATGTCGTTGCGGGCATCGACACGGACCCGCTCTTCGGCAAGGAGGAGCTAAAAATGCTGTGGATGCCCAAAACCCTGCAAGACAGCCGCATGGTGGAAATTGAGGCTGTGGGATGAGGCGATTCCGAAGCGGAGCCGGATATAAAAATAACCCTATAATTGTCACTTGAAAAGCATCAAAATTTGCGGTATAATGAGAGAGAACTTTTTCATCCAGAAAGGAGCAAACGTATGGGACTCATCAAAGCGATCGCGGGCGCGGCGGGAGGTGTCATTGCTGACCAGTGGAGAGAATATTTCTACTGCGAAGCCATCGACAAGGATATCCTCGTCGTCAAAGGACAAAAGCGCACCTCGGGGCGCAGCAGCAACACCAAGGGCGTGGACAACATCATTTCCAACGGTTCGATCATCGCCGTGGCAGACGGCCAATGCATGATCATCGTGGAGCAGGGCAAGGTAGCGGAGCTGTGCGCCGAGCCCGGCGAGTTCGTCTACGATACCTCCACGGAACCCAGCATCTTTTTTGGCGGCCTTGGGCAGGGAATTGTCGCGTCTTTCGTCAACATAGGCAAGCGCTTCACTTTCGGCGGCGAAGCCCCCAAGGACCAGCGGGTCTATTACTTCAACACGAAGGAACTCATCGACAACCGTTTCGGTACGACGAATCCCGTGCCCTTCCGCGTGGTGGACAAAAATATCGGCCTGGATATCGACATCGCCATTAGGTGCAACGGCGTGTACTCGTACAAGATCGTCGACCCGATGCTGTTCTACACCAATGTGTGCGGCAACGTGCAAGTGGCTTACAGCCGGGAGGAAATCGACGCCCAGTTGAAAGCGGAATTCCTCACCGCCCTGCAGCCCGCCTTCGCGAAGATCTCCGACATGGGCATCCGCTACAGTTCCCTGCCCGGCCACACCCTGGAGCTGGCCGAAGCCATGAACGAAGCGCTCACCGCCAAATGGTCGGATCTGCGGGGACTTTCCGTCGTTTCCGTGGGGATCAACTCCGTGAACGCCTCCAAGGAAGACGAGGACCTCATCAAGCAACTGCAGCGTAGCGCTGTCATGCGCGACCCCACCATGGCGGGCGCCGTTCTCGTGGGCGCGCAGAGCGAGGCCATGAAGCTGGCGGCGGCCAACGAAGGTGCGGGCCCTGCTATGGCCTTCATGGGTATGAACATGGCCGGTGCGGCCGGTGGCATGAACGCCGGGAACCTATTCGCCATGGGCCAACAGCAGCAACCGCCGCCGCAGTATCCGCCGCAGGGCGGTTATCCCCAGCAGCAATATCAGCAGCAACCGCCGCCTCCGGGCCAGGGTTGGTCTTGTGCCTGCGGCGCGGTGAATCAAGGGAAATTCTGCCAGGGCTGCGGCCAGGCCCAGCCCGCGCCACCCGCTGCGGGATGGGCCTGCGCCTGCGGGCAGGGAGGCAATGCGGGCAAGTTCTGCCAGGGCTGCGGCCAGCCCCAGCCCGCGACAGGCTGGACCTGCGCTTGCGGCGCGGTGAACCAGGGCAGGTTCTGCCAGGGCTGCGGCAAACCCCAGGCGTAGAAAGAGATCGTTTTGATATTACATCTCAACACCCAATTCAACGAGGAAGAGACGCGGATTCTTCACGGCTTCATGCGTCAGGTGCGCGGAGATATTTCCGTCGTGCTTGCCATGAACGCTGACCAGGTGAATGGCGTAACCAATCCAAATCGGATGATTCGCGTTGGCGGGCTTTGCCTTTGCGAGGAAAAAAACGAGCCGGGCAAATGGTATATGGGACAGATGTCTAATGGCACATATGATTTTTGGGGGCGTTACGGTAATTTGCATGATGCATTAGAAGGCCTTTAGGCTGAATAATCTACACAAAAAGGAGAGATAACCATGGCGAAGAAAGAATGCGACATCTGCGGAGGCAAAATAGGGCTTTTGGGCAACCGCAAGCTCGACGACGGCAACTGCTGCAAGGACTGCGCGAACAAGCTTTCCCCCTGGATGACGGGGCGGCGCAAAACCACCGTGGAGGACATCAAGCAGCACCTGGCCTACCGGGAGGAAAACAAGCGCAAGCTCCAGCAGTTCAATCCCAGCAACATAGTGGGCGAGGACTGGAAGGTCTATGTGGACCCGAACATGGGCGCTTTCGCGGTAACCCGCAGCAGCAACCTGCGCACGGACAACCCGGATATCATCCTGCTCTCCCAGGTGGTTTCCTGCGAGATCGACAGGCAGGAGCAACAGAGCGAGGTCTATCAGCAGACATCCGATGGCTCCAGGAGGAGCTACAACCCGCCGCGTTATGACTATACCTACGACTTTGAGGTCAATATCCAGGTTAACTCCCCGTGGTTTAACGAGATCAAATTCCGCCTGAACCCCAACACCATCAAGGACCGCTACGATCCGGCGTTCCGGCAGTACGAGGCCATCGGGGACCAGATCCGTTCCATGCTGCTATCCGGCAGAGGCGGCATGGGCGGCGGTATGCCGATGGGCGGTGGCATGGGGATGGGTGCGGCAGGCATGGGGATGGGTGCGGCAGGCATGGGGATGGCTGGCGGCATGGGCGGCCAGTTCCAGCAGCCCATGCAAGGTCAATTTCAGCAGCCGGGCCAGTTCCAGCAGCAGCCGATGCAGCCGGGCCAATTCCAGCAACCCATGCAACAGCCAATGCAGCAGGGTCAATTCCAGCAGCAGCCGGCGCCGGCCGCGGCGCAGTCTGCTTGGTTCTGCCAATCCTGCGGCAACCAGAACACGGGCATGTTCTGCCAGAGCTGTGGGGCGAAGAAGTAAAGGAGGATGCATCATGGCAACCAGGCGTACCGCCAGCATTTTGCTTGCGTTGTGCATGGCATTGGGTTTGTTGGCGCTTGTGCCTGTTACAGCGAACGCGGCAGTTCCTGATGGCCCGACTCCCTTCAACATATGGGACTTTAATTATTCCGTTGACGCCGACGGAAGCGGCACCTATGGAGATGGGTCGTGGTCCTGGGTACAGAGCACCAAAACCCTCACCCTGAATAACATCAACCACTCCACCGGCTCCAACCGAGCGCTGGAACTGCCCCCTGGCGCGACCATCGTGCTCAACGGCGCGAACTCGCTCACCAGCACATACGAAGGCTTCTACAATACCAACGCGATATTTGTGGATTATGCGGGTGAGGGTGGTAATTTAGCCATTACCGGCAGCGGCAGCTTGAATGCCACGGCCGGCACGACGACGGCAAATAACTTTAGCTACGCCATTGAAATTTACGGCAGCCTCACGGTTGGCGGTGGCGCGACGGTCACCGCCACGGGCGGAGACGCCCCAACGTACAGCATCGGCATTCAAACGCATGGCGGCGGCCTCACAGTCGGCAGCGGCAGCATGGTCACCGCCACGGGCGACTACTGTGCGATAGGCCAAAACTACACCGTGCCAAACGGATACAAGTACACGGTATCTGCCAACAAGAACGGCGCAAGCCCCTCAACCGGCACCAGCAATGGCGCCTTTGTGATCGACGGCACGCACAAATACGCGAAAATTGTTGCGCCCGGATCCGGGTCCGCAAAGGATTGTTTCAAGCTATGGGGTAAAACCACCAGCTGGGAAAAGACCCCGCTGAACTGGTTTTTGCTTATCGTGTGCTTCGGTTTCATCTGGATGTGGTTTTAGGCCGCTGCGCTGCATCCTAATAATGGAAATATCAAAAATGATAGTGGAGGTGAACCTATGTCAGCATTGCTGGAATACAAATGCCCAAACTGCGCGGGCGCCATCGCCTTCGACAGCGCCACTCAGCAGATGGAATGCCCCTTCTGCGGCGCGAGTTTCACCATGGAATCCCTGCAGGCCATGGACGACAGCCTAAGCAGCGCGCAACAGGAACTAAGCTGGGGCACCCCTGAAGGAGAATGGGGCCAGGGCGAAACCGAGGGCATGGCAGTATATGCCTGCCAGTCCTGCGGCGGCGAGATCGTGGCCGACGCCACCACCGCCGCCACAAAATGCCCCTTCTGCGACAATCCCGTGGTCATGAAGGGTCAATTCGCCGGGGCGCTGCGGCCAAACGCGGTGATCCCGTTTAAGCTGGACAAAAAGGCCGCCAAGGCCGCACTGGAAAAGCACCTGCTGAAAAAACGGCTGCTGCCCAAAGTGTTTCGGGATCAGAACCACATCGATGAGGTCAAGGGCGTATATGTGCCCTTCTGGATCTATGACGCCGATATGGACGCCAACCTGCGTTACAAGGCCACCAAGCTGCGCAAGTGGAGCTCCGGGAACTATGACTACACCGAAACGAGCACCTTTTACGTCTACCGAGGTGGCAGGATCGGCTTCGACCGGGTACCTGTGGACGGCTCCTCCAAGATGCCCGACGACTTGATGGAATCCGTGGAGCCCTTCAATTGGAAGGATGCGGTGGATTTCCAGACAGCTTACTTAGCGGGCTATCTGGCGGATAAATATGACGTGGACGCGCAGCAGAGCCAGGCCCGGGCCAACGAGCGCATCCGCAGCAGTACGGAAAGCGCCTTTGCCGCCACCGTGACGGGCTATACCAGCGTGACGCCTGAAGGCGGCTATGTCAATCTGCTGGGCGGCACGGTGCGCTACGCGCTCTACCCTGTGTGGCTGCTGAACACCACCTGGCAGGGCAAAAAATTTACCTTCGCCATGAACGGCCAGACTGGCAAATTCGTGGGCGACCTGCCCATGGATAAGGGCGCTTACACCCGCTGGCTTGCTGGAATTACATTGGGCGCGGGTGCCGCGGCTTTTGCTTTATTCTATCTTATCTGGCCTTGGATAGGAGGGTTTATGCCATGAAAAAAATCATCTGCGCACTATTCGCGCTGGCCCTGGCCCTGGCATTGGCCATTCCTGTCTTTGCAGTTCCCCTGCCCATGCTTGTGGACGACGCCGGGCTGCTGGGCGCTTCCGAGGCGGCCGCTCTTGATAAAAGGCTCGCGGCGCTGTCAGAGAAATACCAATGCGACACGGTGGTCGTCACGGTGGATTCCGCCGGAGATACCGCTATGGGAGATTACGTAGACGACTTTTACATGAACAGCGACTACGGGCAGGGTGAAAACTATGACTGCTTCATACTGCTGATTGATGTAGAAAATCAGTCGTGGATTCTATCGCCCTACGGCGATGTGGGAGCGTTCACCAACGCGGGCATGCGTTTCATCAACGAACGGCTGAGAGAGGATTTGTTCGAAGGAGACGATGCCGCCGCGCTGGACGGCTTCGTGGGCTGGTGCGAGCGCTTTTACGCGCAGGAGGCCACCATCGGTAAGCCCTACGACGAGGGCTTCCTGCCGCCTGTCGACAGCGCCGTTCCCGCGGTTCTCTCTCGCGACCCCGACGCTCTTTCCCTACTTGTGGACGAGGCCAGCCTGCTCAGCGCCCCCGAAGCCGCCGCTCTGCAGGAAAAGCTCGAAGCGCTTTCGGACAAATGGCAAAACGACATCGTGATCGTCACGGTTGACTCCATCGGCAATGCCGACCCGGTAGCCTTCGCGGACGACTGGTTCGACTACGGCGGTTACGGCCGGGGCGAGAATTATGACGGCGTGCTGCTGCTGGTCTTCATGGACGAGGATCCGCCCGGCGGGTGGCTTTCCACTTGCGGCGGCGCGATTGACGTCTTTACCGATGCGGGCATTAAATTTATCAGCAAGCAGTTGCGCTCAAATGGCCTGAACAGCGGCGGCTACGCTAAGGCTTTCAATCGCTTTGCTGATTTGTGCGATGAATTCTACGCGCAGGCCGAAACCGGCGAGCCCTACGATGTGGGCAGCCTGCCAATGACCTCCGGTGATTATTTCAGAATCGTGCTGCTGAGCTTGGCCGGCGGATTAGGCATGGCCTGGATTGTGACTGGCGGTATGAAGAAGAAACTCAAAACCGTGCAGAAGAAGCAAGCGGCGGCGGACTACGTGCGGCCTGGCAGTTTGCAGGTGGCCTATGCCAACGAGCAGTTCCTGTACAAGAATGTCATCCGTAAAAAGAAGGAGACATCGTCCTCCGGCGGCGGCGGGGGATCGAGCACGCACAGCAGTTCTTCCGGGCGCAGCCACGGCGGCGGCAGGATTTAAACCGAACAACTGAAAACACGGATTCGAGACAGACGCCGGCAATGATACCAAAACCGCCTTGCCTAATTGGGCAGGCGGTTTTGATTCGCGTTTTGGAATGACATTCTGAAAAAGACGCAAGCATGATACAGAGTGTTTGTTGAAATAAGACAAATCGAATATCGTCACATCATCCGGAACCCCTCATACTCCGTTACCCATTTTGCCGCAGCCTCGGGCTCATACTCCATCGGAATGCGTCCCACGATGGCCTTGAGTTTCGCGATGCGGCCGCCCATTTTCGCCAGCTTGAAGACCAGCGGCAGGTGATCTAGGTTGCGTACCAGCACTTTTATAGCATCCTTCGGGCCCTTCACGCCGCCCATGGCGATCAGCCCGCGCTGGAACAGCAGGTCGTGCTGTTGGGGGGTCAGGGCCATGACTGTGTTCTTAAGCACGTCGGTGGCGGCGCGGGCTTGTGCGTCGGCCGTGGCGTAGCCTACTTCGGCGGCAGGCCTTTCGGTAAACGTATGGACCTGATACTTCCATAGCTTCGCGGTGCTATAATCGCCCCGACAGTGCTCCAGCAGCACGTCGGCGAGCACTTTCCCCTGGTCCATGGCCGAACCGACGCCCGATCCCCCCAAGGGGTCGGTCATACAGGCGCTGTCGCCCACGGCGGCGTAGCCGTCTGCCACGATGAGTCCCAGGGGGCGGCGCAGCGGGATTGTCGCCTGCTGGCCGCCGCGCAGCAGCTGATCGCCCAGGAGGGGGTTATCCTCCCGCAGATCGGCAAGGCCTGCGGCGATATCCTCCTGCGTGAGGGGACCGCCCACGCTCCCCAGAAGCACATCAATGCTATCTGGATTCGCGATGGCCCATGAAAAGCCCTTCTGCTTCCGGTGCCCGAGATAATACTTGCTGCTATGCTCCGGATCGGGACCTGGCAAGCGATTCAAAAACCCCCGCCAAACGTAAAACACTTGGCCGTAGCCAAGCCTTTTTGGGATGAGAAAATTTTCCGGCAGGCCCATACGCACCGGCGACTGCCAGCCTGCCGCGTCGATGACTATATCCGCTATGCGTTCTTTTTCCGTCTCGCCGTTACATGTGCGCAAGCCGGCCACGCGGCCGTTTTTCATGACAGGCCCTGTGACCTCCGTTTCGAACAGGAACTCCACGCCTGCCGCGACGCAATCGGCGATCATCACAGCCAGGAGCTCCCGCCGTTCCGCGTGCATCTGCCGCGGGATGGTCGGCTCAAGGGGCAGTTTGGGCCAGCGTTTCGAGGGCCCAACCATAACGGCGTTGTGATACGTGCCCGCGTGTTCATCCGGTATATCGCTGAACCCGTTGCGCACCAGCACGCCGCGTTCCACCGCGTCTGTCCAGTCGTAGCCTAAGCCCTGCCTGGGATGCTGCTCCACTACCGTGACGCGCTCGCCGGCCTTCGCCAAATGAAGCGCCGCGCAAAGGCCGCCATGCCCCGCGCCCGCTACCAAAAAGTTTGACATATGGAATCCTCCTTAAAAATTTTTGCTAAACCCCGACAAATATGCTATATCCAAAGCTTTCCAGAGATAAGAGCGCAACGCAACGACGGAGTTCCAGAAGCATTATAGCACAAGCGTCAAGAATATGGAAGACCTTGCGACAACAATTTTCGTAATTCTCGATTTTACGAAAAAGAATCCAAAGCGTTGTTTTCCCATAGATATGTGAACGCAACCGTATTTTTCGGGATTTTTTTCCTTTGCATGAAAAAATCTTGACAAACCATAAAAAATATGTTACAATTTTTTGGCCATTCTATGCGCCAGGATGAAAATGGCAAAAAGATAAGATTGGGAGGAATTAGTTATGGCATTTTGCGGAAATTGCAGCACAGAGATTCAAGAGGGCATCACTTTTTGCCCCGTATGCGGCGCCGGCACCGGCGGCTTTGATGAAGCCAAGGACGCCAGCGACAACAAACTCATGGGCATCCTCTCCTACATCCTTTGGTTCGTACCCCTCATCACGGGGGACACCAAGAAATCCCCCTTCGTCAAGTTCCACGCCAACCAGGGCCTGCTCGTGTTCATCCTCGGCATTGCCTATTCCATCGCCAGCGCCATCCTTCGCGCTATCCTCGGCGCAATTTTCCCGCTGCGCTGGAGCACCGCCCTTGTCCCTGTCTATTCCAGGGGCGCGATTTACTCAATCCTTAGCTTTATCATTAGCATTGTTTCCCTGGCGATCCTCGTCTTGGCCATCATGGGCATCCTCAACGCGGTCAACGGCAAGAAGAAGGAACTGCCCATCATCGGCGGAATCACGATTCTGAAGTAAGTTGAGTGTTCAGAGCGGAGATTGAGAGTGACCTAAGAAAGAACCTCCCTGTTATCAGGGAGGTTTGTTTCGGTAACTCATAACTCTCCGCTCAACCAATCACCGTCACCCCGGGCGCGGCGTCAAGGCCCGCCACCTGGCGGATGGAGCCCACATGATAGAGCATATCGCCCTTGTTGTCTTTACCCCGCTCGAAGAGGACGATCAACATGGTTTTGGCGGGAGCAGGCTCTTTCGCTCGGCCGCGTTCATCCACCTCAAAATCATTGTTGGCCAGATAATCCACTTTCAGCTCAATGGAGCCGCCTGTTTTGTTGATTTCCGTCACCTTTGGCGAATACATACGGATCGCCGCGGTAATCGGCACCAGGTAGACTTCCTTGGCGGGGTCATAGACAAAGTCGAAATCTGCGCCCTCCACGGTGGCGTGCCTTGGCGGCAGAATACCGAAATAGTCCTGGAACGCCTGCTCCACCCTTGCCTTGGGCACCTGCATGCGGCCGTCGTCGTCCATGCTGAACTGATCGGGCGTATTGTCTTCGGACTGCAGAATGGACCACAGGCAGATATCCAGCAGCTGCGGCACGTTTTTGTCCGGTACTCGCTCAATGGAGTCGAAGGGATCCGGGTCGTGCACGACGATGTTCGCCAAAAACGCCTCGTATTTCTTTTTTGCTTCGGGGTTGTCGATGCGCGCCTGAATACCGCCCGCCGCCATGCGCGCCAAAGATACAATCCCCACCACCGCCAGGGCGACCAATACCATCCCCAGTGGAAACGCCCATTTATGCGAGCGCCTGCGCCTTCTCATCTCCGCCATGTTTTTTCCTCCAATTAATCTGTAATCCCCTAATTCCTAACTTGGCCTTGGCCAAGGATCAGGTATTTGCTGCTGGTCAGGTGGCGCAGACCCAGCGGGCCCCGTGCGTGCAGCTTTTGCGTGGCGATGCCGATTTCCGCGCCGAGGCCGAATTCGCCGCCGTCCGTAAACCGCGTGGAGGCGTTGACATATACCGCCGCCGCGTCGACCTCGTTCAAGAAGCGCTGCGCCAATCCGTAATCGCTGGTCACGATGCATTCGCTGTGCCTGGTGCTGTATCGCGCGATATGCGACAGGGCTTCGTCCATATTGGCAACGACTTTGATTGCCAGAATCAGTGCGCCGTATTCCGTTGCCCAGTCTTCTTCCGTCGCGGGGATGCCATTGATTATTTTTAATGCGCGTTCGTCACAGCGCAGTTCCACATTGCTTAGTGTTTGGGTGAGCCTCGGCAAAAATTCGGCCGCGATGTCCGCGTGCACCAGCAGCGTTTCCAGCGCGTTGCAGACCGAGGGCCGCGAAACCTTCGCGTTCTCTGTAATGGCAAGGGCCATGGCGATATCGGCGCTGGCGTCCACGTAGGTATGGCAGACGCCGGCACCGGTTTCGATTACGGGAACAGTCGCATTCTCGACAACCGCCTTGATGAGCCCCGCACCGCCCCTGGGGATGAGTACATCCACCAAGCCGTTGGCCCGCATAAGGGCCGCAGCACTTTCCCGGGATGTATCTTCCACCAGCTGCACGCAGTCAGCGGGCAGGCCAGTTGAAGTGATGGCCTCTCTCAGCGCGTTGGCGATGGCCATGTTGGAGTGAATGGCTTCCTTGCCGCCTCTTAAAATCAACGCGTTGGCGCTTTTGAGGCAGAGAGCCGCCGCGTCGGCGGTCACGTTGGGCCGGGCCTCGTATATCATGCCGATGACGCCCAGGGGCACGCTCACCTGCCGCATTTGCAGGCCGCTTTGCAGCACGCCGCCCCCCAGCACCACGCCGATGGGGTCCGCCATGCCCTTGATGTCCCCTATGCCCTGGCGCATGCCGGCGATCCGCGCGGGGGTCAGGCGCAGGCGGTCCTGCAAAGAAATTGCCATATGGTTTGCCTGCGCGTTTGCCAGGTCCAGACCGTTCGCTTCCAGAATTGCTGCTTCTTTTTCAGCCAAAACGTTTGCCATGGCTTCCAGCGCCGCGTTGCGTAGATTGCCGGCGCTTACCATTAACGCTCTTGACGCTTTTTGCGCCTGTTCACCCAATTGTTGTATGGTCATGCCGATTTCTCCTGCCTTCTGAAATGTGTTCCAATTTGCCGCCCATCCATTAATTGATATAAATCCTCCGGCGCGGCGCCATTCAGAATCACCGCGTCGATGCCCGCCTCCGTGGCGATTTTCGCGGCCTCCAGCTTTGTTATCATCCCGCCGGTACCGCGGCTGCTGCCGCTGGAACCCCCCAGCGCCAGGATATCGTCCGTGATGTTTGCCACCACCGGGATCAGTCTGGCGCCGTCGTTTTCGACAGGGTTTGCGGTATACAAACCATCCGTGTCGGTGAAGAAGATCAGCGCGTCGGCTTGGATCAGCCTCGCGACAAGGGCGGACAGGTTGTCGTTGTCGCCGAAGCGCGTGCCCTCGATTTCTTCCGTGGAAACGCTGTCGTTTTCGTTGATGATGGGAATCGCGCCGAGCTCAAAAAGCTTTGAAAACGTGTTCAACAGATTTGCGCGGCGGTCCCCATGGGTGAAATCGCCCCGGGTGAGCAGCAGTTGACCCACGGTGTTGCCGCATTCGCCGAAATATTTGTCATAAAGGAACATGAGTTCGCATTGGCCCACGGCGGCGGCGGCTTGGCGGCTCGGGGTGTCTTTTGGCCGCTCGCGCAGGTTCAGCCCATTCACGCCCATCGCCAAAGCCCCGGAGGAAACCAGCACGACCTCCCGCCCGGCGTTGTGCAAATCGCTGAGCACGGCGGCAAGGCGGCTGATGATGCGCAGGTTCGTTTTGCCCGTGGCGTGGGTGAGGGTTGACGTGCCCACTTTAACGACGATTCTTTTTGCGTCTTTGACTTGGCTCATAAGATGTATGTGCTCCTCTAAATAATAGATGCTACTTATTGTCTTTATAATACCGCGCCATTCGTTTGACGCCTTCCTGCCAAGGCGTTTCGGGATGGAAGCCAATCTCCCGCATCGCTTTTTCCGGCCAGAAGTGGAAATCGTGCCCGGCGTGCTGGATGCGCATCCTCGTCAGCAGCGGCGCGGTTTTGATGTGCAACAGCTTGTAGGCGCCCTGCATGGTCATCGCCAGCGACATGACGAACCAGTAAGGAAAAGAAGACTTAATGGGCTTAATCCCCAGCTCTTCGCAGATCGCGTCGCTCCACTCCCGCCATGTGATCTTTTCGCCGGAGGTGATATTGTAGGCTTCCCCGCCATGGCCAAGTTCCAGTGCGCGGAACATGCCGTTAAGCAGGTCGTCGATATACACCCGCGAAATCAGCAGCCTGCCCCGGTTGACGAAGCCGAAGGTGCGCCGTTCCATGTTTTCCATGATGGTCTGGTGGACGGTCGTATCCCCGGGCCCGTAAACGGTGCTGGGACGGATGGAGACGGTCTTCATGCGAACGCTATTCGCCTCGCTGACTTTCTTTTCGCCGATGATCTTGGTCATGGGATAATAAAACCCCTTGACTTTGTGGTACAGCCCGTCCTCGGTGTCGTCCACGTGCCCCAAAAAGCCATGGAGGTCAATAGAGCTAAAATACAAAAAGCGCTTGACGCCATGGGCTGCGGCCTGCTCCAGCAATCGTTCCGTCGATCCCACGTTGATTTTGTAAAAGGATGCATAGCTTCCCCAGTCCGCCACTTTACCCGCCGCGTGCAGCACGTCGGTGACGCCTTCCGGGAAATCGAAGGGCTCTGTCAGATCAGCCTGCATAATTTCGACGCCATTGCCTTCGTACGCTTTCAGTTCCGGCGCGACGCGGATATCCACGGCAACGGCTTTCGCGCCGTACTCCGCCAGCCGCTTGACGATGTTTTTCCCAATCCATCCCGAAGCGCCCGTCACAAGGAATTTCCGCTCGCCGATGTTTTCAAGAATGCATTCTGTCATGATATATTCCTCCTGATTGTTATGATTATATGCGCTCCAATCGCCAAAGTTCACCGAATATCTTGAACCCCAAATGCTTTGCCAATTGAATGGACGCCGCGTTGTCCGCCGCGCAGGACCAGTAAGGCGTCATATCTTTTTCCAGCTGCGCCTCTATCAGCGCCGCGCAAACCGCCGCCGCGTGGCCTTGCTCACGATGCTCCGGTAAAGTGAAAACCCCAGGCTCCATAATCGCTTTTGGCAGATAAGGAGTATCCGGAGCGTCGGCCGCGCTTATAAGCCGTTCGCCTTCGAATATTCCGAGGAGGCAATCACGCGCGATTAAACCGCGAGCATATTCCGGTATCCAATCGTGGGTTTTGCATTCCGGGTAGGCTTCCTGATGGAATCCAATAAACGCTTCGATGTCGTCTTCCTTCAGCGCCCTTGCGCGCGTAAAATCAATGGCTGGATTCAGCGCCTTAAAATATAAGCAAACGGATGTAGGCTTCATTTTGCGAAAGATATCGCGACGGCGCAGCTTGGGTTCCAGTTCCGGCACGCAAGCGGCATATATTGCAGATCTGCTTTCCATACGCAGGGCGTAGACCTGAAACGGCTTCGCGTAGCCCGGAATCTTTTCGCCGCGCTTCTTTGTCGGGTTGATGAAGCTTTTGTCCTCATGCAGCCTTTCCAAAGGGACATCCAGCCATGCGGCCTGGAAGCGCAGGGTGTTTTCGTAGTGAATATCTATCATGCGACCAGCTCTTTCATCTGCCGCTCTGTTTTATGCCCGCACTTACCCAGCACACACAGCACCGACTGCTTTGCGCCCAGCATTTCCCGGGCATAGGCGCGGATTTCCTCCAGGGTCACGGCGCGGTAGGCCGCGATGCTTTGCTCCACCGGCAGGGGATTTCCCAGCAGCAGTGCGTTACTCGCCGTGCGGGAGGCCCTCGCGGCGTTGGATTCCAGGCCCATCACGAGGCCCGCCGCCGCTTGTTCCTGCGCGCGTTTGAGTTCCTGCGCGGTCACTTCCTCCGGAAAAGCACGCAAAATACGCACCACTTCCTCCAGTGCCTTGCACTGGGTTTTCGCGCCAAGCCCCAGGGATACCCCGGAAATGCCCTCCCGGCAGTGGTGCACATTGAAAAAGTCCACGGAATAAACGAGGCCCAGTTCTTCCCGCAGGCGCTGGAAGAGCCTTGACGACGTGGACCCGCCAAGCATCGTGCTCAGCAGCGCCGCCCGGTAGCGCCTTGGATCATTGTTGGAGCAGCCGGGAAACGCCAGGATGATCTGGTTTTGCTCCACCTTCTTCGGCGTGAACTTAATGTCCGGCGTGAAGCGCGCGGCGGGCAGATCCTCCATGTGCCGCGGCTCCGGCGACGCGGGCATATCCCCGAAGAGCTCCTCCACCCGCGCTTTTAGCTGCGCTGCATCGAATTTGCCGCAGACGGAAAGCACCATATTTTCCGGCGTAAAGAATTTTTTCATGTGCGCGTGCAAATCTTCGTTGGTGAACGCCTTGACGCTTTCCCGCGTGCCCAGTATATTTTTGCCCAGCATATGGCCGGGCCAGGCGGTCTCGTAAAACAAGTCGAAGACGAGGTCCTCGGGCATATCCTCGTACATGGCGATTTCCTCTGCCACAACACCCTTTTCCATGGCCAGGTCCTCGGGGGCGAACTTGCTGTTTGTCAGCATATCCGCCAGAAGAATGAGCATTTCTTCCAGGTGCTCCGGCAAGGTGCGGATGTACACGCAGGTATACTCCTTGCTCGTGTACGCGTTGAGGTTCGCGCCCAGGTCGTCGGCGGCTTCCGCAAGTTGCCGCGCCGTGCGGGACGTTGTCCCCTTAAACAGCATATGCTCCATCATATGGGAAATGCCGCACAGCGCCGGCGTTTCGTAACGCAGGCCCGAGCGCACGCACAGATTCACGGCGCAGCTTTGCGCCTGGGGCATTTCGTCCAGCAGCAGCCGCAAGCCGCCCGGCAATACGATGGTCTCGAGTTCGGTCATTTAGTTCATACCTTCCTAGTGCTTTCCAGTACCAATAAGGCATGAAAACTATCTTGTTTTGTTTTCAAACTTAACTCTCCTAATTTAGATAATCTGCCTTTTGATTTCAATAGCCTGCTCGCGCTCGGCAACAGGGTCGCAAAAAAGGAATTCCATGCTGCCGAAGGTGACGCGCTGGCCATGCGCCAGGGGCGTGCGCCGCTTGAGGGATTCGCCGTCCACCTTCGTGCCGCCCTGGGAGCCGGTGTCGAAGAGCACCCAGCCCTCCTTTCGCAGGGCAATGACCGCGTGGAAGCGCGAAATGGTGGGGAGGTTCAGTACCACGTCGCACCTTGGCGAACGGCCCACGGCGTTTTCGCAGCGCTCCAGGGGGAGTTTATCCCGGGTGATCACGCTGAGCAAAAACGCCTCCTGGGGCACGAATTTCCGCCGCCGCGCGAGCCAGAAGAGGCATACCGCGACGATTACAAGCGCCAGCCCCGCCAGAAGATACCGCATAAGCGAAAATACAATCGCGAGAATTTCATCCATAGCTTTTCCTATTCAATTACCGCGATTTGGTTTTCAAAAAACCGCAGGGGGTAATCGTAGATTTCGTGGCCTGTTTCGATGTGCTGCCCTTCCACAGTAACGGCGATTTCGTCCAGGCCAAAGAATATTAGCAGGGTATTCGCCAGAGAACCCAGGAGCATGTACTCCCCTGCGGTGCCCGTGTTGCTGATGGCCCGACCGTATGCGGCGTTCATGTCCGCCGTGGCATTGTCAAGATCAAAGCTGAGCAGCGCGCAGCCCTCCGGCAAAGCTCCTTCCGCTACAAGCAGGGCAACCAAATCCTCTGCCTTGCCGTCTGTAAGGCCTTCTTTCACGACAAAGCCGTCCGCGTCCTCATTGGGCAAGTAAAACGCCGCGGTTTGCGGTTCGGCTGGGTTTTCGTTGCATGCCGCCAAACCCAAAAACAAACACAGCGCCAATAAATATATCGCTAACTTTTTCATATCATATCTCCCATTGCCCTGAATCCTGTATCCTGACACTTGATCACTCGATTACGATGCGTTTTTCCAGCCGGACCACCCCGGCGGGCTGGGCATCCTTGATATATGGGTCGAAGAAAATGCCCGGCGCGCGGCCGGAGGGATAAAGTTCCTTGAGAGGCAGTAGCACGAACGCGCGCTGCAGCATGCGCGGATGGGGCAGGCTCATCTCGAAGCTTTCACTTTTCACGCCCTCGTACAGTAGTAGGTCCAGATCGATGAGCCGCGCGAAACTGCGCGGGCCGCGCACGCGGCCCAGGGCCGCCTCGATGCCAAGGCACGCGCCCAGCAGCGCCATGGGCGACATCAGAGCGTCCACCTTCACGCACATGTTATGGAACGGCTCCTGCTCTTTATCAATCGCGAGGACATCCATGGCCTTACTTTCGTAAATGGATGAAATGCCCGTAATTTTCATTCCAGGCAGACGGCTGACCGCCTGCAACGCCCGCAGCAAATTCTGGTTTTTGTCGCCCTGATTGCTGCCCAACCCAATGGCCGCTTCGCTCATGCTTCCTCTCCTTTTAATGTAATTTCATATATAATATCCGCTACCTGTAATTGCAGGGGGGCGTCCGGTTTGTGTACCCGCAGCGTGACGCTTCGCAGCGGCGCAAATTCTTTTAGAATGCCCCTCGCCGTGCGATACGCCGCGCGTTCGATGAGGTTGCACGGGGGCTCAATGAACATAGCCGCCGCGCGCTTTGCAACTTGGGAGTAATTCACGGTGTCCCGCAGGTCGTCGCTCACGCATGCCCGCCTGCTGTCGAACTCCAGCAGGATATCCAATAAAAAAATCTGCCCGTCCCGGCGCTCCCCCGGATTGCAGCCATGGAAGGCGAATACCTCCAGGCCCTCGATTGTGATACGCTCCATTAAAACTAAAATCCCTTCCATTTTACCTGCTTTTGCTGTGATTGTCAAGTGAATGCTCGCGATTTTATGGCATAATTTGCCGTCTTGTTTCTCGCACGTCATGGACTCTCAAGATAACAGCGCCGCCGTGCAATGCCATCTCATGCGCCGCCATGGTGCCCGCCAGGGTTTTGCCAGCCACCCGCTTGCGGGAGGCCCCGACAAGATATGCCATGCCGGGGATTTTTAGCTGTGCTGAATTGGCCAGCAGCAGCAAATTGTCCTTCTTTGTTTTGCCAAAGCCGATGCCGGGGTCCATGCAAAGCTGCGCCGCTTCCAGTCCAAAGGCCATGGCCTGTCCGGCCATTTCCCGCAGGGTCCTGCCGACGGCTGAGATCACATCGGGCTTATAAACAGGCATAGCATCCGCGCCGCCGCCATTGTGCATTAGAATCCAGCCCGCGCCGTGAAATTTCACTACACACGCCATTTCGCTTTTTACAACACCGCTGACGTCATTGATAATTTTAGCGCCGCGCTGCAACGCTTGTTCGGCCACTTCGGGATAAAACGTGTCGATTGAAACCGGGATTTTGATGTGCCGCATTAATTTATCTAAAACAGGCAACAGGCGAGTCAATTCTTCCACCGCTGATATGACTTTGCTTCCCGGCCCGGTGGATTGCGCGCCGATATCCAGGATATCCGCGCCCTCCGCCTGGATTTCCATGGCCCGCGCGACGGCTTTTTCCGGCGAAACATAGGCGCCGCCGTCGTAAAATGAATCCGGCGTGATATTTAAAATGCCCATAACCTGGGTTCTGGTGATATCAAAAGCGTAAGGCATGTTAATCTCCCGTGAGCAAGCGAAGCGCTTCGGCGCGGGGTTCGGCCTCGCGCATAGCGCCCCGCAGGGCGGAAGTGCGCGCCTGCGCCCCGGAGGCCTTGACGCCCCGCATGGTCATGCACAGGTGCTCGGCTTCCAGCACGACGGCCACGCCAGCGCAGGGAACGCGCTTGTAGAGGAAATCCGCCACCTGGGAGGTCAGGCGTTCCTGCAATTGCGGGCGGCGGGCAAAGCAGTTCACGATGCGCGGGAGCTTCGAAAGCCCCAGCACCCGGCCGTTGACAGGCAGGTAGGCGATGTGCGCCTTGCCGAAGAAGGGCAGCAGATGGTGCTCGCACATGGAATAAAACGGGATGTCCCGCACGACGACCATTTCGTCGCCGGACGCCTGGAAATATTTTAGATGCGCTGAAGGATCCTCTGTCAATCCCGAAAAAAGCTCCGTATACATTCTGGCCACTCGAACGGGGGTTTCCAGCAAGCCCTCGCGGCCGGGGTCTTCCCCTATGGCCTCCAGCAGTCCCTGTACGGCGGTCTCAATGCGCTGTTGGTCCATTTAATCTCCTTAAATTCTTAACGTATTCTCCTGATCCCTGCCTCCTATTTTGCCACCGGGAATACCCGGATAATCTGCAGGTCCCTGACTTCCGAGCGGTAGATGGTTTCCGTGCTCACATTTTGCGCTAGTTCCATATTGGCGACGGAAAGGATGCGGTATACGCGCTGCTCCGGCGGCTCGAAGAGATAATCCCATCCCTGGCGCATGGCCTGCTCGTCCGTAAAGCGCAACTCCAGGCAGCCGTTGCCGGCGGTAAGCGCGTTCACCATCTGCCGTGTCAGCAAGGACTCGTCATCCCGCCCAAGAGACGAAAACGTCAATCCGGCACGCCTAAAGAAATTGGCGTCGGTGGAAACGCAGGGGTTTTCGGGGTCAGTCAACTCGTGGGAAGCGGAAATTTCTTTGTCCGATAAATTAAAATACGCGCGGCTGACATAGCGATCTTCCCGCTGCTCCACCACGGGGGAATTCCACGTGGCATCCAGATGATACCAGTTTCCGTCGATTTTCACCTTATTCCATGCGTGGCCGCCGCCTACGCCCATGGAGTTCACGGCGTTGCCGGTGACGATGTACGCGTCGATGCCGCGCATTTCAAGAAGCATAAGCATCGCCTTGGAATAACCCTCGCAGGCAGCCTGCCCGCCCACCAGCGCGCCGTACGCGGTGTTGTGCACGGGATCGTTGATGTTGTCGGTATACCTGCATTCCCGGGCGAGCCGGTCATGCAGCATAAGCTCCGCCTGGAACGCGTCCCCCTGCGCCTCGGAAAGGTAGTCCCGGCAAACCCGCATGAGTTCCTCGCGCTGCTCCTGGTATTCCGCCGGGGCCAGGCGGTATTCCGGGATAAAGCCGATGACCTCCCCCCGCAGCGTCGCCGTTTTATAATGCGTGGAGGAGATTTGGAACAGCAGCGGCTGGTCGAACATCAGCGCCTGGAAGACCCGGCCCATGGCATCGGAGTTGAGCCGGGCGATTTCCACGGACTCAGGGAAGGCGGGGAGCTGCGAATAGATATCGCGGTAGGCCTGCCGCTCCTCAGGCGTCAGTTTGTGGTAATAATGCCGCACGCGGCCCACATCCGTGGGCGGCGGCGCTTCGGGCAAGGTGGTGGGCGCCGCCGTCGTTATCCGAGCCGTCACGGATTCCGGCAGGCTATGGCCTTTCCCGGTCGGGAGGGCAGGCCCGCGCTCCTGCTGCGCCGCCGCGGCCCAAAAAATGATGCTGGCAATCAGCAGCAGCATGGCAAACCCCCATAGGCGGTTGCGTCTTCTCAATGGTTCGCGTCTCCTTCTCGCACGTCAATTTTGATTTGCCCGCCGCTTTGCAGCAGCGCCTGCAATAATTTATGCTGCGCCTGGAATTCCATCGCGGTAATGTCTGTTTGCAATATATTTACCAGTGAATTGAAGCGCCGTTCCAGGGTTTCGGGGCTGTCCCCGTTGGCGGGAACCAGGTAGGTTTCCAGCATGCGTTTTAACACATCGCCCTGCGCCTTTGGGCCGTCCGGACGCGTGCCGAGGTAGCGCATGTAGCGCAGGAGCATATCCCCTTGCAGGCTTTGCGTGCCCTGTGCCAGGGTGATGCCGAAGGAGGTCCCCCGGTAGTCGATGCGCTCGAAAATTTCCACGGTAACGGCCCCCATGGAAGTGACGGCCCGCGAGAACCCGTCGTCTGTCCCGGTGACGTAGCGATCCACGGCGGTTTCCGTCAGGGCCTCCACGGCGGATTTCAGGCGCTTGGCGCCGCCGTCTTTCTGCGCCTGCCCCAGCGTGATCTCACCGTCGCCGTCCGGGGCCTTCGCCGTTGGTGCAAGCGGATGCACCTGGATGACCCGTTTGGCAATATCCATCCGCGCGAGAAACACGAAACGCAGTTCCTGCTTCTGGTTGTCGGTCCCACTGAGGAGGAACACCGCGCTGCCGGTGTGATTCCATGCATCGGGGTCTTCCGGTTCGGCGGGCTCCGTCGGGTCAAAGTACGTGCCGATGAGCCTATCGATCAGGCCATCTTTTTGCAGCGCCAGCACGGAAACCAGCGCCAGTAGCAGCGCGATGGAGGCAATCCCCGCCACGAACCGCCACACGAATTCCATGCGACGTTTTCGCGCCGGCCGAAACTCAAGATCATATTTTATTTGTTTGCGCATTTTGCTCACACCTTTCGCGGTCCAAAAACACGGCTGCCATTGCCGGCACTTCCACATCATCGCCCAGTTCCGCTGGGAGTCCATACGTAATCCCATGCGGGTTTGCGTTTGCGATCACAATCACTTGATCGTCCTCTTTTTCGCGTACATACGCGATGCAGCCCAATATGGCGCTGATCAATTGAAACGAACCTGAAAACGCGGCGTGGCGTTTTCGCAATTGGCCAAGCGCGCGATAATAGTTCAATAAGCTTTGATTTTCCTCTCCCCAGGGATAGCATGCCCGGTTGTAGGGGTCCATGCCGCCCTGCAGGCCTGCTTCGTCGCCGTAGTAAACGCAGGGATTGCCCGGCAGGGTATATTGCAGCGCCGCGCAGAGCCGTAGTTTTGCGGAAGCCAGGTTGTACCGGGATTGCGTGAGCCCCATGGGCGCGCGCGAAGGCGATTCCTCTTTGTCATCCAGGCCAAGGCGCGTGAGAATGCGCATGGTGTCGTGGGTGCCGATGTGGTTCATGAGGCCGTCGATCGCCGCGGGGGGATAATGCTCCTGCTGGCTCATGATAACTTCCGCCAGGCGCTCCGCCGCGCCTTCCTTCACAAACGCGACGATGGCGTTCGCAAGGGGATAATTCATCACGCTGTGCATCTGCGCTCCCAGAAGAAAGCGCCGCCGCCCGCCATGGCTGAACTTACGGCCGGCGTCCTCCCAAACCTCGCCCAGAACATAGACATCCGGCTTCTCATCCAAAGCCGCTTGATATACTCTGTCCAGAAAGATGTCCGGCAGTTCGTCCGCCACGTCCAGCCGCCAGCCATCCGCGCCCTGTTTCAGCCAGTGCCGCACCACGCCATGTTCCCCCGCGAAGAATTCCAGCACGTCTTTGTTGCCTTCCCGCAGTTCGGGCAAAATATCAATCCCCCACCAACTGGCGTAGTCGTCGGGCCAATGCTTGAAGATGAACCAATCGTAATACTTCGATTCCCGGGATTCATAAGCCCCGGGTTCCGGAAATCTGCTTAGCTTGTTGAAATAAACGCTGTCGGCCCCGGTATGGCTGAACACGCCGTCCAATATAATCTGAATGCCGGCTGCATGGCAACTGGCGCACAGCGCCCGAAAATCTTCTTCGTCGCCAAGCAGGGGATCGATTTTCATGTAATTGGCTGTGTCGTATCTGTGGTTGCTCTGCGCCAAAAAAATGGGGTTGAGATATATACATGTAATGCCAAGGCTTTGCAGATAGGGGATTTTCTCATGGATGCCCCGCAGGTTGCCGCCAAAAAAATCATATTGGGAGATGCGGCCCTGGGCGTCGGGTTTCCACATGGGCAAGCCACCCCAGTCTGTGCGAAGCACGCGTTCATGGAACGCATCGTTCTTAGGTGCATAAACTCCGCGATGAAACCGGTCCGGGAAAATTTGATAAAGAATGCCGCCAGATACCCAATCCGGCAAAGCAAAATCTTTGTTGTAAACCGTCAGCTGCCAATACGTGCCTTCGCCCGCGCAGCCGATGCCGCCGCCCTCGTCGCCGATCACCCCGCCGCCGCCGTCGCTGTCATATGTGAAGCGATATCGGTACAGACCAGGCTCTTTTACGCATAGGCGGCATTGCCACCACTCTTCCCAGTCACCTTCCATGCGCTCCCACCGGAATGTTTCGGACGCTTCCCACGCGCTGTCGTAATCGCCCCAGCAAAGGCGCACGCCCCGGCAGCCCATTGCCCGCGGGAGCACCACCCGGAAGGTGATTTCATCCTCCGCGGCCACCGCGCCGAAGGGGGTTTTGTGAATTGTTGACCTGGAGCGGTATGGGACGTGGTGCATTCTAGACCTCAATGTTAGACATTAGATTTTAGACATTTAGTATCGGGCCTGCAAAACTTCATCTCGCAAAACGATATAATCCCGCGCGCCGTGGGCGTTTTCGGGGGAATCGACGATAGGGATTACGGGCTGGACGCGCCAGAAATCGTCCTCCTGCGTCCAGGGGACGCCGCGCATGTCGACGGCGAAGGCGTCCACGGCTTCACTGCCCCACAGGTCGCCGCCATATTCCGCGCCGCCGTTCCTGGCCGTTTGGAAGGGGAGCGTCAAATAAAGGGGTCTATTGCCCGCCGCGGCCTTCGCCTGCTGGAGAAAATCCAGCAGCGCCCGGTTGCGGGAGGCGGCGATCCGCGCCATGTTCGCGTCCGGCTCCTCGCCGGGGAAGACCGCCGCCTGCAGGTCCCCTGCCGGGAACTGCACGCCGCAAAGCAGAATCTCGTCCGCGCCAAAGGCGACGACCTCGCGGACGACCGCAAGCAGGTACTCCCGCGCGCTTTCGGCATAGGGATTGAGCCAGGCCTTGCCCCGGGCGTCCTTCCAGGGGGTTTGCTCGGTGTCGCGCAGGGTGACGGCGGCCCCCGTCATGAGGCTTGCCGCGAGAGGGTCATTAAAGCAGTGAATCACGCCGATGATCTTCTGCCCGGCGCGGTTCTTGAGGTCATAGAGGGTCCAGTCCGTGCGCCAGCGAGCGCGCTGGCTTGCGTTGAACAGGCGCTGCTGCATGAGCTGCGATTGGTAGGAGAGATAACCCCCGCTGTCCTTAAAGAGCATCACGGCGGCGTTGGTTTCGAGCTCTTCCGCCTGCGCCATGAGTTGCCGGGCCTGGTCGCGGTTGTCCATCAGGTTCAGGAGTACGAAAAAAGTGCGCAGGGGCGGTCCCTCGGGCTTTGGCCTTGCCGTGGTGGGCGGCTGAGTGGTTGTTATAGGCAAAGTGATCGCGTCCGCTTGCGCCAGCGGCGCTTCCGAGATGCGCAGCAGCGTTTCTGCCACAAGGAAACCAACCGCAAGCGCTATGACAACCAGCGCGCAGCGGGCCGCGGTGCGCAACGCGCGCCGGATTTTCTGCCTGCGGTAATGGCGGCGGCCGCCGATGCGGGCCTGTAACTCCGCGGCGGACATGACGATGGATTTTTGGTCTTTTCTCATTGAAACAATACTTCTCCTGTAAACCCGGTGAATGCCAGGGCCAGCAGGCCAGTGTAAAGCAGCGCCGCCGGAATGCCGGTAAACGTGGGCGGGATCGCCTTGTTTTGCTGTAGGATATGCAGACCGCTGTTGATGAGCAGCGCCACGGCCATGAACGCGATGCCGGCGCCAATGCCCATCCCGATGGCGCGGGGCAAGCTGTCGCCCGCGCGGTACATTAGCAGGGGCACGGCCATAACGAGGTTGTTCAGCGCCGACATGCCGATGCGCTTGAGCATCAGGCGTTTGAGCTTGAACGGGCTTGCGGCGATCGCGGCGCAGACGACCAGATAAAGCCCCAATAGCACACCGCCGAACAGCGCCGTGCGCCACGCGTAGGGCAGATCCGCCCGGGGGAATAGCCGGTCTACGGGCAACAGCCGGCAGATCACGGCGGTCGCCGTGGAAAATACCGACACCAGGATCGAGGTCATAAGTAGCTCGCTATTGCGCTGTGCTGCCCGCAGCACCTCCGAAGCGCCAAGCCCCCCGCTGAAAATCAAGTTGCGCAAAAACACGGCGTAAATCGCCGCCGTCACCATGGAAAGCAAGATTTCTTTCATGGCCTTCTCCTTTTCAATGCTGAATGCTTAATTATGCTGAAATCGCCAGATTATTAAGCATTCAGCATTATCTAAATTCGTCCAAGAGGCTTTCAAGTTCCTCCATCAGCAGCCTTTTTTCAGCGGCGGTTTTGGCGCGCTCTTCTACTGCCGCCAATTTTTCCAGTTGAATGCCTTCCAGGTCCCCAAGGATCCGCTCCACGGGGATGGGCTTTTTGGGGAGATATAATTGATATGCCTCCAGAATGTCATCCTCCTGTTCGGGAAGCGGCTTCTCTTCGGGCGCGGGCTCCGGCGTAGGCTCCTCGAGTTCCATGAGTTGCTGCTTTTTTTCCAGGCGCTCCAGGCGGTCCTCCGGGGCGAGCTCCATGGCCTCCTCCACGCCCTGCCGGCCCAGCACCCGCAGGAAAAACTTGAGCGCCGCCGCCGCGGCCCCCAGCAGCAAAAACCCGCCGTAGGGCATCAAAAAGCCCCGGATGTGCACCGCTGAAACAGATCTGCCCCATAGGGTCCCGGCCCCGAGGATTTCACGCGCGGCGCCGATGGCCGCCGCCACCGCCGCGAACCCCAGCGCGTTGGCGATGCCGTCGCGCAGGGCCTTGAGAACGGAAACGCGCACCGCGTAGCGTTCGCAGCGCGTCACGGCGATGGTGTTTGCCGCAAGCAGCGGCGTGAACACGCGCAGCGTCGCCAACGAGACGCTACCCGCCTGGTCCAGAAAGTATGTGGCGGGCGCCGCGATGGCGATGCCCAACGCGAAGTAAATGGCCACGCGCAGCCACTCGGGCACTTTTTTCAGGGCCGCCGCCGCGATAACTTCGCAGAGGATCAGGTGCACGGCAACGATCAGGGAAACCCAAAGGGCCGAGAGCAGGCTCGTCGCCCCGATGATCACTACCGAAAGGCCCACGGCCTGCACCAGTAGGGGGTTTCTCCCCACGGCCCGCTCCAGCCAGCTGCGTTTTTGTATGATTTGTTCTTTTTGCTCCATTAATTTATTCTCCACGCAAAGACCTCCTCAGCCGGCGTTGGAAGCGTTTTTGGTCTTCCAGTTCCGTTTGCAGGCGGTAAAACAGCGGTATGAAGGCATCCGCCAGCAAAATGGCAAAGCATACGCCTTCCTCGAAGATACCGATGTGGCGTAGCAGCATGCACAGCGTCGCCGCCATGGCGCCCCAGGCCAGGCGCATGCGTCCGCGCCCGGGCATAATGGCCGGGTCCGGCAGCAAAAACACCGCCGCGAATAAAAGGCTCCCCGCGCATAGCTCCATCCCCACGGAGATCAGGCGCGTGCGCAGCGGCGAGCCGATCGACCGGGGCAGCGCCTCGGCGAATACCCGCCAGAAGGATGAATCCGGCTGCCACGCGGGTCCCAACACCCGGGGGAACAGGAATGCCAGCAAGGCCGCCGCCGCGATGAATCCAATACTGGTGAGCAAGGCGCCGTGCCGCTCCTTGATGAAGAGCTGCGCGATAAGGATCGCCGCGATCACGAGGATTACAGAGGTGCCCATGGGCCCCATGACATTGCCCAGCAATATGCCGGAAAACTGCCCGCCCTCCAGCGCCGAGCGCCCCTGCTGGAGCATTGCCGCCAGGGAGCTGTTGTGGATGGGCGGCGCAAGAGTCGAAGGGGTATAGGAAAAGATGATTTGCGGGAAGCACACCGCAAGGGAAGCGAAGCCCGCCGCCGCCGGGGTGAAGGGCACGTGCATGGTGCCCCCGAAGGGGATTTTTACCACGAGGATGGCGAAGGCCGAGCCGATGGCAGCATACAGGGCGATGTTGTTGTTGGGCGCCAATTCGGCCGGAAGCATCATGGCAATCCAGATGCCTGTGGCGATGGCGTTCCAGTCGTCGCCTGTCTGCTTGCGCAGGATGAGCCGCCCGGCGGCAACCTCGCATACCAGCGCGACCAAGGCCGCGATGGCTGCCGTGCGCAGGATGTGTGTCCCGTAGTAATAAACGCTCACCAGCAGCAGCGGCATGGTCAGCAGCAGGGACGTCAAGTTCCATTTGCGCGCCTCCCGGTTATCGGCAAAGCGCCGTTTCCAGCGGGGTTCCGCTCCGGTTTTTTCCTGCATATCAGCTTTATCTGGCATATTGGCCTCCTTTGTGCCTAACTCCCGCTTCCTATCTCCCAATTCCTAGCTGGTTTTCCAATATTTCAGTATTGCGCACTGCCTGTCCGTTCTATATGATAGTATTAGGTCTTTTTATCTGTTCGAATACTCACCCTGAAAAAGGATGGTTTGCAAGGTTGAAAATAGAAGATAGATTATTTTCAAGCCTCATTGGTTTCCAAAAGATCAAGAGAGGTATGGACTAAAATGAGAATCGAAGCCATAACCAGACGTAAAATTGTCGTGGAGCTCAGCGCCGAGGATCTGGACGCCCTGGACATCACCTACGACGCGCTGGATTACGCAAGCGTCGAAACCCGCCGGGTGATATGGGTCATTTTGGACCGGGTGCGGGAATCTACCGGCTGCGACATTGATCCCAGCGGCCAGCTGCTCATCGACGCCATGCCCCGGCCCGCGGGGGGATGTATCCTCTTTTTCACCATCCGTGGCGGGTACGCGGAACCATTCGGCGCGTGCAGTCTGCCCGAGCGGGTGCTGCGCAAGCAGGAGCAGCTGGTCGTCGCCTTCGAGTTCGCCGGGGCGGACGCGCTGCTGGACTGCGCCGCCGCCTATGGCCGCATCCAGCCGCAGCAGGACGAATCCGAGCGCCTTGTTTCCTTCTGCGAGCTGTATTCCAGCGAGAATGAGGGCCGCTACCGGTTACTGGTGTGCCCTGCCCGGGAGACCTCCGCAGTCAGGCAATTTTTCTCGGAATACGCGCAGTTTTGCGGCGAGGACGCCTTTGCCGTGGATCATACGAGGGAGCACTGGAAGAAAAATGCCGAAGGGCAGGTGCTTGAGCTGCTTGGCGGGGAGGCGGACAAAGCTCCTCCTAAAAAGTCGGCCGCCTTTTTTGCGCCAGGGAATATCTATACTAGGCTTTAGATATTAGACGCCTGTTGACGCAGGGTTTCGATGGCTTTGGCGGCGTCCTGCGTCCCGAACACGGCGCTGCCCGCCACAAAACAGTTCGCGCCCGCTTCTTTTGCTGATTGGATTGTTCCCTGCGCGATTCCGCCATCCACCTGAATCATCACCTCATCATCCAAAATCCTGCGGGAAAGCTCCTCCCGTAGGATTTTTATTTTGTCGAGCATTGGCGCCATGAACGACTGCCCGCCGAAGCCCGGCTCCACCGTCATGATCAGAATCATATCAAGTTGGTCCAGCCAGGGATATATTTCTTCTACGGGCGTACCGGGCTTGACGCTCAGCGCGGCCCGCTTGCCCGCTTGCCGGATTTTTTGCAGGGCAGGGGAGACCTCTCCGGGTTCCATGGCCTCGATGTGCATTGTGATCATATCCGCGCCCACGCTTATGAACTCGTCAATATAGCGTTCCGGTTTTTTGATCATTAAGTGCACGTCGAAGAAAAGCTTTGTCAAGGGCCGCAGCGCCGATATCACCGGCGGGCCGAAGGTGATATTGGGCACGAACAGCCCGTCCATCACGTCCAGGTGGAGCCAATCGGCTCCCGCCTGTTCAATGCGCTGGACCTCGCTGCCGAGACAACTAAAATCGGCGGCCAACAAAGACGGCGCGATGATCATGCGGGCACCTCCTTCATAAACTCCAGCAAAAGCTTTGCGGAACGGTCCGCGGCCTGCCGCGCGAATGTCATAAAATCCATGGGGGAGCCGTCGTCGGCCCCGTCCGAAATCGCCCGGATCACGCCGAAGGGCACGCCATGCAGCGCGCAAACCTGCCCGATCGCGCCGCCCTCCATTTCGCAGGCAATGGCGTCGAATTGCTTGATCAAATCAACCTTGATTTCCTGCCCGCTGATGAACTGATCCCCCGTGGCGATGACGCCTGTGTGAATTTTGATGTCTTCGAATTTTTTTGATGCACGTAAAAGCGCATCGACAGTTTTTTCATCGCAACTGGAAATTTGTCCGCGCGGTTCGCCCAGGGGCGTGAGATCGAAGTCGTGCTGGACAACCGAAGAAGCGACGGCGATATCGCCGATGTTCATGCTGGGCAACAACCCGCCTGCCACGCCCACATTTAAAACCAGCTTTGGCCTAAAACGCAGGAGCATTGCCTGGGCGCAAAGCGCGGCGTTTACCTTGCCGACGCCGCAGACGGCCGCTACGACATCGTGCCCGTGGAGCTTGCCAATATAGAAATCCGTGCAGCCCACGGCGGCGCGATCGCTTTCTTGCAACAGCGCGCGGATGTGTTCCGCCTCCAGGGCCATGGCCCCGATGATCCCAATCAAAATAGCATCCCCCTTTTGCTGGCAGGCATAGTCCACTTTTCATTATTATATCACATCAAAGCAAAAAGTGCAACCTTAATAATGTAAAGAAAAAATGACGGCAGGATTTCTCCCGCCGCCTGTGCGTCATAGTGATTCTATTCATACGTTACCGTGAAGTTGTGGGAGCGGAGCACCATGGACCCAAAGAAGTACAGCCTCGCGTTGCCGCCCGTGAAAGTGCGGTCACCAATTTGCAGCTCTTCCACGTAGCCGTTCGCGTCTCTGCCGGATATTTTGAACCACTGGCTTGGGTCGCTGCCCAGGGTGATGGCATTGCCGGGGTATTTGGAGTTGTACGTCTTTACCATGGCCTGGATCTCGCCGCGCGTAAACGTGGGGCTGGAACGATCCACCATTTCCGGGCTGTAGCGCCCGCCCCTGAGGTAGGGCGGCGGCTCGTTGCCGCTCCAGGCATACTTCCCGCTTGCGGTAAAGCCCGCGCAGGATGCGAAGACCAGGGCGTCCGCCGCGCTGCCGTTGTAACTGACATACCGGCCGAGCAGGCTTTCCGCGAGAAAAAACATTTGATCCCAGTACCTCTTGGTGAAGTTTGAGTTCCATTGGCTGTCAGGCAGGATGTGCTGGTTGGTATCCGTAGTCTGATAGCCGTTTCTCTTCGCGATGGTATAGGCGCAGATCATCTGCGCCTTGATGGCCTCGTCCGCCGTCTGGTTGGGCCCGCCGATTTCACGAAACGCGATGCGCGCGAGATATTCCTTTACAGGATACGATCTTCCGCTGTGCATTATGGTGCTCTTCGCGGCTTCATTGGCAATGGTAATGCCGCTGTCGTAGTAATAATGCTTGATGATTTGCTCATAGTTCCAGCCCTGCCGCGCGTATGCGCGCGCGCCTTCCTGGCTCATGCCCACGCCATGGCCGAAGCCCCGCACATCGAACCGGAAGACGCCCTTCGCGGCGGGCTGCTGCGTTGTTGCCGGGGGTTGCGTCGTCGTCGCGGGAGGCTGTGTTGTCGCGGGGGGCTGTGTCGTCGCGGGGGGCGCCTGTATGTTTTTATGGATTTCCGGGAGGATTGTTTGGGCCAGTTCGATGAATCGCTGGAGTTGCGCCAAAAGGTAATCCCGCACCGAAAACGTGACCCCGGCGACCGCGGCGTCCCGCATAGCATTGTCGATGGCTGTTTCGTCAAACGCCAGCAATCCGGCGGCCACGGCATCCAGGTCGCTCATTTCGATGTCATAGCCGGAAGCTGCGGGCGGCACGGCATGGCGGATGGTTTCAGGCTGGTAGCCGCGGTTGTAATATAGGAAAATAAACAGGCTTGCCACGAGGGTGCACAGCGCTAAACTTGCCGCAGCCACGGCCCTTCCCCGGCCTCTGTTTCTGTGCATGGCAAGGGATTTCGCCGGAGACGGCTTTTTGGGATCCGCGCGGTCCGGTTCCGGCGCGCGGTCCGGCTCGATTTCTTCCGGCGCGATGGCCGAGATGGACGCCACGCTGCGCTTCCCAAGGCGCATGAACTGGATATCCAGCTCCGAAATGGGCGGCTCCTCGGCGGATTGCGCCGCCTGCGGCCACTGGCGCTCCAGGTATTGCCCCACCTGGGCCGCCAGTTGCCACAGCAGCCTGGGTTCCAGGGGCAGCATCAGCAGGACCTGCCGCCCTTTGCGCAGCGCGAAGCCATTGTAGCAAGCGTCATGCGTCAGGAATACGGCGGCATCCGGCGGATACCGCGCGTCCTCCGGCGAGGACATACCCCGCTCCGCCTGCAGCTGCGCGATGTCCGGGCGTTCGGCGCATTCAAAACCGAGCCGCGAAAGCAACTGCGATTTTAGTTCATGGAACCGTGTGTGATCTGCTGCGACGGCGAACAGGTTGCATTTTGGCAGCTGTCCCCTCAGCGCCTCAAGCGTCTGGTCCGTATCCCCTGTTTCCACCAGTTCCGGCGCCGTTTCGCTCCCGCGCGAAAGCAGCGCCCGCAGCAACTGCATATCCTGCCGCCCGGACTGGCATGCAAAAATAACAATCCTCTTCATTTTTTTATCCTTCCTTGTATTTTTCACGTCTTATAAAATTTTACTTACGTCCTTTCGCTGTTACGGCGCCTCCCACAACTCGGCGTCGCGGTAATGGTTTTGCAGGCCGCGTTTGTTCAGCAGCGCCTGGGGCAGGCGGGGGTTTGGATTCCTCGTGATTTGGTCGACGTCCATCTTGGGGCTTTCGCCGGTGCGCACCAGGCGGCCGACGACGTAAAGATACTGGTCGGTGAATTCGTACATGCAGGTTTGCAGGCTGATGAGGGTGTCGCCGAACTTCACGTCAACGCCCGTTTTCACGAAGGTGCGCTGCTCCAGCTGTCGTATATAACCCTCGAAGCTTGCCCTGTTGGGGAATTCCGGCGTGTTCGCCGCGAACACATAGCCGTTGTCGTCCTGGGGGCGTCCATTGGTGGTCACCACGGCGATGATCTTGAACAGCAGGATCTCCCGGGGCAGCTCAAGCGTGATGATGGGGTGCTTCTTCACTGTGTCCACCTGCTGGTAATTGAGCAGCCTTGTGAATATGGTGCCGTCCGACATATGGTGCCCGTAGATGATGAGGTTCGTGGACTTCGGGTCCATGTTCACGCGGTAATCCAGGAAGGGATTGCCGTAGCGCGAGGGCTTGCGGGCAAAGTTGCGGTAGAGGTAGTAGTTGTTGTTGGCCGTTTGCACCACCGGCATGTCGATGTTGCCCCCCGGCGCTTTGATCCAGCCCACGTAGTCGCCGTTCATTCCTTTGAGCACATCGTCGGAAAGGCGCACTTTTTCCGGCTCTGGCTCCGGTTCCGGGTCGCCGGGTTCTGTCGCCTGAGCCACCGTTGGCAGGGGCGGCACAAACAAGACGTCCCTGTCCCTGTGATAACTCCTGGGGTCGATTACCGTGACCCACACCAGCACGATGACGCATACAAATACCATCAGCAGGCTGATGTCCAGAACTACCTTGCGCCGGCGTTCCCGCTTGGTGTCCCCCCTGCATGGAAACAGACTTGCCGCAAGGCCCTTCTTCGTTGATGTGTGGATCACCGCTTCCACCGCGTCCAATGCCTCCGACGACTCGGGCTGCCAGCGTTCGTTGTCCATAAAGAATCCCTCCCAATTCAATTCTTAATTCTTAATGCTTAATGATGCTGGAATTCAAAGATAGTTAAGCATTTAGTATTTAGCATTCAGCATTGAAAGCGCCAGGGCCATGGCGGCTTTCGTCGCGGCGACGCGGTTGTACGCCCTGTCGTTTCGACCTGTATCCAGACGTTTTGCAAGCGTTTGCTTGCCGTCCGTTGCCGCCAAGTATATGAGTCCCGCCGGTTTGCGCTCACTGTGTCCGGGTCCCGCGACGCCGGTGACGGCCACCGCGATGTCCGCGTTCGTCTTGATTCTTGCGCCTTCGGCCATTTCTTTGGCGCATTCCTCGCTCACCGCGCCGAATCTGGAAAGCGTCTCTTCGCGTACGCCAAGGAGCGCCTGCTTTGCTTCGTTGGAATAAGCAACGAAGCCATATCGAAAGACTTCGGAAGACCCGGGGATGTCCGTAAGAGCGCCGCAGATACCGCCGCCGGTGCAGGATTCCGCGAATGTGATAGTCTTGCCTCGTTCCAGCAATAAAGAAAAAAGAGTTTCCTCCAAGGATTTGTCGACGGAATAAACGTGATTTCCTAAGATTTTTTTGAGCTCGCTTATCACGGGCAGACAAAGCGCGTCCGCTTCTTCCCGCGTAGGCGCGTACGCGCTGACCCGCAGGTAGCTTTCGCCGTCCTTTGCGTAGGGCGCGACCGTTGGGTTTTCCATGTCCAGCAAATCGCTTGCCAACTCCGCCATGCGGCTTTCGCCAAGACCCACGGTCTTCACGTAGTGGGATATAATCACGCCGGACGCGTATGGCCGAAGCAGAGGCCGCAGGGCCGTTTCGAACATGGGCCGCAGTTCCCTTGGCGGGCCGGGCAGCAGCGCGATGAGTTTTTCCCCGTGCTGAATGCAGCAGCCTGGAGCAGTGCCGTTGGGATTGAATAGCACGGCACAGCCCTTTGGAACCATAGCTTGCTTGAAATTATTCGCACTGATTCCTGATCCCTGGCAATTAATTCCTGACCGGCCGCCGCGCCCTGCAAAAAAATCTTCGATCGCCTGCCTTTGCGCGGGATCTTCCTCCAAAGGGGTACTGAGCGCTTCACATACCGTTTCTTTTGTCAAATCATCCTTGGTGGGGCCGAGCCCGCCAGTCAATATCACAATATCGCTTCGGCCAAGCGCCGTCAAAAAATCTTCCCTGAGCCGCTCGGGATTATCGCCCACGGTCAAAACCCGGCGCACGGCGATGCCCATGGCCGCCAGTTCCTTGCATAAAAACTGTGCGTTGGTATTGAGGATTTCCCCCAGCAATAACTCCGTGCCGACGTTAATGATTTCGCATAGCTTCAAAAATATTTCCCCTTAAAATCTTCCCTGTCAAATCAATGCCATCAGAATATTTTCCCGTCAATCAATTCCAAACGCGTACTCCCCAGCGCGCGTTCCATCGGCGTGTCCAAATCCAGCGCGGATTCCGCCTGTTCGAGCATGGCAGGCTTGGGTTTCGTGCGCGGGTGCCTTGGCGTGAACACCGTGCAGCAATCCTCGTAGGGTAAAATCGAAATGTCGAAGGTGCCGATTTTTCTTGCCAGGGCGACGGTCTCGTCCTTGTCTGTTCCGATCAGGGGCCGGAAGACGGGCAAAGATGTCACGGTGTCGGTACAGGCGAGGGCCTGCATGGTCTGGCTTGCCACCTGCCCCAGGCTTTCCCCGGTGATGAGCGCCCCGCAGTGCTCCCGCCGGGCGATTTGTTCGGCCAGGCGCATCATCATTCTGCGCGTGAGCAGGGTGGAAAGGTTCTCCGGGCAGCGCTCCTTGATCTGTTCCTGAATTTCCGTAAACGGCACGATGATGAGACGAATTCTGCCGGCCCAGGCGGCCACTTTTTCCAGCAGCTTGCGGACTTTTTCTTCTGCTCTTGGCGAAGTATAAGGCGGTGATGCGAAATGCACGGCGGTGAGCCTGAGGCCCCGCCTTGCCATCATCCAGGCGGCAACGGGGCTGTCGATCCCGCCGGAAATGAGGACCACGGCATCTCCGGCGGAGCCCACGGGCAAGCCGCCCGCGCCCCGCGCCTGGTCCGCGTGCAGAAAGGCGTAGTGATCCCGCACCTCGATGGTTACCGTCACGTCCGGCTGATGCACATCCACCCTCAGATGAGGAAACGCGTTTAAGATATATTCGCCCGCCGCCGCGCAGAGTTCCGGCGAACCCAAGGGGAACGTTTTATCCGACCGTTTCGCCTCGCATTTAAATGTCTTGACCACGAGCAGGATATCATTGAGATAAATTGAACAGTGCTCCAAAATCACGGGCACTTCTTTTTTTATACGGGCGGCGCGCGTCACCCCGGCGAACCCAAAGACCATTAGAGCGCATGCATAAGCTTTGCGCATATCAATATTATCGCTTTGCGGGATGGCCTGGACGGTAGACTGCGAAATGGCAAACTGCCATGCCCCGAGCGGGCTCAGCGACCGTCGCAAATTTTTCAGCAGCTGATCCTCGAATGTGCGGCGATTCTGCCCCTTCAGAACCGTCTCCCCTACCTTTAATAGAAGAACCTCGTCCATTTCCCCTCCCCTAATTCTGATTCCTGTCCCCTGATTCCTATGTAGGCGGGCGGAATGTCCGCCCGGTTGATGTCCTAACCCTAATTCCTAAGAGCGCGCAAGCGTTGCGCACGCTTCATCCAGGGTGTAAAGGAAGTACTCGATCTCTTCCCATGTGGTAACGCGTGAAAGGCTGATGCGCAGCGCGCCGGCAATTTCGGCGCCGCCAAGGCCCATGGCCTCCAGCACGTGGCTTTTGCGGCCCTTGCCGCATGCGGAGCCGGAGGAAACATAAATACCCCTGGCAGAAAGATAGTTGAGCAAAGTCTCGGATTGCAGGCCCGGCACCGAAATGTTGGTGAGATAGGGCAGGGAGTCCGCGGGGGAGTTGAGCCGCACGCCATGGATTCTGCGCAGGCCGTTCACGAGGTGCTCCCGCAGGGTGGAAACATACGCCAAAGTTGCCGCGTGGTCGGGTATGGCGGCTGCCGCGGCCGCGAAGCCGGCGATGCCGGGCATGCCCTCCGTTCCCGGGCGGAACTTGTTTTCCTGGGAGCCGCCGAACAGGATTGGCAGGATGCGCGCGCCGCCGCGGACATACAGGGCGCCGGCCCCCTTGGGCCCGTGGATTTTATGAGAACTCACCGTGAGCAGATCCACGCCCATGCTCCGCGGGTCGACGGGCAGCTTGCCGAAGGCCTGCACGGCGTCGCAATGGATGATCGCGGGGGCGTTATGGTATCGCACAATTCGGCGGATGGTGTCTACGGGCTGTATGGCGCCCACCTCGTTATTCACGGCCATCAGGCTCACGAGGATCGTATCCTGGTTGATGAGGCGCATAAGCTCCTCTTCGGATACCCGCCCCGTGGAATCCACATGCAGGTATACCACATCGAAGCCGCGGTCCGCAAGCTCCCTGGCGCATTCCGCGATGCTGGAATGCTCCACCGCGGAGGTGACGACACGGGCGCCCCTGCGCTTTTGGGCCATTGCGGCACCAAGCATCGCGAGATTGTTGCTTTCCGTGCCGCCGCTGGTAAATACCACCTCGGCGGGCTGGCAGCATAGGCTGCGCGCCACCATTTCGCGGCAGCGGTTCAGCAGGCGCTCGCCTTCCAAACCAACGCGGTGCAGCGACGAAGGGTTGCCCCAGCAGCGCTCCAGCGCATTGCGCATGGCGTCAATTGCTTCTGGGCATGGGGGGGTGGTCGCGCTGTTGTCCAGATAGGCTTCCAAGCTATGCACCCCCCATCGCAGGTGCGGATATAAATAAACTATATATCATTTTGTCACTCTTTTCAAGAGAATCCTAGCAAAAAAATAAAAAATATTGTGTGAAAATCGATCAATTGCCGGTTACCGGTTCAAAGCGATGAAGATTTTGCCAGTTGCATCGCGAATACGCGACGGGCGTGGCAAATATAGGAAACTGAAAGCGGACACGACATGCCGTGTCGCTTTCCCCTAGTTTTAGTATATGCGAACATGCTATCCGGGTGTGAAAGGCGATGAACAATGAGTGATTATTTGACATCTACGCGTTGTTCATTATCAATTAATCAGTCCAGCTCCAGCAGCCAGTTTACACTTATCCTAAGCACAATCGAAAGGCACTTGATTTCCATGTCGGTCACGGCGCGTGTCTGGCCTTCCAGCTTGGAGAGCCCCGACGCGTTCATTTCAATGCCGCTGTTGTTGAGTTGCTCGAGCAAATCGCGCTGCTTCAGGCGCAATTCCCTACGGCGCTGCTCGACTTTCGCGCCGATGATGTTTCGGTCCCCCAAAGGTAGCTGGCGTTTTCTCAAATTCATCACCCCTTCAGCAGTATAACAAAAATAACCAGCTTTGGCAATAGCGAAATCGAAAAAATAAAAAATCTCTTTTAAAAGAGCAAAAAATGCTTGCGTCCGGGCTTATATTATGATACGATAAAGTAGTAAAGGAGGGGATGCGCCATGAATCGCCAAGAAGAAAATATTTTCGACCCGGATGAAGACCTTCTTTCCATGATCAAGCGCTGGGACATGGCTCAGTCGGCTGTGCCGCCGCCAGAGCCCTCCTATTTGTCGCCGGACGAGTTCCAGGGCTTTCGGGCGGCTATGCCGCCGCCGGAGCCCTCCTATTTGTCGCCGGATGAACTCCAGGGCTTTCAGTCGGCGTTCGCGAAAGCGCAGGAGCATTCGCCCCCGCCGCCAATGCCGCCCAAACAGTCCATGTCTTATTCGCAAGTCATAGAAGCCGCCGACCGCGCGTGGATAGGACCCTTGACAACACCGGCCGCGCCGCATACCGCCGCGCCGAACATGAAGCAGGTGAAGCAAATGAAGAAAAAGCGCAAAAGAAAACGCCCCGTACGGAAACTTCTGTCCTGGGCATTGGCGCTGCTGCTAATTATAACCGGCGCGCTGTATCTTTCGGCCTATGCGTTCGCCGGTCTTGTGGATCAGGGCGATTCCTTGTCGCGGGCTTCAGTCACAGTGCCCCGTATGGGCGTGACGAATATCCTGATTATCGGGGTGGACGGCGAAGCCGTGCGCGGCGACGGCGACGGCCGCTCCGACACCATCCTCCTGCTGAGCATCGACTGGCTGCGCGGGAAGCTAAAGCTCACGTCCTTTTTGCGGGACAGCTGGCTGCCCATGCCGAATGGCAGTTACAATCGGCTCAACGCGGCCTTCCATGCAGGCGGCGTGCCGGCGCTCGCGCAGACCGTCAGCGCCAACTTCAGCATCCGCATCGACCATTATGTGCAGCTGAATTTCACTGCGTTCGAGGTACTCGTGGACGCACTGGGCGGCATTGCCGTGCCCGTGACGGACGCCGAGGCGAACTTTCTGTGCCGCACCACGCGGCTGGGCAAACAAATCGGCAGGGAAAGCATGCGCCAGCAGATGGAAGCCCGCGGCGCCGTGAAAATGACCGGCGAGCAGGCGCTCATCTATAGCCGCATCCGCAAGCTGGACAACGATTTCAACCGCACCCAGCGCCAGCGCAAGGTGTTCGGCATCATCGCTTCAAAGGCGCTGCGGAGTCCCGTTTCGCTGCTGTTCAATATCAGCAAGGCGCTGCCGTACATCAAAACCGACATGAGCCGGGCGCGCATCGCGGCCTTTGCCGCGGCAGCACCCCTCTACCTCGCCTTCAAAATAGAGGAGCATTATGTGCCCTCCGATGGCAGCTGGCAATCGGCCAACCGCGGCGGCGCTTCGGTGATCACCCTGGACATCGCGAGGAACACAAAGGAGCTGCGCGAGTTTATTTATGGGTGATGCCCCGCGCACACCATCTCAAGCGCTTGGGGCAGCAGTACCCATTCGGCCTCCTCCATCACGCGGCGCTGCAAGATTTCCGGCGTGTCGCCGGGCAGCACCTCTACGGCCTTTTGCAGGAGAATCGGCCCGCCGTCGCAGATTTCGTTGACGAAATGCACGGTGGCGCCGGTTATTTTTACCCCCCGCTCAAGGGCCGCCCGGTGCACCCGCAGGCCATAGAACCCCTTGCCGCCGAACGCGGGCAGCAGCGCCGGGTGCACGTTGATCATCCTGTTCGGGAAGCGGCCGATAAATTCTTCGCTGAAGACGGTCATAAATCCCGCCGTGACCATGAAGTCAATCTGATATTCCTCCAGCAGTTCCAAAGCACGGGCCTCGAAACCCTCCACACCCAGATTTTCACGCGGCAGGGCGAAAGCCGGAACGCCTACCGCTTTGGCGCGCTCCAGGGCGAACACATCCGCCTTGCTGGAAATCACGAGCTTGATTTCACCGCTGCGCAGGATGCCGTCCCGCTGGGCGTCCAGCAGAACTTGCAGGTTTGTGCCTCCCCCGGAGACGAAGACGGCGACGTTTTTTTTCATGTTTTTTTCCTAAAAAGATAGATTGGTGTATTTCTGTCCAGCCAAAGAAAAATAGAAAAGCCTACAAATATGCCAATGCCTCCGATTCCCAGCGCCCATTGACGAAAAGACAGAATGTGTCCCGGGAGCACTATTTTGAAAAAGTCTTCTGCTGCCATAAATCCGAAACCAAGCAATACAATTGGAGCAGAGCAACAAATTAGAGTAAGAGCAATCTTAAATAGAAAGGTCTCCAGCTTTTTGTCCCGCTCTTGCTGGCTATTAATCTTCCCATCCCTAAGAGTACCTTTTGAAAAGTTTATCTTAGGATTATCTTCCGCCGTATGCAAAATTTGAACTCTCAACAGTTCCTTTTTTGCCATGTCCGAAAAGCGAAGCGCATATGCTGAATTATCCGCCGTTTCAGCTATTCTATACTCATTTGGCTTTTCAGCGTCTTCTTCGAGCAAATCAACGCTCAGAAGACTATCTGCTGATGCTCCAATAGAAAACAAAATCCCGCCCTGCGCGATGTGTTCATTCGTCAAATGGCGGTTGCCAGTGTTTTTGATGGTCAACATCGTAGACTTTAGCGAAGTAATATCCCGGCCTTTGAATTTTACTTCCAGGCCGTCAATGTTTGTTTTTGAATTCTCAATTAGCAAATTATGTTCTGCATGCCAAGTTAACTCGCGCCGCGCCCTGCCATGAAGATATGTCCCTAAAGCAATAATGGCCCCCACTATAATGCCAATTATCCCAACGGTTGTGCCAGTATCCATAACTCCCACCTCCCAAATCTTGCTATTTCATATTTTAAAGCAAATTCGGACAAATGTCAACAGCTATTTTGCGCGGCGCAATCCCATGCGAAAACGCTCTTGACACGAATGCCCCGGCGTGGTATAATCCCAAGGATGAAACGCGCCTGTAGCTCAGGTGGATAGAGCAACTGCCTTCTAAGTGTAAGGTCTTCCGAATCCTTTTTTGAATAAACTTGCATGAATATTGCATATGCGCCCGTAGCTCAGGTGGATAGAGCAACTGCCTTCTAAGCAGTGGGTCCGGGGTTCAAGTCCCTGCGGGCGTGCCAAAGTGCCGTAAATCAAGGATTTGCGGCACTTTCCCTAGTGCCTCGCGATACTGCCAGGCGGCACGCCCGCGTGAATAAAAGACTGCATAATCCA
>Ga0123356_10000594_pt1 | contig 40143 bp, 39 predicted proteins | sample TergutEmb28metaG_2_FD_92546 | JGI IMG/M metagenome (GOLD analysis project Ga0123356, IMG submission 92546) | Embiratermes neotenicus P3 segment gut microbial communities from Petit-Saut dam, French Guiana - Emb289 P3 | ecosystem: Host-associated > Arthropoda: Insects > Digestive system > Gut ...
AGCCGATATTGTCGCCCTCGCGGGGGAGTTGTAAAGTTACATGGACATACCATATTTAAAACTAATACCGGAAAAATAAACGGGAGTGAAAACGGCGCGAAACTCGTGTAGTTTAATAATATAATTTACGCTATACATCATCACCAACAGCAATAATCCCAAAAATTTTCGCTAAGACATATTGTAACTCGTTGAAAATCAATAACTTTAGTATTTCAACAAATTATCTTTAGAGCTACTCGGTTTTGAGGTTAATTACCTAATAAAACAGTAAATAACATCGTTTTACAAGATTCTTAGCGAGTTCTTAGTGACTTAGTGATTTGGTTGTTTATAACGGCAAACGGCATGAATAACTTTTTACTGCAAGTAAAGCAGTCGCGAAATTACGCCGTTTGCCTCAACGGTTCTTTGAATAGGCCAACGCTGAACTTAGGGATTCGGATTCTCTGTGCAGAACGGAAAATGTCCTTGTGGTAGTATACTCTCAACATTGCCGGAGAAGTCCAACCCGCAATGTCGGCAATGTCCTGTTCCGTATTTCCCGCCATAATGAGCTTAGTTACCGCCCAATGGCGTAAATCGTGAACCCTGTAGTTGGTTATACCAGCTTTCATACAGCAGTAACTCCACACGCATCGCAAATCACCCAATGAACGATACTTCTCCCCATGTTTAGATTCGCGGTAGAACAGGTAAGGGCAGTCTTCCGGCAAAGAGTCGAAATACTCATACAACTCTTCCGGCACGGGCTTATAAATTGGCACCCGCGCCTTAGAATCCGGTATGTAAATGGTACGTGTAGACGGGTCGTACTGATCCCGCTTTGCACTTAAAAGCTCCATTTTCCTGCACGGAATCATAGCCATAAACTTTACAATCGGTAATATATGCGGCCTGTGTTCGCAAATTACGTTTATAAGGTTTTGCCACTCTTCATCCGTAAGAACTCTGTCACGCGCACGTAAATTATACAAAGGAAAACGTGATGGATTAACAGGATTCTTCACTACAATATCACGCTTTACCGCCAACCCGAAAGCCGCTTTTGCTACTGAGATATAATTGTTAATAGTGGCGGGACAACGCAACCTCCCACGAGGTGAGATGCTGCTTTGTAAGTGTTGGAGATACTTATCAAAATGTTCGGTGAATACCTCTATTTTGAGATGGCCAAGCTCGCGGGACAAAACATTAAGTATAGAATTTTGACTACGCGAACAACGCCCCCGCAGTTTATTATTCTCTCTGTACAACTCAATCAAGTCTTTAAATGTACTTGCATAAGGTGATGATGTTGTCAAAGAACATTTGGCTTTCAACTTTTGAAGAAGTTCAGCCTCTTTGATGGTCGCTTCGCTTCTCGTTCCGGTAAAGGTCGCTTGCTTCCCTATGGGGTAGCCTTTGGTCTTATCCATCCACGAGACGTTAATACGCCATCTGTTAGTACCAATTTTCTTTAGTGCCATGATAAAGATTCCTCTCTTATACGGCACCGTACACACCTATAAGATAATATGATGTGTACGGCGCGGTCAATCAATCAATAATACTTTTCCCTGCCGCTATCCGGCATTTTATCTTAGCTTCCTCAAATCTCCACACTCCACCCTCACGGCGGGCGCTTATTATCCTGTGCCGCCATTTTATAACCCAACGCTTTGACATTCCGGTAAGTTTCGCTAATGCTATTGTGTCAATCAGCATCGGTCTTTCTTTCGGCTCATTCTGTTCATTCTGCATACATATTTTCCTTTCTTTCCGGTAAACTTGGCTGTTTACTTTTTTCGGTTAGTGTGTATTGACATAAACAATCTTTGTTTGAATTGTCTATAATTAAATCGTTTTCAAGCAGATATTTTAATACTTTTTCGGCTGTTGGGCGGCCAGTTTTGAGATACCTTTGAAGTATTGTAAGAAGCCCCCGCATAGACCACGGGCTTTTTTGGGAGCTATGCACTTGCAGAATGGTAATCGCTTTCTGACAATAGAGATTCAGCGGCTGCTTCTTTGGTTTTTTTGGCGCTTTGGAACTTATTTTCCCCCTTCGTTTTTTGGAATAATAGATTAAACTCGCTCCGGTTATTGGTCTTTTTGCGTACATTCTGCTAAAGCTCTGCCACTGGTGCGCTGTTTCGCCTGTTACATATTTTGTTTTACTTCTCGCAGACCAATCATCCCAAATTTTAAACGCTTCCGGCGAAGCTCTGAACTCATGATGCAGAGCCATACCAATATTAATCCATCTTTTACGCTTACAGCTTGGGTCAAAGCGGTAAAGAAGATTTCTGCACCAGTTGAGCTTTAAGCCGATAGGTTTTTTTGCATCGGGAGCGTTAAAGATGTTAAGGACATCAGGGACATTAAGGACGTTAGGGACTACAGTACCGGACGGTTCTGATTGAATGATTTTTGTTTTGGGTTCTGCGCCGATAGAACGTGCTTTTTCCTCAAACTTCGCTATTATTTTGTAAATCTGTTCCGGTGTTATTGGCGGTAAATCTTTTGCGGGAATGGTTTGGGGTGAACCGCCGTACCATGTATATTCTTGTTTCGTTACGGGATGGATTCCCTCTGCTATAAGGTATTGGCCGTCTGCCAGTATTTCTAAATGTCCTAAAGTGAATTTTACAGATGATATTTTTTTCATGTAACCAACCGCCAATCTATAAAGCATAATTAACTTGGGGTATTGGCCTATTCTGTAAATTGTCGCTCCGGCTATTTCAGATACCGTTTCCTGTATCCCTTTAGCAAGTTTTTCGTCCATAATGTCGATGTCAATACCTATAACTGGATATGGGCCGCAACCCGTCTTTATGGCGGTACCGCAATTATTAAAGTCGGTGACAGGCGGTTTATAGTCGGGATTCATCCAACCTCTTATTGCGGGGGTTTTACTCTCCTTTTTAATTGGCAGTACAATGTAGCCGTTGTCAATTAAAGACTGTGCAAGCTGCGGATATGTTTTTGGTTGTTGGGTTTGGTTTGTAGTATCGTTGTCCATAATTCACTCCTTAAAATTAGATGTATAAAAGTTCTTATTATTCATAAATCAATTTCTGAATTTTTCCTTATTCTTCGGAATAATAGTGCGCGATTTTACCCTGTTGCATCGGGTAAAATCTGCAATTGCTGCTACGGATACATTTAGTGCTTTGGCGATTTTATTAAAGGTAGTCATTCTTGGCTTCTGTTTGCCTTTACGAAGTCTACACAGCGTAGACTGGTCTATTCCCGATTCCATACACAGAGCTTTAAGAGTAATACCACGTTCCGCTACGATTAAACTGAATTTTTGATTATCAAGCCACATCAAAACCACTCCTTTTTTTCGTGACAATTACTGTTAGTCACTGTCACTTTGAGATAGATGTAAAAAAAATAATATGGGCAATAAGAGATTCGCACTGACAAAATGGTATTTCTTTTGTCAATTATTGGCACTTATTGTTGTTAATTGGCATTAGTTTGCATTAGCTTGCATTTCGATTAAATTCAGGGTAGGGATAAAAAGGTTTTCAGGTGCCAAATTAGGGCAAAATTGGGGAAAATCACCGTTTAGGACAGCGTTAAAAATAGATTCGTTTGAATTGATGTAGGCTTCTTGGGGCTATAAAAAAATCCTTCCTATGGTTATAGTGTTTATTCTACCATAGAAAGGATCCAATTTATAGAAAAATTTACAGAGCCTTATAGAGTCGTTACATCGGTGTTGGAACTTTTTTTATAATTTCATCTGCTCGTTAAAATTGTATATCTCGATACACTTTTTAACTTCGGGTGTGATTTTTTTATTGCCTCGTATTTGCTCAACTGTTTGCCATTTAAAATCGTCATGTTCGCTTAAAATAACACTTTCTGTATTTGGCGTAATAGAGAAATTAAATTGTCGTGCTTTTTTACCGCTTCCTGAAAGATAATCAAAATAGTTAATATATCCATTGATTCGTACAACACTCATTCCTGTTTCTTCGTTTATTTCTCGCAAAAGTCCGTGGCGGATATTCTCACCCATATCAAGATTCCCGCTGGGCAATTCGTCTATACTTGGCATAAAATCGTCTGCCTTGCGTGTTAATAGGAGTATCTCGCCTTTTGAATTATTCACAATACCACCAACAACAATTTTTTCAATTCCACTTTTTTGCGCGTCCAGTTTCAAAAATTCGTAAAAATCATATTTCATTTCTTTTCTCCTTTGATTTAAAACAAAAATTCATTTATCTTTTTGAAAAACTAAATCTTTGTTTGCATCGGCACCATATTTTTTAAGATAAAAATCAATAGATGTGTCTGTAGATGCTTGTGTTATGTCAAGATCAAGTTTTTTACACGTTTTATCAATACTTTCTTTATTAGGTGCTTCGATTTCTACATACGCAGGAATTGTTGGCCATTTATCAATGTCTATTTCTATACCATCTAAGATATAACGTGTTCGCTTATTCTCTTGACGACATCTGGGATTATATCCGAGTTTATTCAATAATAAGTTTGTTGTTTCAAAATCAGAAACAACTATTTCTGTCTCATTTATTCCGCCGACACCTTTAAATTTAATTTCTTTGATAGTAAGAGTTGTTTCTTGTCCGTTAGTCCTTAACCTTATCCATTCATATTCTCGTTTTGGATTAAAATCGTAAATATTTCTAATTTGAAACCAACTGCCAACCAATTTTGCTCCTACACTCTTTAGTTTTGTGGTAAATTCTTTTTCGTCAATTTCCAAAAATCTTACTTCCCATTCAGTTTTCATTCTTTTTCAAACCTTTCTTTAACTTCAAATAATTTTTCGATATTTTCATCGCCATCTATAAACAAAATATCTCTCGCAAAAATTTCACTAACAAGTGGCCCGACACCAAAATTATCAAGTTTTCTATTAAAATAAATTTGTGGCGGTTTGAAAAATTTCATTTCCCCTTTATATTTTTGATAATCAATATTCTTTTGGTTACATGAATCTTCTCGTTCAGGGTCTACGAGTTTAAAAAATTTGCTAACATTATCACTAATTTCTGCTACACAAATAAAGTGAGGGATTTGTTTGTCATATTCAGGCAATTTAGCAAAGATAGTATGTGTATTGATTCCGTAGCATTCAAGTAATATCCTTGTCGCTTCTGCGATACCAGGGCATACGGATTGTTCTTTTAATAGAGTTGCATAGGCAGTCCGATATTGCAACTCGCTTTTCGGAAGTTGTTTGCTATTCAGATAGTAATCAATATATTCTTGCCTATTTCTGCATTTTGTCATCATAAAAGTTTTTATTTTTTCAATTATTTCACTTTGTGTATCGTTTATTGAAATACTGATTTTATCGTTTATCAACCGACTAATCGCATTTGTTGTATCTTGGAACATTTCGTCAGTATAAAACTCTCGACCATGCACCTCATCGTAAATAACTCTTTTTATTCTGTTAATATGCTCTTCTGTTAATACCATCGTACTCACATTAAATTGGTTTATGAACTCTTTACGCCTGTTCTATTTAGACTATCTTTTTGCTACAACATTTTTCGAACATTATTGGTGTCAAAGCATCTTAATTTACCTTCTCATATATCTTTGCTACTTTATTTAATATTTTACCGTAATTTTCTACAATTGCGGTATCCTCTTTTCTATACCAAACTGGCATTTTGATAATAGATTGACTGAATTTTTTTGACATCGGGTATTCACCATCAACAAGATTTTCATCTTTGTAATTTTTAAAAAAATGACTTGGTTTTTTATAAAGTTCAAGTGTATCAAGTGGTGATGTGGCATTTGGTATATCAAACTCGACACCGCCCTCTGCGTTTAAAGATTTACAAAACAGCTCAATATCGCAATTAAACTTTTCTTTGTCTAATTTCAAAATAAGAGCATACCAACTATTTACGCTATCGGCATAACCTTGATTTAATTCAATGCCATTTATATTGCTCACATAATCTCGTATGATTTCAACGTGTTCGTTTTTTTGCCTATTAATATCGTCAAGGCTTTTGAATTGTTCGTGTGCAATACGAATTGCAAGTGGATGAGCTCTTAATTTCAAACCTTTACCCGTAACGGCATATTTAAAATCCTCTGTGTTTGGGTCTATTTCTTGTTTTGTTCGTTTTCCAAAATGCCCATGCAAAACACAGTTTTTATATATTTCGTTATTATCGGTAATTATTATGCCGCCCTCGCCACCAGTAATGATTTTATTGCCTTGCAAGCTGAAAGCCGCAGCATCTCCCCACGAGCCAAGCTTCTTGCTTTGATAACTTGCGCCATGAGCATGAGAACAGTCTTCAAACAAATACAAACCATATTTTTTTGATAGTGCTTTTATATTGTCCATTTTGCATGGATAACCCCACATGTGAGTAATCATAATTGCTTTTGTTTTTTCGTTTATTTTTTGTGCAATACGTTCGGGGTCAATGTTCCCAGTTTTATCACAGTCAACAAAAATTGGTTTTGCACTTGTTTGTAAAATAGGATTTACAGTCGCATGAAAAGTGTAAATAGGGCAAATGATTTCGTCATCTTTTTTAAGATTTATACTATCATAAAGTGACCACAGAGCTGTTGTTCCAGAACTCGTAACAAGGCCATGCTTCTTGCCATGATATTCAGCAAACGCATCTTCAAAATCTTTGAAAATACCACTCCTATCATAAATTGAAAGAGTAGAATGCATTTGCTCTATAACGGCCTTTTCAATTTGCGGTGTAACAATAGGGTGTATGAATTTTCCACTATCATCCTGTATAATAGGTGAACCACCATTTATGGCAAGTTTTTCTGATTTCACAATATATATTCCTTTTGGTAGTTACAATTTTGGCCAAAGCAAGTACTTATGTGCTTTAACTTTTCAATTAGCATATTATTATCTCGTTGCTTTACTTCATTTAAAATAGAGATTTCTTTGTCTGTTTCAGAGCAAAGATTTATAGTTCCGCTTGGTGTTATAAAAAAATCCATGAGCTTATTGCAGGTATCACTTGGATCTTCTGTCTTTTGTGCCGTATTGCAAGAGTTTCGCGAAAGAATAATGTTATCACTCATTATAATTTTGCGTTTGTCTTGTAATCGTTCCTTAAAGCCAAGTATTTCGATTTTTACCTTTACCTCGTCAAGAGGAACAAGAATATCTTTATTATTGCTTAATTCAATGAACTTAATAGAGCAATCATTCGTATTTGCAAAATCAATCAGCCTTTTAATATCGTCAAGTTCGTCATTGATGTCTTTTTTCAAAACGACATTTAATCGTACATCGACATGAGGTAAGTTAGTTTTTGTGGCTTTAATATTTGAAATTACTTTCGGCAGTTTACCTATTCGATTTGTTAAAAAATTATATTTCGCTTCGTTAAGTGTATGTAAAGATAGATTAACTCGCTTTAATAACGCGATTGTATCTAAATGCTTATCCAACAATTCACCATTTGATATGACTGTGATAATGCCTTGATTATTGTGTATATCTTTTACAAGTATATCAAAGCTTTCATATAGCAACGGCTCTCCACCAGTAAGACTTATTTCTTGCCAATCAAAGTTGTCTTTGAAAACTGTAAATAAGTACGTGTAATCTTCGGATAACATTTTAGTAGATGACTTTTTATGAAAACCCTCGCGGTTACAAAACACGCAATCATAGTTGCAATTTTGAGTTAATAAATAACGCAGCTCTTTATCTTTCAAAACATTACCGTCCTATAGAAAACAATCACTTTTTTCGTTCATATACTATTTATTTTTATTGTCTGATCGCCAGTACGCCATACCATAATTTATAGGCATAGGTATCCTATTGACGCAAGCTCCCTGTTTTTTATTATATCCATATTATCTAAATAATGGATTATCGAATCCAACATAAGGACGCTCTGATCGTGTTCTATCTACAATAGTATCTTTAAATTTGTACCATTTCCCGTCATTAGGGAAAAAATGATTATCCTTAATGAAATCTCCATATTTTCTCAAAACATACGTCTTAACTTTACTGCACACATTCTTGAATATAAAATTATTTCCATTAGCAGCCACTCTTATTAATTCTTCAATTAAGTATTCACCGAGTTTATGGTCAAACATAAAACTATGTTTAATTGCATAATTATAATCACCATCATTAATACATTTAAACGGACGCGAAGCAAACTCATCTTTTTTACCTAATTTACGCATTAATGTTAAATCTTTATCGTGGGATTCTAAATCACGAATGATGATGCTTTTTACATTCCATTTTTGGTCAAAGCCAAATATAACATTTTGTGAATGAAGTTCGGGCACAATGCCTTCAAACATCACGCAATTAAAAAATACATCTATAAGAGGATAGCAAAATTGTTCCAACAAATATTCTTCCATGCTGTAACAATTACTAACTTCTGTAAACAATTGCAACAACAGAATTTGATCGGTAGGAGAATCTCTATCATTTGAGAACAATGAGAATCCAGGAATCATTTTGTTGACAGAATCAATATTTTTTCCAATAGGTAATTGTTGTCGGATTACAAATCCAATTTTTATATTACCATCCGAAAATAGCATCCCGCCACATTCCGGCATATAAGCAAATTTATCTGTTACTTTGTTGTTTAGGGATATATTTTTAAACCACTCTGTTATTTCCAAACTGGAATATATATGCCTCTCATCCAATTCTCGCGTAACTCTTCCTATTCTATCAGGATAACATAGTTTTAGGTAATATGGATGGGATAACATCTTTACAGTTCTTGAACTGGAAGTAGGGACAACTTCTTGTTTTGTAACTTTGATTTTATATTCAGGGTAATAGCACATCAAATCAGGATGAATATAAATTCTTCTATCCTCACAAAATGAAATGCAAAACTCTGGTAAGTAACCATAAGCGATGAAACTACTTGGTAAACACTCTAATGCTGAAATGTAAAATTTATCACAAGTAAATGGATTACCAATTTTTGGAAGAAACTCTTCTGTAAAATTACTTCTTGACCCATTGTTAACTCTTCGTTCACAAGTGTTTAGCGCATCAATGGGATTCTCGCTGATATATGTCAATTTCATTTAAGTATCTCACCAAACTATATAATCATTAAGAATTTCATAAAACGGATTCATATTTTTTTGATGAGACAAAATTGTCAATACCATGTTTTGTTTTGGTGAAACGATGAGGAATTGACCATCAGTACCATCAATAAAATAGTGTGTTTTGGGATATTCGGAGCTACCGTCACCACAAATCCATACGTGATACCCATACGCCATCTTATTGATGCAGCGATTTTGCTTAGCCGCATACTCTGCGAGGTTAGCTGTAAAAAACTGTGGTGTGTGCATGGTTTTTATCCAAGAGCTATCAATTATTTGTGTGTTATTATAGCACCCGTTGTTCAATAATAACAGACCAATCCGGTGCATTTCTTCATTATTCAAATATAGACCAGACGCACCAAGACATATACCTTGATGTGAATGCTCCCATTTTGGTTTTTCAATGTCCAAATGCCGTAAAACGGTATCGTGTACCCAATCGCAAAAATACTGACCTGTTATTTTTTGCACAATAGCACACAATAAGTAAGTGGCGGCATTGTTATAGACGAAAAAAGTACCCGGTTCATGTTTAATATCGTAATTGAGTATATAACTGACAAAATCAGTTTCAACAGGTAGATTTTTGATGTCCTTACTGAACATTAAACCCGCTTCATGTCCTATTGTTAAGTTAAGAAGATGCTTAACTTTTAACTTTGATAAATAAGCGATATTACCAGTATTATATACTTCAATATCGTTAAAAAACGGCATTACGTCACTCTCTAACGTAAAAAAATTATTTTCAATTGCTTTGTAAACACCCAAACAGCTAAGTACTTTACTTATTGATCTTATATTGTACCGTGTTTCAGATTCAAAACTATGCTCGAATTTTGCGCCATCCATTGTAATTATAATACTACCAACTTTAAGGTCATTGTCTATTGTAAATTTAATAAACTTTTCAAGCATAAAGCTAAACCTTTCTCTTTTCAAATAGTTTTTTTATAAAGTTTGGCAACAATCCTACAATTGCCGTAATCGCTATACCAATAGCTATAGGAATCCACATTAGCGATGTAGATAGCATTTTTGTAAAAAGCTCTCTGTTTTCTAACCACAAGTATATATAATAGGAAACCAAAAGTAAAATGGCAATTGTTGCCACATTTGCAAATGCGTATAGAGTAACTTTACTTTTGTTATATCGCATTTTCATTTTCCTTAATTCTTTCAATTCAAGCTGTGAATCATTATATGACTTCAACACTCTTTCTAACGTAATCAAAGCCAAACTCAAAGAATTATATGAACTCGCAAGCCTAACTTCGCTGCTAATTTGACTTAAAAAGTCTTTCGATACACATTTTGCTTTTTCATCGTATAAAACAAGGGCACTAATGGCATTGGCAGTAGTTACGATATTATTTTCCCAATTGTTATTGTTATATGTCTTTCGTAAAGTAGTTATTCCCAACTCTATAACCTTTGTTATATGTTTGCTTATATGTTCATCAAAAGTGATTTTATTTTCGTACTCCATTAGGAATAATAAAATTCGTGCTGTTTTACTGAGATTGTTATCCCACCGTCCATTTTGCTGTTGTGTAGATAAAATAACGTCCAAACAATCTTTGATTTTTTTCTTAATACCTTGTTCATCCGTATTTGAATACAAATTATTGATTATATATGTTTCAATATCCAAACATAATTCAATCTGGGATTTATCTCTTATTGCAACAGTATCATTTTTAACGACTTTATTCAAATCAACAAAGAAATCCTCTCGGTTTTCGTATGACGTTATTAGTTTATCCATTAATCCAGCATGATGAAAAGCTCGAATGATAAATTTTTTGTTATAGATTGAGGTGTTTTTATATTTTGTTATCAACCATGCCGTTGTCTCATACAACATATTTTGGATTTTTGTAAGTTTAGAAGCGTACAGTGATGTTGAATTGATTAATGTGAGTATTTCAAGCAACCCGCATGTTGGAGCTAAAACACCATCGTAACTACCATTTTTATAGTGTTTATCAATATCGCTAAACAACCCAACGATATACGGCTCAATAGAAACATTCAGCTTTTTAAGAGCAAGGATCACATCGTATGTTTTCCAAAAGCTATTGTCCCATAAGTGATTTTCATATAGAGAGACCAACCATGTTTCTACTGCTTGCTTTTGTAAATCTATCTGACGACTTTGAGAAAAGTTAATTAATATCAAATCTTTATTCTGATCACCATTAATATGTCGATAGTGAAATAGTTTTGTATACTTTGTTTTATCTTTAATTGTTTCCCAAAAAGCAGAAGCATCAACATCTGAATATGCAGGTGATAACACAAAAAGAGAATGGTAACGTAAAAGCTCACTATTGGAAACGGATTCAATAGAATCGTAAATTTTATAAGGTATTTTTGTAAGTTCTGCTTCACAAACCAAAAATTTAAATACTTCTTCTGAAAAAGCTGTTTTTGTGACGAATGCTACTTCTGGAATCCCTATGACAAGGTAATTTATAATATTTTCCAACAGTTCATAGTGCCAAGCCCAATCCAATGCCATTGTAGAAATAACAATCTTTTCATTTTTTTGAGGAGAAGCAACCATAAGTGTATTTCTTATTGGTGTGCGTTCGTCAAGCAATAAGGGAAAATAAGCAGATTCTTTTTTGGGGTCAATATAATCCCTGTAGTAATGAATTTGAAAATCATTATCAGTACAGTGAGTTTGAATCATATCATTTCTTATCGCATGTGGTGTATTTAAGATATACGATTGAATATCGTTGTATTTTGGTGATGTCAAATTAACATTACCATTTGCCGAACTCTCGTTTTCAGGCCGACTAATTACATTGTATTCATAATCATCAGGCAGAAAATTGGTTTTTCTTATATTGTAGCCTTCTTGGGTGTCATCTTTTGATAGCTTCTTCTGAGAACATATTAACAACCCTTTTCCTTGTTGGATAAAATCACAAAGAAGTTTTTTATTGTCTGATTTCTGCAAAACCTTATAAACATCACCATCACTTGTAGCATTAGTACCTATAATCAAGCAATCGTAATCTAATAAAAAATCTTCTCCCACGCGAAATAATTTGTGAATATTTATACTGGAGAAACGATTAAAAGCAATATCATAACTGAAATCAAACTTACTCTTATATTTGAAAATTGAATCAACATATCCTGAATGTTGCATTTCGATTTCATTCTGAATAACAGCAACTCTGAACATTATTTGCTACTTTCTAAATAAACATTAAGCGTGATAATCATTTTTACATTTTGACAATATTCAAATTCCCCATGAATACAAGCTACTTAAAAGATTTGCTGAATACATTTTTAGACAATACCCAATACCATATACACCTCCTCGAAACCGAAACCACAAATTAATTAATTGACAGATTTGATTATAAAAAATTGCCAGTCATCGGCAAACTCAGCAGGCAAAACCTAACACTCTATCCTTAGCTCTACACATATAAAAATCGCAGATACTTTTTTACAAATGAGAATAGAAATGTCGAAATGTACTACTGAAAGCATTACCTTGCAAACCAAGAGTAATGGTAATGCCGAAATATACTGCTAATTCCGTAAACGTATTTCTCAAACAGCTACTATATAAATTATAGCTTAAAGCGTTAAATAATGCAATATGCTTTCGTTCGTTCGGTAATTTTTTTTTCAGGTTCGCAATATTTTTCTGAATATTTCATTACATGGAGCGGCATTCCAAATAAAAAAACAGCCCCACTTACCCCCAAACGTATATTATTTTTAGTACAAGCATTGTTTATATTGAGATGGTTTACGTTTTGCTGATTGCTGATTATTTGAGGTGAAAAAATGGATACAAGTACAACAAATACAAACACAGAGACAACCACAACCGCTAACCGTGAATACAAGGACAGCGTTTTCACCCTGCTATTTGGTGAAAAAGATAAACTTCTTGAGCTTTATAATGCTATATTTGACACCCACTACGGCCCCAATACCGATATAAAAATAACAACGCTCAAAAGCGCCCTGTTCATGGAGCAGATAAACGATATATCGTTTGTGATTGATGGCAAGATAGTTGTACTCATCGAGCATCAATCCACCCTAAATTTTAATATGCCCCTGCGGATGCTTCTCTACATTGCAAGGGTATACGAAAAGATTTGCGATAATGAGAACCTTTACCGCACAAAGCAGATAACAATTCCGCGCCCTGAATTTGTGGTTCTTTATAACGGTAAAGATAAAATGCCGCCAACTCAAATATTGAGATTATCGGATATGTTCGCTAAGTATGGCGCGGCAAATCCGATAGAGCTTGATCTTGAGGTAAAGGTGTATAATATCAACAAGGGATATAATCCTGAAATGGCCAAAAGGAGTACAACGCTTGATGGCTATGAGCTGTTCGTTTATAAGGTGCGGGAATTTGAGAAAGAGACAAAAGATTTAAAAGAAGCGATTACGCTTGCTATAAATTACTGTGTAGAACGTAATATCTTAAAGACATTCCTAAAAACTCATGGAAGCGAGGTTATAAATATGGTGCTTACAGAATGGAAATTTGAAGATGCGCTGAGAGTAAGAGAGATTGAAGCCAAAGAGGAAGCAAATAAGGAAACATTTGACAAACTTGAAAAACTTATTAAGCAAGGCATTACCTCACCGGAAGAATTAGTAAAAGCATTGAAAAAAGAGATGGAGCAAAAATAATCAATATGTTGCTCACGGAATGGAAATTAGATGATGCGCTAAAAGTAAGATGGCAAGAAGGCATTGAAGAAGGTATCGAAAAGGGTAAAATTGAAATGGTAAAAACAATGTACGCCAATGGAGCAGATGTAGATACTATATCAAAATACACGGGTCTTACCGTAGACAATGTTTTAAAATACTGTAAATGAGCTTGCGGGGTGCGGTTTTCCGCACCCATTTTTTGACAAAATATAACAATAAATTTTACGTTTGTCCCCTTTACTGTTTTATGGCGCGGGATTTCTCCCGCGCCTATTATAAGATCAATTATTAGTTTGAGTTCTTAAAATCCGTTCAAACTCTTCGGTATTAATGGCGCGTTCTTCTGCGATATTGGCCGATATTTCCAGTATGGAACGACTGCCGAATAATATGTCTTGAATAAATGATTCCTCTCTGTTAAGGTCTTCCGCAAGATGGCTAAGCGTATAGCTTACGACAAGCTGAACCGTGTTTAGTTTAAGAAGAATCTCGACAGTCTCACTAATATGTTTTTCGATTTCTTGCAGTGTCATTTTAAGAGTTCTCCTTTTTCTTTAACCACCTATCCCGTTCTATTCTGCAAGCATCTAATGTAGATTTGACGCAAGAGAATAATTCGCCGTCCTCTGCGCGATAATCATACTGATAGTATTTTTTTCGCTTCCTTCCGGTTATGTTGTAAAAAATCTCATACATATCTTGCCCTGCGGTTACTGTTGCTGTTGCTCCCATTGCTCTATCCCTTTCTGTTTAGATTCCTAAGTTTGCGAGTAACGATACGCCGTATTCTGATTTGTCTTCATCAGTAACAAAGAACGTGTAATCCTCATACTTCTCTTTTAATTTGTCAAGTTTACACATATTTACACTACCGTCTTTATCACAGAGATTTTGATATTCAGATTTGTCTAAATACTCCTCTATTGAGCCATAACTGCCATTTACTGCCATGTTATCAATGAGGTACATTGCGGACATATCCCGATATGTTATTCCATTTTCAAGAGATTCAACAAAGTAATCCCAAACATAATTAGGTATATGCCAGTTCATGAGTTCAGCGCGGGCGCTTCGGAAGTCATTTAGCGTTTCAACATATTCGTCTAAATCAACTGTAATTGTTATTTGCATAGTCTATTTGCCTTTCTCTAAAAATTCACTGTTCCAGTTTCGGTTTTTATGTTGTGTTTTGAGTCATCCGCTTCCAACTCATAAGGTTCAAACACAAGAGACAACTGCTCCGGCTGTGGCTCTTCTAAATCAAGCGCGGTCTGTTCGTAGGTTATTCCATCTTGTTTGTAGGTTATCATTTTATGTTCCTTAGTGTTTATGGCGCGGATTTCTCCGCGCCGAAGTTAAAGTTTATCACCGCAAAACGGACAGAAAGATATTGATACACTGCTTTCTAAAATTTCGTTAGTATCTGCGTTTGTAATAACCACGTCTAACTCATTATTGATAATATCAAATCTTAAATCATAATATAAAGCCACTTCTGCCATTTCATCACTTACGCTAATTAGACTTTCACCTGTTTTACATTTACATTCTTCAATTTTCATTTTAACCCCCTTTTTAATATTCACTTGGTAATAACAGTACATTATTTGTGAAATACAATTTTATCTCATCAAGCGGAAAATCTGAATACTCTATTTCCTGTTTGCGTAAAGCGTTTCCGTTGCCGTCTGTACACTTTAAAAGCCAGTAAAAACCGTCCTTAGTTTTGTAGTTGGTTTTCGTTAAAGTCCATGTTTGAAATTCTTCACCTTTTAAATCTCCCTGATAGCCCATAACTGCATCAATCAGCCAGTAAGCCTTACAGATTTCGGCCATATCCTGTACACCGTCAGTATACAGTGCGTCAATCCAAAGAACTTTATAGCGATAATAGTTTTCTGTCCCGTAATGTTCTGCTAATCGGTTTTTGATTTGATTTGGTGTCATTTTTAAAACGCTCCTTTTAAATGAAAAGTTTGATGATTATGTTAAACACAGTCAACATGTTTAATAATATTGGTATTAATAGTAATATATAACAATATTATTAATAAATCAATACCTATTTTAACAATAATTTTGGAAATAGCGTGTGATTTTGTCTTTTGGATCAGTTGGATTGTAGCAAATAGCTTTGATTTTATTGATTGATAATGATTTTGTGTTATTGACAAAAAACTATTAACAAAACTTTAAAAAAGTTGTTTTTTGTTTTGTAAATTGGAAAGCAACTTATTTAATCGTGTCGAATTCGACATTTAAAACATAGTCTAAAACCTTTTGTTTGTTGCTGTCGTTTAAACCTCTGTACATCAATAAGAGTTTTCTCTCATCCCCTGCAAGGTTTTTGGGCGGTTCTTTTGTAACTGGTTCGCATCCTGTTACCAAGTATTCTACAGAAACGCCAAGTATTTTGGCAATTTGTTCTATCTTATCAATAGGCGGGTTGCTCATCTTTCTCCATGCGGAAACCGCAGACTGTCCCAATTTCAATTTTTTTGCAAGCGTTTCCTGTGAAATCTTTTTCGCTTTCGCAGTATCAAGTATTCTCGGCCCGATTACAAAATGTCCCTCTTTTGATTTCATTATATTCCACCTATGAAATTTGAAATTTAAAAATATTGCTTTTTCTGCACGTATCATCAATGACATTGTTAATTATTACCAAAATAAATAAAGCGCAATCTATAAATCAAAGTTTTTGTACTGGCTTTAAACGGTCATTTAGTCACTCATAAAAGCGTCTGGTTCTGCGTACAGCTCTGACCGTGCGGGCTTTTCTGCTCCTATAATATAGATTCTTTTTGTCGAGTTCTCCGCCTCTTTTTTGCTTACTTTTTTAGTTTCCTGTAGTTCTTTGTAAGGAGAGAAATTAAGCCTGTGATTTGCACTTGATTTACGGGTGTTTGGTGTTGTGGTTGTTCACAGAAAAAAAAGGGGTTTATGTTTTTTGGGTTTTGTTTTGGTTTTGGTTGGTTAAAATTTTATCAGGTTTTTAAGAGCAGAGCTAAAGACCAAAAGGACGCAAAGGACAAAAACCATATATCCCCCATAGTAAATAGTGATTTTCTTAGCGATTTTAACGATGTGTGTTTTTGTAGTGTGTTGATGTGTAATGTTTTAGGTGATGTATAGCAATTAATATTTAGTTAGTTGTTGTTGTTTTTGGGTTTTTGTTTTTAATAGGCCGACATTGTTTTTAGCCCCCCGCAGGGGCATGAACCCCGGCGCGCAGCGCTCTTAGATCACCAATCGGGTCCCGCATCTATCGCGGCTTGCTTGAAACAATTACCCCCTCTTTTTCTCTCCCTGTCTGTCAACCAACCCTTTATAAGCCGTACTATCTTTGTATCATTGTTTTACCCTTTGTAACACATCATTACAGATAGTACACAAAGTTAAGTTTACCTATTGCGTTTGTGTTTTTTTGGTTTTAGATTTTAGTTACAAGGGGGCATTTTATGCAGGGTGCAGAGGTGAAAACAGTGGGTTTAAATCAGGGAAGGCAAGATGAGCTTTGTGTTAGCGTTTCCGGTGTTGGTGATTTTGACGTTGATGTTTGTGATTCCGGTGTTGACGTTTTGTCCTCTGTCCCTATGGCGCATGAGATACAGCGTAAGCGGCGGGGGCCGAAGCGTAAGCGCGGCCCGAAGCCTGTTAAAGCGCCACTGTCTAAAACGCAAGAGAAGCATAATACGCTTGCCGTTGCACTGGCGGCAGGGGCAACTCCTGAAACCGCTCTTAGCATTGCGGGGTACAGTCAAAACAGCAACAGAGCGTTACAGCACCCTGACGTTAAAGGCGCGGTTGCAGAAATGCGTGAGCGGCTTCAAAGCACAGACGGTTTTCGTCTTGAAGACAGCGCCGGATTTTACAAAGAGCTTTCAGAGGACGCAGAGAATCATACGGCAGACCGCATTAAAGCCCGTTCCCGCATGGATAGTCTGCTTGGGTATGACGCGCCTCAAAAACTTGAAGTGAACGAGAAGAGAGAGTTGCGACAGGCGGTTTTGGTATTGTCTAACCTGTCAAACATGGGAATTACCCCCGCCGAGCTTGCGAGTATGCTTCAATCATCCAGTGCCAGTGATTGTACGCAGATGAGCCGTGAGGCGGGGGCTGCTTTTAAAACGCCGGAGGATTTTTAAGATGATTTCTGAGACTGCAAACAAAACCGGACTACTCAACATCGGTGAAATCGGTGATAGTGTTCTCATGCTCAAACAAGAGCTTCCGGCTTTGTTCTGTGGCCTCAATGTGGCGCAGTACAGGGCTTTAAAAACCGCTTACGCCCGTAACCCTAAAAGCGGACAGCTTCCGGCAATAAACATTATCTCATTCGCAAACGGCGTAGGTAAAACGCACCTGATGATTCTTGACATGATCGGTTGGACGTTAGGGCCGGAGTATCTGAATTGGGCGGTGTTCCCGAAGTGCGCAATTGATTATTACGCTTCGCTTGCGGATTTACGCGATAGAGGGCTTTTAACTTTGAGGCTTACTTGTGTGTCAGACGATATGAAAGCCAGTGGTTCGGTCTATATGCTTTTGAAAGAGTTATTTCCGTTTGCGTCTATCAGCGCAATGGATAATAACAAGTGCTATCGGCAGATTGATGTTCCGCACCCTACTAAGCCCGGCGTTGTAAACAGTATCGCGGTTAAGACTTTTGATCAAGACGTGGTTAAACATTCAGGTTCTACTTGTCAACGGGTTTGGGTTAATGAACCGCTGCCCGATAATCTTGTTGGTGAAACTATCGGACGCATACGCTCTAAAAAAGGTTCGCCGTCCGGCTCAATCTTCATGTGCGCTACTTTGCTTGACGGTGCAACGTGGGTAAGTGAGTTTGACGCAGACGGTGATATTATGGGCGTAAATCACGTGCGCGGACACCTCTTTGAGAACTGCGCCGGTGAAGATGTTACAAACGTAATGGCCGCAGAAGTTCAGCAGACTATTGGCGTTACGCTGTTAAAAAACCCGCAAGGCAACGGATATATCACAAACGGCGTTCTCTCAAAGGAGCAGATTGATAGGCAAGTAAAATCATGGCAGAAAAGTTGTCCGCATGAACTTGAAGCAAGAAAGAGTGGAGCGCCCATCAGCGGCGGGGGTAAAATATGGCCGTCTTTCAAGAGAGAGTTTCACGTCATCGAAAATGAGCGTTTTAAAATTAATCCTCAATGGCCTATAGTGCAGATTGCAGACCCTCACGGAGCGCGGCCAACCTTTACAGCTTGGGCGCAAATAACCCCGCACGATAGAGTGATAATCTTTCAAGAGTGGCCTGACGTTGACAAACACGGTTACTACGAAACGCTTGATGAGCGTTCTTATACCATCCCACAGGAATGCGAGATATGGGATGGAATAGAAAAAGAGTGGGGCTTAAACAATAGCCGAATTGTGAGGCTTGGAGATCCCAACAGATTCAGAGATAATAACCCTTACAGCAATGAGACGCTTCACGCGCAGTATGCGAAACACGGTTACGATTTTGATTTATCGGTGAATGACAATCTTACAGTTGGACACGAAAAAGTTTCAGAATATCTGTATTGTGACGAAATGAGACTCGCCGCGAATCCCAATGACATTATGGCTTTACCGCGCATTTTCGTATGTAGACGCTGTGTTAATGTTGCGCGTGCGATTGAGAATTACTCTATGAAAAAGGGCAGGAAAGTTGGAGCGTCCGTAACAGAGAGCGTAAATCAGAAGTTCAAGGATGGCGCGGACGTTGTACGGTATCTGATAATGTGGCACAGCGGTAATCTGTTTGCTTCTGTTTCATCAGCGGGTAAAAATCAAAAGAGCGATTACGAGAAGTTTTGTAATGGCCGCAAACCCAAAGCGCACCGTTACCCTAACCATGAGCTTAACGCCAAAGGCCGGAGGGTGGCATGAGCTTAAAGGACATAAGGGACATACAGGACGATAAGGTTAAGATAAAAGGTAAGTCGTGGGATGATTCCGCGCTTTCTCTGTTTGCCGCGAAAAAGATTTATCAATTTCAGTGTTGCGTTGATTATTGGCAGCCGCTTCTTGACCGTGGGCGTGATCTTGAGGATAAATATGAGGGGCGTATTCTAAGCGATGAACAACGGGCGGTTTATGAAACTGTAGAACACAAGATAGTTATTGAACCCCACATTATGAAAGCTCCAATAAGGGCGTTAATCGGTCAAACGCTTAAAAGCCGTAAGAGTGGTCAAGTTGTCACAGAAGACGGCGCTATAGCGAACCCCGCAGCGCATACAAAAGAGATTGAGACTATCAATGTCGTAATGAAAGACATTGAGACGCAGACGCTTGAAGAGTACCGCATTAAAGAGGCGGTACATTCTGCGTTTGTCTCTTGTTATTGGAACGTGTTAATGTTTAGCAAATGCAAGCCGTCCCGTAACGGTAACGGTGTTAATTACGAAATGCGTAACTTGCCGTGGGCTTCCGCAGTGTTCGGGCCGTCAACAATCATGGAACCGGACGGTTCAGACATCAAAGAGATGTTTTTCTTTGACTATCGGACAATAGCGGATTTAATTGACAACTACCCTGAAATGGAATCACAAATAAAAGCGCATTTTGCTGTAGGCAAGTTTAAAGACTCTACAATGTTTAGTTCTGTTCAGCAGTGGGAAGGCGGCGATAGTTCAGAAGAGCGTGACAGACTCTTTGATATTGTAGACAGCGCGTATAACTTGAAATCCGGTAATGACGGTCTTGTGCGCGTTGTAATGCACCTGTTTCCGATTAAGCGGCGTGAAGAGGTATGGGTAAATATTTTTGACGAGTCCGGGGAAGATTTTGAAGTGCGTCCCCCGGATTGGAGTGATGAGCGTTGGCAAAGATGGATTAACGAAAATAAAGAGCAGTATCACGGCCCGTATGAGCGTGAAGCGGTTACGCTGTGGATGACTGTCTTCACCACTTCGGGATTAATACTCGCTAATGAAAAGCACTGGTTTCAAGAGAACGGTTTACTACCGTGTTCATTTTGGTTGGGGGCTATGTCAGGCGGTAAACCTACCGGCCCCGCTGTGGATATGGCTGACGATTGCCTTGCTAATTGTGTCGCGGAGATTGAGTGTCTTGATGATCTGCGCAAAGGTTCCGGCAGACTTTACGCTGTACGCGCCGGAGCGGTTGAGAACATTGAGGACTTGGTACAAGAAGCGAATCAGGCTCTCGGTACTGCTGTAATATCAAAGGATTTTAAAGGCACAATCAATGACGCGATACATGAGTTCCGCCGTGAACCAAATCAGAACTGGAAGATATACGCAGAGCAGCGCAAGCAAAGTATGTACGAAACAACTCGCGTAAATGAAACTATGATGGGTCAACACGCAAGCCGTCAAAGCGCCATAGCGAAAGAGACAGAGATTGCGCAAGCCCTTATGGTCAATGCCGTTTACGTTGACAGCGTTAATCGTTCATGGCAGAGTCACCAAAATTTAAAACTAAAACTTATCCCGTATCTTTACGACAAATGGGAAACGCTTGAAGTCCGTGACGATAAAACCGGAAAACTTCAAACCTTAGAAGTAAACGCCCCGCAAGAGTTTGACGCAGAGGGTAATGTTACGGCGGTTATAAATGACCTCACAGCGCACAGATACCGTTGGAAGATTAATCCGGTTGATGATTCGCCTACAGCGCAGATGCGCAATGCGGAAGAGGCTCTTCATGTTATCAACAGCGCGGCGGGGCCGTTACTGCAATCTGACCCGACCGGTATGCTATTCTCAAAATTCTTAGCGGCGTTCTCTAACCCGATTCTTAATGAGGCCGGCTCTGAAATGATAGAGACCGCGCAAGCCTCATCACAGGCGCAAGCGCAAGCGGCACAGCAAAAGGAAATGATTGACCAAACTGTTTTACTTGCAAAAGCTAAAGCGGAACTTTTGAGAGCGCAGAAAAACGGTAGATTCCTGAATTTCAAGGCAGAGGATTTAAACAATTTCCCCGCGCTGTTTCAATTGTTTGTACAGCTTGAACAAATGGCCGATGCTAAAGCAGAACATGAACTTGCACAAATACAACAACAAATAGCGCCTGAACAATCAAGCGCGCCAATGTAAAGGAGAACTTTAACAATGAGTACGGAAACGGCAGGGACAGAAACGACAGCTTCGACAAGTTCAGCTACCGAGACTACAAGCGCGTCAACAGAGAGCGGCTTGACTGATTCTGTAGTTGCTGATTTGGGAGTTACGGCAGAACAGGCACAGCAAATTTTAGACAGCGACCCCGATTATGCGGCAATGCTTAAAGTAAACGCAGAATCCGGTACAACTGATACAGGTAGCGGAAGCAATCACGCTTCGGATGAAAACACCGAAGAAAATTCCTGCGCCAACGGCGGTGATCAGGAGAGCGGCAGCAAAGGGAGCGTTGATGAAAATTCCAATGCTCCGCAAGCCGCCCCTGAATACGCCGACAATGTTATTGACGGTTTAAGCGGTTCGGAGTTCGGGAAGTTGTCTGAGGACGCTCAGACGGCGCTTGCTAACTTTTATGAAAAGGCACAGGCCGATTCACAGAAAGTTACAGAAACCGAATCACGACTGCAAAAATTTATTGACGACCCGATTATTCGTTCCCGTATCGCGGCAGTTGAGAGCGGCAACGCTCACAATTTACTAATACGTGGAGTTACAGAAACGGAGAAACAGGGGCTTGTCAATAGTCTGCAAAGTGAGTTTGGTTTGGACGCGGAAGATTCACAAGCGTTTATTTCCAAACTTGAAGCGGGTATTGAGAAAATCGCCCACAACTTGGCGCAAGATTACGCGAATCGCGCTATTGTCACACAGGACAATGCAAGGCGCGAGAGAGAGACTTGCGCCAAAGGACAGGAAACACTTTTGAGCTTATCACAGTTCAACGCTTCATTGACTGTCAAAGAGACTGACCTTACCAAGTTTTACAGGGTTGAAAATGGGCGGGGCGTTTATAACGAAGCGCACCCCGAAATTGAAACCTTCAGAAACGGTTTGGGAAAGATTCAGGAGTGGGCTGTTAAAAACGGTATCGGTTACGATAAGTTAGTACAAATGGGAGCAAAACCTTTTTACGCGGCGGCAGCGGCGGCGCTTGATATGCCCCTTGCAATGAACACCGGAGAACGCGACAAGAAAATTGCGGCAGAGGTAACAAAGAAAGCTCTATCGCGCTTTTTAAAGTCAACTGAAAGCGGAACACTTAATGTTCAGAGGACGGGCGTAAACTCAACGCCGGAAAAATCTCCCGATATGATTATTGACGGAATTAACGCGATTCGGCTTGTACAGGACGCGGCGTATCACGAAAGCGTTCTCAATATGAAATTCGGGGATATGGCGTGGATGGATAAAGTAGACGCGATTGCGGCAAAAGGCAGAGCGAAACTTGAAAGCAGAAAAAAATAGTGACGCTATCGCGAAATGTAAAACTTGTAATCAAACAAAATCACTAACCAAAAAGGTAAATAAAAATGGCGGGACAAACAAGTTGGAATGATGCCGGAACTGGCGAAAATGATTATGTAGTAAAAGAGGAAGTTACGCGGGGTTTGTATCATCAAGCAACGTGGGCTTCTTTGTTTGGAAAGATTAACGCCGGACGTGAGGTAAAGACACAGGAGATTACCCATAAGGGCGGTAAGACCGTTATTGACGATGGGCCGGACAGTCCTGTTTGGGAAAAGGAGCTTAATGAGAATAACACTGCTCTCTTTACCCAACGTGAAGAAAACAAAGGTATGCCAACTTACGGGGACGCAGACGTTAAACCCGGCGGTTTCGCGCAGTACAAGCATACAAGAGTAGAAGCACGTCAGGTAGATTCTCCCGCTTATCCGGTTGTCGGCTTTGAGTCTGCTCAGAATGTCAAGCGCGTAATCAATGACCTTGTGACAGCGGAGAAAAAAGGTATAGCTGAATGGATGCGTAAAGAAATTGACCTTGACGCTTTACGCGCTCTATTCATGGGCGCTTCTCGCGGTCTGCTATCTACAGAAGACGGCGGCAAGGGTACGATTCTAAACGGCGGGAGCAGAGGTCAGTCACGCTCTTGCTATAATACTCTTGTTGCGGGTGAAACGAATCTCACTGCAAAGCATTGGAACGCGACACAGCACGAAAACGAACTCGCGGGGTTACTTGCCGCGCTTGCTGATTCAGACCAGTTTCATTTTACCTATCGAACACATGAGATGATCTCTTCTCTTATTGATGATCTGTACTTTCAGGGTATAACTATTGGCGGTAAACCTTATCGCGCTGTCGCTCTCATTGACTCACGAAATGTTGACAGATTAAGGCAAGATGAAAAGTTGTCAACTCTATTTAAAGACGCGACACCAAGAGCAGAGGATAATCTTGCGATATACAGCCGTAAGGCTCTTATTCTTGATGATATTCTTTATCTCCCCGCACAGCAAATGAAGTTTTTTCGTCCGTCAGTTTCAGGCGTTCCAAGTAGCGGCAACGCAAGCGTTTTATATGGTGCCGGTATGAATGTAGACCCGCGCTCTGCGACTTTTAACAATCCAAGTAATATCACGATGACAGCGATTTTGGGACGCGGCGCAATCCGGCGCGGTAGACGTAAAGGTAAAACGTGGTTTACCGCAAAAGAGGGCGATCATGGTAAGGGTTCATCTTACTGTCAGCATTATCACGATGGTTGGATGAGAAACGAGTGGTACACAAGAGACGGTCGTGAGGAAATGGCAAACGATTCCTCTTTAGTTGTTTACAATTACGATAGAGGTTTCGGATTTAACTGAATTTGCCTTCGACTTCGCTCAGGCAACGGTTGGTGGCTGAGCGAAGCCGAAGCCACAATATTAACAAGGAGAAAAACAATGCCTTTATTACCTGATAGAGATCAAAAAAGAATTTCAGCGCACAGGGTACGCCCTGCTCGCGCTTCCGCAACGGCTAACGCCAATAACGGATTGAGCAGTATCGTTGACACTTTCGACATTCAGACAGATGGCGCAAGGGTGGATATAAACCATAGGTGCAATGTTTACGTTCTAACCAAACCGCCAACTCCTGCGCTCATTCCCAACGCCAAAGTCGGGGACATAGCAAAAGTATTTATCGTTGACGATGCACGTACAGATAATCCATGCGCTTATGCTGAATACCACTATACGCGCCCTGTGACAGCGGCAGGGGTAGTGTCAGGTAATCCGTCATGGCAGAAAGTAACAACAGCACCTTAACCCACTTCGTGAGATTTTTAGAGAGGATAAACTATGAGTAAAAACGAAGAAAAACAAGCAGAACCAACGGACATATTTACAGATAGTAACGCAGAAATTGCAAAGCTAAAAAGTGAAGTGGAACGTCTTGAAAATGAGAACAGCGAACACGTTAAAAAAATCGCTTCTCTTGAAGAGCAAATTAAAAAACTTGAAACAGATAAACCCAAAGAGAAAACGGATGGACTTATTGAACTTGTGGCGCTTCCGGCAGATGGGGTGAAAGTTCCTGAACTTTCATACAAGGGAGTTAAGGTAAAACGTGAGAAAGATTCAGACGGTTTTTATCACTTTTACACGTCAAAAGAACACGCAGAATCACTTCTAACGAATACGGCAGGATTGAAATTTGTGCTTATCGGCCCCGACAAGAAAATGGAAGTTAAAATCCGTAAAGGCTTAGAGTACGAAAAAGTGACTGTTTATAAACACAACAAAACCAAAACGACAAAAGGAATTGTAAATTTGGTTCCTGTCATTGATGAGGGTAAGTAATGGCTGCATTGACAAGCTATATTGACCGTATGCCTACACTGTACTGTCAACGGTATCAACCGCGCTACTGGGTATCGTGGGCGAACTCGCTTTTAGAAAAGTTGAGCGGTTTAGGTTTTCTGCCGCCTCAACTTCTCACTCGCGGCGTTGTGGTGCATGATGAGGTTTGGATTGATCGTCCAGTTGGCAGCCGCGACATTAAGGAGTTGCGCAGTTCTCAGTGTCAAAAGTATAAATACCGTTTCTTGGAAGAGAATAACAAGCTGCGCCTTATGGATGTACGTATGCCGCAATTAAAAAGGCTTGATATGCCTGTAGTAAGCGGCAACGAGTACGGTATTATTGTTCAATCGCCGGAACTTACAGAGAATCAGCTTAAAAATATGCTTTTTGTCACTACGCAAGGCAGTGCTGCGGGTAGGACGTTTATTGTTGGCGGCAATCAAAAGGCAGACGATGCAGACGGCATGGCTCATGTTTCCTTTTTACACCCGTCAAGTAATACGTGGTCTACTCCAAACGGTGAATTTTACTCACAGACAGTTACTTACGACACAGGCACAACACCAACAGAGCAAAACACTTTTTACGCGGGTGTGGGTTCATACATCACACTTGGTTACTTTGTACCGCAAGACAGCTATCTCATTATTTCTTACATAGCTGCGTTTGTTCCGGTTTATTCGTTGGCTGATGATCTTGGTATTACTGGTTATGAAAACTTGATAGATGCTTGGTTCCGGTGGAAAACTGAGGAACAGGCTTCTGCCGTGTCGAATGAATGTATTTACTGGCAGGGACGAGTTCAGGCAGAGCTTGATCATTTGCGCGGTGAGCGTTTTAACAGAATTAATAAACCTGTAGGCAGACGGCTTGCAGGTTTTGAGAATACACGGAGACGCTATGCCTAAATTTCTAACTGTAAAAGATACCGCCGCGCCAAATGGGATGAACAGCGTTGATAACCCAAAAATCCTTACAGACGGTTTTTGTGAAGAACTTGTCAACGGATTTCCGGGATTTCCTCCCCGTATTCGTAACGGCTGCAATGGTATACCCATACCGGCGCTTGCTGAATACGAACTTGTATCAGAACCGTTTTACTCAACATATAAGGACTATAGGAGTGTTGACAAGGAGTGTCTGTTTTTATGGATGCGCGGCAGTAACGAAATTAGCTCTTATTATTACTTGTTTGTTTATTATTTTGATTCAAAAATATGTAAGAAATTGAATAATGCAACTTTATTTACTGAGACTCCTAAAAATACGCTGCGGTTCAACTTCGTAAAAATTAAGGACATTGTATATACGGTTGCCGACATGTCCGGTTATGGCTTGGACGGAAAGATGTTCGCTATTGAACATCATATTGAATATGGGTCTAACTATATACAAGACACTTTTTACACGCGGCAGATTGCAAATAGTCAAGCAAGTTCTTACCTTAACCAGAGTAATACTTCAGAGGGAGCTTTTGAGGGCATAACTACTTTTGGATATTCTGTTACGCTTGTAAGGCGCAGCGGTGATTTCAGTCCCACGGAACCTGTTACTACATACAGTCCTGGACTTATAGAGAGTATAGAAGATGTCTCAAAACGTCTCTACATTATGAAAATAAGTGAAACTCGTACAGCGAACTTTCATATTAATCTGAGTGTTGACCAGTTTTATAAATATTGCGGTTATACGCATTTTCGGTTATACCGCACCCGTAATTTACACAACATATTTAATAAAGATGGCAACCGCATTCCCTACGACACAGAAAAGTCAATCGCCGGAGCAACACGTTTTTTTCTCGCTGACGTGCCTATTCCTGATAGTTTACAAACATTATTTATTGACAATATTACGGACGGCGCACTAAGCGGTGAAATGAATCAGCTTACTTCATTCAACTATACGATGCCGCCAACAGACGCACATAAATCGCTCTATCATAAAAACCGCCTGTGGCTTCTTGGCAGAAACGGAAAGGCTTACTTTTCAGAAATTCCGGGCGGTGATGGCGGGGGTGATTTAGAATATTCGTATGAGGAAACCGATAAATTTGCTTTATGGTTTAGACCGCTTTACTACCGTGTAGACCTTGCCCCCGAAGAGGGCGGCGAAGCTACTGCCATAGCCGCTTTAAGTGATGATCTTTATTTGTTCAAGGGACATACAGTATGGATGATAATAAACGGTGAACCGACAAAAGCGCCGCTCACAAAGGTAAGTGATACTATCGGCTGCCCCTACCCCAACACTCTCATAAATGTTAAACTGCAAAACCAAAAAGCATTGTTCTTTTTGAGTAATCGCGGCCCTATGCTTATTACTGAGGGCGGCCATGTGCAGCCGTTCACAGATTTTAAAGTGCGTGAGCTATGGCCTGAATTGAGTAGTGACATTTTCAGAAACAAACCATATAGCTGCTCTGCGGCCTTTTGGCGTGATACTATTTGGTTGATCTACAAAACGACAAAAGAGAGTGAATGTAAAATATTCGCCTATTACTCAGGTAACGATGCAGTAGGAGCGTTTGAAGTTCGTTTCGCTAATGTATACCCTACTGAGAGTAAGGTTTTTGACATTAGCCATTTAGTACCACTCAACGAAAATAGAGCCATATCTATTGATAACATGAATCAGTCAAGGGGCGCTTTGGTTGATTTCCTCTGTGACGGCGCGACAATGGATAGTTTGGCGTATACAGGCGGCGGCAGCGGCGGCGGTTCTTTTAACTTTCATCTTGTTTCACGCAGACTTTATCCGGGGCCTATGGAGCGCAGTTTATCAGAGTTATTTCGCGCCGTTGGTTACTGTGAATTTTTTGAAGACCCTGTAAACGGTTCTCCTTTTACACTTGAAATCAAAAGCGAACGCCACAAGGTAAAGCACGGCTATTACTATGAGAATGAGCTTGTCTCAAACCAATTCGGAACGCCGGTATCAGGCAGTACGCACAGAGCAGCTTTTGCGCCGGATAGTCCTGTTCCATACTGGAATAGTGGGTTAGCGGGTTCGCTTGCTAAACTTTACTTCGCTGACGATGAGGAGAATACGGCTCAATATCTTAACATACGCAGTATCACAACAGGCACGCTGATTTTTGACAGAAGTGTTGCGGGTCTTGGCGATACGGTAAAAATTATCGGACGGCCAAAAGTGCGCACTCACATTGAGTTTGTACCGCAAGCAGATTTTGCAGGTTCGTTTTTCCAATACACCGTTGAAAAAGTTCTGCGTGAGGGTGGTTTTAAGTGGTTCGGTATTGAGCTTCAATCACTGCCGCGTCCGGCTCTTGAAAGTGAAGAGGTTGCGGGTGGTATGCCTGTTAGCCATATATGGGAGTAAGTCTATTATGAGTGATTATGAAAAAAGACTAAAAGGACTTGAAGGACAATTAAGTAAACTTGAAAAAGAAGTTTCAAAGATTAATAACGCTTTAAAACTTTACGTAGGAAAACAGTTAGTGCTAAACGATAACCTTGACGTACTGCAACTAAAGAAATTAATTGAGGGCGTGAAATGAACGTATCAAGCAGATATGAAAGACCGGACGCACCGCTGCGGCACCGTACAGAGATAAATCATAAACGGTCAATGCTGACGGAGCATTTACATAGGTGCCAAATTGCGCTTGAAATTCCTGACGAATACGAAGAAGCGAACGGGCAGTTACCGCGTGTAGCATTCAAAGATCATCTTTGCCGTTACCATACACTGGCACGACAAGACGAACTTCAAAATGTGATTACTGATTTTCATAGTTTGTTAGATGGGTATCTGCCGCTTATAGGCGGTACGCTCACAGGTGATCTCATAATTGACGATGCAAAGTTAAGGCTTCAAAGCGGACACAGCTTTGTCAACGTAGATATTAATGAGTTGACGATGTTTATGTATGGTGGGAATCACGGTGGTTCAAGATCACAGCTTAAAAGCAGCAGTTTGGCATTAAGTTTCCGCACAACAGATCACGGCCATTCTTCTACTCTCAATACGCAGTATCTGACGTTTAATCCGGTAGAGCATAATTCCGTTGTTGATGGCAGTTGGCGCATTGGCTTGTGTCGGTCGCATATCGGCTACGGGGAAATAGCTTACAAGTTTTTAGCTGAAAGATATGACGGTAGTAATTGGGAATCTATGTACGTTTTTGGTGAATCACAAGGACAAGAGCCGCTTAGTGTGAGTGACGGGCTGCTTATGGATTTTACCTACGATAATGTTTATAACGGCAGTGTTTCACGTGTGCTATGCGTTGACTTTGGAACTGGATACGCTCAATCAGCAAGAGGCAATCATGGCCATAGTCAACTGCACACACACGATAATTTTAGCGTTATTCATGGAATCACACAAGAAGATATAGACAGATGGAACGCAGGGGACAGCGGCCACAATCCTCTAATTCTTCATAGCACGAATGAAACAGAGTTAGGACGCTTGTACGCCAACAATAACGGGACGTTTTTACAGTCAAGAAGAATCTCTTTTGAAGTTGGTGATCAAAACAATAGGGACAGCTTCACGGCAGAGAGAAGCGCCGCGACTAATCTACTGCCGAACAACATTTTATTCACCCCGAATAATAACCGCAGACTTCGCTTTAAAGATTCTATTTCTGAAAGACCTTACGTTTATGACGTATACCCTGCATCTGATACAACAATAGGCAGTATTCTTTGTGTTAATAATGTTAAGGATGGAGTACACCGTTTTCTCATCACACGGACGGCGGGGTTTGGCGATAATGGTTGCAGAATTGTTCAGGAAGCAAAAAAAGATGAATTTATCGGCACAATAAAGGGCTTTATAGCTGACGAAGTAAGCGTAACGCGCACAATTACCTTGACCGTTGAAAATCCCGTACAGGGCGATATTATTCCGATACTGGCAATGCCTACTGAAATGAAAATAGGAACTGTATACGCATTTGTCAGCAACGGTACTGTGACAGGCGATATACGCTATGGGCTTCGTGTTGGAACTCCTTTTACAAGCATATTCGCGTTTTCTGCAAATAAACAAGTAACATCTGTAAATGAGTTTCGTGATTGCGGCACAATTGAAAATCCGCCGCGGTTAATCGTCTTTCCTCCGCGCTGTCTTTGGCTGCACATAGAGGGTGTAACAGGAACGCCGCGAGCGGTTACTTACAGTATACATTATACAGAATTGGGGTTAAGAAATGTCGTCTAAGGATGTCGTTGTATATGGCCGTCACAGTTGCCAAGATGACTGGTTTTCTTTTGCCTTTAAGATAACGACTCTTACAGCGGATACGCTTGACGGTGAAAAGATAGTGCTGTTTCTGCATTGGCATTGGCCGCTTAGTGATTTGCGTTCTCAAATTTGGTACGTACAGCCCGGCGGTCACATAACTATCACAACAGAATTAACAAGTGTAGAGAACATTATAAAAGTTACGGTAGAGTTTCATAGCAACAGTATTCCCATTTGGTACGATCACGCTTTAGGGCGTTATTTCATTGAGATAAGTTTTGGGATTCATCAAAGAAATTTCACAAGGGTTAATAAACTTGATTCTCCCTCTTTACGGGCGCAAAATCCTAACGGCTCACTTGGCGAACCTATACCGTGTGCGAATAGCGGGTACGTCCTTTTCCCGTATGTGAATTGGGAAGACCCGCAGAATCCTATAGTACCGCCTGTACAACCGACAACAAAACGTAGAATTTTTATAGCTATAAGCTGAAAGGATAAAAAGTGAAGTATTACATTGAGTACCCGATACGGATTAAATGCAATTTGAAGTGTGATTACTGCTTTCATTGTGAAGCGTTTGAGTTAGAAAAACAAGGCAAATTTAGCGATAAGTATTCCGATACTTGCGCGTTCACTCCCGAACAGTATATGCGTTGGCGTGATAAACACCTTGCAGACGGTACAGAATTTTTGTGTGAGCTTCACGGGGGAGAAATCAGTCATCCCGCAAATACCGATCTTGCGCTTCAAATAATAGATACTCTTCATAAGGAGCGTTTTCAGATTCAGACTAATGGACTTGGCTGTTTATGCTTCTATAAAAAGCTAATAGAGCGTAAGGCAAAGATTGACAGAATCGGCTTTACATTTCATCGTGACGCAATCGGAAAAAATCCGGCGCAGATAGAAAAGTTCATAAACAACGTAAACTTTGTAAAAAACGCGGGGGTTACTGTCTATGTCAAAGAATTATTAATCCCTCAAAACAAAGCCGCCATACTTCACAATAAAGACTTTTGGGAGAGTAAAGGCGTTGAGTTTCGCATTCAGGATATGAAAGGTTATCGCGGAGGTGAAGCAGATACAATCAACTATACAAAAGCAGACCTTGATCTTATCCATTCTGAATACAAACACTTTGAATCAATCTGCGCCTGTCGTAAAGACTATAAAAATGTTCTCATTAGGGGTTATGATATTTTCGCGGGTGATGTTATCGCTTGTTGGAACGACCCTACAGTTATAGGCAGTATCGTTGTTGACTGGTACAACCCAAATTACAAAATCAACAGGGATGAAAACGGCGTTAATGTGAGTGGTGTTGAAAAACTTTACAGGGGTACATATCCGCGTGATATGTGGAGTCCTGAAATAGAAAAGATATATCCGAATTTAACAAAATCACAACTTAAAGAAAGGGGCAGTATGCAAGGACAAACAGTAGAAAAGAGAATTGAGGAGCTGAAAAATGATCTTCAAAAAGTGAACAATGAGCTTAAATTCCATGAGGGAAAAGTTGACGCTCTGCACAAAGAGGGTTTTAGTATTGTGGGCGGGATAAAAGAGCTTGACAGACTTCTTAAAGCTCCCCCTGTAAGTCCTGATAACAAGGAAGCGCCGGAAGCTGAAACAGAAACGGTATCTGCTACAACTGATAAAAACGGTTGGAAAGGAATGATATGAGACTTGAAATGATGACTGTTACCGGAATAATAGGCGGCCTTACTATGCGGCTGTTTGGCGGGTGGGATATGTTTTTAGCGACATTGGTTCTCTTTATGATAGCGGATTACCTATCCGGCGTTGTTGTCGCTTTTTGGTTCAACAGGAGCGATAAATCAGAGAGCGGGAAATTTACAAGCAGCGCAAGCTACAAGGGACTTTTTCGCAAAGGAATGATACTTGTAATTGTCATGTGTGCGCATCAGCTTGACCTTATGGCAACATGGGGAGCGGCCTTTATCAGAGACGGTGTGATTTTCTGTTACATCATCAACGAACTGGCAAGCATTATAGAAAACGCCGGACGCATGGGCGTTCCTATTCCTGATAAGTTGACAAGAATAATAGAGGCGTTCAAAAAGAAGAGTGAACAAGAATCTATATCTATCATGCGAAAAGTTGACAGTAAAGAACAGGGATAGAAAGGAGATAACGAAATGTTTTTGCTTCAAGACGTTCCCGGAGTAGGCGCAGCATCTATCAAACCTAACACTGTTCAAATAGAACCGATGGTGGCTGTAGCTAATCCAGTGATTCAAGGCAGAGCGGCTGTAGCACCACCCACATATACCGGCCCGATTGACCCAATGGCAGCGCAAAGCGATTACTGGCGTAATGTCGGAACGACAAACAATGTTATGGGGCAAAAAGTTGAGCAGAATATTAATTCCGGTTTGACAGGACGGGCTTTTGACCCTATGGCGATACAGGCGCAAGAGGGCATGGCGCGTTACGAAGCGAATCAGCGTGCGAAAAATTCGGCGCAAATTGCGGGGGCGGGATTCGCGGGTACTCCTGTGGGTATGCTTGCGGCTAATGGTATGGAGAATGATCTTGCCCGTAATCGTTTTGACACAAACATAGGTATTGAGGCGGCACGGGAAGAGCATAAATTGAAAGCGGCAAATACGGCAATAGACTACGCCGATCAGACTAACAGGGACAGATTTACACAAGAAGCAAACAGGCGAGAAGATGAATCGCAGTGGTTCAAAAACTATCGTAATGTAAGCGGTGAAATGGCAGATCTGTTCTTGCGTAATGAGAATTGGGCTGGGTTAAATGCCGCTCAACTGTACGCACAACCGGAAGTACAGGCGCTTGTCGGTCAATACGCAAATATGGGTATTAATCTTAACGCTCAAAACGTAAAAGACTACTTCGACAATATGAATGACCCTGTAAAGAAAAATACGCTTCTTGCACTGGCTGACGAACTTAGAAAATCAGGAATGTTCACAGAAGCGCAAGTACAGGATATTGTTAATAAAACCGTTGTCGGCGTTTTTAAATGGGACGCGGAAAAGGGCGAATACGTCATCAATGAAGAGGTACTTGGTGACGGCGTGAATACGGGAGAAATTCAAACAGGCGGTCAAACAAACAACGATACAACTACACCACCACCGACAACAACAACTCCACCACCACCATCAATCCCATCAAGGCGTACATCAGGCGGCGCGGGTATACGGTAACTAAAAGGAGATAAAAATGATTTCTATTGGTTTAGGTTTACTTTTGGGTGCGGGTATCACTGCGGGAGCGGGGCTTTTAGGCGGTTGGATGAACAACAGAGAATCAAAGAACGCGCGTACGGAAGCAAAAGATATTAATGAGCGTGACTTTGAATATCAAAAAGAACTTGACCGCTTTCAGATGGGAGTTACCAACCGTCAACTTGCGCAAACTGATATAAAACTTGGTGAAGATCGGCGCATAAATAGTTATACGATTATGCAGAACCAAATAAATCAAGTCAACGAACTACTTAAAACCAATGTCGGATTGCGTGATAATTTACGTTCATTATACGGAGGTAGAAATTGAGATCACATTACAGTTCAGCAACTTATGACCCTATGAGGTATCGTTCCAATTTCGGTGACAGTATCGCACAGGCCGGACGAGCCATAGGAAACGCTTTTACTCAACTGCCGGCAGCGCAAAAAGCGGACGCAGAGTATCAGGCAGAGCAACAGGAAAAGCAAAATACGTTCAATGTCGCTAATGAATATCTAAAGGAGATAGGCCGTGAGATAAGACCGCCAAACGCGGGGGAATCTTCACAAACGTATCTCATGTTCGCGGCGAATCAAATTGATAATGCGATAAATTCCGCAGAGGGTTTAGACAGACAGATTATTCAAGATAAACTTTATAATGTCGCGGGTAGACTTGGCGTGAAAGACCATGTACAGGGTTCTTATGATATTCAGTCAACACGTAACAGTTTCGGCGTACCGCAACATGAAGAGTACGACAATGAGCGTACCGCTTTCCGCGAAGAACAACAAGGACGTTTCGGACTTTCGCAGTCTGACCCAATGGCGAATATCGGTTTACAGCAATCAGAAGATTCATTAAATATGATGCAAAGCGCCGGACAATCAGTAAATTATCCGCAAGCTCCGCAAAATCAATTTAGACAGCAGATTCCCACAAGTCTATCACAAGTTGACCAAGATATTTTAGGCGGTATGGCAAACGCACTTTCCGTATCGGCACAGCGTTTGGGGAAAGGTATAACGCTTTCAGAGTTCAACAAAGAATACAATAGCTTTTTAGACACAAAATCCAAACTTCTAAAGACGATGGATGACGAAAGAAAATCTTCTGAAATAGACGCATTGAAACACCAAAGAACTCTTTTGAGTCAAGGCGTATTGTCGGGACGCACAATAAGCGATTCAAGCGGTAATGTACTTGATTCCGTAAATGTTGATGACGCTACACACAGGCCGGAACAACACAGCATTGGTACAGGCGAAACCGAAGCGGAAATCGCTAATCGAAATATGAGATTGTTACAGTTTAACAATCAGAGAAGAAACGGAAGCAGCAGCGCCCCAAAACCGCCTAAAAGCGAACTGGCGGCAGAGAGAGAAAAATTAGAGGCAAAGTACGCTCCCATGTTCGCTAATTCAAGAGACAGAGGAGGCATAGACGAGCTAAATTTCGCAGAGGAATTAACATTTTACCGTGTCGCAGAAAGAATACAAAATAGAGCGGGGGGTGTGGAACAAATATCTGACGCTGACGCGAAAGCTAACGCGCGGGACAGGCTCACAGTTCTCAAAACGCTTAGAAGCATATACGCAACACAATTGACCTTAAAAGGCAGGAAAAATATTATTGTCTCTCCGAATGTCAACCAAAAAGGCCATACGTTGAGCGCGTTTCAATCAGATCAAATTATTGCGTCTTTATCACCGAAACAACAAAGTGAAATTAGGATGCTTCTTGAAGATCGCTCATTAGTTGAGGCCATAAGCGCCCTTGAGCAAAATGTTGGATTAAGGCCGTTAAGTACAAAGCAGCTTTACAACAATTACGGAAGCGGCGTAACCGGTAAAAAAGTAAAATAAAAAACTATGAAATCAATAGATGACATATTTCAAACCAATGGCGGCGGTACAGTTTTAAAATCAGTAGATGAAATTTTTAATCTTCATCTTCCCAATACAAGCGTCAAAACTCCAAACCCCGTGATAAAGGGTGCGCTCTCATCAGAAGCTCTTGACCATGTTGTCATGGAGTCTGTGAAAGAGTTCCCTGATATTTCCCCCGCGCTTTTACGTGCTTTAATCATGCACGAATCGGGCGGCAACCCTAACGCAGTACCCAAAGACTCTAACGGCAACTTGTTAAGCTCCGCAAAAGGCTTGGGGCAGCTTATAGACGCAACCGCAAGAGAGATGGGCGTAAAAAATCCGTTCGACCCTTACGAAAATGCGCAAGGTGCCGCTAAATATTTAAATCAACAATTAAAAGAATTTGGTAACGTAGAGGCCGCGCTTGCAGCTTATTTCAGAGGGCCGGGGGCTGTTAGAAATCACCTTGCTCTTAATGGTAACGTGCGGACAATGCAGGGTGATCTTGGCGGGACAACTGTTTCAAAATATCTTGATTCTATTCTTGGTAAAAAAGCTAAAGATAGCAATCGTCAATGGAACCCGCAACGAATAATAGAAGAAAAAGAGGACGGAAGCGCGGGATATTGGGATAATGTCGAAGATCCTATAGACAAGATATTTGGTACCGCTCGTAAATCTCGTGTTTGGGTAGAAACACGTCCGGCAGCGCATGAAGAGTCCCAACCTGAATCGGAATCTGAACCGCAACCCTACGAACTGCCAAAATATGAAAGAGGCAGTTTTATGCGTGATCTTGCTTCTTTTCTCATTGGTACCCAACCTGACAGGATTGAGAGAAACACATATTTCAGAAACATTAGCGATAAAGATTACGCAGAATTTCTCAACATTGCCGAACAACTTTCACAGCGGCAGAAAAACGCAGACAATTCTAAAGTGTTCTATGATTCATTGACAAAAGAAGAACGGCTTGTACTTGACCACTACAAAAAGGACAGGCGGCGTATTGATGCGCTTAATAATGGTGTTCTGCGCAGTATCCCGTTTTCCCATGTTATTGAAAAAGAGACTGCCGCAGAACGCAGCTTGCGGGAAAAATATCCTAATACGGTTATGACGGGTGGTATTACCGGCAACGTAAGCAGCGCTATATTTGGGGGCGGCTTGGTTGCTAAAGGATTAAGTAAACTGCCGCTTGTCGGTCAAGCTATGTCAAAATCCGCGCTTATGCGTACTGCCGCCCCTCGTGTCGTTACTTCCGGCGGTTTGTCTGCGACTCAGCAAATCGGTAGTGAGATAGAATTTAAAGAGGGCTTTTGGAACTCTATGCAGGCAGCGGGTGGCGGTCTTGTATCTGTAATACCGGAAGTGGTGCTTCCGGCGGGTATAGCTCAACTTATCGGACAGCCGCTTGCAGATTTAGTTTTTGACTATACGGTAGATACCTTTCGTGGCGTTGACACAAAGTCCGCTGATTGGTGGAGAAGTGAAGCGTTATCTTTAGCCGTCTCTTCAGGCTTTGCGATTCGTGACGTGGCAAGCGGTCAACGATTTAAAGTTGAACAGGCAAAGCAGCGCAGTGAAATAAAAAGTATGCTTCGCGGTTGGAAACGCGGCAAAGGAAAAAAAGGATTTGAAGTAGTTGAAGCTGATACACCAAACAAAACGGAATACAGCAATGAGAGCGGCCAACAAGCAGATACGTCTAAGCCGCAGTTTTCCGAAGATGTCAATTCACAGCGTACCAATGATATACCGCAATCTTCGGATAAAATTGAGTTAGAAAATAAGTCAACTCCATCGTATGAAAACTGGCGCACTCACATTCAAGAGGCTCACCGTCACGCTGAACGCCTAAGAGAACAACGGCAAACAAAAGAGCTTCCGGCACCGCAACCGAAACAACCCGAATCTCCCAAACCACAGAGCGCCGGAAAGCGATTACAGGACATTCCCGAAGAGGCTCACACACCCGAATTTCTCCGTGAACGGCGTTTACGTGATCTTTCACAGGATGTATACGATGCGCTCAAAGAGTCCGGCCATAGAGGATGGCAAGAAGATTACCAAGTAATAAGGGGCGGCACCCGCCTTAACGGATTCGGAAATGAGCGAAGCCGCTTGACGGAAAAAGGCACAGCAATTCTTGATCAAATGGCAGACGGTATTTACAATTCTAACCGTATTGATATGAACTCAAAATGGCTTGATGATGGTTCATATAATAGCGGCATGAAACCAGATAACGATTGGAGCAAAGCGGGGCTTAACGTTCCCAAAAACAGTGATGATATTGTTACTTTAGTACAATCTTCTATGAACAACAGGACATACAAAAGATACGTAAACGATTACACTAAAAATTATTGGAACAAAAAGAATCGCGCACAGACTGATCGGGCAGCGTCTGATGAGGCTTGGCGGATATTAGAAAATGAACCGCACAAGCTGACCGCGAAACAACGAAGTATAATAGAAACGGATTTAGAAGCTGATTTAATAGGTTACTTAAAGACAATGGACGCTCCCAAAAAATTGATTGACGCTGTAATAGCTTCAACGGAAAATCCGAAACCGCGATATAGCCGCAGTGGAAGCAGTGATGCAAGCTACGGTGAGTATTCAAAAGTTTTCAAATCCGGTACTGATTACGGTAAACATGAACCGTCCGGTTTGCGTCCAATAGAGAGGCCGGAGCTTGTTAATATTGTGAAAGAGCTTTTAGGGGATACCCCAAGTATCAACAAATTTCTAAGAAGCGGGGCGCTTGGAATCGCAATGCGCCAAAAACAGTTTGACGGTGAATGGGAATGGAAGCAGATAAAACTTAGAGCAGATATTTTCAAAGACCCCGAAGTGGCAGATAGAGTATTGGCACATGAAATTGGTCACGCTTTATCAAAGTACGGCGGAAGTGGCAAATACAAGGCTATTGCTGAAAAAATCAAAAACGCTGCGCACGAATTTAGGCAATTCATTGAGAATGACCCAACCGCTCAAATGTTAACCCCCAAAGACCGTCAACGAATCCGTAATGAAGTTACAAAACTTCTGCGTAAAGGTAAAGGTGAAGAATGGATTGATGAGATAATAACCAAAAAGACAAAATACACGCCGGACGAAGTTATGGCAGTTTGGAACAGTCTGAATCAGGAAGATATTAATCCCGTTTTGATGGATTATATAAAGGGCTTAGATACCGCACAGAAAAAGGCTCTTATCCTTGAAGTTATCAGAAATAAAGTTACGCCTGATTATGTTCCAAAGAAAAAAGAACGCATAGCTACAGGGCGCAAAATCCCTGTGACAATCAGCAAAAAAGCAACACCGGAAGAAATCGCCGCAGAGTACCGCAAGGCTATACTGCATGAAGCAGAGTTACGCAGATTGACAGAATTAAAAACAATCTATGACGAACTCTATCAGCTTTCTAAAAAATGGCGGCCTTTCGATGAAAACAAGGTTTCGGCTTCTCATCTTAAATATCGGCAAAGGGGCGAAGAGGTTTTCGCTGATGGAATGTCCGTTCTCCTTAATGACCCTGATTTACTGAAATATGAAGCTCCTACTTTTTGGCGGGTATTTAACGGGTGGGAAAATCAGCGTAATCCTTTTACAGAAGTTTATAAATCTATTCAGAGCTTGTACAACAAGGGGGATGACGCTGTTTTCGCAGAGCGTGACAAGCGAATGTCAGAAAGTTTTGCGAAATCCGAAGCGGTAGACAAAGAAACCGCGAAAGCAAAGGAAAAAGAAAAACCTATAGGTCAGCGCGGCAGTGGCTTTGTTGACAGCATACTAAAAAAGGTTGTTGATAAATATATCCCGATTAAAAACATGGTTCGCTCCCTTGAAGATGCCGGATTACTTTCCGCAGATAACAACCCATATTTCAGAATAAGAAAAGTTTCACGGGTAAGCGGCCAACAAGAGGGGTATCTTGGTCAAACGTACTTTGAAGTAGAAAAAATCTTAGGCGGCAATCTTGGCAAACAAGAAGTTGAGGAACTTGGCAAGGTTATGACACTCAACCGAATGGTTCACGAGCGTAAGTTAATTGCTAATCCGTGGGGATTAACGCCCGAATCGGCAGATAAACAACTTGGATACTTAAAACGGAAACTTGGCGAGGAGAAATACGGTAAGCTACAGGAAGCATCAAAAGTTTTCAATCGTATCAGACAGGAAACAATTATCCCTGTGCTTGAAAAATCCGGTATGCTCTCACCGGAACTATTAACATACGTAAAAGAG
>Ga0123356_10000595_pt1 | contig 40102 bp, 25 predicted proteins | sample TergutEmb28metaG_2_FD_92546 | JGI IMG/M metagenome (GOLD analysis project Ga0123356, IMG submission 92546) | Embiratermes neotenicus P3 segment gut microbial communities from Petit-Saut dam, French Guiana - Emb289 P3 | ecosystem: Host-associated > Arthropoda: Insects > Digestive system > Gut ...
GATCCCGTTAAACGCCATGACCTCGATACGGTTGTTTCCTTTTTCTACAAGGGTAACGGGTACAGAAAACCGCACATCACTAACATTGCCGCGAAGCGAAAGACCTCCCTCTTGCGGAACAATACCTCTTGTGCCTGTTACGGCATTTAATTCGTCTTTGCCGATTCTCACCCCGTTAACAAGGATTCTTATATCCTGAATAGGACGGTTTTTATCCGTGACGCTTACTTCGATATTAACAACACCGCTTCCTGTAATTGTTGTTCCCTGTCTTGGGGAATGAATTGTTATAGACGGCGGAGAAAATTCCGCGGCATTTTGTATCGTAAAGCGCGGCATATTGGGAGGATCGCTTTGCCCTGACAATCTTGCTATTACGACATCAGGTCTGTGAAAAAAATCGCTGAAAGAGTCCATCGCGTGAAGATCATAATTGTTAATTAAGACGTTAATAAATCTATCTGCTCTTGGAGAGCCGCGATAGAACCCGTCATGAGTAATGGTGAGCCAGTCGCCGTCAATTTGAGAAATAGCCTGTGTTGCTTCTGCGGAAAGAACTGCACCTTTAGCCGCCGCCTGTTTATCTTCGCCGGAAAAGTAAGCAAAACACGCAATTTCGCTGAGATCATCGATGTTGTAGAGACGGGCAGTTCCGTCACCAAGACCGGCGAGTATTCGTTTGCCATCGGGGGTGGGGGAGAGGGAGAAAGGAAGACCTAAAAGGTTTTCTTTTCTTGAAACTAGTTTTATTGAATCATCTGTTGCGATTTCCCATTTAAAAATTATCCGGTTTGCTGAACCTGCTATTATATATTTATCGTCATTGCAAAAAGCAACAGACCAAATTTCATTTAAAAAAATGTCTGTTCCAAGTATGTCAGGCTGGCGACCTATTTCAATATCCCAGTAACGAACAGTTCTATCTCTTGAACCTGATATAACCCTTTTGCCGTCAGAACTGATAGCAACAGAAAGCACATCGCTGTTGTGTCCTATTAAAGTATGCTGCAAAGTGTAACTCCCTGCTCCAGAAGACTTCCAAACACGTAATGTTCTGTCTCTTGAGCCGGAAACTAAAAAATTACCGTCAGCATTGAATTTAAGCGTTTGTACAACAGCAGTATGTCCATAAAGAATGTCATTTACAGTACCTGTTTCTATATTCCATATCCTGATTGTATTATCGGCTGAAGCTGACGCGAGATATTTACCGTTGGGATGGAAAGCCAGATCGAATACGGCATCAAAATGCCCTCTTAAAGTCAATATTTCGTTTCCATTTTCAATGTCCCATAAATTTATATCACTGTGTGCTCCTCCAATTGCGAGTATATTGCTGTCTGGATGAATAACTACTGAATATACTTGAGCAATATTTTCTATACTGCGTTCCAGAATGCCTGTTTTAGCATCCCAGATATTTATTTTTTTTTCTAGTGAACCTGTTACAAGCCAATTTTCATCCTCGCTTAACACCGCCTGACGGAGAGGCTCGGCATTTTCTGTAAAAGTTGTTAAACGTTTACCGGTTTCAACATTGTATATCCCGGCGGTTGTGTCGTAGGAAGCAGTAAGTATACGTTTGCCTTCTTTGTCCCAATTAACGGATCTTACTGTTTGTGAATGGTTGGAAAAACGGGATAATACGGAACCTGTTTCCGCATTCCAAATATTAATGTCGGGATTACGACGATTACGTTGATTTCCTCCTGCCGTAACAATTTTAGTGCCGTCTGGACTGAATTTTGCGTTACCAACTTCACTGTCAAAAACCCCTATTCCAATAATTCGAATTGTTTCGCCGGTTTCAACGTCCCATATCCTGACAGTCCCGTCCCATGAGGCGGATACAATTTGATTTCCGTCAGGACTCCATGCGACAGAGTGAACTATATCTGTATGCCCGGTTAAAGTAATTAATCTTTCACTTGAATCAATGTCCCAGATAATAATTGTATTATCGGCGGAAGCAGAAGCAATATGTTTTCCATTTAAATTAATGGCTACCGAAGCAACAGTGCTTACGTGTCCTTTTAGAATGTTTAATTCTTTACCGTTTGATACATCCCATATACGGACGGTTGAATCAGTAGAGCCGGAAACCAATAAGCTGCTGTTTGGACAGAAAGCTACAGAATAGACCTCATCTTCGTGTTTTAAGGTATAAAGCTCTTGCGGGCTGGAAGAAAAATCAGCATTCCATATTTTTATTGTATTGTCCCATGAACCGGATGCGATTAGTTTTCCATCAGGGCTCCATGTTACGGACATTACAGATGCTACATGACCGTAAAAAGACCTTACAAGAATGCCTGTTTCGGCTTCCCATATTTTGACAGTTCCGTTGGAATCCCCCGTAAGTACATAACGTTCGCATGGGCTGAACACAGCGTATTGAACGAACCCCGACACCTGCGGAAACACCTTAACATCAGAAGTTATATGCGCATCCCGCGCCTTAGGCACAGTGCTGCAAGTACAAATCAAAACCGCAGCAAGTAACAGCAAACATTTCTTCAAAACTCTTCCCCCTCTTCCTCCGCGTCCTCCTTCAAACCTTCGGTTTGCAGTCCGCGCCTCTGCGAGAGTCTTAGCAAATCCGCGTCCTCCGCGCCTCCGCGTCTCCGCGTGAGTCCTGGCAAATCTGCGTCTCCGCGTGAGTCCTGGCAAACCATACAATTTATATGCGAAAACCCACCCTGTTTTTTCCCAGTATATCCCAAAAAAAAGGCAGCTGCTACCCCCGACTAAATATATCCTTTATAATAATTTCATTTTTATTTTTTGGATTAATCAGTATATTAATTTTACTTCCATTTTTTATATACATTGTTTCATTATTTATTCTATAATTATATGTATTTTCTCTTTCCTCGTTATCAACTAAATATTTTATAATAACTCCTATTTTTTTATCTAACCTTATAAATTGTCCTGTTGATACTTCCTGTATATTCCATGGAGATAATATTTTATAAAACAAATATTGAGAACTTCTTGAATATTTATTTTCAATATCATAATTATCATCAATAACAATACCATTACTCTCAATCCCATATTTAAAATAATAATTTATTTTAATGATATTATAGATTGAATATGTAAAAACAATTAAAAATAATATTGATAAAGTAATTGAAGGAAATGTTAATATTATAAATAATAAAGTATTATTTCCAAAAATAATTAATGCCAATACAGTAACTATTATAAATATAATTAAGGGAATAATTATTATATAACCTATTTTGTTTTTTAATATTTTTTTTATTGAATATTTACACATATTTAACCGCCAAAATAATAATAAAAAGGTAGCTGCTACCCCGACTATAATATAATAACATTAGCAGTATAAACCATAACAAACTTTTGCAACATGCGTACTTCCTTTGCATCAGAACAAAACTTTCCAGCAGCCTTATTAAAATTGCTAATCAAAACCCCCACATCGTACAGGCACTCACAGCAGCGGGATCAGAAAAAACATCTTACGAAATTCCTCGCTGAAGAGACTTCAAAGAAGGCTCGTAAGCGAATTCCTGAGTAGTTTTTTCTGAGCCCGCTGCCGTGAGCGCCTGTACGGAGAGCGAGTTAAGCTTATCACTTTTAACTTACTCCTGGAAAAAAGTCTTTATCTGGCGACTTTTGTTTTTTGGGGCAAGGATCTACCTGCTATTCCGGTGCTAGTAACAATTTAAATAATACATCAATATAAAAACAATGAACGAAAAAACTGCCGGGGCAGCAGCGCCCAGATTAGCCGGACAGGGGGCTATTTTTCTTTGCGCCTTGCTGTGGAGTACAAGCGGGCTTTTTATTAAACTGGTTGACTGGCACCCCATGGTTATTTCCGGCGGCAGAAGTATTCTGGCGGCAGCGGTGCTGATCGGGCTGCGTTTTATAACTGAAAAGCCGCAAAAAATCAAACTTGACAAAGATACATTTAAAAACACATTGATACTTGCCGGTTTCGGCGCGTTCTATGCAGCCACCATGATCCTTTTTGTTATTGCCAATAAACTTACTACTTCCGCAAATGCCATTTTGCTGCAATATACGGCTCCCGCATGGACGGCTCTTATAGGCTGGTTTGTGCTGCGTGAGCGGCTGCGCTGGGAACAATGGTTCACCTTAGGACTTGTTACAGCGGGAATGTTTCTGGTATTTTCCAACGGGCTTGCCAGGGGGTCAATGTTAGGTGACATAATTGCCCTTCTTTCCGGCATTGCCTTTGCCGCAAACGCCGTTGTATTGCGCCTGAGCAAAGACGGTAATCCTGCGGATATTTTAATCTTTTCTCATATTATCTGCGCTCTTTTTTCATTGCCGTTTTTCTTTTTATATCCCCCAACTATGAACACGGGCAATACATTAAGTATTTTGTTCATGGGGCTTTTTCAAATCGGCGCAGCCTCGGCATTATTTGCCTACGGTATTAAACGCATCACTGCAATTCAGGCAATGCTTATCGCTACGATAGAACCTGTTTTAAATCCTCTTTGGGTATTCATCGTAACCGGCGAAAAACCAGCTCTTTCCGCAGTTGCTGGCGGCTGCATAATCGTTGCGGCGATAATATTTTCTGCTCTTATGTCAGCATCGCGCTTTAAATCTTCTGCTGCTTAACGCGCTGCCTTTCCGCTTCATAATATTTATAGTTATCCCAGAACTTGCCGTATTCAGCGACCATCAGCGGCAGCAAAGAAATACCCAATGCTATCAGCCAGTGGTACAGGTTCATGGCGGCAAGATTCAGTGCAGAAGCAACAAACGGGATTCCAGCCATGCCTGCCAGCACAAGGAACATAATTGCCGCGCTTATCACAAGCTGCGGATTATCTTTCATTGTGCGCTTAAAAACAGAAGCTCTGCTCCTTACAACAAAGATATGTATAATCGATGTCCAGCCCAAAACCAAAAATGCCATTGTTTGCCCCAGCTCATGAGACGGCAGATAGGAACCTGGAATAATTATGAACTTGCCGATATAAAATGCCGCAAGAACTACAATACTGCACATAACGGTCTGCTGAATAATAACTTCCATCAGTCCGCCGGAGAAAAAACTTTCATTGCGGTCAATCGGCTTTCTTGCCATAATGCGCGTATCAGATAATTCTTTTGCCAAAGCCATACCCGGAATTCCGTCCGCCAATACGTTGATAATTAACAGCATTATTGGAGTTACAGGAATACCCCATCCTGACACCTGGCCAAAAATCATAATAACGATTTCGGAAATATTACACACAATCAGGAAGTAGACAAGTTTTTTGATATTTGCAAAAACCTGCCGCCCTTCGCTTACAGCCTCAACAATCGTGGAAAAATTGTCGTCTGTCAGAATCATATCCGATGCGCTCTTTGAAACCTCCGTACCATTGATGCCCATTGCAATACCAACATCGGCGGCTTTAAGAGCAGGCGCGTCATTAACGCCGTCACCTGTCATGGAAACAACAGCGCCTTTCTGCTGCCACGCCTGCACTATGCGGATTTTGTCAGACGGCGACACTCTTGCGTAAACGGAATAAAAATCAATACTGTCAAAAAATTCCTCATCAGAAAGTTTTTCCAGTTCCTCCCCGGTAATAATGCCTTCCTTCGCGGCAATAATACCAAGTTCTCTCGCGATTGCAGCCGCTGTCATGGCATGATCGCCTGTTATCATTATCGTGCGCACACCTGCTTTTTTAGCGCGGGCAATGGCGGCTGCCGCTTCTGGACGCGGCGGATCGATCAACCCGATAAAACCTTCAAAGTTAAGATCTTTTTCCAGAGTTTGCAAATCTGCCGGCAGCGAATCAATTTCTTTGGAAGCAAGCGTAATTACGCGCAATGCATCCTGCGCGAAAGAATTATGCATATCATCCAGTTCTTTTGCATAGTTAAGGTCTTTTTTAATAAACGGAATTTTATCAAACGCGCCTTTTGTTAATACCAAAAATTTACCGTTTGGTTTTTTTAAAATTATCGTCATCATTTTTCTTGCAGAAGAGAAAGGTATTTCCGCAGCTCTTTCATATTCTGCATTCAGCTCTTCCCTGTTAAATCCTTTGTTCATAAAAAGACGCATAATGGCTGACTCTGTCGGGTCGCCGATTATTTTTGATTCGCCGCTGCTGTCTTTCTCTAAAGTTACATTGCTCGCCAGCAAAAATCTTTTTATAAATTCACTGTGTTTGTCTGAATTGGCGTCCGCATCGCTAACGGGAGAATTTCCGTAGACCCAAAGTCTTTTAATAGCCATTTTATTTTGGGTCAGCGTTCCGGTTTTATCAGAGCAAATAACAGATGTGCTGCCCAATGTTTCAACTGCCTGTAATTTGCGGACAAGCGCATTTTTGCTCACCATTTTTTTAACGCCGTGGGTCAGCATAAGCGTTACAATAAGCGACAATGTTTCGGGAACTGCTGCAACTGCAAGCGTTACTGCCAGCAGAACAAGATCCCAGGTATCCTGTCCGTTTAAAAACCCGATAATAAAAATTGTAAAAGCGGCAATAATCGCAATTGTACTTATTAATTTGCCGAGTTTATCAAGCCGGAGCTGAAGAGGCGTTTTATTTTTCTTTGTATAATTCAGGTAACCCGCAATTTTTCCAATTTGCGTATTCATTCCAGTAGATGTAACAACAGCGGTTGCATGGCCGCTAACAACAAGACAGCCGGAAAAAACCATATTAACACGATCGCCCAAAGGAGCATTTTCTTTCGTCAGTATTTCCTGATTTTTTTCGGAAGGTTCGCTTTCACCCGTCAGGGAAGCTTCGTCTACGGAAAAACTTTCACAATCCAAAATCCGCGCATCTGCCGGCACAAGATTGCCGGTCTTCATCACAATAATGTCACCCGGAACAACCAACGAGGTATCAATTTCCTGTTTATTGCCGTCTCTGATTACATAGCAGGACGGACTATTCAATACAGCCAGTGCATCCAGGGCTTTTTCGGCGCCGCGTTCCTGGGTAACAGCCAAAATCACGTTCATGATAACGATGGAAAGAATCACAAGCGGTTCAATAAAAGTTACGCTGTGGCCGTCCAGAAGCTCCTTAAATTCCAGCACAAAAGAGAGAGCCGCCGCGATAAGCAGAATGATGGCAGCAACATCTTTAAGCTGGCGGAGGATTTGCGTTAAAAGAGATTCTTTCTTTTTTTCGGCAAACTTGTTAAGGCCGAATTCCGACGTTCTTTTTTCAACTTCAGCAGAAGTTAAACCTTTCTGTCCATCAGCTTTTAGCTCTTTCAAGACAGCATCTTTGTCTAAATTATACCAATTATCCATAAAAGCAGCCAACGGGAGTCGAACCCGCGTCACGAGCTTGGGAAGCTAGGGTAATGCCGTTATACGATGGCTGCCAAGCTAAAAACCTTGGCTTTTTAGCAATGATCCAGGGCTGACTCGAACAGCCGACCTGCCGCTTAGGAGGCGGCCGCTCTATCCCCTGAGCTACTGGACCGACAAACAGGGTTATACAATCTCAGATTATCACCCGTAAAGGGGTATTGTCAACAACCGCATTTTTTACTAAAATTATAGGATAAAACCAATATCGAGGTAGATCGTGATAAAGCGAGGAATCCCCCTGTTTGCATTGATATTTCTTTTCACAAATCTTTACGGGCAGGAAATAGTTACCGCAGAAGCATATATGGGAATGGTATCGGATCGATTCACCGGAGTCAGAGACTTTGAAGCAAATTTAAGTATCCGTTCAGGCAACGCTGAAATGGCTGGAAGAGTAAGTTATTTATCGCCTTCTTTTTTCCGGGTTGATTTTACCCGGCCTTCCGGACAGGTAATCAATTTTAACGGAGAAACGCTGACTATTTTTATTCCGGATATCAGGGCTAACCTAATCCAGACCATCAGCCGGAGAACAAGCGGAAACACAGGTCTTTCCATGTTAAGACGCAATTATACCCCGTCATTTTTGACAGGTCCCCATCCTGTACCGCTGGATGAAGGATCCAGAGAAAGAGTGATGAAACTGCGTCTTACAAGACGTACTGTTTCCGAAGGCTTCAGGGAAATAATATTAAGCATAGATCCCGACACCAGATTGATCCGCCGTATGGAAGGACGAACCATAGCGGAAACAGAAGTGCGCTTTGACTTTACCGGTATCAGAGTAAACCAGGGAGTTCCGGAAATACGGTTTGTATACGAATCGCAGCCTTCGGCAAATACGTACTATAATTTCTTGTTCAGAGATAATGATTAAAATAAGGGGTACTGGATGGAATCTCTGGGGGAAAAACTAAAAAACACACGCGTCGAAAAAGGGCTTAGCATAGATCAGATAAGCCGGGAAACCAATATTTCTATCCGTTTTCTTGAAGCCCTTGAATCTGAAAATTTCAGCGTCTTTCCCGGAGAACCTTACTTAATCGGATTTTTAAAAAATTACAGCGCCTTTCTTGATCTGGATGTTCAAAAAATAATTTCTCTTTACAGAGCGCTTCGTATTCAGGAACAGCCTGTCCCGGTAGAACAGCTGTTAAAAAATTCTCCCAGGATTCCGGCATTTCTTCTTCCGGCTTTAATAGTATTAATTCTGCTTGGCGCAAGCGTATGGGGCATATACACACTGATAATAAACAAACAAAATTCTTCCAGCCAAAATGCGCAGGTTGCCCGCGCTCCTGTTGAGTACATAATGGAAGGCAATTCCATAGAGCGGCGTTTGTATAAAAACGATTCTGTTTTGGTTACTTTAGATTCAGAAACATACAAAGTAGAACTTTTTAACCTGAGCGAAGCTGTCACAATTCGCACTCCAAGAGGCACGGAAATTCTGGATTTAAGCCAGGAAGTCAACATAGACCTGAACAGCGACGGCATTCCCGAGCTTCGCATAACTGTGGCAGATTTTGCAAAAAACAATCCCGATATGGGGGCTTTGCTCCATTTTTATCTGATGGATGTATCGGTATTAACAGGCGCTGATGTTGAACCGGTAACAACTCAAGCTGTGCCTGCCGCAACAGTAACAAGCACAACGATTATTCCTTCTTCACCTAACGCATATCCTTTTACTTTGCAGGTTAATTTTCAGGGTTTCTGCATGTTCCGCTGGGAAATACTGCATGAGCGGGATCGCACAGGCACAAATCAGCGTTATTTTCAGCGCAATGAAGCGCTCGATATCCAGGCACAAAACGGAATTCGCATTTGGGTATCCAATGCTGCTGCCGCAAGATTTCAGGTAATCGGGGGGGGAAGAACATTCCCGGTTGAAATCGGTACTGCCGGAGAAGTTGTTGTAGCCAACATCCTCTGGGTCAGAGATGAGGACGGCCGCTACCGCGTCGTACTCACACGATTGGAAACCTAGGCGCAGGAGCGCCAACGCTATTGAAAGATATATCTAACCGGCGCTATTTTATAGACCCATTCGGTTGTGTAAAAAACCAGGTTGATGCAGAAAACATGATGTCTCTTTTAAACAAAGCGGGATATGAAAACACAACTGATGCCGAAACAGCAGATTTAATAATCGTTAATTCCTGCGGATTTATAGAAAGCGCAAAACAAGAATCCATTAATGCGGTTCTTGAATGGCGCAAGCATTATCCGGAAAAAAAAATACTTCTTGCAGGCTGTCTTGCACAACGTTATGCGAAAGATCTCCCGGAAATTTTAACAGAAGCCGATGCTTTTATGGGTGTAGAAGATATAACGCAAATTGTAAAAAAATCGGCAGGTTTATTAAAACAGCCAGATATCGGATCTGTCTCTGAAATTTCCTCCGGTGAACGCCCGTTGTTATCTTTGCCGGGATCTGCTTATGTAAAAATCAGCGAAGGCTGCAGCAATTGCTGCTCTTACTGCGCTATCCCGCTGATTCGGGGCAGCCTTGTCTGCCGCACAATTCCGGATATCACAGAAGAATGCCGCATGCTTCTTAAACGCGGTATAGCAGAACTAAATATTATCGGGCAGGACATCGGGGCATTTTGTTCAGAAGAAGACGGAGGCTCCGGACTGCCGGAATTATTAAATGCAATTTCTGCGCTCGAAGGAGATTTTTGGGTTCGCTTGCTTTATATTCACCCCGATCATTTTCCTTTAAAGATACTTGATGTTTTGGAAAGAGATAAACGTTTTCTGCCGTACTTTGATATTCCTTTCCAGCATTCATCATCCAAAATACTAACTGCCATGAACAGAAAAAATTCAGCGCAAGCAAACCTTGCGCTGCTGGAAACTATCCGCAGCCGCCTGCCGAATGCGGTTATCCGTTCAACTTTTATGCTTGGCTTCCCCGGAGAAACAGAGGAAGATTTTGCAGAGCTGCTTGATTTTCAGCAAAAAGCAAACCTGGACTGGCTGGGCTGCTTTGTATATTCACGGGAAGAAGGCACATCAGCGTATTCAATGAAAGGCCGTGTACCGGCAAAAATTGCAGAAGCGCGCAAACAAAAAATAGAGGAAAAACAACTCGTAATTACAGAAAAAAACATGAAGAGGTTTGTCGGCAGCGCATCAGAACCGGTATTAATCGAAGAACAGTTCACAGAAGATACCGCTGCTGATACAGAAAAACTTTGGCTGGGACGCGTCTACTGCCAGGCGCCGGACATTGACGGCTCAACGGTAATTATCAGCACTGAAGATTTGCAGATTGGCAAATTTGCAAAGTGCAAAATTGTTGCGCGGCGCGGATTTGATTTGGAAGCACACGCTTTATAATCGCACCTTATTCTGTTACAATTTAAAAATGAGCGAAGTTTATGCGCTTCCTGAGCGTCCCCTTCCTGAGCGTGCGCTTCCTGAGCGGCCCCACTACCTTGAACCTCTTAACAGCGAGCAGCGGCGGGCTGTCCTTCACACCGGCAAACCCCTGCTGATACTGGCTGGCGCAGGCTCCGGCAAAACAAGAGTAATCACCACAAAGATAGCCTGGCTCATCAGGGAGCAGGGATACGATCCGCGTTCAATTTTAGCGGTAACCTTTACCAATAAAGCAGCGAGGGAAATGGCTGAACGCGCACGGCAAATCGATGAACGTGCAGGGGATGCAATGCTAAGAACATTCCACTCCTTTGGAGCGTGGTTTCTAAGACGCAACGGAAAACTCGCCGGTCTTGATTCCGGATTTATCATTTACGATGACAGTGATGTCATTTCGCTGCTTTCCGGCATAATGGAAAACACTCCCAAACCGGAAATAAAACATTTTGCGCACAATATTTCACGCGCAAAAGATTATTTTCTCTCCCCGAATGATCCTGAGCTTGCCCTGATTGATCATCAAAAAAAATTCCGCGATGTTTACGCGCGTTACGAAGAGCGCATGCTGCAAATCGGCAATGTCGATTTTGGCGATTTAATTAAAAAACCTGTGGAGATTCTCCGCAGTCAGCCGGAAATTGCGCAGCGTTTCAGGGATCGGTTTTCTGTTATCATGGTAGACGAGTATCAGGATGCAAATGTTGCGCAATTCCACCTGCTCAAGGAATTGTGCGGAGAAAATACCTATGTCTGCGTAGTAGGCGATGACGATCAATCCATTTATCGTTTTCGCGGCGCAGAAGTAAAAAATATTCTGGAGTTCCCTCATCGTTTTTCCGATGCGGACATTATCCGCCTGGAACAAAATTACCGTTCCACTTCCCCTATTTTAAAAGCTGCGTCTTCTGTTGTTGACTGCAACCGCGGACGGCTTGGAAAAACCCTTCGCGCCGAAAAGGGAGACGGTCCTCTTCCCGAACTGGTTTTTCTTGACGATCATAACGCAGAAGCGGTTTATTGCGCAGATAAAATAGAAAAATCTGTAAAGAGCAAAATAACAGCATGGTCGGACTGGGCAATCCTTTACCGCACCAATGCGCAATCGGCAGTATTTGAAGCATTATTTGTACGCCGGGGAATTCCCTATCGTGTTGTCGGCTCCTTAAAATTTTATGAACGCGAAGAAATAAAAGATGCGCTTGCGCTTTTATCGATACTTGTAAACCCGCGTGACGAAGTTGCTTTCCGCCGCGTGGTGAACAAACCGTCAAGAAGCGTAGGACAGGTAACGGTTCACAAAATAATAGAAGCGTCTGTCATTAGCGGAAAAAATCTGCTGGAAACAAGCCGCACTCTGGAATGTTCGCAAAAAGCCCGCGCTGGTTTAAACGAGTTTATCAGAGTGATAGAAAATGCCAAATCATTACTGGGCAGCGATATCGCTCCGCTTCCTGAGCGGGCGCTTCCTGAGCGGGCGCTTCCTGAGCGGGCGCTTCCTGAGCGGGCGCTTCCTGAGCGGGCGAAAGAAAAAAAATCATCTGCAAAAAAAAGCACCGGCTTAAAATCCGGCAAAGGACTTTCTATCTGCGCAAAAAAACTTTTAATTGACTCTGGGATTGCCGAATACCATGAAATGCAGGATGAAATATCAGGCAATTCAAAAACAGGCAATTTACAGGAATTGTTAAACGCAGCAACAGATTATCCCAACACTCAGGAAGGATTGCTTGATTTTCTGGAACACATCGAACTGGATCGTTCCATGAAAGATGATATAAAAAACAATAATGACAGCACCGTCACATTAATAACTTTTCACAACACCAAAGGTTTGGAATTCAAACGTGTAATAATGACAGGTCTTGAACAAGGTGTCTTTCCAAGAGAAGATAAAAAAGACGAAGAACTTGAAGAGGAACGCCGTTTGTTTTACGTCGGCGCAACCCGCGCTATGGATGAGCTTTACTTTACATCATGCAAGCAACGGCTGATGTTCGGAAGGATCATGCCAATGGAACCGTCTTTGTTTATGCAAGAAATAGACAAGGAATGTTTAAGCGGAAACCGCCCAAAAAAAGCGCCGTCAGTGCAGCCAAAAACATTCAATTCGTTTAATTTACAAAGTTCTTCTTTGGAAAGAGCAAGACTTGAAGAAAGATCCGGATGGCGCAGAGGACAGCGGGTTTTCAATGACGCTCACGGTTACGGCGCAGTAATGGAAGTAAAAGACAGCGAAGACGGTCCTGTAGTACACGTTCGTTTTGAAAACGGGCACGAAAAACTTTTTTTAAGCGACTATCAGGGCGGCGCTTATGAAAAAATAGGAGACGATGCATGAAACTGCAAATACCATCAGTGTTACGCGCAAGAGGTTACCGGCTTTATCTAGCCAACGGCAAACGTTTAATCGATCTTTGGCTTAACGGCGGCGCTGCAATCATGGGGCACACTCCGCCTAATCTTCTGCGGGAACTTAAAAACACCGCCAGCCGCGGTCTCTATGCACCCTTCCCTCATTTTACAGAAGCCCGTTTTTTAAAAGCCCTTTCCAAACTTTTACCCGGCTGCAACTTCCGCCTCTACGCTTCGCCGCCCCCTGAACTTGTCTCGCTCTTTAACAGCGGCAAAGCCAAAATCTGGCGGCCTTTCACAACCCCTGACAGCAATTCAATTATAATACCCGTGCTGCCCGGCATCAGCCTATGGCGTAATGAATTACCTTTTGGGCTATGTATAGCATGCGCGCCTGAAACACTGCTTCAGCCTCTGTTTGAACAATTACCGGAAAGCGACCGTCTTCCTCCAATTCTGCTCGCTGTTGCGGCACGCGGTGTGCACGACATCCTCGCCGCGCCGGAACGTTTTGCGCCGGCAAGCGCTTTCCCGCGCATTGCCAAAGTGCTGAAACAAGCGGATAATCCCTGGCATCAAAACGGCATTTACCTTGAATTAAAAAACAAACCTTCCGGAGAAACGGCGATGCAGCTTGCAACGTGGGACAATCTCTTTCAAAAATTCCTTAACGCGGGGTTTTTACTGCCGCCTGCTCCGGCACATCCGTTGATTTTGCCGGGGGAGCTTTCTGTGGGAGAAGAGACGAAGTTGGCAGAATTGCTAAAATAGACTGCACTTCGCACAGGCGCTCACGGCAGCGGGCTCAGAAAAAACTCCTCAGGAACTCGCTTACGAGCCTCTCGCTACGCTCGGTCTCTACAGCGAAGAATTTCGGAAGATGTTTTTTCTGAGCCCGCTGCCGTGAGCGCCTGTGCGGAATGGACTATAATTTAGCAATTCTGCGTAAAATAATAAAATTTTGTTGGGTGGTATGGATGGGTTATTTGCGATCACAATTTGTGATCGCAAATAGCCCTTTTCCAAAAATAATCATTAATTTTTCGCTTTTTTTCATTTTCGGTCAAGCACCACGCATTTGTGCGCCATATATATAGTATCACTTTTTGTAAGTGGTACCTGCCTTAATTTTTTTGGGCAGATATTCAATTTTTAGGAGAAAAAGATGAATGAAGACAAATTAATGCCTATTCAGGACTTAATTTACGAGATTCGGGGGCAAAAGGTTATGCTAGACAGTGATTTAGCCAGACTGTATGAAATTGAAACAAAATTACTTAACAAAGCAGTAAAAAGGAACATCGAGCGTTTTCCTGGAATATTTATGTTTCAGTTAACAGAAGATGAATTCGACACTTTGAGGTTCCAAATTGGAACCTCAAACAAAGGAAAAGGCGGAAGACGTTATTTACCTTATGTTTTTACAGAGCATGGCGTTCTTATGTTATCAAGCGTTTTAAATAGCAAAAGAGCTATAAGTGTAAACGTAGAAATAATGGTTACTTTTATCAATTTGCGTCAATTTGTACTTTCTCAAAGCGGGACAAGTGAGCAAATTGCTGAATTGCGGAAACTTCTTATGCTTTACATTGAAACAAACGACAAGCGCGTGAACGACATCATTATTGCTTTAAATAATTTGATAGAAAAGCCTAAAGAGCCAAGACGTATCGGATTTTATACCGGGGATTGATTGGAATTTTTACCACGAACCATCACGAACGGAATAATCTGTTCGTATGGTCCATGGTAATTCTTCTGCGTTATTCCCCAGCCGGTCTGCTGTTACTGGTTGTAACTGCTACCCTAAACATGGTACCCATCATTGTAAAGACAGAATCATGATATACCCTAAGATGCACTGTACCGCTTTGATTTGCGGTAAACGATGCCGGAGAATTATTGGCTCCAGCATCACTATACGTAAAGATAACCGTTCCCGTTTGGCTTCCGTATCTTGCGTCAAGTCTAACATCTGCGTAGTTATCATATGCGCTTACCGAATTAGACCAGTATTCTTTTACCCAAATGTAGTAGGTGGTACCCGATGTAACACTAAATGTATACCATTGCTGGCTGCCTGAGCTGGGAAGAGTGCCCGAAGTCCAGTTCATAATAAATTGGTCACCCTCATCGCAACCCATCGCAAAAAACCCGATTACTGCACACAGTGCAACAATCCCAAGAAGTTTAAACTTGTTCTTCATAAAGAACTCCTTTGGACTTTAATGTCCATGTGATACCTGCCAATTCGGCAAGTTATCACTTAAAATGATAAACCTGCCCAACGGACAGAAATACATGCGTATAGTTGACAAGATTGGTTTTTAGATAAAATTGAATTGAATTGAATTGAATTGAATTGAATTGAATTGAATTGAATTGAATTGAATTGAATTGAATTGAATTGAATTGGGTTGCCGGTTGCTGTGATGGGGTGTTTTGTCTGGTGTTGGCTATGGCTTCAATCATTGTTAGTATATTATTGCATATTTTGGGTGGCTAATCAAGAGAGATTTTTTGAATTTGAAGCTTTAAGGTCGAATCCTCAAGTATTGCGCACCTAGCTCAATTCGTATCTGCAATTCTCCTGTGCAAGCCGGTAACTAGATAAGTTAAATCATCAGGCAGGTATGGCACAATTTCTGAAAATATTATCTGCATTAAAACGGAGCTTGCACGATAATAATCTTATTAGAGAACATGAAACATAATAGTTTCCCGATCTTTTTATAAAGTTAATGCCTACATCACTTGTTAAACCGGTTGGACGATTAAAATAAACATTATAACTCTGGTCGTTTGGATGCTCTCTTTTCCATTCAACCAATGAAATAATATTAATTTCCAACAAGTGCTGCATAACACAATCTGCATTTAATAAATCATTCATGCAGCAGCCTTAATTTCATTGTATGTAATATGAGGATTTAATTTATATAACCTGTCTACTTCGGATTTTAATTTTTCGGCATTATGCTTTGCAATTTCCAATAAAATATTCTTGGTTTCTTCGGAAAGCATTTCTTTGATTGCTTGAACAATATGCCTATCAATCTCATGGCTTAAATCTCTGCCGTCTTTTGCTAAAGTAAATTCTATTTTACGGTATTGGCGCCAGTAATCGTCCATTAAATAGCTATCTACTTCTTTAATAAACTCATCAAAACCTGTTTTCTCCATTATGTTGAATATATAGGAGTGGGTCTGGATTATTAAACTCTTGATAGCTTCGTCTCTTTTTTCAGCCCACGATATCAATCCAAATTCCAGTAAAGTAGCTTCATAATTTCCAGCATTAGTTTTATCTACCATAAAGTGAAGATGTGGAATATTCCACTCTGCGTCTTTATCAAAAACAATCTTTCCTATACCGACAAAATTCTTGTCGTTAGCGGGAACTCTTTCTATTTCCGTCATTTTTTAACCCCTAAAGGCAATATTTGTGTTTTAAGACACAAAAAACCAGATACGCAGGTCTGCTGCTGGCTGCTAACAAATTACTCTCGGCAAAAATCGCCGCTTACCTATATTATCGCATATATTCGGCAATAAGCCAAGTGAATTTCAATGATTTCGAGACTGAGTATCATCCTAAAAAATCATATTCGTACTTTCATACTGGAAATTTCTTGAAGAAAAGTCCAAAATACACTATAATTGTGTAGAAGGTCCAGCCTGCGGATAGTCTGGACTGCGGGGGGGGGACCCCAAGGCGGCTTGATGAAAAATAAAAATATTAAATTATTTTTATTACTATTAGTTTTAATTTCCTCGCTTACCTGCAAAGGCTCTCCGCCTGTGCAGGAGGAGCAAATTGATACAGCCGTCAGCAGGGAGAGTGAACCTCCCGATCCCTTTGCCCTTAGCGAACTGGATGCGGCTGCCGCCCGCGCCAGAGCCGCACAGCAGCAGGCTGCGGACTTAAACAGCCAGCTCTTGTTTCCTGTGGATTATCAAATTATTACCTCTTATTTTCTTGTGACAGAAAGGCAGGTTATGACTTCCACACTTAGGGAGACTCAGGAAACAACAGCGCGTTATTATGCGATGGCTGCGGCTTTTGAAGCGCTTAATATTAAAACCCTGATTACGTATTCAACTGCGGAGCAGGAAGAATCTGTTATGTGGAATACTGCATCCAGATACCGAGCCGAGATTCAGCAGGCTGTAGAAGTTACCGCTTCTTACTCTGTTCCGGAAACTCACGAAGTGAAAGAAGTGGCAACTCTGGAAGCAATCGAAGAGGACGAAATCGCCTATCAGGAAGCCCTGGCATTGGCGCCCACACCCCGTCAACGGACTGAGACGGCTGCTACCACGCAACAACAACAACGTACTGAAACTGCCGCCACCACGCAACAACAGCAACGAACTGAGACCGCTGCCACCACGCAACAACAACAACGAACCGAGACCGCCGCCACCACGCAGCAACAACAACGTACTGAAACTGCCGCCACCACGCAGCAACAGCAACGGACTGAGACAGCCGCCACCACGCAACAACAGCAACGTACTGAAACAGCTGCCACTACGCAGCAACAGCAACAAACTGAAACTGCTGCCACCACGCAACAACAGCAACGTACTGAAACAGCTGCCACCACGCAACAACAGCAGCGGACTGAAACAGCCACCACAACGCAACAACAGCAGCGGACTGAGACGGCTGCCACCACGCAGCAACAGCAGCGGACTGAGACGGTTGCCGCCACGCAACAACAACAACGTACTGAAACTGCTGCCGCTACGCAGCAACAGCAACAAACTGAGACAGCTGCCGCCACCACGCAACAACCTCAGCGGACTGAGACAGCCGCCACCACGCAACAACAGCAACGGACTGAAACCGCCGCCGCCACGCAGCAACAGCAACAAACTGAAACTGCCGCCACTACGCAGCAACAGCAGCAGACTGAAACTGCCGCCACCACGCAGCAACAGCAGCGGACTGAAACCGCGGCTACCACGCAACAACAACAACGGACTGAAACTGCTGCCACTACGCAGCAACAGCAACAAACTGAGACTGCTGCCGCCACCACACAACAACAGCAGCGGACTGAGACGGCTGCCACCACGCAGCAACAACAACGTACTGAAACAGCTGCCACTACGCAGCAACAGCAGCGGACTGAGACTGCTGCCGCCACGCAACAACAACAACGTACTGAAACTGCTGCCGCCACGCAGCAACAGCAACAAACTGAAACTGCCGCCACCACGCAGCAACAGCAACGGACTGAGACCGTTGCCACAACGCAACAACAACAGCAAACTGAAACGGCTGCCTCTACGCAACAGCAACAGCGAACTGAGACGGCTGCCACTACGCAGCAACAGCAGCGGACTGAGACTGCTGCCGCCACGCAGCAACAGCAGCGGACTGAGACAGCTGCCACCACGCAGCAACAGCAGTGGACGGAGACTTTTCCCATGCAGCAACCTCAGCGAATTGAGGCGGCTGCCGTTACGCAGCAATTTCAGCGAATTGAAGCTGTTTCCGTAACACAACAGCCTTTGCAGATTGAAGCATCTCCCATAACAGTTGAAACTGCTGCCGAAATTGAAGCTGCTATCATTACAGATAAGCCCGTGAGCAGAATTTTAATTGTTTCGATAATTGGTCTTGTTACAGCAGCAGGCGCCGCATCAATCGTATTAATGAGAAGAAAAAAATCTACCTGATATTGCGGATTTCTCTTTCCATTGCTTCCACAATGTCTTCGGCATACGGCATCTCGGGAGGATAATCTATGGAAACGGTAACCGTTACAGCAGGGTAAACTTCCCAGCATTCACGGATAGGAAATAATTCAGCCTCTTCGCCGGCGTTTCTCCATTGACGCGCTCCAATGCGCCATGCGCGGAAGAAACCTTCTTCGGGGACGGTGATTTCTACGGGGAGCCAGCGCTTGCCGTTCAGTTCGATAATTTCGCGGCTGCCTGCAAGCCAGTTATTGTCGCCGACTTCAAATGCCATATACAGGTGACCCGGTATCGTGATGAACGCGGTTTCGATATTCAAGGCTTCCAGCAAAGAGCAGAATAAAATTGAAATGTAGGTGCAGTCGCCGCCGCGGAAGTAGAGCGTTTCGTACGGGTAGGAAACATTGTCAAGAGCGGATTCATCAGCACGCATGTTTACAAAGGATAGGGTGGGTACAACTACGTAGGAAATGCCGTAAAGACGGAGAGCCTCAAACATTGCGGCGGCATAGCGGACATTGGCGGGAGCGTTTCTAAAAGAGGGAACGTTGCTGCTGGAACGATAGTATAAATCAACGGCGTTTTGCACATAACGGGCGAATATGCGGGCAGAACCGTCACGGGGAGAAACAAAAGCTGCGGCGCGGCGGTCGTCGTCCCAGGAAAGCGTGTTGCGGTGAAAAATAGGCATTTGTATCGGCAGAATTGTTTCTTTTAAGGAGCCGAGACTGCGGTATTGCAATTGAATTATTCCGTTTGCATTAACATTTTCTGTAAGACTAAGCATAACTTCGTTGAACAAAGCGGTGACAGGCACCTCGACGCTTGAGCCGGGCGCAAGACGCGGCAGATGCGCGAATGTCCATGGCTGCCCCATGTAACTGTCCAGAAAAAACGAAAGTCTTACATCGGTTATGGTATTTGGTTCTTCGTTGGTGATTGTCACCTCTGCAACAGGATTATTTTCATACCATGCCCATGAAACAGGAAATATTCTGTACTGTTTTGATTTTTCAACATTTACCCTGATCCTGCTGTTCATTAATTCAGAAAGATTTAAAACAATGCCGACAGTTGCGCTAAGGGATGCCATGGGAGAACCTTCTGTAAAAACACGGAATGAATAGGCGCCGCCTGCAAATATCGATATAAACGGAAATAAATGATATTCAAAACCAATTGAAGCAGATGCTGTTAATTTTAAACCGGTAACATCACCCCATGTAAATTGATATATCCCGGCATTAATACCGGCGCGGATGCTAAAACGATCAAAAGGCCTGAAACGAAGAAAGGGACCGGCATTGCCTTCATATAAAATAAGAGGTTCGCCAACCTGTACAGGAACAATCGCAACTGTGCCACCGGCAGAAAGACCTATGTTGAACTTGTTAAAGTTGATAAAAGCCCAGTCAAGAGAAGCGTTTATTCCCATTATGGTGCTGAACTGCGGCAGTTCAAAAGGCAATTCCAAAGCGGGAGCAAGGCGCAAAGATACAGATGTTTCAGAAAAACACGGAGCAGCGGAAAAAAAGCAAATAACAATTATACAAACTATGCTCTTTTTCATTTTATTTTCTCTTTTATTTTTCTGTTAAATTATTGATCGCATTCCAGCTGTCGGGCGGCGGATTTTCCGTCAGTTTTTTGCAGCGTTCGATATATAATTCAGCTACCCTGTCCTCATTATTATTTTCATATACTGCTTTAAATGTTAATAATGCTTCCCTGAATCTCTTTTCTTCGTAAAAATCTATTGCCTGTTCCCATTGTTCTACCGCTTTCTTTTCGCTGTCCTGCAAATGTTCATTGTTCAGCGCAAGAACTTCATACAAACGAAGAGGAGTATTTATTCCCACCACGCGTACTCTGTCAAGCCTGCGAAGCAGAAATTCATCGCCTATTTTTTCTCTTGTATATTCGCTTATCAGAATACCGCCTGTACGGTACTGTTTGTTTACGCCTTCAAGCCTGGCTGCAAGATTAACAGCATTGCCCATAATGGTATAATCCATTTTGTTTTCTGCGCCCATGTTTCCTACTACCATTTCGCCGGTATTTATTCCAATACGGGTAAAAAGCGGCACAGGGCTTAAACCTTCTTCCACGACGGTTTTATTCAGTTCTTTTTCCGCTTCCTTCATTGCAATGGCGCTGCGGCATGCAAGAGCAGGATGGTCAGGAGCATGCAAAGGCGCTCCCCAGAAAGCAATAATCGCATCGCCTTCGTATTTATCGATTGTCCCCTGATTATTCATTATTATGTTACTCATCAATGTCAGGTATTTGTTAAGGAGCTGAACCAGATGAGTAGGGTCTAGCTGTTCAGAAATTGTAGAAAAACCCTGAACGTCGGTAAATATAGCCGTCATTTCCCGTTTTTCGCCGCCAAGATTTAATTTATCGGGGTCGTCGATAATCTGGGAAATAACTTCCGGCGCAAGGTAACGGGAGAATGCATTATGAATAAAAGCTTTTTCGCGGCTTGCGGTAAGAAATTTATTTATCATTATGGTAATAAACGTAACAAGAGTTGCGGCTAACGGAACGGCAAAACCTATATAAATTTTGGTAATTATAAAGAATAATAAAAAAGAGCCCGTTAACAAAAGCAATCCTGATACGCCGGTTATAATTGATTTATATGTATCAAAGCGGCGGATTAATAATCCAATTGCAAATGAATATAAAAGCGCGATTATCGCGGAGACATACCAGGGCGAATCGTCCAGAAATTCTCCGGACAGCAGCATATTTGCGGCTACCGCATAAGTTCCTACATTGGGATAAAATTCCTGAAATGTATTAAGACCAATATCAGTCATTGATGTTGCGTCAGATCCTATGACGCAGAAGCTGCCCCGTAAACCTTCGGTACTTTTGCGGATATCAGAAAGCCTGTTATACTCGCTGCGGCATGTATCAAAAAGATCCTGTACAAAATGAATCAGGTCTTCGTCGTAGCTCACGTCATAAAGAATTTCTTCTTCATAAAACGGATTGTTTAAAAATTCGCCCAAAGAATCAAAGAATTTCTGCCTCAATAAAAACCATTCATCACTTGCGCTTTCGTTATTTTCAAAAGCAGTTTGTTTTATTTCTTCTGCCATTTGATAATAATCATAAGGCGACGTTTCATCCAAATAATAGAAAAAACCTGAATTGTGCATTACAGAAATATTATTTGCAAGAGACGGTTCAATCATTGTGTATTGAATTAATTCAATCAATGATAAATACCGGTAATCAAGAAATTGTTTTTTGGGCCATTTAAGGAGAATACTGCCGTCCTTTGAACGGGGAATACGCAGATCTTTTCCGTCTTCGTATTTTAAAATAACTGCTCTATTTGAAATTTCAATTGATGACCATTCCGTCTTCTTCTGAATCCCGTTCAGCGTTAAATGCCCGTAATAGTCGCCATTGTATTTAAGCAGCAAATTTATCCGCCTGCGCAAACCATCCTGGTCAATAGGCGCATTTACGAATCCTGCGCCTTTTGCACGGCTTAAAAGTTTTTGGATAGCAGGCATTACACCTGCCATTTCGCGGGTTTTGGTATCCCCTGCATTAACTACATTTTTAAGCGCAATATGCTCTGCAAGGTAATTGTCGGTTTCTTCGTTTTTAAAAGTTAATTCACCTTCGGTAATAACACCTTCAGGACTAATAAATGTAAGCGTGAGCCATGAACAATCGCTAAAAGCAAGAGTCTGCGCAAAATATTCATCTACATCCCTGCCTAAAAGCGGAATGATGGAAGAAATATCATCTATACTGGTATAGCCCAAATCAAGATAATGGTAGAATTTTTCCTTTGCATAAGCCGGATCGAACCGCTGGGCGCTTTCATCCAGGTAGCTTAAGTCGAATGCGATTGTATCTACTCCAAGCTCTTTTAACAAGACTACAACATCACCCATTACTTCACGGCGGAACGGAAAACCGCCCGCATAATCGATGGAGTCATCATCAAGAGTAAGGACGTATACTTTTTCATTTTCCTGGAGAGAGGGAAGAACCCTTAAAAAAAGATCGAATAATTTATTATCCAGTGAGGTAAAAAACAAAAGCATTGATACAGAGAATGCTGTCAATACTACAAAAATAAAAGACTTGCTTAGTTTAAAATTTTTCATTACTGCAGATACACCTTTACCATGAGTTTTATTCAAACCCATGGCAGAGAACTAGATGCGAATAATTTCTAAATTATTCAGCGGCGATATCATCAGCACCGGCTGCATCGCTTGCGCGAGCCGAAGCCGTTCCGGCTTGTGTAGTTGTCCGGCTGACTGCATCAGTATTGGTCCGGGATACATTCCCCGAAATACTAATACCAGGTCTTGCCAATTCTGCAATAGTTCCGCTTCTTTCGGCAGAAACAGTAATGTCTCTTCCTCTTGCGTCCCTAAGAACAATTGATGCACCTGCAGCAGTGTGGATAACAACATTATTTGCGAGAGTTTCGCCCGCTTTAATTTCTACCCTTTGATTGCCAGCTTCCCGGACGACATTTCCGGTTACAGACCTAACTGTAAAATCATTGGCAAAAACAAAAGCCGTTACTGCGCACAAAAGAATAGCAAAAATAATAACCTTTCTCATCTCGATTACCTCCATCGTAATACTTCCATTATATCATCGTATATAATAATAACAAGCTATACATAAAAATGTTACAAAAAAAAGTGCAAAAGTTAAATGGTAGCAGCTACCTACACCATATATAGCATATACAGGTTTTTGTACGCTATATGTAGCGTTATCTGCGGCCTTCTACCCTTTCCATGCCCCGCAGAGCCGTAACATTCCGGCTATCCGCAGCAAGAACCCGCCTAAACCAAAATTCTGCCGTATTATAGTCCCTTTCGGTCAACGCAAGGCTTCCCCGGTTAGACATGGCAGCGACCAGCCCCATATTTGCCGCCCGCTCATAATTGACTTTTGCATCGTTCATGCGCCCGGCGCGAGCAAGCAGAATACCAAGCCTGTTGTAAAGGGCTGCCGAAGGACCTCTGCTTATTTGAGCCTCTACCATCCATATTATCGGCATAATATCCTGTGCAATATATTGATCGATAACCTGATTTGCTTCCGCCAGAATAACCTCCGAATTGGAACGGCCGGCGCGGGTACCCAGTTCAGGAATAGGAGCGGGCGGATAAACAGCCCATGCATCACTTGTAATGATAAATTCGACATTATCACCCTGATTAAAAGCATGATTCAGCGTCACAACGCCGCGCATCCATGAGGGCATAAAACCGTCATCAAAGGAACTCATGGCAACGGGGAGCCAGCAGTTATTATCGATAACAAGCACCCTGTCTGAATTACTGAACATCGTTTCCGCCGCAGCCTGCGTCATATTAAGATCAATAGCTACTATATAATCAGTTCCCACTTTGATAAATGCAGAGGAAATACCGACACTTTCCAGTGAAGCGGCAAAGAGCAAAGCGACATCCCGGCTTGAACCTCTTCCAAAAATAAGAGTTTCGGCGGGAAACTGCGCTTCATTTTCCAGATTATGGGTTTCTCCGATTCTGATACCCAAAGCCCGCAATCCTTCGTAAAGCCAAATGGCATACTGCATATTTTGATTATGCCCCGTACGACGGCTGGAACGCGCAAGCCCGATTACATATTTTGAGAACTCCAGAATTTCCGGAGACGTGGGAGAAATAAGCGCTGCAAGCGACTCGGTATCATAATCTGTAACCGTATTACGGCTGTAAGATGCAACAGTTACTACCGTTATGGTTTCACGCTGCTGTCCCAAGAAAGTATAACGGACAATTAGTTCGCCCAGAATTCGGCTGTTATCTGTAAATCTAAGAACAGCGGGAGAAAAGTCCGCCAAAAGCGGCAATTCAATTTCTCTTCCTCTTGGAACAATAAGCGCCGATCCGCAGAAAAATTCCGATGACGTATAACCTGCCGCGCGGAAACTAAGCCTTACATTTCTAATTTCCGCATTTTCCCTGTTACGAATTTTAACAGTCCCCACAGGGATTGTCTGATACAACTGCAAAAACGCCGGGTAAATAGGCGTTGGCTGAACAAGAACCGCTTCTGCTCCCCTTCGGTTTGAACTGCTGCCGACAGACAAAGTTATCTGCGCAGTTAACCCGCCGTAAAAGCCGGAATTGGCAGGCTGAACACCCGGTCTTGGATCCTCATACTGCCTCCATCCGGAATTAAGAGCCAGCAAAAACGCGGGCGAAAACCTAAATCCTATTTCGCCGCCTCCGCGCCAGTACAATCCTGCAGGAGTAAGATATTTTTCCAGCACACCAACATAAACGCCGACTGATCCGTCTATACGCATAAAAAGACGCGAGAAGGGATAGAAGTAAAGACCGAGCGTGCCCCCCGCAGAATAAATCATAAAACTTTTGGGATCATTTCCCAGCATTGGATTTGTCGTAATGCCGCCTTCAATACCGATTGTATAACCAATGCCGAGGGGATTTGGCAAGATGGAAGATAAATCAAATTCAAAACCGATATCCGCCCCTCCTCCCATTTCATAACGCGGATTCCCGTGTATGTTAAAGTTTCCTTCGCCCATTGGCAGAAAAACAAATGCCTTTGGGCGGAAGAGCAAATCAAGGGAATGGGCAGCAACGGGCAGTACGGCAAACAGAAGGAGAGCGAGGAGGTATATGTGATAACAACCAGCAGCCTTACATTTTTTTTTGCTCATTCCCTAATAATCCTTGTTATGGCGCAGCATCATAAGACATTGTTACCGTTATATCGGAAGCAGGCATAGTAAAAGAGTAACCTCGATTCACCGCCTGACCAGTAGATGTCGCCGTAATTGTTGGCACAGGAGCAAAACCTGTTATTGTCACAACACCCTGAGCTATAGCTTTTACAACAAAACCAGTATTTACTGTAATTCCTTCATTTTGAATGAAGATTGTATCACCAACCTGTGCCGTTACATCAGTTAAATCTGCATCATTATTTTGAGCAGTACCTCCCGCAGGAGTAACACGCATTGGGAAAGCGCCTGCGCCATCAGGATCTACTGCTCTGTAAATTGTGTAGGTAATTTTTTCGACAGTTACGCTCACTGTTATTTGTGTACCCTGAGGCGCGCTTAGAGGAATTGTAAATTTACCATCAATAATTTCTATTGCACCTACGCCATTATTTCCGGTTGCTGTCATACCTGTTACCTGATAACCAGCTGTAACGTTTGTTGTTATAGTTACTTCTTCGCCAAAGTTATAAATCGTTCCGCCCGCTGCCGGAGCTGATGCTGTGAATGTACCAACGTTTGTAGTGTTATACATTAAATTGCCACTAGGGACAGTAAATGTTTTAAGTGCGAATTCTGCTGTTACTGTAATGTCAGCAGGAGGCATTATAAAGGTATGTGGATATGAAGTAACCGTTGTTGGTGTACCATTTACCGTTACTGTGCTTAATCTGTAGCCAGTAGCAGGATCTCCTGTTACAGTTATTGTATTTCCCACTTGCGGTGTTCCGGTAACTGTAAATGAGCCATTAGTCGTTGAGGTTGATTGTCCAAACGCAGGTGAATTGTTGTTGTAGGTTATTTTTTCAAATTCAACATTTACGGTTATTGTTTCGGTTGCATGAGGAACTCTGAATGTTCCTGTTTTATTTTCTGTGCCATCAGTAATATCTGCATCTACAGTATTTCCATCATACGAGTAGGTCATTTCTGTTACTTGCCAGCCTGCTGCGGTTGTTGCATTTATTGTTACCATAGAATTGTACGAATATGGTCCTGCTGGAGGTGTTAGCGTAAATGAATTTCCATTTCCATCATTGCCGCCGCCATACCTGTTTATTGTGTAAGTTCCATCAATAAGCGCTAATGTCACAGTTATATCAGAAGCAGGCATTGTGAAAGTATACCCATGATTATTTTGATTACCGCCAGCAGTCGATGCAGTTATATTCGGCGGAGGTGTAAAACCTGTAATAGTTACAACACCCTGAGCGATTGCTCTTGTCTGATAACCTGCTGCTGCAACAATTAGATTGTTTTGTATGAAGATAGTATCCCCTACCTGCGCTGTTACACTGGTTAAACTTGCACCATTATTTTGAGCAGTACCTCCCGCAGGAGTAACACGCATTGGGAAAGTGCCTGAACCAACAGGATTTACTGCTCTGGTAATTGTGTAGTTAATTTTTTCGACAGTAACGCTCACTGTTACTTGTGTTCCCTGTGGCGCACTAAGAGGTATTGTAAATTTACCGTCAGTAACATCTATTGTACCTACGCCATTATTTCCGGTTGCTGTTATGTTTGTTATCTGATAACCAGCCGCTGTAACATTTGTTGTTACAGTTACTTCTTCGTTAAAGTTATAATTAGATCCGCCTAATGCTGGCGCCGATACACTGAATGTTCCTACATTTGTAGTGTTAAACATTAAGTTGCCGCCATTTTCACGTGCTACGGTAAATGTTTTATGCACAAAGCTAATACTCACGGTTACCCCGCCCGCCGGCATTGTAAAGGTACGAGAATTTCCATCTCCACTGAAACTAACAGGCTGATTATCAGAGTTTCTCAATACGGAAATTACACCTATCGCATAACCTTCACTTGGGTTAATAGCGCCTATCGTTACAGTTGCATCCGTCGCTGCTGTTTCTGGTACTTCAAACGCACCATTACTGGGAGGTGTCTTCGTAATGGTTTGCGATTGTGCTGTGAAAGTTACTGTTATCGTTATCGGGTAGCCAGGCATACTGGCGATTGTGTATGTATTACCAACTTGCGTCACATTTGGAACTGGTGTTGTTGTTGATGTTCTTAGAATCGTTACTGTATTCACTGTATCTAGTGCATAACCTGGTGCCGGTTCAAATACAACTGTTACATTCGCCTGACCGGAAAGTATATCTGTTATATCATTATTTATTTCTGTTCCCGCAGTAGTTGATTCAAATGTAGCGCCGTTTATCGTAAACTTACCCTTGCCGGTTATTGAACCGCCTACCTTTTGCGGCAGTGGGGAAAATCCAACAGTCACAGTTACATCAGAAGCAGGCATGGCAAAGGTATGGGTGTTTCCGCTTGCTATTGTTGTTGTATTGCCATTAACAGTCACTGTGCTTAATCTATAACCTGCGTCAGGATTTCCCGTTACAATAATTGTTTCTCCTACTTGCACATCTTTATCATCTTGAACGGTAACTGTAAATGTACCATTTGCTACCGGGGTTGATTGATCGATGGTGTAGGTGATTTTTCCGAATATTACATTTACAGTTATATCTCCGGCTGCATTGGGTACATTAAATGTTCCTGTATTGCCTGTATTACCCGGTCTGTTTGCATTATCAGTTCTTTCAGGCAACCCTACTGGAACATACGTATATGTCATTCCTGTTACTTGCCAGCCTGCTGAAGGAGATGCATTTATTGTGATCTCTGAATTAAACTGATATGGTCCTGCTGCAGGTACTAACACAAACGAATTGCCGTTTCCTGCATCGCCGTTATTATATCTGCTTATTGTGTATGTTCTCTCTATAAATGTAACAGTCACAGTTACCCCGCCTGCAGGCATGGTAAAGATACGATCATTTCCGTCTACAGCGACATCAACTGGTTGATTATCAGTTTTTCTTATAACAGAAACTGTGCCTATCGAAAAACCAGTAGCTGGATTAATGTTACTAATCCTTACAGTTGCATCCGTCACTGCTGTTTCCGGTACTTCAAACTCACCATTATCCGGAGCCGTCTTCGTAATTGTCTGCGGCTGCGCTACAAATGTTGCGGTTATCGTAATCGGAAAATTCGGCATTGTAAAGGTACGGGTATTCCCGGAACCAGTTATGTTAGTAGTAGCTAATGGATCATCTGTTCTATGATACCTTACAGCAGTGTTAGCCGTGCTAAGCAAATACCCTGCATCTGGACCAAGCGTAACTGAAACCGTAGTTCCCTCTATTGCGGATGAAGCAACAGTTATTGTACCTTCGCCGATTTTATTTGTAGCAATAGCATAACTCGGCGTCACCAACCCGCGGCCTTCACGCGCTGCCCGCTGAGCTTCTTCACCAACACCGGACAGCATGGGGAAGCCAAATTCCGTAATTGAGCTGTTGCTCCATATGCTCCCTGTAAAGGATGCCGTCCAACCATTTTGTGTTTTTAACCGGCTAATAAGTCTGGCTTCACCATCAGCCATAGAATCGGCTGGTATATTTGCAGCAATATCGCCGACACCTGCTCCTCCTGAAGATATTCCAGTTCTCATATTTGCCCGGGCATAATTAGTACTTGAAATACTAGCATCGTTACCACTCATGCGGTTCGCAGACTGTACACCAGCACTGCCTGATGTGGCGGTAACAGTGTCCCCAAGTGCAAAATTGTTTCCAGGTCTAGAACCATCATTTGCAAATCCTACAATGCCGCCAGCTCTGGCAATAGCGGCATTACTTCTCAATTTAACTTCACCGCGTGCAAAGTTATTATTTATATTACAGTTGTTGCTATACCCTACAAGACCGCCGACATAATAATTTGTTGTATTCCCTATTACAGATACATCTCCTAATGCATAACAATTTTCTACTGTAGGATTTACTCCAGGATTTACTCCCAATTGTGGTCCAGAAGCATACCCAATAAGACCACCTATATTACCATCCCCATTTGTACCCGATCTTTTTTCAACAATTACATTATTCCTTGCCCAGGATCGAGACACACTGTGTGTTGTATAACCAACAAGACCACCTGCATTAAGTTCTCCGCTGCTATCCGCTATCTTTACTTCAGATCCGGCAGCATAGGAGTCAGAAATTCCTCCAGTAGCCAGTCCAACAAGTCCGCCGGCATTAATTGCACCTGTACTTTTGGCTTCTGCAGTTACAGTACCTGATGCACTGTTATGTGACGAGAGATTGGATGATGTAGTACGCCCAATAAGTCCGCCGGCATTAATTGCACCAGAGCCGGTAGCTGTTGCAGTCACAGTACCTGATGCGCTGCCGCTTGCTATGGTTGAGGTTGTAAGCCCGACAAGTCCGCCAATATTAAGAGCGCCGGTGCCGCTTGTCGTTGCAGTTACCGCACCTGTTGCATTGTTTCCGGCTTCAGTTCCAATGGCAAAAGTTGTATGACCTACAAGTCCGCCGATATTAAGATCGCCTGCGGCGCCTTCACCGTCGAGAGCCGAATGAACACCATTAGATGTACCTGTTACAGTTCCTGTGGCGCTGCTCCCGCTTATGAGATTATTCTGAGTACGACCTACAAGACCGCCAACATTAAGATCATAGCTAGAACCATGTGTAGCTGTAGCAGTAACATTACCGGTTGATGTAACATTTCTTATTGCGCCATATATACGCCCCGCAAAACCGCCGACGCTGGTGAATGACGCGCTGGTAACATTTATATTACTGCTGCTGCTGTTGGTGCCTTCAAAGGATACGTATGCATTATTCGGGAATTCACCAATAAAGCCGCCTACCCTAAGTTCGATATCTCCAGTTTTATTTACAGAAATCAATGCTGCACTAGCTTTACAGTCTCTGAAAAATACATTCTGCGCATAACCAACAAAACCGCCAATCCTGTTAACAGGATCAGTTCCGGTAGAGGTAGAACTATAAATGGTGATATTTCCTGTTTTATATTCACAATCTTCAAATGTTGTTCTAGCTGATTGTGAAGCGCCAACCGTAGAACCGGCAATTCCGCCTACCCTGATATGTGCAGGGCTGCGAACAGAAGCGGTTCCAATGTTTATATTTCCCTGAGCTATACTATTTTTTACAGTGCCGCCGTTAGTATGTAAATCTCCGGCTATACCGCCAACAAATAAAATTGTTGAATTATTACTTGTTGCGCCTATTGTTATATTTCCTGTAACAGTACAGTTTTCAAAATCGGGGCGTATGCTTGTTCCAGCAATACCGCCGACATAGTGCGTTCCGGCTCCATTGTTGTCCAGAGTTATGTTCCCGCTATAAGTGATATTCAGCAATTTACCGGCATTGGATTTATTGCCTATTATACCGCCGGTAAAAATTTCACTGCCGTTGCCGTTTACTGTTATACTGCGTGAAACATTAAGATTTGATATTTCGTTTGTGTTTGCTGATGTTGATACATCTGTACCTATTACACCGCCAACGTATTTATTGCCGCCGCCTGTAACGCTTATATTGCCGGAAATCTCAACAGGAGAAGTACCGGTAATTGATACCGCGCCTGTGCTGTGTCCGATTACGCCGCCTGTATAAACTTTCCCGGTGCCGGCATACGTTACACCAATGCTGCCTGTAGATTTAGTACCGGTAATGGTATGAGAGCTTGAACTTAACCCAATCAAACCGCCGGCATAAATATCAGCAGTGCCTGTACCTGTATTGTTTAATGTAAGTTTGCGGGAAACATCAAGATTTGTAAATGTAACGGATGCAGTTGATTCCTGATGCCCGATTACGCCGCCGACATACATTGCGCCTTTACCTTCAACATCAATATCACCGGAAATAGCAACAGGAGAAGTACCGGTAATTGAAGCCGAACCACTGCTGTACCCGATCATACCGCCGGAATAAATTGCGCCTGTACCGGCGTGGGTTGCGCTTATAGTGCCCGTAGCTGCAGAACTGACAATTGGCCGTGAACTTGTGCTGTATCCTATCATGCCGCCTGCAAAAATTTCATTGCTGCTGGCGCTCTCATTATTGGTTACTGTAATGTTACGTACAGCATTAAGATTAGTAATTCTATGATTATCCTCAACAGTGGAATCCCAATACCCTATTGCGCCGCCTGCATACATTGCACCGGGACCGGTAATACTAATAATACCGGATGTTGCAATAGAAAAGCTGCCTGTTATTCCTGCAAAACCTGTACTGCGTCCAATCACGCCGCCTGAATAAATTGGGGCATTTCCGGAACGGGTTACTGTAATATTGCCTGTAGAAACATTTGCAGATGTGCTGTTAATAACCAGTGAACCTTCGCATTGTCCGATTAAACCGCTGGAATAAATAGCGCCGGCGCCGCCGGTATGAGCAATAGTAACATTTCCTGCAGCAAAAGCGGCAGCATCGCCGTAAATTCTAAGTGTACCTGTGTTTTGCCCAATCAAACCGCCTGCAAAAATTTCTCCGTTATTCGATTTTTCTATATTAATATTTATGGCAGACGAGCTGTTTCTAATTGTTGTTTGATCATCTAAACATCCAATAAGACCGCCCATATACACATTGCGGTTTGCGGCTGAATTTAAATTCTGTAAAAGGATATTGTTTCCGCTTCGCACAATACAGTTATTTATAACAGCTTGACCTTTTGAATAACCAATAAGACCGCCAAAATAAATATCACTATTAGACATAAATCCTGCTTGAGTACGCTGATATTCTACAGTGAGATCGTATATTTTAGCGCCGTCAATAAAACCAAAAACACCCATGTATTGATTATTATTAATTTCGTTATTAATAGTTAATGTCTTTCCCAATCCGTAGAATTCACCTTTAAATGGCAAGGTTTCTGTTCCTATTGGAGTCAATGTACTTGTTAAATTAATATTATCCGCCAGAACATAAATCACATCGGGATTATTTAATATAATTCCGTTAATATCTTCGTGAGAACGTATAGCGCGGGCAGGACGGCCCATTTCAACAACCATGCCGGGAATATTCCAAACCATAATTGATTCGTTGTCTTCCATTTCCATTACTTCGCCTTCACGGCTTATGGGTTCTATCCAGATTTGATAACCCTCTCCGTTGCTGCCGTTAAAGGATGCTGAGTTAATATAGAAATTCATGGTTTCGTTTTCATCACCGCTTATCTCTGTATATTGACCTCTGCCGCCTCCCGAACCTATCCTTCTGTGGTATACTCTGGCTCTGGTTCCGCCTACCTGTGTCCATTCAACATGGATTCTGTTACCATCATGTTGCGCCTTCCAGTCAGCAACAAAACAGTTATTTGCTCTTGTTCGCCAGACAAAAGTAACAGGGGATTTCCAGCTTGCACCCCTTGCTGTTTTTACTCCTGTACCCAGAACTAGAGTTACCTGTACATTCGCCGGTGGTCCGCCATAAGTTGCCAGCTCACCTTGATAATTGATTTTTTTTTCGTCTACATCTACTGGTAAAGAATCCATATCTTCTTCAAGAATCGGCTCTATAATAATTGTACGGTTATCAGCAAGCAGTCTTGGATTTTTATAATATCTAATTACGCCGCCTCTGCCGTCTATTGCTCTTTCATCATTATTAACAACACCATCTGCAGCAATTGTTCTTCTACTGAGGCTGAGATTGTCTCCGTGAAAAACTTCCGCTGTTAATCGATCAAGCGGTGCAGCAAAAGTAATTGATATAGGAGTCAGACGTCCATGAAATCTTACGCCGGAATGAATTCTTGTATCCGCATTGGGAGCAGATGATAAAATACGCGGCTGTGCGCGGGAAAAAGGAATAAGGGTTACAGGCTCTGTGCTATAAATTATTACTTTCCCCCTGCCTCCGCTTTCAGTAATAGTATTTTCAATAGCTGATACAGTTCTACCAATACCCGGCAAATCTACTGTGTCGATAGGTTGTATTGCTCTTAGCTTTACCTCGTCTTCTGTTTCACCCAAATAAGCGGCAGGATTATCAATCCATCTATCATCTTCATCAAGTTCGGCTGTCAAGTAAGCGCGCCATTCAAGTATCGAAAAATCCGGAAAAGGAGAAAAATCAAGATCAAAAGCAAATCCTACACGAACATCACCGCAGTTATTCACCCCTGCCTGCGTACTGGTTCCCCAGTCAGCCGGATACATCACCGATACGGAAACAGGCTCAGCGTTCGCCCATCTAATTTCGTCGTCAATCACATCAAGCAAATCATCCCTGGGGATTCCGGTTATCAAGTCACAGGAAGCGGCAAATAAAGAAAAAGCCAAAATTATAGCCAGAGGAGCTAATTTTATATTCCTATTCATATTACTTATAATATGATATAACAAGAAAAAAGACAATGCTACACTATTGAAGTAAACGTTATAACATATTCGCTAAATTTGTCTAATTGCTGGCTGGAATGGCGCGGCCTGTGCCGGCGTAGGCGTTAGCCCAGTATCGTTCGTTAAGGCTTGAATAAATTACCCCCGTTTTTGCGCCCGCAGAGGCGGAATGAATAAAACGGCGGTTGCCAAGATACAGGGCAACATGGGTTATGGCGCGCGTACTTCCTGTTCTGAAAAACAATAAATCTCCGGGCTGGGCATTATCAAAAGTTATTCTTTCTACCCATGAAAAAAGCGCGGAAGCCGAACGCGGCAGGTTTACCCCAAGCGCATCTTTAAAGCTGATGTAAATTAACCCCGAACAATCAAGACCTCTGGAGGATATTCCCGTGTAAAGATAAGGCGTACCTTCGTATTTTCTTGAAGCTTCGATAACCCTTTGACGCGCCTGCGTGTAGGCAAGGTCTTTTTCCTGCTGCGAAGCAGATAAAACCGGTGCAAGCGCAAAACCGCTTTTTAAAGGGGCGGCAAAAAGCCCGGGAACCAGAAAAACCAGAATGGCAAAAAAGACCGATTTTTTAAGCATTTTGGGCATCTTTCCCCCTCTATAACCGAACAGCCTCAATCATATAGCGAATATCAAACCCGTTTGCGGCAGCTTTTTTCATTTCTATAACAAAAATGATGGATCCGCCGCCGGCATCTATGATAACTCTTTTTATGTTATATTGAGCGATCCCCGGACGGGTAATTGGAGTGCCGATGGTATACCTTTTAACCTGCCGGTTGGAAGAAGTCGCCTCAAGATTTATATAAAAACTGGATCTTACATTCTGGCCGCTGCCGCTTACCGTAGGAACAAGCTGCGCTATGTATTCGCTTCCGGCAAGAAAATCACGAAAGGTGATTCTTTCGCCGCGAGGCGGCGGATTTTCATCACGGGAGATGTAGAGAGGCAGCCCCTGATTTTGGAAATTGATGCCGTAACGGGCTGCAAGGCTTGAATTATTGGAAACAAGCTGATGAAAAACGCCGGAGCCGTCCTGACCTGCATTTATCTTTGTACCTGGATATAAAGATGCCCTGCCGTTTTGAACAAAGTTGTTCCGGGCTACATCAACAACAAAAATTTCAGCCCAGGGACGCAGAGAAGGCGATAGTACCCCGTACTGGCCAAACATATATGTCCTGCCGTCCGGCGAAAAGCCCAAATCAACAAAAACAGCGGTATCCCCTGCCCACAAAACGGAAACACCTGTCAAAAGGATTACCGAGATAATAAATATTGTTTTTTTGAACAACATAGAGTTCCCCCTAATTCTAATTATCGGTTTAAAAATATCCGTCTTGAGGAAATTAGCTCATCAAGATACACTATAAATATGACACTTTCCGAGAGAAATATCTTCTTTAAAACCGGGATTTTTTTCTGCGCCGCCATTATTCTCCTGATACTCGCCGCTTCATTTTTTACTGTCCTAAGTCCGGCATATCCCCAGCCCGAAGAAGGCACCCTCCGTCCTGCCTATATTTTTAATGTTATAACCGGCAAGTTTCTGAAAAGCAGCTATTATGCCGTCTATGCCGGTCTTGCGCTTGCGGCATTATTTTCATTTGCCGGAATACTGTTAATTCACTCTTTTTTTGAAAGAACTCCCGCCCCGGAAATCCTGTATATCGCATTTTTTACAATATCTTTTTCCTTCGAGGCTTTGCGGCTTTTTTTACCCCTTCATTTAATTTATCATTTTCCTTCGTTTTACCTGCGAATTGCAGCGCGGGTGCTGTTTTTTGCGCGATTTTTCGGCATTTTCGCCCTTTTTACCGCCGGTTTATACGCAGCCGGACTGGATGTACAAAAGACCAGAAACGCAATTTTTACGATTACAATCGCCACGTTAGCCATCACGCTGAGTGTCCCCATCGATGTTCATTCCTGGGACACCAGTTTTAATTATACAAGCGGTTACAAAACGATGTTTAAAATGATAGAGATACTTGTTTTTCTCACCGCCATGATCAGTTTTTTCATAGCCGCAAAAGTACGCGATTCAAGGGAATACGTAAATGCTGCAGTTGGAGTCATATTTATCATGGTTGGAAGAAATATCCTTTTGGGCACAGATAACTGGATAGGCGCCGTTCAGGGGGTTATATTGCTGTCTCTCGGAACATGGTATCTCTGTTCAAAAATACACAAGATACATCTTTGGTTATAGAAAAGCCCTTTTTTTGCCGAAAATAAACAACCATGTTATCAAATAAAAAATCTGTCTTTTTTGCCGTATTAATCGTTTTATTTTTCTGCCCTGTTATGAATTATGCTTCTTCCATGCCGGATACAGAAATAATTTTAAGAAACGCGCCTCTTTTTCCGCATATGTTTTTTACAGACACGATCAACAACTGGAAAAAAGCCGAAACATCCAAACCTTACTGGGTATATTCCGCAGAAGAGCTGGAAGAAATTGATAAACAGAAAGTGAATCAAATTTCGATATTGTTAAACAACGATGTTCTTGCCTATTACGGGCATCCGTCTTCGCGTAACATGGGTATTCTGGGACGTCATTCGATAGAAGAGCTGGATCGCATGCTGACCGTTCTTGCCGCAGAGTACGAGGCTCTCAGCGGAGGACGGAAAATAATAAAAGCCTTTTATTTAATCTACGGAACTGTCTGGCCGGAAGGGCAAATCGGCATCCTAAGGCACGACATCCTCATGCGCTATATCGAATACGGTTTAAAAAACGACATCCTAATCTTTATCGATCATCAAATCGGGCGCTATGACCCGATAGACTCTCTTAAAAAAATGTTCCCTTACCTGCATTACCCTAATGTTCATCTTGCTCTTGATCCGGAATGGCGCACAGATCAGCCCATGGTAGTTTTCGGCCACGTCACAGGTGAAGAGATCAACCGCGCCCAGCAAGTGATGGAAGACTATCTTATCCAGAACAATCTCCCCGGCGAACGAATGCTGGTTATTCATCAATTCAACCACGTAATGATCAGAAACCGCGATGCCGCAAGAAGCAACTTTAACAGAATAAGACTGGTTCACTGCGCCGACGGCATCGGCTCCCCGTCAATGAAACGCGCATCTTACGCCGCCAACGCCCGCGCTACCAACATGCCTATTAAATCATTTAAGTTGTTCTATAACCTTGGCATACCCGGCGCCGGGTTTGACGAACCGCTTATGACGCCTAGGGAAGTTTATCAGCTTAATCCGCGGCCTTATGTGATTATGTATCAGTAGGATCTTTTAAAGTGATAAGCTTAACTCGCTCTCCGTACAGGCACTCACGGCAGCGGGCTCAGAAAAAACTACAAGCATCCTTTGGATGCAGGAATTCGCTTACGAGCCTTCTTCGAAGTCTCTTCAGCGAGGAATTTCGTAAGATGTTTTTTCTGACAGAGTTTACTCTGAGCCCGCTTTCGTGAGCGCCTGTACGATGAGGGGGGTAATATTAACAATCATAATAAAATTACTGGAAAGTTGTTTTCTGATGCAAAGGAACTTCGCACATTTTGCCAAAATTTGTTATGGTTTATGCTGCTAATGTTATTATTTTTTTTATTAGAGCGAAATTCGTACAATGTACATTTTTGATGGGTTAGATGAATTTTGTTTACAGGTAGTTAGTGCTATGCCGGGGGGGGTTGACAAATAATTAAATAAAATAAAAAATAAATATATATTTCTGTATGGAAATAATAAAAATGTTAGCGGTAACAATAAAACCGTAAAGGAGTTATTATGAATAATAAAATTATTCTTCTCTCATTAATGCTAGTTTGTATATTTGCGTTAAACTTTGTTTCATGTGGTAATAGCGGTGCGTCTTTGTTAGGTATGTGGGATCTAGAAAGAGTTGAGAATGGTCCATCAAGTAATATGATAACAACATTTCATTTAGGCGAAAATGGAGAAGGAATGTTTAGTGATGGCTCAGGAGGTATGCCTATGACATGGAAAGTTGAAAAAGACCGCATTACAATCACAGCTTATGGGCAATCGCAAACGATTGATTATATAATATCTGGAGATACATTTACTCTAGTTTATGATAAATCCACTAATTATAGATCAATTTATAAAAGAATAAACAATAATTAAAAAAATTATTACTGGGTAGAAAGTGCCTATCACCAATATTTGATGTCTGGCATTAATTCTATTTGATCAGCAGGAATGGAATATGTACCATTATCTTTTCTGCCGATCATGTTTCTACAATTGATAATGTATACAAAGAGCGAGTTGAGCTTATCACTTTAAAATAACGGCAGCGGCTACCGAAATGCAGTAGCAGCTACCGTTTTTACATCAGTTTTGGTTTTAATTCTTTTTTCCCATGCATATCTTTTATTATAACATTCATTTATTATTTGCAATACTTTTTTATAGTTGTGCAACAGGCACATTTGTTAGGCGATACATTACCGCACACCCATACCTGTTCCAGAGTCTGCCTTTTTATTTTGATAATTTTTTGATTATACCTTTTGCCGTATACTCATTTATTTCTACATGTCGAGGTATTGAAGTAAATTCATGGGTTCGAGGATTTTCATAAATATCATTTTTTTCCATGTCTAATAAAAATGGCACCTGATTCATTTACCTTTTCGAGCAGTTTTTCTCTTTTCATGCAGGTATTTTTACCATGCCAGTTTTTCGAATTGCGGCGAGATGTTTTTTTTCTTCCTGTTTTACTTCATAAATTTCAATTAGGGCTTCTTCTAATTCGAGTAATGTAACGCCTTGAGTTGAATCCTCAGGGTAATCATTCAGAAACCCCACAAAAAAGGTCCCATCTTGCCAATAAGTATATTGCAATTCCATTGTATTTCTCCTCTATGAATTAATAATAATACAGAAAAATGGAAAATTCAAGTCCTATCAACCATGGAAATAACGAATAAAGCCCGTAATATAACCGGTACGACCCAATAACATCGGTAACACTTTTTAGGATTTGAATACAACTTTTTCACCGTTAAACTCCGGTTCAATTAACCAATTATCATGATTTAATTTGCCTATTGTCGAATACGCTTAAATCACTTTTATTGTCCAATAATTCGTTTAATGCATATTCAAATGTTATGTGACATTTTGTACTTTTTATGCAAACTCGGTTATGCGATGTGTGGGCGTACTATATTAGTTTTAATATTTTTAATTTATGGTTTCCTGCTTATTACCTTTTATTGTTCCAATTTTATTATATCCTCAATGGTAATACCATTAATATAAAGCCCTGAAATGACTAACACTCCATTTTTTACACGGACAGTAACATATGCTTCCTGCCCCCCTTGCCGTGTAAGATTTTCTGCTTTCGGAGCCAATTTTTCATCCATGTAGTATCTGCTAATAGGTAATGAAAAATTATTACTGCTATTGCTTTTTATATACACTCCAGAGACTGGTTTTTCATCGGATATAGAAGCAATTCTGGCAAAACCTTCCGAATCAACAATTACAATGCCATACTTTCCATTACCGCTCACTTCTTGTCTTGAGAAAATGGACACATATCTTCCGCGAAATGCGTCGTACGGATCTACAGGGTTTACCCTGAACTTTAATTCTTCGCCAACTTTAAGAATATAATATTTATTAATAGTTCTGCAAATTGGTACGAATAATTGAATAACAATTATGGCAATAAGAGCCGGCATTAAGAGCTTTTTCATATTTGCTCCTCCTGTTTTATTTGCTTTTTCACGCGCAGAATCTTCAGATTAACAAATAAAAACCCGGCACCAAGTAACAAGAAAACGATTCCACGCCAGAATAAATCCAAATCACTGTCGAAAAATCTCATAACAATCAAAGCACAAACTGCCGCCATTCCGGTGTTTATATGCGATAAGGCTGTACTCTTTGCACCGGAAATAATAAACCCCACACCGATTAACAGCAGAATCAGATTTGAAGCGCCCGTCAGCATTAAAGCAAAAAACGTGCTGTTGAGATCGAATATTATCCAGATGAAACGTGCAAAGCTTAAAAATATTAGTGTTATTACGAATAGAAATTTTAATTTGTCGCGTTTAAATATTCTAACAGTAAAAAACAACGCTGAAATTAACATTACGCCAATCATTATGCCACTTCCGGTACTTACAAAAGATTCTTTATACGACCACATCCTTTCATAAGTCAAAATTGCAACTGTTATAAGACTGCTTAAAGTACCTATAATCTTAACAGGTGCAAGCAGTTGTTCAGGTAATTCTTCAAACGACAACAATAAAA
>Ga0123356_10000596_pt1 | contig 40097 bp, 33 predicted proteins | sample TergutEmb28metaG_2_FD_92546 | JGI IMG/M metagenome (GOLD analysis project Ga0123356, IMG submission 92546) | Embiratermes neotenicus P3 segment gut microbial communities from Petit-Saut dam, French Guiana - Emb289 P3 | ecosystem: Host-associated > Arthropoda: Insects > Digestive system > Gut ...
ATATCGCATGAACAGACGGATACATCGCTCCTTTATTTATATGCAGAAAATGTATTATCATCGAACCGCCCAGAATAACACCTAAAATGATCCATCTGAGATATTTGGCTAACTTCATATTTATTCTCCTATTCGAATAATGATTAAATTATTTCTTTTGGGGTTTGGTTTTCTTTTGGACGTTTAAAAGCTGGTTTATCTGGAGCATGATGTATTCTCTGAATAGGGGGTCCAGTTCTTTATATATTTCTATTAGTTTATCAAGTTCAACATCTGGAGCGGGGCCGGAAAACATCATTCCTTTCCCGGTTAAAAGCCAGTCTTTATTAACATTGTATTTGGTTGATATTAATTCATAAATACGTTCATTGGGTTTTTTGAGTCCTTTCTCTATTTGAGCATAGAAACCCTGGGAAAGAAAAATACCTTTACAGAAAGCCCGCTGCGATAATCCCAATGCTTTTCTAACATCTTTAATACGGGTGTTTATAGAACCTGCCATCTATCCCCTCCTTCAACCTAACATAAAAAACCCTGCATAACAAGATTTTCAGCATATAATTAAAAAGCCTTGACAGATTTCTCATCAATCTTTATAATGATTTCTTAGGAATCTTATGAAAACTGAAAAGAAAGAACATTTTGAAGAAGAACTTTCCCGTTTAAGCAAAAACTACTCTGCTTTAAATACTGAATATAAGAAAGAAGTCTTGAACACGGCACAGAGTCTTTTAAAGATACAAAGAACAAACAAGGAAACAATTAAGAGTAATACCGGATATTCCAAATTGTACGGGCATAACATGAATGATAAATAATGCGTCGTCGGCGCAGATTTTAAATATATACGATTTAAAGGGGTGAATTAATGAAAAGAATCTACATTTTTATGCTTGTGTTTCTGTTTATAGGAACATGGTCAGTAACTGCACAGGATTTTATCTTCTTAAGAAATGGAGAAATGCTTGAAGGAAAAGTAGCGGAGGTATCTTCTACAGAGATTAGATACCATCGCCAGGAAAACTTACAAGGTCCGATGATAGTTATTCCTACAGCAAATGTACTTTCTATTAGGTATGAGAATGGTAATTATGAGGTTATTAATGCCGGAACAGTAAATAATACCGATATAACAATTACACAGGAAAGAACACCAGAAGCAAGTCAGACAGATTTAACGCAAAATACAGTAGTTGCTTCAGATAAACTAACTGTGGGTATTAATATTAATCTGGGTGGTTTTTTTTATCAAGGAGTATCATTCGGTGTTGAATTCAACAAAAGCAAGTTGAATGCTGAATTAAATGTTTTTATCCCGGGATTTTCATTAATACGTATTGATAGGGATCAATATGGTGGGAGTTATGGACAGGAAAGTTTTGTGATTTTATGCGCAATAAACTATTTTTACCGAACACAAAATGGAGGCGCTTATACAGGCGGAGGAATAGTTTATGAAAAAAGGGGTAGCTCTACTTATTTTTATTTTGGGTTTAATGGCGGTTATAAATTTGAGTTACCTTCAGGTTTATACTTTCGTACAGGTGGGTTTATTGGCGTAGGACTTATATTCTGGGATGGTAGAATAGGTGACACATCAACTAGAATCAAACCTAATTTAGCTATAGGTTATAATTTTTAATTTTAAAGGAGTTTATTTATGAAAAATATTTTTACAATAATATTTTTATTAACGGGTATATGGTCTGTTACAGCACAAGACCTGATCGTTCTGAGAAATGGGGAAATGATTGAATCAAAAGTGGTAGAAATATCACAAACAGAAATTAGATACAGACGTTATACTAATTTAGACGGACCAATGATTGTTATTCCAGCGGCAAATGTTCTTTCTATCAGATATGAAAATGGTACATATGAAATAATTAATACAAGTATAATGCCTGAACAGGGAAATACACAGACAACAACCCCTGATATAACTAACGTAGTCGCAGAAAAATTAACAAGGATTGGTCTTAATGTCAACCCAGCCGGACTTATACCAATATATGGACCTATGCCTTCTGTTTGTATTGAACTAACAAGAGGTAAGTTTAATTCCGAATTAAACTTACTTTTTCCATTATGGGGAGGATTCGGAGGTTTTTTCACTTTTAATTATTTCCATCCTACCCAGATTGGGGGTGCCTATATTGGCGGAGGAATAGGAGGTCTTTTATTATTAGATTATTATTACGAATATTTAGGTATAATATTTGGTTTAAATGCAGGCTATAAATTTATATTATCATCTGGTATATACTTTCGTACAGGTGCTTTTGTTGGTGGAATGTTCGATTTTTCCTACGGACAACTAATGTTTTATCTCAAACCAGACCTGTCAATCGGTTATAGTTTTTAGCTAACATTGGGGTGATTGGGGATCTTTTGTTAAGTTTTAACACACGGAGGCACAGAGGTCACGGAGAGCACGGAGTTGTTGTCCGGTATCATACTCTGTGAGCTCCGTGCCTCCGTGTGATTAATTGCAAAAACATCTCTTCTATTATTTCTCGCAGAGGCGCAGAGATCGCAGAGTTATTGTCCGATATCTAATCTTTATCCCTAAACATCTTAATCAGCTAATAAATACATCTTGTAAATAAGGATTATATTTCGTATAACAGCTTGGCGTCCTTAGCGCCCTTAGCGTCTTGGCGAGAGATAAAACGATATCTTCCTCTGTGTTACACTCTATATTAGATCTACACAGATGCGGCTTCAAGAATTGCTGCACCTTGTTTCATTGCTTGCGCCCGCTCTTCCATACTGTCAAAATTGACAGGGCGAAATTCTGCCAATTGCTTTTCTGTAAGCAACGGGCAGTCAGGGTCATATTTATAAGGACGTTGAGCCGCTGCCCTTATTCTCGCTCTCATTTCGGCTTCTTTTTCAGGGGTTAACTCTCTGCCAGCCGTATATCTCACTATTGCCATGATATATCCTCCGTTCAAAAGGCTCGGCAACCCAAGCTGATATTATACGGATAGCGTTTACACGCTCCGTATAAACTACAAAAAGCACATCATCAAAAAAGCCCATTGTCTGCCAGCGTTCTTCGGCATCGCTTGAATCATCGTCATGGCGTTCCATGCGAAATAATCATAAAATACCTGAGTGGCATCTTCAAAATAAATACCACGCTCTCTAATGTTTTCCTGCTCTTTTTCCGAGTCCCATTCAAATTCTAATTCAAACATAGCACAAAATCCCTTAAAAGTAAAATTATAATTCCATATTTCTGCTTATTTTGTCTATAATTAATTGTATTGTCATAATATGAGACTTGTCAAGACTTAAATAATTAACAACTGACTATCACTTGAAAAAATCTTTTGTTAAGTTTTAACACACGGAGGCACAGAGAGCACGGAGAACACGGAGTTGTTGTCCGGTATCTTCCTCCGTGTTCGAAAACCAAAGGTTCTACGTGAGCTCCGTGCTTCCGTGAGGATAAATGCGAAAAAATCTCTTCCATTATTTCTCGCAGAGGCGTCGAACCTTCAGTTCGTAGGGCGCAGAGTTATTGTCCGATATCTAATCTCTATCCCTAAACATCTTAGTCAGCTAATAAATATTTCTTGTAAATAAGATAAAGATGTCAAATAACAACTTGGCGTTCTTTGCGCTTTTGCGAGAAAAAAAACGATAAATCCTTTGCAAATCACCCTTGATAATTACTCTGATACATTGTATAATGAGTTTTATAAGGTATTAATTATGGAAACATTAGAGAAATTGCAAAAAAACGGAATCTTTCTCAATTTCAATGATGTAAGAGAATTATGTAAAAAATATTTTATCATTGAATTATCAATATTTGGTTCATCAATAAGAGAAGATTTTAATCAAAATAGCGATGTGGATATTCTGGTATCATTTGAACGAAATTCAAAAATAACATTATTTGATATAATTGAGCTGGAAAATGAATTTTCAAAATTATTAAATAGAAAAGTTGATGTTGTAGAAAAAGAATCACTGAAAAACCCAATACGTAAAGATAAAATATTATCAACAAGAGAGATAATATATGCCGCTTAATGAAAATGATTTATCATTTTTAATTGATATAGTTGACTGTATTCTGGATATTAATGATTTTACAAACAAGATACAATTTCATGAATTTGAAAAAGATAAAATGAGGAAACTGGCCGTAGAAAGACAACTGGAAATAATAGGACAAGCAGCAAATAAAATAAGTAAAGACACGCAAGATAAACTGGAAAATATTCCATGGGGAAATATTATTGGTTTAAGAAATAAACTCGCTCATGATTATGGAGAAATTCTGGCAGAAAGGATTTGGATAATATCCAGAAACTCCATACAGGAATTATTAAATGAACTAGAAAAAATTGATGAACTAAAAGAACATATAGAAAAACGTAAAATGACGTAACCATCACAGATTACCATTAAGAGGTTGTTATGAAAAAGAAACTGGATTTGATTCCTCCGGGGGCAATTTGAAAGATGAATTCCTGGAACCTTTGGGAATTACCGCATACAAATTAAGCAAAGAGATCAAAGTACAGCAGACTGCTGTCAGTCAAATTATTAACGGCAGCCGCAGAATAACAGTAGACATGGATTTACAGCTTTCAAAATATTTCGGTAATTCAGCGCAGTTTTGGCTTAATCTTCAAAATCATTACGATCTTGAATCTGAACTAGAAAAGAAAAACTATATATTTAAAGAAATTGTTCCCTATAGTAATGTTGCAGAAAAATCAGCGGTTTATATATGCAAAAAAAACGCCCCCTAAAAAGGGGGCAAGGAGACTGCCCATTCCAGTCTCACCATGGGTCAACCATTGCTGGCTGCCTATAAATGCGGGTAGGGCCGCATAAGTATTATACATGGTTTGAAAAAAAATGCAAGGGAAAAATAAGCGAAAAAGCAGAAAATTACAGGAATATCGCAAATAAAAGAATTGCAAAAAACCGGAATAAAACATATACTTTATATATTAATAAGGAGATTCTTATGAAAAAATTATCAATTATTTTTGTCTGGATTTTAATAATTGGACTAATGCCATTTTTGGTATTTGCAGATCCCGACGATGACTATACGTTGGCTATTCGCATGGCAGAAGCGAAAATTATCCGTTTTATGATGACACCTGAGCAAATGCTTGAGAGAGCAAGGGAAAGAATCGCCGGTACATGGGATTCGGTTGAACTGGTAGATACAATAGAACTGGAAGATGGAAACATTGAATATACGTTAAGATATTCGGTCGAGCAAAGAACAAGGGTTTATACAACAGACGTAACAAATATAGTTAATGGTCCAAGAAATACTACTGTCGCAATACTTGGAGCAAGCGGCGGACCCAATGAAAACTTATCAGTTTATGATGCACGAAGATTGATCGAGCAAAAAAAGGAATGGTATATAAATGATCAGGATTACCGCATTATCGTAGATATAATAGAACAGGAAGTCATAACAAAACTTCAGTATGACTGGGAGTCTGTTCAAAACAGAAGAAATCGCAGTTATGAGGACTCATTAATGCTTGGATTGGGAATATGCGATGTGTACGCCCGGTTAACAAGAGAAGTTTTAACCGAAGCCGGATACGATGCAGAAATGTGGTCATCAGCTTCAGGGAATCATTCGTGGAATCAGGTAATTTTACCGGACGAAAGAATATTATATATCGATGCTACATGGTATGATAACAGTTATGATAATAATCCGAATCAACGCAGCCTGGATAGTTATAATCCATGGTATATTACCTATGATAAAGATTTCTTTGAATACGGGGTAAATGGAACAATAATAATGCATGGAGCGTGGCAGGATGCGAGAAGGGTAAATTAAAGAGCTCTTTATTCCGGCGTTTTTGCCATTTTTAAACCTTTAATATCATCTGAGAAACAGATATAACCTTTTTAAAATCGCCGCGCAGCAGATTTAAGGATACTTCCTTAATCATATCATTTAATTCACGCGGCCAAGTTTTTTGGTTTAATTCTGCAAGGGCGGATTTAACAGCTCTTACTTCAAATGTTTCGCCTGCTGTTATAATATCATTTAATTTTTCATGCAGAAATATCATATCGTCAGGTGAAATCTCCGCTGCATTGTTTGTTTCCGCCGATTTATATTTTTCGATTAATGTTCGCAGCGCGTTAATAAACGCGGGTGTTTTATTCGTTATTACGCTGATATTCCTGTTTTGACCTGCCTGTTCCAGTTTGAACGCAATACCGGACAATGTGTTTTCGTTGATATTTGCCAAAGCGCTCTTCATTCCATGGACAGTAATAATATACAATTCTATTTCTTCATTGCTTAGTTCCGGAAGGTTAGAAATTATTTTATTCAATTCACTTACAGCGTTTTCAGCATCCAGTACAAAATATTTTTTTACTTCGGATATTTCTTTTCCGTATTGTTCCCGCCGCGCTTCTTCTACAATTTTAAGCGGTTCTTTATCTCTTATAAAGTGCGCCAACAAAAGATCTAATTCGCGCGAATCTATCGGTTTAGCGACAAAACCGCTAAACCCGTTGGATAAAAACATTTCTTCCTGTCCGCTGATGACGTTAGCTGTCAGCGCGATAATGGGACTGGTATAACCCATTTCCCGAATAATTTTAACAGCTTCCAGGCCGTTCATTTTAGGCATCATATGATCCATAAATATGATGTCATAACTGCCATTTGCTTTAATTTTTTCGATAGCTTCAAACCCGTCTCCGGCAGTATCTATCTGAAGTCCGTAAGGGAATAAAAGTCCTTTGGCAACATAAAGGTTGGATTCAACATCATCTACTACCAATACTTTATTATTAGGCATATATTCATGTACTATCTGTTCGTTTTTCATAAGAGTCGTACTGCGGAAATTAAAATTCTGCAGACTTTCCGCAATCTCTGCTCCGCATACAAACGTACTGCCTTTTTTTTGCGGAATACGTACGGTAAAAACCGATCCTTTGCCGGCTTCACTTTCAACAAATATTTCACCATTCATTAACTCAATCAAGCGCCTCGTAATACTCATTCCCAGACCTGTACCGGAAATACTGTGATTTTTATCCATATTAAAACGTTCATATTCATCAAAGAGCCTGTCCAATTGATCCTGCCTCATACCCTGCCCTGTGTCACTCACTTTATAAACAAGAACTACAGTATCATCATCCTTTCCCTGTTCGGAGGTAATCGACAATCCTACTCCTCCTGCCTCTGTATATTTATATGCATTGGAAAGCAGGTTATTAAGTATCTGCCTGATGCGAAGTTCATCTCCGATTACTTCCAGAGGCGTATTTTCATCCAGCCGCAGAGTAAACTCAATAGGTTTATTTTCGTAACGGATGCGGTTTATCTGAATTGTATCGTTGATAAAAATAGGAATATCATATTTTTTATTAATGATTTCCAGCCTGCCTGCTTCTATTTTGGAAAAGTCAAGAACATCATTAATTATTTTTAACAATAAACTGCCTGACTCATATATTTTTCTAAAACCTTCTTCCGGGTCAGCAAGAGGATTACTGCTTTGAAGATTTATTTCCGAAATGCCAAGAATTGCATTTATGGGAGTTCGTATCTCATGACTCATTTGAGCAAGGAAAATACTTTTAGAACGGTTACTCTGTTCAGCAAGTTTTTTGGCGGCAACCATTTCAGTAATTTCGATGGCATGCTGCAAGTGTACTTTTCTGCCGTCATGCCAGTTAATATAACAATCCGAATGAAGAATAACTGGTCCGCTTTTGGAATGTTCTTCCCATACAATGACGCTATCAGGTTCATTTTCAAGCTGATAACACGGGCAAAAATCACATTTTCCCTTACGATCTTTCCGGAAAACTTTGTAACAGTAATTACCGGTTACATCACCAACAATATTAAAGGCCTTTCTTAAATAAGTATTAACAAAAAGCAGTTCACCGGTTTCGGGGACAGTAACATATATACCAGCTTCTATACTGTTTAATATATTTTCCATTGCGATAAGCGCGTTATCTTTTAATTTTGTAGCTTCCTGCGTTTCATCTAACGCGGTTTCCAGTTTGATGGTATCATCCTGTATTTTATGAACCAGTTGATTACGAAGAACAGCATTTGCGAATAATATACCAAGTGAGCGTAAAACTCTTATTTCTTCTTTATTAAAAACCTTTTCTGCATGACAGTTATCAAATCCAACAAATCCCCAAAATTGATCTTTAATAAATATTGGCGTAATTAAAAGGGACAAAACTCCATTTAAAGAAAATAAAGCCTGTATTGCCGGAGACATATCACGTAATGGACCGTTAAGACATTTATTGTTTTCCAATAGAAACTCTTCCCAGCCTGGTAAAAGTGTATTATATGAAATATTCTTAAAGTGCTTATTGTCATTCTGAACATTGGAATCATCATACCATTGATATAATAAACTGCAGCAAAGTTCTCCGTTAATAATATGATTTTCCCAAATATACAAACTGCTTGCTTTAACCGCTTCTCCCATTATCATCATGCTTTTAAATAAATCATCTTCAAAAGATTCTATTGCGGAATTAAGCAGAATAACAGCCGCTTGATTTAATGCACGCATCAGATTGTCACGGTATTCAATCTCCTTCATCATAACATTATACTCGCGTAAATCGCGTGTATATCCAATAACAACATCATTATCCGCATATTTACTGCGGACAAGCGTAACTTCCGCAGGTATAGGCGTACTGTCATCGGGCATTTTATGCATCCAGTTAAATTTACAATAACCTTCTTTAAACGCCCTATTCACAAGTTTTGATGCCTTTTCATCAGATCGCTGTCCATCAAGCTGATATTCAGGCGAGCAGCTATTTGTAAATCTTTCTATATATTCTTTTTTATCCTTAAATCCGTATAATTTAACCGCTTCTTCGTTACAGTCTATCGTATTAATATTTTTATCCCATATTTGTGTGCATAACGGAGATGTGTCCAGCATTAACATTTGACGTTCATTCGCAGCTGTCTTTTCGGTAACATCGCGCATTATCCCCAATAAGCCGATTATTTTATCATCATTGATTAATGGTGTTTTGATTAATTCAAATATTCTATTGGAACCATCGTTAAATAACACTGTTTCTTCTGTTTTAACAAGAGTTGTCTTACTAAAAAACTTTTTATCTGTATCTATGCCAATTCGAATTATATTTTCGTTATTGGAAAAAACATCTTCGATAGTTTTTCCAATTATTTCATTTTTTCCAAGCCCGGTAAACTTTTCAAAACCATGATTATATTTTGTATATTTGCCGTACTCATCTTTGCAAAACGCAATATATGGCAAAGAATTGAATACGGCAGAAAGCGTAATCATTTCATTTTTATACAGTTTCTGTATTCTGTTATTATTTACAAGTAAAATAATAAGTGTAATCAAAAACAAGAGCATAATAGCGGAAGCAATTGCCAGAATCACTGAACGCTGGTTCGCATAATACAAGCGTTCGTAAGCCATTATACTTTCATAATTAAAAGCGCGGTTTACCCAGTCACTTTCTATCCTTTTTGTATCAATATGGTTAAGTGATTTACTGATTATCGAACAAAGTATTTCTTCGTTTATATTAAATCCAAAAAATGATTCTACCAAAGGTGAATTAAAAACGATATTTAACTTGTATCCGGGTTTTTCAAGATAATTGGTCAGGGTAAGAAAATCGTACTCCGTTGACATTACCAGATCTACTTCGCCGCGTTCAAGCGCGTCAAATGCTTCACTTTGAAAATCATAGCGTTTTAAATTATCATTGTTAGGAAATAATGTCCTGTAAACATCCTCACGTCCTGTCATAGTCATAACACCTACAGACGATCTTACAACCTGATATGTTTCCAAATACGGATAATCTGACTTTGATATAAGCGCATACCGGCTTACGGCATAAGGCATCTCAGGCCAAAGAAACCTGTCCTTTCGTTCATCGGAAAATAAAAGTTCCGTAACCATCGATGTTTCGCCTGAAATCAATTTATCAAATATTTGAATCCATGGTTCATTCGGTTTGCTTACATTTTCGAATTCAATGCCGGTTAAAAGGGTAACCTCAGATAAAACATCTACTGCGATTCCCTGAAATTTATTTTCATTTTCATTGTAAAAACAGATGGGATAATTATCACTCTCTATAGAAATATTTACTTTAGTATTATTAGCTGACAAGTTATCAAGATACTCTCTTTCTGTACCGGTTAATGATTTAATAAACTCATATTTAGCATAATCCTGATTACCCTTAATATATAGTTCATAAAGTTTATCAATTCCTCCAGCCTGGATATATTTATTAACAACCGATATTACCGGCGCAAGTTCCGGGTTAGCTGTTGTTAAAGATACAGGAGTATATATTAACGGAAAAATATTTTTGTGTGATACAAAGTCTCTGCTGTAAATCAACGCTTCTGTAGCGTCAACAATAAATACATCAATTATACCGGATGATAATTTTTCATATACATCCTGATCATCAAATACATCTACAATTTCAAAATTTAATTCAGGATAAGCGGAAAAAACAGACTCAGCAGTGATTGTACCTTTATAAAATCCTATTTTACGGTCTTTAAGTTCATACAGGGTAATATTCGGTAAATCATCACGTGTAAAAACACCTAACCCGCGTTCTGCAATGGGATACGACATATAATATACCAGCCTCCGCTCAGGAGTCGGAGTCATATCTCCGGTAAAATCGATTGTATTATTATCTATTCCGTCTTTTAAATCTGTCCATCCGTATGATTGCAGAATAAAAGGAATATCAAACAATTCAGAAAGCAGATTACTGAACATTACCGCATACCCCGCATTGAATTCATATGATGCAATATCTTTCAACTCTGCAGTAAGAGATTCTGCCAGCATGAACGCTTCAGTAGAAGGCATGCTCCCGTAAATAAATTCAGTTCTTGACGCCTTTAATGCTTCTATTGCGTTAATTTCCTGGGCTGTTACACCGGGTATATCACGGTAAGACTTAAATGTATCTATTATTAAAGGTTGAGCTAGCGGCGGAAGCGGCGGCTTGAATCGCACTGAACAATTAAAAAAGCAAATAACAAAACACACAAGAATCAGCGTTTTAGTTATCTGTTTAAAAATTGTTGTCATTGCGCCGCCGCCTTGGCAAATTCCTTTTCGCATATAAGAAATATTTTTACCAGTTCGGGATCAAAATGCGTACCGCTGCTGTCTTTAATAATTTTAAGCGCTTCCTCATGCGTAAATGCTTTTTTATATGATCTTTCTGAAACAAGCGCATCATATACATCGGCTATTGCCATGATGCGTCCCTGCAAAGGAATATCAACTCCTTTTAATCCGCGCGGATATCCCGTACCATCCCATTTTTCATGGTGGCTGCCGGCAAAATATTTAGCGTTTTGCAGAAAGTATCCATCGCCGGAGTCGGCAATAATGCTGTCAATTATCTTTTCACCCTCGGAAGCATGAGTTTTCATTTTTTCAAACTCCTCTGCGGTCAGGCTTCCGGTCTTGTTTAATATTAAATCTGTAATAACAATTTTTCCTATATCATGCAGCCGCGCTGACGAAGCAACCAGCTCAAAATTCCATCCGCGCATATCTTCTGTATATACATCTTCTTCCTGCATTATATTTAATAATATCTTAATGTATTCTGTCGTGCGTTCGATATGTCTGCCTGTCAGTTTGTCGCGATTTTCTACCATGTTGGCTAAAACAGACGCCATGCTATTCTGTAATTTAAGAAGTCTTTCGGTACGGAACTCCAGCATTGTAGTCCGTTCATGGATTACATCTTCAATTTCCAGTTGTGTCTTTATGCGGTTAAGGAGAACCGGTTTGGAAAACGGCTTAGAAATAAAATCCGCCACTCCCATTTCCAGGCCAAGAGCTTCCGTAGCGGCGTCATTCTTGCTTGTCAGAAACATAACAGGGATACCGGAGTATCGATTATCGGCTTTTAGCTGCTGTAACGCTTCAAAACCGCTAATATCCGGCATTAAAATGTCCAATAATATTAAATCAGGTACAATATCATTGAGAAGTTCAAACATCAATGGAACTGATGACAGGGTAAATACATTGTACTGCTCAGATAATGCTTCTTCCGCGGTTAATAGATTTACATTGTTATCATCCACTGCAAAAATCGTTTTCATATAAAAAACCTCTCAGGGATATTATACTCTATTTGTTAAAAAATGTGCTTTTGGCAGCCCTTTTTATTTATTAATAATATACAATATATTGGGGGTTTTCAATAGTACAAAATGATTAAATTTAATTAAAAGCCCTATGAAGGTGTACAAAAAACAATAAAAATATTATAATTATTGTATATACCCTTATTGATATGGAGAAGGAAATGGTAAAAAAGACGCTTGTACCGGTAATTGATATTGATTTGGATAAATGCATAAATTGCTATGCATGTATTGCGGCCTGTCCGGTTAAATTATGTATGGATGGTTCCGGCACAAGATTAAATATTAATCATGATATGTGCATTGGCTGCGGAAATTGTATCGCCTGTTGTTCTCACGACGCCCGTTCGGTAATTGATGATACAGATCGTTTCTTTGAAGATCTGAAAAAGGGAGAAAAAATGGTCGCTGTTGTCGCTCCGGCAATCGCCTCGGTTTTTCCCGAGCAGTACCTGAATTTTAACGGCTATCTTAAATCGATTGGCATTGAAGCGATGTTTGATGTAAGCTTTGGAGCGGAACTTACAGTTGTTTCTTACATTAACTATATAAAAGAAAAAAATCCGCGCCTGGTTATTGCTCAGCCATGCCCGGCAATTGTCAACTATATAGAAATATACTGCCCCAATTTAATTCCTTATCTGGCGCCCGCACACAGTCCTATGCTGCATACAATTAAAATGATCCATGAATTTTACCCCAAATATAAGAATCATAAAATGGCAGTTATTTCGCCATGCGCAGCTAAGCGGCGGGAATTTGATGTAACTGGCCTGGGTGATTATAACATTACAATGCTTGCCTTAAAAAAACATTTTGAAAAACAACGTATTGATGTTTCAACATTCCCAAGAGTGGAATATTCGAGCGAGCATGCTGAACGAGCAGTTCGTTTTTCTTCTCCAGGAGGTTTATTGGATACTGTTGAGCGTTTTATACCTGGTTTCAGGCGGCGCACTCATAAATCCGAAGGGCTCCACGCAATCTATCCCTATCTTTCCGGAGTTTCAGAATGGTTAGATAGTAATATCAAATTACCTCTTCTTGTAGACTGCCTCAATTGTGAAAAAGGCTGTAACGGCGGTCCGGGTACAGGGAACAGTAAAATCCCGGAGATAATACTTGAAAATCCTATTAAGGAACGCAGCGCAAAACTGGAAGAATACCACCACCCGCAAAAAGGTGAATGGGTATACAAAAAATACCATAAAACTTTAAACAAGTACTGGAAAAAAGGACTTTATGATCGTGACTACCGTGACTTGTCCGGCAACTATACCGTTCGCCGTCCTAACCAGTCGCAATTAAACGATGTTTTTCAACAAATGAAAAAGTTTACCGCCAAGGATATGTACAATTGTACATCCTGCGGGTATGGGACCTGTAAGGCGATGGCGGAGGCTATCTTCAATAAACTGAACAAACCGGATAACTGTCTGCATTATAACTTCAATTTGATAGAAAAAGAAAAGAAGATCATGGAAGAGCTGAATGGACAGCTTCATGAACATATTGATGTAGCTCTTGATATTATCGGCGGCATTAATGAAGTGGTAAAATCGATGGATGCCCGCATGGACAGGTACCTTGATTCAGTCAAGGAATCGTCAGATAACACTGAAGAAATGTCCAGTTCATTAAAAAGCACCTCGGATCGATCCCGGCAAAAACAGGAAGCGATACAATCGCTTATTGAAGACACTGCCAGAGGTCAGCAATCCATGCAGGAAACAATTAAGTCAGTACAAAGCATTTCGCAGTCTGTTGACGGTATAGCCCAGGCAATTAAGATAATTTCTACAATCGCAGCTAACACTAATCTTCTGGCAATGAACGCAGCTATTGAAGCCGCGCACGCGGGAGAAGCAGGCAGGGGATTTGCTGTAGTAGCCGATGAAATCCGCCGGCTTTCTGAAAGCACAAGAGAAAATTCCCGGAATATTTCTCAGACTTTATCAAACATAATTAACGGAATTAATACTACAACAACCAGGTCTAACGATACCAACATATTAATCAACTCCATGTCTTCTGAAGTAAATGATTTCGCCAAAACAATGACAGAAATGATCACTGTCCTTGGCGAAATGTCCCATAAGAGCGGTGGTATAACTTCTTCGTTAAAAGAAATAAGGGATGGCAGCGCTGTGGTAAAAGAAGGTTATGCCGACATGCTTTCCAAGACAAGCAAACTTCTGGACGACATGAATGATTTAGCCAAAATAGCGGAAGCAAAACTGGCAGAAATGTAATTGAATAACAGGAACCTTTAAAGACTTATCGGAGTTTTTAGAGGTTCCCATCATCTACGCAAATATACCAGCTGCCTCTTCTGCGGCAGATATAACCTTTTTAAAATCTCCGCGCAACAGATTTACAGACATTTCCTCTATTATATCATTTAATTCCGGCGGCCATGTTTTTTGTTTCAGGCTGTCCAATGCTGTTTTAATGTCTTTTTTGTTAAATATTCCGCATGCTGTTTTTATATCAATAAGTTTTCCCTGTAAAAAATCAATATCATTATAGGATAATTCTTTAATATTTACCTGTACCAGACTGGATTTATTAATCGATTTAATCTTATCAATTAAAGACTGCAGTTTTTTAATAAACACAGGTGTTTCATTAGCCATAAAAATAAAATCCCGTCTTTGACCAGCCTGTTCCAGTTTAAGAGCAATTTCGGATAATTCTTTTTCGTTGACATTAGCCAAAGCGCTCTTCATGCCATGAACAATAACAATATATAATTCTATTTCTTCATCATTAAGATTATGTATCTTTACTATAATATCATTTAATTCATTTACAGTATTTTCCGCATCCAGAATAAAATATTTTTTTGAATCGGTCATTCCATTTTCCGCATGATTATCCTGCGCCGATGTTTCTTCTGTTTTAGGCGGCTGTAAACCGGACGAAGGCTTTTTATCACGAATAAAACGCGCCAATAAAATGTCCAATTCACGGGAATCAATTGGCTTGGCAAGAAAACCGTCAAAACCATTTGTCAGGAATTTTTCTTCCTGCCCGCTTACAACATTAGCTGTCAGAGCAACAACAGGGAACACATAACCCATATCACGTATAATTTTTAAAGCTTCCAGCCCATTCATTTTAGGCATCATATGATCCATAAAAATGATATCATAACTGCCGTTTTCTTTTATTTTATCAATGGCTTCAAACCCGCTTTTTGCGGTATCAATTATTAATCCGTAAGGCAGCAGCAAACCTTGGGCGACATACAGGTTGGAATCAACATCATCAACAACCATAACTCTATTATGAGGCATATACTCGTGTATAATCTGTTCATTTTTAAGAAGCGCAGCTCTGTGAAAGGTGAAATTTTGTAAACTTTCCGTAATCTCTTCTCCGCATACAAGAGAACTGCTTTTAATCTGCGGAATACGTACCGTAAAAACCGACCCTTTGCCGATTTCACTTTCTACCAGTATTTCTCCGTTCATTAAATCAATTAGACGCTTTGTAATACTTAAACCAAGTCCTGTACCGGAAATACTCCGGTTTGTTTCCATATTAAATCTTTCATATTCACCAAAAAGCCTGCCAAGTTGATTTGGGTTCATGCCTTGTCCTGTGTCACTAACAATAAATATGAGAGATACAGTTTCGTTATCATAACCTGGTTCAAAAGTTACAGACAATCGCACTTCTCCCGCTTCGGTATATTTATAAGCATTGGAAAGCAGGTTATTAAGTATTTGCCTGATTCTAAGCTCGTCTCCAACCAATTCAAGCGGCAAATTCTTATCCAGTTGCAGCTTAAACTCAATCGGTTTGCTTTCATAACGGAAACGATTAATTTGCACAGTATCGTTTATAAAAATAGGAATTTCATATTTATTATGGATAATCTCCAGTTTACCTGCTTCTATTTTGGAAAAGTCAAGAATATCGTTAATTATTTTTAATAATAAACTGCCTGATTCATGTATTTTTCTAAACCCTTCTTCCGAATTAGCTAAAGGATTTTCATTATGAAGATTCATTTCTGAAATGCCAAGAATCGCATTCATTGGGGTTCGTATTTCATGGCTCATTTGGGCAAGAAAAATTCCTTTTGCGTGGTTACTCTGTTCTGCAAGTTTTTTGGCTGTAACCAATTCTGTAATATCAATAACATGCTGTAAATGAACTTTTCTTCCGTCATACCAGTTAATATAACAATCTGAATGAAGAACTGTAGCTCCGGTATTCTGAAAATATTCTTCCCATACAATTACTTTATCCGGTTCGTTATCAAGCTGATAACACGGACAAAAATCGCATTTTTTATTAAAACCGCTGCGAAAAACATTAAAACAATAATTTCCAATAACATCGCCTTCTATACCCATATACTTTTTAAGAAAATTATTAACAAACAATAATTCACCGGTATCCGGTACAGTTACATAAATACCCGCTTCAATACTGTTTAAAATATTCTCCAGCGCAACCAGGGTATTATTCCTTAGTTCTGTAGCCTCGCGCATTTTATTCAACGCGTTTTCCAGCATCATGGTATCATTACTATTTTTTATTATTAATTGATTTCGAAGCACAGTGTTAGCGCACATAAACGCAGCTGAACGCATAATATCAGCGCTGGTATCGTCAAAAAAACGTTCATTATAGCGGTCTTCAAAAAGCACAAATCCCCAAAATGCGTTATCAATAAATATAGGTGTTACAAATGCTGAAATAACACCGAATCTTTTAATAATGCAGCTTCAGGAAGCAAACATGAAGGAGAATTTATAGCTTCGCCATTCGCCAATACTTCATTCCACCTTGGTGCTAAATCAGAATATAAAACATCGGTCAATTCAGGCGTTGGTTTGGTAGTACCGCCGGACTCTTTGTCCCAGCGATAGATTTGGGACGCATGCAAACCGTCAGGCATAGAAAAATTACGCCAAACCGAAAGCCTGTCTAAATCAAGTTCATCTATAATTTGCTTTAATCCTATTGTCATAATATCTTCAAAGGATTTATTCTGCTGCGCCATAAAAATAATTGCTGTCTTGTTCAGAAGTTCCAGCATTTTTTCCCGGTGTTTGATGTCATTAATCATCACCTTTTTTTCATCTATTTCGTATTTGTACAGTTTTCGTATTTTGCTGTTCCTAGCCAGTAATATAATAAGCGTAATAAAAAGTAAAAACAGAACAGCGGCAGAAATAGCCAGGATTACCGGTTGTTGATATATATATACAGCGTATCCGCCTGTTTCACTGTCACCATTAATGTCTTTAGCATTCAATATGGGCAGGGACTTTGCGGAACAGGCACAAAAGCTGACAGTTATACATACAAAAAGCAATATTATAATTAACTTTTTATGGATCGCTGTCATTCTGTTACCACCTCTTTATTTTAAGAACATATAAATAAAAAGCAGCTGTTGCAAAAGCTGAAGTTTTGGAACAGCCACTAATATCATAAGATTATACTAGAAAAATATAATTATTTCAATAAACAAAAATAAATACATAAAAAAACGCACAAAAATGCCCTGTTTAATAAACAGGGCAGACGAATCAACTATTAAACAAATATTATACTGGATTACCTGCAGTTACACCCGCAGCCGCCTCTGCCTGGAATATTCCTTCTGTTTGACCAGTTATTATACCGTCCGGGTCTGGTGTTTTCCCAGCGGCGATGATTATGCTTGTGTACGAAAGTATGTCCTCTTCTCTGATGCGGCCTTCCCTCGTTCCTTACTGTTCTTCTTTCATCTGTAGTTCTTTCAGTTGTTACAGAACTGTTCTCCCGCTGACGGCTATTGCCATCCTGGCGATGAATCCTTTCCTGCCGGTTTCCTCTTCCCTGGCGCTCAGCTCTTTCCGGGCGCTCGGTCCTTTCCTGAGCGAAAATACTACCGGCAAATAAAACTCCAATTAACAAAATAATAGTTAATCTTTTCATAAAAACCTCCATGGTTAAATATGGCATCTGCATCATTATTTGCAGATATTATACAACTATAACCAAAATAGAATAAATGTGTTACAATTTATACTATGAAAAATTTTTATATTTATTGCTATAAATTCTGTAACCTTTTCATAATAGAAGAAAACTCTACTATTTGCAGCGTCCTTTTTAAAAAAGAAAAAATGCCGAAACAATTACAAAGCCATAAATCCAATGATTTTCCCCCGGATATTTATGAAAAAAAAGAAACCTCATTAATAAAAAGAACGAATACCCAATTAAATGAATACTTTACCGGAAAACGAAAAGTTTTTGATATACCCTATATTCTTCATGGAACGGATTTTCAGATAAAAGTCTGGAAAGCTCTGCAAACTATTCCTTACGGTGAAACCCGCAGTTATGGACAATTAGCCGCTCAGATAGAAAATCCAAAAGCAAGCCGCGCCATTGGTATGGCAAATAATAAGAATCCAATTTCAATAATTATCCCATGCCACCGTATTATAGGACATAACGGAGACCTGGTTGGTTATGCCGGAGGATTAAATATAAAACAGCAATTACTGGATTTGGAAAAAACAAATAAATGACTTTGTTACGTATTAATAATAAAAATCTGCAGATTAACTCTGCTGCGCGGATAATATTATAAGCGATGCAAACAAAGATACAATAAATGTAATAATGCAGATAGTTAACGCAGCAGTAAAACCTATACTTATAACAAGCCAAATTCCAATTGTATTTATAACAGCACGGTAAAGGAAAACAAAACCATTAAGGACTATCGGCAAAACAGGAAGCAGAAGGATAAAGATATAACGCGGCTTTGTTTTAACGCGGTAACGCCAGGAAATAATAATAATAAAAATTGCCACAGGCAGGAAAAACATCGCGGAACCAAGACGGTTTATAATTTCGGCTTCAAATATTTGCGGAACAAAACCGGCATCTCCAAGTTTTTTTGCAGCAGAAAAAAGATCATTTAAATGTAAATTGTTTAATCCCCGGCGAACACTGGAAATAATCATTAAATCTTCAAAGCTTATATCCAATATAATTCCGCCGACAGGAGGGTTTCCAAGAATCCATTCACTTTGATAATTATTATCTTCATAATAACGATCCAGAGCGTGAGTTAAAACAAGAATTTGCGGTTTATTATTATCTAAAGTAATAGGTATTAGTTTCGCATAATTCGCGGTAACAATCGATATTGGAGTCATATAAGAATCAAAATTCATATACTCAAATCCCATGCCATAAGCAGTATCCGCGGTAGTTATAAGGCTGGAAAAACGTAATACAGCTCTTCCGTCTTTATCCGGAATTGAAAATACAGCGTCAGTTAATATATCTCCTGTATGAAATTCCATTTCGTCAATAAAAAAAGCTGTTTCTTTAGCGCCCTGCTCACAGGCAATAAAATAATTTCTGGCATCAGGATCACTGGGAGTATATGACAGCAATCTTTGAAAAAGATAATACGCCTGTACATATTCACCCGATTCCATTGCCCGGTAACCGGATAATTTTAAATGATAAAGTTCATAAAGACGCGATTCCATATTGGTCGGCGCTTGAGAAGATATCATATTCCAGGCATCACTTGCTAAACGGGCAGCAATAGCAGCGTCAGGACTGCCTCTTACAGCCAAACGACCGGCAAAATTAGCAAGCCAATGTGAATCAAAATAACGTTCTTTCTCAAAAGCTGCTCTGCTCATATCAATTGCCTGTGTTGCATAAAGAGGCTCAGGTTCATCTGAGAAAGGCCATATATTAACATTACGCCGTTCCCTTACAAGAGTCGCGCGCGCCCGCGCTCTTTCTTCATTTCTTCCGGAAGTCTGCCTTGCAAGGTTGACTTCAACAACATCTCTAAGAGGTATTAAATCCTTATTGCCATACCAGATATTATCGCATACAGCAAGAAACTGGGAAGCTTCATGCCATTTACCGGCGTTTATACTTTCCTGTGCCTGTCTCTTCGCCAACCTGAACATATCACCGCTATATATCATATTTTCTTCATAATTTTTTACCATCGGAAGAGCTATTAAAAAAATAATACTATAAATAACAGCTGCGCCAATGGCAGTAATAACAGATAAAGACAGACGTTTAAAAAATAATTCAGAAAAACTCTGGTAATTTTCTTCAAAAGAAGCAAGGCCAAAAGGAATTATAAGCGCGGATAAAGCCAAAGCCGGAAATAAATTAAAAACTTCCAGTAATCCCTGTACTAACCGCCAACTGAATGAATAACTGGGAAGCGGTTCAACAGAACCGGGAAAGATAAATTTAAAAATCATTATCAGGATAATAGACACAAGTACATAAATAAAAAATATAAAATGCGGAGCACGTAATTTTTCAAAATTAATAGTCATCATCGTACCGCCTTTTTGCAACAGAAGTCAGGAGAGAATAAAACAATATAAGCCCTCCAAAACACTGAAAGAAAAACGGAAGGGCAAACGCGTTAAAAAAATTATTACTTATAAAAGATTCAATCAAAGACTGCATTTCCATGGAATTAAAAAATGAATTAAGCGCAAGAATACCCCTGAAAGCAAGAGTGACAAGGAATAAGTTAGCAAGCGGCCATACGCTGAATTTAACCGCATAACCCAGAACGCATAATAGAAAGATTAAAGAACCCGTATACAAAAAATAAGAAAAAAAGTTGTCAGAAAACCTTTGTTGAAAAACTTCGGCATTGAGCCTGATATCAATTGAAACGCTTTTTAAAAACCAGGGTGAATCATCACCAAATGGAACAGGCGGAAGTTCATTATTTACACTAGTAATAGGCTGATAAAACATTGGCTGACCAGATACAACTGTAACGCGCGGGCCAAGAGGATCATCTGTACCATTTAAAAGAACTACAGATGTTTCATTTCTGTTTAATGTATTGGAAAGAATCAAACCTTTCCCACCCATAGATATACCGGGACTTTGATCAGGCGATACATATCTCCATTGATTAAGAGCAAGGGAAATGCCAAAGCAAAAAAGAAAAGACAAAGTCATTACACAAATTATAGAAATAAACGGAGCGAATTTTCTCCTTAAAATATAGTTCATAGTCAGAAGTATTGAAGAAAATAGAGACAATGATAAAGCCCAATGAGCAGCGGAAATCATCAATGATTGAGTTGTTTCCGGTCTCGGCGGCAGAATCTTTGCCCATTCAACCCTTAGAGACAGAAATTTTATCATCATAGCTGATAGAAAAATTAAGATAAAACTAATACTAAAAAAAAGCGTTAATCTTGCTATTTTCTTCACAATAATAGATTACCATGACAGGAAAACCCATGCAATAGCAAGTTTACACTTTTTCATATTGTGAAAAATAAGAAATTAAGTCATAATAAAGTATGAACACACAGATTGCGGTCTTAGGGGCAGGCGCCTGGGGAACAGCAATTGCGAAAGTAATTGCCGATAAAGATAAAGAGGTACTCATTTGGAGTTATGAAGCAGAAACCAGAGACGAAATTAACAAAAAAGGATTAAATTCTAAATATTTACCGGAGATAAAACTGCCAAAAACCTTGAAAGCAACCTCGGATATAGAAGAAGCCGTTGAAGGCAAGCAGTTCCTTATTTACGCGACTCCATCATTATTCCTGTTGGATACATTAAAAAAGACTCTTACCGTGGATTCCATTCGTGAAGGAAAAACAATTATCGCAGTAATAACAAAAGGATTCCTGCCAACAGAAAATGGTCCGCGTCTTATACTGGAAACCATGGAAGATTACCTGCCGGGTTTTTTCCGGGAATCGCTTGTATATATTTCCGGTCCAAGCCATGCAGAGGAAGTATCCTGCGGTAAAGTAACAGGCCTTATCGCAGCCAGCGAAAACGCCAAGAATTCCATCCGATTCAGGGATTTACTGAAAAATCCCCGATTATTGGTTTATTCGTCCCTTGATGTCCGCGGAGTACAGGTAGCAGCCGCAGCAAAGAATGTAATAGCGATAGCGTTTGGGATGCTGGACGCGATGAAAAATACCGGAATGGATATGTTTGGAGACGGAACAGAATCTCTTTTGCTTGCAGCAGGATTAAATGAAATACAAATTCTTGGTAAAGCATTGGGAGCGACTCATCCGGAAACATTTACATCTATATCCGGTATTGGTGATTTAGATGTTACCTGCCGCTCAAAGTATGGAAGGAACAGACGCTTTGGCAGGGATATAATCGAAAAAAAAATATTAAAACAGTATAAAAATATTGATGACCTTTTGGCGCGAATTGGAGAAATAGGTTATCTGCCGGAAGGTGTTGCCGCCGCAAAATATATCCGTATACTTGCAGAAAAACACAAATTAAAAATGCCTGTTTCCATAGGATTATGTAAAACATTAAACCGCGAACTGGAACCGCAGGAATTCTGTAAAAACCTATTGGCAGACTGGGTTATGAGATAATCTCTACAAATAAATAACGGGGACACATATGTTTGAAAAATTAACCGGAAAAATTACAGACGCTTTTCGATTTGTTACCGGTAAATCCACAATAAGCGAAAAAAATATTGAAGATGCGGTAGAAGCGATCAAAATGGCTCTGCTGGAAGCAGATGTAAATCTACGGGTAGTACGCCGCTTTGTTAACTCTACTATAGAAGAAGCAAAAGGAGAAAAAGTTCTTCGTTCTGTTGATCCCGGTCAGCAATTTATTAAAATTGTTCATGATAAACTTGTTTCCTTTCTTGGAGATGATGACCCTGTAAGCCGCACATTAAAACTTCGCGGTCCTGATGTAATATCTACTATTTTAATGCTTGGTCTGCAAGGTTCCGGTAAAACAACAAGTGCCGCAAAATTGGCTCTGCGTTTAAAAAAAGAAGGACGCAAACCTCTTTTGATTGCTTGTGACCTTATACGTCCTGCGGCTATGGAACAGCTTGCTGTCCTTGGCGGACAAATTGGTATTCCTGTACATAAAGAAGATGGAGCAAAAGACAGCGTAAAGGTTTATCAGAACGCATTAGCCTGGGCAAAGAAAAACATGATCGATACTATGATTATCGATACTACAGGCCGCCTGCAGATTGATGAACTGATGATGCAGGAGCTTTCCCGCCTGAAAAACGCGGCAAAGCCGGATGAAATGCTTCTGGTCGCAGACTCAATGACAGGCCAGGCTGCAGCGGATATAGCAAAAACATTTGATGAAAAAATCGGCCTTACCGGAGTTGTATTAAGCAAGATCGATTCCGACACCAGAGGCGGTGCAGCGCTCTCGTTAAAAACTGTTACAGGCAAGCCATTAAAGTTTACAGGTACCGGAGAAAAACCGGAAGATTTTGAACCCTTCCATCCTGAGCGTATAGCAGGCCGAATCCTTGGCATGGGCGATGTTGTCAGCCTTGTAGAAAAAGCGCAAGAAGTAATTGATCAGAAAGAAGCCCTTGAACTCCAGAAAAAAATGGAAAAGGAAAGTTTCACTCTGGATGATTGGCTGAACCAGATAAGATCAATAAAAAAAATGGGTTCTCTGCAAAAAATGCTGGAAATGATTCCGGGAATGCAGGGACAACTAAACGAAGATGATATTAATAAAGCCGAGTTAAAAAGCCAGGAAGCGATACTCAGCTCCATGACCAAAAAAGAACGTAACAATCATTTAATTATTGGACCGCCGCGCCGCAGCAGAATCGCACGCGGGTCTGGTACATCTGTTGCGGAAGTAGCCCGTTTGTTAAAGAAGTTTGAAAAAATGCGCGGCATGATGAGAAAGATGGCAAAAGGAAAAGGCATGCCCGGAATGCCTCAAATGCCGCCGGGCATGTCCTGGTAATTATCTATCCGCAAAGCTGGTGCTTTGCGGACAAAACGTTTACATATTATTTTTTAACCTTTTTATCAACCGTTATAGATATTATCCCGAATATTATACATAGCGGCATACTGAATACAATGAACCAAAAAAATGTATGAATACCAAAACCTCTTCCTATAGCAATAAAATATAATGTAATTCCAATAAAAAGCGCAGCTTGCACGCCAAAAAAAGAGTATTTAATAATTCTTTCCAGTTTCTTTTTATCAGCCATTACATCTTATTTGTTTTGACCCAGTTAATAATTTCATCAACTTTACCAAAAACAAGCCCTGTAACAGTATCCGCACAGCCGTAATAAATCGCAACCTTGCCGGAGTCTTTGTCAACAAGCGAAGCGACAGGGAATGTAACATTGGGTACATCTCCAGCAAGCTCATAAATTTCACGCGGATTAATAATATAAGGACGCGGACGGGCAATTACTTTCCAGGGTTTATCAAGATCCATTAAAGCGGCGCTGAAAGAGTAAACAAAGCCATTACAGCTTGTTAAAACTCCATGATAGAAAACAAGCCAGCCTTCCGAAGTTTCTATCGGACAGGGGCCGGCGCCTATCTTTGTACTTTGCCATCCGCCTGAAGGCGCCATTACATGACGGTGCTTACCCCAGTAAATAAAGTCCGGGCTTTCTGAATACCACATATCACCAAACGGTGTATGACCTGAATCACTTGGGCGGCTGTACATTGCATAATTTTTTCCAATCTTACGCGGAAAAAAAGCGCCGTTCCTGTTGTACGGCATCATTGTATTTTCCATCTGATAAAATTTTTCAAAATCATAGGTATAACCCATTCCCAAGCATGGTCCATGATAACCATTACACCAGATCAAATAATAGCGGTCTTCAATAAAAATAACACGAGGATCATATTTGTAATCAGAATCAGGCAGTTCAGAATCTGTCTTAATAAATTTAATTGGATTGTCTTCTATGACCCAATTAACTCCATCTTTACTTCTTCCCGCATGAATATCCATATGACGAGCAGTATCATCACAGCGGAAAACACCCGCAAACTCACCATTAAAAGGAACAACCGCGCTGTTAAAAATACTATTGGAACGCACAGTTAAGTTTCTCGGAATAACAGGGTTCTTGGTAAATCTCCACATAATTTCCTTTTCAGGATTACTTGATGAAGGTCTGTCTTCCCATGGAATATTTGGTATACTATTTCCGTTTACAATTATACTACTCATATTATTTTCCTTATAAAATATTTATCTAGCTTTTTATTAAATTACTACTATTCAGGCCAGTTAATTAAATATTTTACCCTCAGGTAAAATATTTAATTAACCGCCACAAACAATATCTGCCATAATGACGGTTTATGACATTTTACCGTCAAGTAAAATAAGATAAACCGCCGCAAACAAAAGTCATCAATGGCGGTTTACGACGTTTTGCCGCAGGCAAAATGTAGGGGCGGCATAGCCGCCCCGTAAACCGATTATCAGTCGACCCCGTTAGCGTCAGCAATAAGGTTACTCCAGCTCTGTGATACAGCTTCGATCAACTGTGCCGGTTCACCGTCATGCCACCAGATTTCCCAAGCGATACCGCCACGATTGAAACCAGGAACATGGAGGTGGTATTTCCACTGCCACAGTCTCTGATCACGAATCAACGCTACAGTTTCGTCTACTGCTCTTCTGTCTCTATAGTTTGGATATTCAGCAAGTCTCCAGTTGGTGTCAACTGGGGTAACCCATGATTGTACTGCCCAAACAATAGCGTCTACCTGAGCATCGGAGAATCCGCGCGCGGGAATTACCATTACGTTTTCATCGTTAAATACAACATAGTTTCTGACTCTTGGGCCTTTCGGAGGAAGAACCATTCCCCAATCGTCTCTCATGTTATTTCTAAGTTCACCAGCAACATATTGCTGGTCTATGCGCATCGCGACTCTTCCGTCATTAAATTCAGGAATATGCCAGTTCCAGGGAACATTATCGCCTTCCGGTTTTGGCTTCATGATACCTTCATCTCTTAGTCTCATGTAGAATTGAACAGCTTCAACAAACGCAGGTCTGTTTGTAGCGAGTGTAAGCATGCCATTTCTGTCTCTGTCAACATACATAGCGCCGTTACTGGAAACAAGAGCGTCCAGTATTTCTGTAGAAAGGTCCGCAGGCATCGCATAAGTATCCATGATACCATCATTATTCAGGTCTCTTGTAAGGATCTTTGCAATTCTTAAGAATTCATCCCATGTCCATGTTCCGGCTCTCTGGCTGTTATACGGCAGCATAGGATCAAGACCGGCTTCCCTGAAGAGTCTCTTATTCCAGAATACAACAGCCGCGTGCAGGCTTCCGCCATAACCATCAGCAAAAGCAAATGTTCTTCCGCCAAATGTAAACGCGTCTCTTACAGATCTGTTCCATTCGATTGGGGTAGTACCTGTCCAGTTTACGGATCTGCGTGTGCTTACCGGATAAAGAAGATTTTGCCGATACAATGAAAGAGCCCAGTCCGGCTGTAATACAAATACAGTCGCACGGGGACTTCCCGCCATAATAGAAGTAGCGGCAACCTGAGCCATTTCACCCCAACCGGCAATATTTCTATTCTGCATTGTAAAGCCGTATTGACGTGTAAGCCTCCTGCGATAATCTAGCTGTCTTTCTTCATAATCATTTCTTGGTCTATAGGTGTTGACATCATAATCAGCCCACCAGTTACCGACTGTTATGTTCATTCCTCTTAGTGTTCTTTCAATTGCGCTTGACGCTCTGGGAACAGGAAATGGACCCGTTTGCGAAAACAAAGGGAGAACATTAATAAGTAAGAATACTAGTACAAGACAACCAATCAAGATTTTTTTCTTTGTCATCTTTTTTCCTCCATTAAAAAAATAAAATAATCTATCTCAAGCGATATACCGCAACGCGGTTCCGCATTGAAACCATTAATTAAACCCAAAACAGGCTTAATAAGTTACATTTTAATACCAGTCTGACTCAATGATTCAACAAATGCCTTTTGGGCGATTAAATATAGTATTATAAGCGGTAAAAGGCATAATAACATGCCTGTCGCCATCATCGCATGAACATAACCAATGGGTACTGCCGAAGCTACACCCGCGCCGGTACCTGCGTTAACCGCTGCCCAATATTGCCCAACCCGTTCTGCAATTGATCCAAGCCGTCTTGCAAGCATATCATAATTTGTCAAAAATAAGGTAGAAAAGAACGAATCCGTCCATTGCCAGACAAAAGAAAATAAGAAACAGGAAACAAGCATTGGTGTCGCGTCCGGAAGCATGATTCTGATAAATGTCTTAAATTTACCGCATCCGTCCACCCATGCCGCTTCTTCGAGTTCTTTTGGCATACCTCTGAAGTATTGCCTGAGCATGAAAATATATAATCCGCTCTTAAGCCCCATACCTGTAGCCGAAAGAAGCCATAAACCCCAGACGCTATTTAATAAATTAATTGGCTCTCCGGTAAATAGCCTGAATAAACCAAATATATCAAAGAAATGAAAATTCAAATACAAAGAAGCCATAATGGTTTGCGGCGGAATAACAATGATAATCATTACACAGAAGAACCAGAAGTTCTTTAAGGGGAATTTATAACGGGCAAAACCATAAGCAGCTAAAGTACAGGCAGCAATTTGTAAGATTGAACTTATTATTACTATAAGTATTGTCTGTAACAGCGAGCCTATCTGTATATCTACTCCAAATAGTTTCTGAATAAACGCCCATAAACCTCTTTTTTCTCCCTCATCCATGCCATATCCAAATAATGTCTGGAAAAGACCTCTTTCCTGTACAGGTTCATAATAAAAATCATCGTAATAAAAATCATCTTGATTTTTATCTACTTTTTCGATAATAGGAAAATATTTTAATACTTCCCTGCTTGCCGCAAGTTTATAATTATCCATAGTGAAATTACGCGGGATACTAATAACAGTACTATCGTATAAATCCTGTTCAGCCATAAAGCTGACGCTTATTTTATCCAATAGCGGCTGGATAATAAGGAAACATAATCCAAAAAGCAAAATAGCGCGGCAAATTTTATAAATAATTTCCAGTGCTTTTTTCTTTTTATGATAATTTCTGGATATTTTACCCCAATTGGCAGTTCTGTCTTCGTTGTAAATAATATCACTCATAGTAGTACACCCTCTTGGAAATTATCGCCATTGCAATTCCAATAATGGAAATTACAGCCAGGAAGTAAACCCAGGCCATAGCGGTTCCAAAACCATAATTCATCATCCTGATTGTTGTTAAGTTAATTTTTTCCATTACCCGGTTATCCGTTCTTATAAAATAATCAACAACACTATAAACGATATTAACAAGGATTAATGAGCTTACCATCGGGAATGTTATTTTCCAGAAACATTCCCAGCTTGTCGCGCCTTCAATCTTTGCCGCTTCGAACATGCTTGGCGGAATTGTTTGCAGGGCAGACAAGAAAATAATTATCTGAATACCGGAAGCCATCGCTATATCGTAAATCTGATTAATAATTGCGAATATATAACCCATAAAGTCACTGGCGGCGCCTTCAGAAACAAGAACATCTTCCAGTACTTTGGTAACTGATGTTTTCATCATATTACCTTCTTTGATGATATCCGCCATGCTGTTTAATAATGAATTATTGGTTTCCAGCCCTATCATAACACCTGAAGAAAGGATTACAGGCAGGAAGAAGATAGCCCGTACAAAACCTCTTGCTTTAAATTTCTGATTCAAAATAAGCGCAACAAACAAGCTAAAAATAATTATAGCGGGAACTATCAGAAGCATTCGAATAATTTCTTCAGAAAGGAATCTATTAAACTCCGGATCAACCGTTAAAACACGTTCCAGGTTTTTTAAGCCGACAAACTCCATGGAAAATCCTTGCCTTTCAGTATCAATTCTAACATCGCTGAAAACCATTTGCAGGGATTCCAGAATAGGGAAAAACATAAAAGCCAGAAAGCCGATAACGAAAGGAAGTATAAATAAATACCCTGTTATCGCGTTTTTACCTTCAAGAGTTAATGATATTTTTTTTTCTTTCTTGATGAAATACATTATTCCTCCTGCCTATACAAATTTTGTCTGTCCAAACTTTGTCTGCCTTGTCTGAGTACAATATAACTATCAGTTATGCTGTTTGGTATAATACTAATTCCGTTATAAATATAAATATCATCACTTGAGTTAACAATAACCATTGTTCCGTCCTGATATTCCGTCATTGTTACATCAGATGATATTATTTCGTGATTTATAATAACCTGATTATATAAATGTCCAAAATCCCTGCTGAATTGTTCATAAAGTTTTCTGGCGTCAACTATCCAGTCTTTATATTCATTGGCATAAAATTGCCTGAACTTTGTTTCCTGTAAAATAGCTGTATCTTCAGTTTTAAAACTAAAATAAAGTCCCGCTCCGCCCTCAATTGTTTTTAACAGATTCTTTGTATAATCTTCCGCGAGATTAATCGCCTTTCCTGTATAAGGAACAAGACCGTGCAAAACCATCTGGTAGAAAGGTACGGATACATCAGTAATTCCATAATATTGATCCCTGATAATCATGTCAGTAATTATGGAAACATACGGTACAGAATAATCAAAACCAGTATTAACAATAATTTTATGACCCGCATCATTCAATTGTCCAAATTTATCCTGACGCATTCTCATTGAAGCCTGCCGGCTCACTCTGCGCCTTTCATGATAATCACCCGCAAGCCTTGATCCCATATTCTTAAACGCGATATTTTTAATTCCTAATTTTTCAGCTTTAGGTAAATATTTATCTATTAATCTCATCGAAACTTCAGGCCGGGCAAGATAGTTCAATTTACCCCATTGTTTACGCTCACCAAACCAGACAAAACTATATGGATATCTCTGCACCCGTTCACGGTTTACATAGCGCGCAGCGTCACTATAAAGATTAAATCCGCTGAATAACCCGACATCTCTCATAAACATAAAATCAACTTCCGGATAAACATTATAATTATATCCTTCCGCAGTTTTTAACATATTACTAAAATTGTTTTTACTGCCAAGTACGCCTACAAGTTTAATTTTTGTAGGCACAGTATGATCTACACTGCGGTTAAACCAGCCGTTCAATTTAATATGAACATTTTTCCATCCAAAGCTGTTAAAATCATTTATCATTTCCGTCATTTCGTTATAGGAAGTCAGTTTTAATGATAAATCGAAAGGAAGACCAAAACGGTGTTGTGTTTTATTAACAGCTCCGACTAATTCAACAGCTATAGGTACATTACTGTCCGCTGTAAGCCCTTTGCCAAGTTGCGGATATTTATCTTGCAGCCACGAACGATATTCTTTTGCCATACCAACATAGCCAGGTTCATCGCACAGGATATATCGTAAAGTTATTCTTTCGCCAGCTGGAAGACTGGGTTCATATTGATATATTTCACGTTGATTACGTTCGGCAATATCCATTATAGCGCCATGAATCATATCAAAAACAGGATATACCCTGTTCCAGGAACAATTCCGGCCGGATACATCCGCACGTATTCTTGCGTAAGCGGAACCCTCTTCTATAATACAAAATAAAGTGCTTTCGTTTTTATAAATACCAAAGGCAGGAAAAGGAGCTTTATCGTCAGTTAATACAGCTTCACGCGGCATTGCTTCATCCCAGCCATAAACTCTTATACCAAATAGTTCCTGATTATACTTTCCGTTATTAAAGTTAATAAGAGCTCCGCTGCCGTCGGGAACAAGCATATATCCTTCATCATCTATACCGCCAGAACCCATAAAAGGCAGTATAGTTAATTGTGTAATGGGGAAAACTGAGTGATAACCAATTCTTTCAAACGGCACATCCACTACCAATGATTTTCCATCAAGTATATAACGCATTGTAATGCTATAAGCAGGATCTACCTTTTGATCTTGTACCTCATAACGCTCAGAATCATCCAAATAATCCTCGAATGTATAACCCGCGTCCCTAAAAAGTTCTTCGAACTCTTCTTTCATGTAATCCGGAATATTACCTCTAAGAACCCATAACTTCATATAATTAAGATCCGGATAATCAGCTAACAGTTGATTTTTATCATCATTTGAGCGTAAATTGTTTATATCATAAAGACGATAACCGGTTTCAAGAAACAGCCAGTCGCCGTAATCCATCCGATCGGCATACATTGCCATTCTGTCTTCGGGTAACGCCGGCGGTATCCTGAACGGACGCGCCATATTACCGATTGTATAACTTACTTCCAGAACATTATCCACGACCTTATATTGATAAGTTTCGCGTTCTATACTATGAAGACTGGAAAACAAAGGTAAGCCGGAACTGGAAATGTCAGCGTATTCCAGAGCAAGCTGCGATTCCATCAGCTTCCGTGTATTAAAATCATCATTATCATTAAATACAGGAGGATTAGATCGCCATTCTACACCGGTTTCCTTATTGGTTAGAATAACCTCTGCTGTATCCGGTATAAAAAGTAATGATAAGTATTCGTTTTCCAAAACAACTTCTTCACCGTCGCCCAAATACTCATAAAACTCAACCCTGTTTGGCCGATCCGTAGTCCTACTACAGGAAACAGTCAAATTCAAAATAAAGAATATCAGTAATAGCCAAGTAAAATTTTTCACCTAACCCCCTACATCAACCGGAACATGATTTCTTTATACAGCGATACAAAGTATGAAACAGCATCACTTATAAGACTGAAAAATATTACAAATATAAATACAATTACACCCATTCCGACAATTGTCAGTAAGCTGGATAAAATTGTCTTTACCAGACTGTAATCGTGAACCATCATCATCGCGGAAAGAATTAAAATGCCTGTCCATATGCCCGCAAAACCCGCCAGTACCCAGTAAATCGCTCCTTCTTCATAAGTAATAAACTGGCTAAGAATTATCAAGATAATATTTATAATAACGAACGGTGTAAGCGCGTAACAAACAGACATATAGATTTCATACATTCTGCCCTTACCGTCCATAAGTGTTGTAAGACTCCAGTTTGCAAGAGCCCACAAACCAACCGGTAACAAAATACGCATCGCGACAATAATAGAATTAAAATATTCCATGTTTACAGAAACAAACTGAAAGTTTGTTAATGTCAAACGAAGTATTTCTACTATAACAGCCGCGCCGATAATAACATTTGCCGCGCCTATTGAACCTCGTTTTTCATGAGTTAAATCCCAAAAACCATCAAGCGGATGAGTACAAACATAAAGTGAGTATTTAAGGGTTTTTCCAAGGTGCTGCCACCATGCTTTCTGCAGGAGGTATTTCATGCTTCTCTTATCTCCTTGATAGTTTTAATGGTAAACTTAACCGCAGGCGGCAGAAGAATTACAACTCCCAACACAATAAGTATCCACCAGAGATTTTCTTCCATCCATATTTTTCTATACAACTGGAAAGCTTTTCCATATCCTTCACGGTAGTGCTTTAATTTGTAATATCTCATCGCCTTTAAATAATCACCCTGTCTGAGCGCCGCACGTCCAATACCAATATACGCAAGGTCATGATTTCCATTCATCTTTAATACTTTTTCCCATTCTTCGGCGGATGATTCATAACGGCCTGCCCTGTATTCTTCCAAAGCTTTATTAATTAAAGTTCCATAATCAGTAAGATCAAAACGCGTAATCGCGGCAGACCTTGAATCAAGGGCGTATAATGAATAACCCATCCTGTCCAGAGCTACCGGCATTATAAACAAACCTTCACGGTTGCCGACTCCGCCGAAAGCATATAAAAGATTACCCTGGAAATCGTACATAAAAATCCGTCCGCGGTTTCTGTCAAAGCAGGCATAGGAATCATTATCAAAAGCCACTACATCAATAAACCGGGAAGGACCGCGTATATTCGCTGCTGTACCATAAACCAAATCACCTACAGGGTCTTCATAACCATTGCGAATTAAAATATCCTGCCCCATAGCGTTAAGCCGGCGTACAGGATCTATTTGTCCTGTAGCGTTCGTCACATAGATAAACCCATCTCTATCCAAAGCGACATTGGTATACTCAGTAGGAATAAACAACTGCATTCTGTCTCTTTGCGCTTGTGTAGAAATAAGTTTCCAGATGTAATCGATAATATTAACATTTACTTTATTAGCGCCCATAAAACCGGCAAATTCCCAGCTTTCTATATGTTCTTCCTGTTCTTCTCTTTGACGTGTCCGCACAAACTCCATAAGCCCCTTGTTGATGTTACGCGCTTGTACAAATATACGATTCGCAAAATCTACAACCAGCTTAAAGGGCAGAAAATCAGTAAATTCACTTATTTCACCATCATCCAGGTTTCTAAGGCTGTCATCATCCGGCTTATAAATGACATTAATAAAATTCCATTCCTTATCAAGTATTAAAACGCGGTTATTGTTGGTATCAGCAATGAAAATCTTGCCATCCCTATTCTCAAAAACATCCATGGGATAGTTAAATCTTGACTCCACACCGTCAATAATCACCGAAGAAACATTAGCAACTACAACATGCTCGCCGTTTTCCTGTACTTCAACTTTTATGATTCTGTTGTTGCCCGAATCGCATATGTATATACGGTTATCGCGGATAAAAAGCCCCTGTGGATCCCTGAAATGCCCAACCCCCAGAGTAGTCCCAAGGATATAAGCGCTAACCCGGTATGCATCCGGAGACGCGACCTGTTCATTCCAAAAATCGTAATTGTAAGTATAGTTTGTTGGTTCGGCGTACAAAGAATTAAAAACAAAAAGAGTTAAAATCAATAAAAATAAATTAAATAATTTCTTCATTCTTTTATCCCCGAACTTGCCATTGTCTGAAGAACATTACTTTGGGCAAATATAAACATAACAAGCGGAACGATCATTACAAAGAGCGTTACCGCAGCTCCTACTCCGGCGCGGGCAACACCGGCCGTAATAATTTGCCCCAGCGCGTAAGGCAGTGTTTTTAACTGTTCAGAATAAATAAAGACTGAAGCTCTCTGGTTCCAAAGGTTTTGTACAGAAAAGATCATAACGGTAAGCCATGCCGGTTTAATCATCGGCAGAACTATCCATATAAAGATACGGAACTCTTTGGCTCCGTCTACTTTTGCAGCCTCAAGCAAGGTATCCGGTATAGTATCAATAAATTGCTTCAGAAGGAAGAATCCCATCGGCATAGCGAAAGCCGGAACAATAATGGCTAAATATGTATCAACCCAGCCAAGTCCAGCCATAACAAGGTAGTTGGGAATCATCGTTACATAACCAGAAAACATAAGAGTTATAATTACGGCATTAAAAAATATCTTTGAGCCAGGAAACTTATATTTTGAAACTACAAAAGCGCCCATCGAAGCGACAATTATAAGACCTGCGGTTCCGACAACAGTAATGAATACTGTGTTAAATATATACCTGGAAAAAGTAACCCAGGATTTACTCATAATAATGAAGAGATCCTGGAAATTATTTAATGTGGGATTTCGTACAAAAATATTCGGAGGGAAAAGAAAGATTTCATTCATTGGTTTGAATGCATGGTTAATTGAAAAAACAAGAGGGAACGCGAAAAACACACCAAAAACAGTAAGAATTGTAAAAATAAACGCGTCACCGCCATATGAACGGTTAAGCCTTTTGCCGCCTATTAATTTTTTAAGTTTTTTCATATCTTACCCCTTAGGTCCCTATCCGTTTCAGCATTTTCTGAATAGCAGCATTACACAAAATCATTGTAAAGAACAAAATTGTCGCTATTGCGGAAGCATAACCCATCTCAAAACGAATAGACCCGTAGTCAATCAAGTGGTTGACTACGGTATGCACAGCATAGTCCGTACTCGGGAAACCCGCCAAGGCAATGGTGACATCAGCCACCCCGAAAGACTGAGTAATTGCCATTACAGCTCCAAACATTAACATTCCTTTCATGTTAGGCAGGGTAATATACCAGAGTTCCTGCCAGCGGTTAGAAATGCCGTCAACAAGACCAGCCTCGTATAAAGTTGGATCGATAGTAGAAAGACCCGCAAGGAACGCAAGGAAGCCGGCACCCAAACTCATCCAAAGAATAACGATTAACATTACAGGCATCATATACTTTGGATCTGTTAACCAAAGAACAGGCTGATCCAGAATACCAAGACTCATTAAAGCGCCGTTTATATAACCGTAGGCATCCCCGGAAAATATAAGCGCCCAAATCATATAAACAGCCCCGGAAATAGAAGGCGCATAAAAAACCAAAGTAACAAAAGCGCGGATATAACGGGGAAGTTCATTAATAAACCAGGCAAACAGGAAGGCCATTATATAACCAATCGGTCCTGTAATCGCAGCCATTATAAATGTATTCTTTAATGAAATTAAAAATACATCATCAGCTAACAGCAGGTTGATGTAATTCTGCAGCCCGATAAATCTTGGCGGTTCAAGAATGTTAAAGTATGTAAAACTATAAAATATAGATATTAATACAGGAGCGATAAAGAAAAGAAGGAAGACTATCGCGTAAGGTGCAAGAAAAAGATAGCAAATGCGATGTTTGTATATTTCTTTTGCCCTGTTTTCATCTCTTTCTTTAATTTTACTAAAATACCTGGCAAGACGACTCATTTTTCCCCCTATTCCAGACCAAATTCTTTGCGCTTCTTAATCAATTCATCATTGATTGTGAGGGTGTAATCCAATAAAGTTTCACGTGTATCCTGACCCTCGTTCAATATACGCCGTGCCGCATTTGTAATATGACGGCTAATAAAATAACCGCCTGGCACTTCCGGTATACCAACAGTCCACTGACGCTGCGCATCAAGAATAGCCATTTGCTCAGAACCCCAGGCAAGCTGCAGGAACGCATTATAGTTCGCTGTCGGATAACGAGCGGCAGCGCCCATTATACTTTCAAGTTCACGTCCAAACAAAAGCTGCGTATCCGAGCTTATCCACCATTTCATAAATTCCCAGGCTTTATCGGCTCTGCCCTGCCTGTCCGCCTTTGTGAAAATCATAGTAGCAAGAGTACCGGTTGAAACAGAACGATCTATAGGTTCATCAGCTCTACCACGTTCGGCTAACCTTCTTCTGTGTTCATCTGTACGAACCGGAATACCCGGCATTATAGCGAAACCCCAAAGACCGCGAAGTTCCGGAGCAAACACTTCCAGGGTATTAAAGTTTGTATAATCAGCAAAAGCAAGCGGCATTTCTCCCGTACGGAAGCGGTTAACAAAATCATATACAACAGGAGTTTTATAATGGGTAAAGAATTTAGTATAAACATCAAAGGCTTCAATGGCGATTTCGCTGTCTAAAAGAGTCCGTGAACCATCTTCATTGTAGAGTGTACCTCCGCGCTGGAACAGATGCGCAAGGAAGTTAGAAAAGTCAATATTCATCTGTACGTTAGTCGCAACAGAAGGAATACCTACATTCATATTATTTTTTTGAATAATTGGCAGAATATTGATTAAATCATCCCAGGTATTGGGAATTTCAATATCAAGCTCTTCGAATATATCCTTCCTGTAGAACATTACATGGAAGTATTGTGTTTCCGGCAAACCATATACGCCATCCCTGAACATGAATGGAACAACAACACTGGGATGAAGCTCTGAGACAACCTCATCAAAACCGGGGAACTTGGAAAGATCCATAACAGCGTTACGAATGGCATAGTTTACCGGGTCTATCTGCGGAACAGTAATTACCATATCCGGTCCTGTACCGGCAACAACCGCAGGCATTAACGCTTCAGGCGCGACAAGTTTGACATTTACCCTTATCCCTGTATTGGGAGTAAAAGTATTATCGATCATTGCTTTTAGAATGGAACTTTGATCTCGTCCTGTAAGTATCCAAACCTCGACAACATCACGGCTCTTTTTATGGACATCGCCAAGCATATCATAATCTACAAAGAACGAAGCGAAGAATGATTTAATCTCATGCCAGGCGGAAACAAAGAAGTTTTCATTTATCTTTGGCAGTTCAGCTCCTTCCGCGCTTACAATAATGTAATCAATATCAAGCTGAGATTGGGAAAGAGCAAGCAAACTATCACCAAGAGAACTGATATTAGCTTTAAAGTTTACAAGTGTTCTGGGAATTTTATCCGGACGCCTGACAAAAAGTTCTAATTGCCGGGCGAGAGTCAATGTAGAAGCTGCCTGAGCGCTTCGCTCGCCGGAATAACGTGTTAAGTCATCTACTAATTTATAAAGTATTTTGGCTTCCAGTTCCATTGCGGAAATTACATCAGGATAAACAACATCTACGCGGTAATCGCGGTAAATATCCGGTTCAGGACCAGTTAACACAAGAATTTTGCGGTAGATCGCATTTAAGCGATATACGCTTTCCTCCATTACACTTAACATTTCACCCAAACCGCCAAGCGTCGCCTGTATACGAACGGTATTGGTTCCTCTTTTTAACGGAAAATAAAAATCACCGTTTTCATTGCCAAGTGTAGTTAAAACCCATTTGTTATTATATTGAAAACGGACAGAAGCGAGTTCCTCACAGGGAATCTCTCCGTTTATCATAATGGTACGGTTAGAAACATAACCGCGGTTATAATTCTGTCTGCCTTTAATGGAAATACGGTACATTCCGTCTTCCGGTACTTCAAACTCCCATTCAATCCATTGTCCTGCCACACGCCAACTCTGACCGCCAATCATATTTAAACGTATTTTAGCGACACTGGCTGGTTCTGTAGCGCCGGATGAACGATCATAAATAGGATATAACGAAGGGTCAGAGCGCCGTATTGCTCTTTCACCCTGGATTTTTAATAAATAATCATTATGGGTATTTTTATAATTGTTTAAATCAAATGCCGCGATATAGTCGCGATATGATTTTGTTTCTACAGGAGCTCTTAAGGAAAGTGAACGAATGGCCATTGGCTCATTTACACCTATTAACCTGATGGTATTTTCACCTTCCTGGAAATAAAAACGATAAGGTTCAGTCGCGTACCCCAATGAATCTCTGAACCAGGCGGATTCCCATTGAGGTCTTTCCATTTGCGAGGCGCGTATTTCATTCCCTTGATTATCAAAACGGCTGGGACCTTCATCACCCCAAATACGGTGGAACATCAGTCTGTCAGCGCCAAGAAAGGGAATTTCATCATTAATGAAAAGAACTCGTTCTATTGGAATACCGCGTGATCGGATAGGAGCATATTCAATATGTATAAAATAAAACCCAGCCTGTTCAACATTGAATGTGTATTCAATAAAACTCACTTCTTCGGTACGTAAGGATACCGGTTCATATAAATGATTATAAAGTAAAGAAACCCCTTCTGCGGAAGTCCATTCAAAAATATCTATTGGGATGTCTACCCTTCCAATTGCGGCGCCCGCATGACGTTCCATATAACGGTTATAAATGTTTGTTCTTCCGGAACTTGCGCCGCTTAAATCATAACTGGCATACTTCTCGGTGAATTCCTGAACAGGTCTTCCCGAGATAATAGATACAAGCACTACAAAAATAATGATAATACCCGCGATGATTAACAAGCCTTTAAATTTTAGTAATTTTTCAATCATTTCTCTGATAGCCTTTATTCATGAAATTTAAACTTATTTTACTGCATTTATCATCATCGTGATAAGTGCTTCGCTTTCCCTTGAATTCGGTTGACCGTTTCTTCGATCAATTAACCCGAATTTTTCCCCAGTCCCGGCCGCTAAGCCATTTTCCCAAAAAATAGGAACAATCCCGTATTTTTTCGCAGTTGCAAATACATGCGGAAGATATTCCCGTCTGCTTTGGCGCGCCAATTCTTCTCTTGCCGGATCATTTGGGTATAACTGCAATACAGCACCGCATTCTCCCATAATAACCGGAATATTATTATCAATAAAGCGCTCTTTTATGGGAGCAAAATCGTCATCAATTCTTTGTTTATCTGCCGGAGTACCCCAGGCAGAACGTGTGCCGGCGATTCCAAAATCGTAAGGATCATAATAATGGTAACTTAAAATTATTTTATCAGGGGTTGTATCATTAGGCATCATAAAACCAGGTGAAAGCAGTTGTCTGCGGTCATTACAATAAGCGGCAACCATCAGGTATCTCTTCTCGTTATTGCCGCCTGTCGCGCGTACCGTATCTATAAAAAACTGGTTCCATCTGATTAAAGTAATAAACTGCCCAGGATCGCCGCCGCCTCCCCAATTTCCATCGTGAGGCTCATTAAATGACTGGAATATAAGCCAGTCACCGTAGTTCTTAAAATATTCCGCGATTTGTTTCCAGACACGAATATACTGGAATGTAATCCTGTTAAATTCTTCCTGACCTCTGCTTGCTCTTCTGACCGCAAGCCAGCCAAGGTCTCCCCTTCTGGTATCTGTCGCGCCATCGTGGTGTAAATTAATAATAACTTTTAAACCGGCGTTCTTGGCGAAACCAACTACTTCCGCAACACGTTTTAAGAATAACTCACTAATATGATAATCAGGTCCTTCGCCGATATGACCCATCCATGTAATTGGAATACGAACAATATCAAAACCAAGGTTTTTTATCCCGTCAAGCAAAGCCTGGTTTACCCTTGGATTTCCCCAGGAAACAGTCTCACCTGATTCGATAAAAACCAGATTACCGTCTTCGTCAACATTGCCTCTATAAGCGTCAAATGTATTTCCGATATTAATACCGGAAAATATCCGTTCATCTCTTAAGTAATCAAAAGCTGTTTTATCACCCATTGGTTCCTCAGGGTAATTATTCACAGCGTCGGAAACACCCGGAGCAAACGCAAAAGCGTCATCCGCCGTAAGGTTTACAGCTGGCTTACTGCTTACACACGAAAAGGCAACGCACGCGCCAATAATGACAAATATAATAAGCGCGATAGGAAAAAGTTTTTTTTGCATTTTTACTCCGGGAATAAAAAGAGTTGTTCAGTAACCGAAGTTACCGGACAACTCTGACTATGTTATGGAAACAGTTTAATGTCCCATACTTTAAATTCAAAAGGACCTACTCCGCCTTCAGCGGCG
>Ga0123356_10000597_pt1 | contig 40026 bp, 41 predicted proteins | sample TergutEmb28metaG_2_FD_92546 | JGI IMG/M metagenome (GOLD analysis project Ga0123356, IMG submission 92546) | Embiratermes neotenicus P3 segment gut microbial communities from Petit-Saut dam, French Guiana - Emb289 P3 | ecosystem: Host-associated > Arthropoda: Insects > Digestive system > Gut ...
AAGTTTACCATCGTTCTTTGCCGCTAGGCACGGGTGGGCATCGGGGTGCGTAGCAGGGCGTAAACAACGGCGGTTGCCGTGATACCGGGTAACCGGTTGACCTATGAATATTTTACACTATGTATATTTAGTATGCTGATTCATAGCTGAATGGAAGAGAGGTAAAGGTGTATGTATAGAAATGATAAGATGACGGAGTCGGAGATTAGAGAGGCGATGCCTGCGTATAAAGAGAAGTATACGTATGATGACTATATGTCATGGGATGATGATATACGCTGGGAGCTCATTGATGGTGTGCCTTATATGATGGGTGCACCTAATAATGATCATCAGGATATTAGTCTTAATTTATCTGTGCTGTTGGCAAACTTCTTGAAAGGAAAGCAGTGCAAGGTGCGTGCTGCTCCTTCTGATGTGCGTTTGAATCCTGATACGCTTGACGATACGGTTGTACAGCCTGATGTTTATATTTATTGCGATCCGTCAAAGAAAGATAAAACAGGCATTAGAGGTGCACCCGATATGGTAGTTGAAGTACTTTCACCGTCTACAGCAAAGCGGGATAAAACCATAAAATTCGAGGCATACAGAAAAGCGGGTGTTCGCGAGCTTTGGATAATCGAGCCTGAAACGAAATCACTTTCCGTCAACATACTTAATGACGGAAAGTATATAACCCATCCATATACGAAAGATGATACAGTCACAGTACATATTCTTGAAGGCTGCACTATAGAGCTTTCTGAGGTTTTTGATTATTAAGATAAAGGTTTATCCATTTCAAATTGCAGTTCCTCTGCAAGATAACCGTCGCTTCGGCAGTGCATGTCAGAAATGCCGTGACGGATTTCTGTATAAAGATTTGACTTGTAGAAAATATCTAACGCTTCGCGGAGTGTAATGTTGGCAAACTCGGCATAGGTTTTTACTACACCTGCCATTTTGTGCCCTACAAGTGTTCTGTTAGCAGTCATTTGAGTTCCTCCGAATTTATGAAGCTTAAGTATTCATTAATTAAGTCTTGTGTTCTAAAACAATACTGGAAGTTCGGTTTGTTATAGCGAAGCCGTCCAATTGCTTCATCTGCATTAAGTAGGCTATCAAAGTATAATTGGATTGTGTCAAAAACTTTGTCGTTTGCAACACCGCCTATTATTAAGTCCCATTGTGAATTGTCCGACAGTCCTAATCTGCAAGAAGTAATAAATTCCAACCACTCTATATTATGTGTATTGAACTCAAGGATACGAATACTATCCGGGAGTTTTTCGTTTACATTTGAAAGAAATGAATATGAAGATATGATAGATGTTCCGTGCTCCTTTTTAAACCTTTCTGCCCAGCTAATAGCTTGCTGTTTTAGCGGTGTCAGATAAAATCCTTTACCGAAATCTGTTCTCAGCCTTGAAAATGAAAGGTCAGGTTTTTCAATTGCAGTGTATGAACCATGGTAAAGAATCATATTTGAACTCCTCGGTTTTTCATCACTTTGATTAACTCATCAACTATATAGTCTCTTCCCTGTGTATGAAGTGTATCATAATGCGGGATTATATAATTATCCAGTATGTCGCTCTCCTCAGTGAGCATTTTGTACACCTTATCACCGGTTATACCCAACTCATCAGAAAGTGACTCAATGCAAAAGATTGCAAAAAAGGATTGCTCTTGTGTTATTGATGATGAAATGTTCATTTTCTCTCCAGTTTATTTAGTATCTTAATTGCTTTCTTGTAGTCTCTTTTTGTTTTGCCGGGGTAGAGGGCTTTTTCGTTTGTTGGGGTGTAGCCGCATTTTTTGTAGATGCTTATTGCTTTGTAGCTCCAGGTTTGGGTGCTTAGGTAGAAGTCTACGTCGCCTTCTATTTCTTCGAGGAGTTTAGTTATTTTTGAGGTTATGGCTTTGCCGAGTCCTAAGCCTTGGTAGGCGGTATCTACGCTGACCCAGTGGAGCCAGGCTCTTCTTTCGTCGTTTACGAACGACCACCATGCTGTTGATGTTGCTACTTTTTTGCCGTCCTTATTTTCTATGAATAAGCAGCGGCGATATAGCTCGTCAGTGTAAGGGATAAACTCTTCTTTGAAAAAGAGCAGGGCTGCAAACTCGCTGTCGAATTCGTCCACAGATGTTTCTATTCTTGCCCAATCCTTTTCATCACCATCTTGGAAAAATGTGTACTTATAACCATCAGGCAAGGGAAAATCGGGGATGGGAGTCCCCGCTTTTCTGACCATCTTTATTTTTGCGAACGGAACTGATTTATCAAGCATAAATATACCGCCCTTACTCCTGATTAAATTCGTTTGCAAGACCTGCGATTGTGGCTTTTGCGTCTCCGTATATCATCAATGTGTTTTGTCTTGTGAAGAGTTCGTTTTCTATTCCCGAGAAGCCTCTTCCTTTTCCTCTTTTTAGTACGAATACTGTTTTTGCTTCGTGTGCTTTTATTATAGGCATGCCGTAAATTGGTGAAGCTTCGTCTGTTTCTGCTGCGGGGTTTACGACATCGTTTGCACCGATTACGATTGCTATGTCCTGCATTGGCATGATGGGGTTCATTTCTTCCATTGTTCTGAGCTGTTCGTACGGTATATCAGCCTCTGCGAGCAGGACGTTCATGTGTCCGGGCATTCGACCTGCGACGGGGTGGACGCAGTAGTTTACTTCTGCTCCGTTTTCTTCGAGCTTTCCTGCAAGCTCTCTGACAACGTGCTGTGCTTGTGCGACTGCCATGCCGTAGCCGGGAATGAATACGACGGATTCCGCTGCTTCAAGCACCATGTATGCGTCTTCTACTGAGATTGCTTTCGGTTCGGCTCCTCCTGCTTTGCCGGAGACGGCGTCGGTTGCTCCAAAGCCGCTAAATAGCAGGTTGCCAAGGGAGCGGTTCATTGCTTTACACATAATCAAGGTGAGAATCACACCTGAGGCTCCAACGAGTGCACCGGTTACTATCAGCACTGTGTTTGTTATTATGAAGCCCGCCATTGCAACGGCTATACCCGTTAAGCTGTTTAGCAGGGATATAACAACCGGCATGTCGCCGCCGCCAATCGGGAGTACGAAGGTTACTCCGAAAATCATGGAGATTCCTATAAGTGTTAAAACTGCTATCAGGTTAAAGCTGTCGAGACTTGGGACAATGAACACAACCATTGCTGCAATTGCAACTAGGAGCAGGAACAGGTTTATTAGCTTTTGTCCTTTAAAGACTATTGCTCTGCCTGTAATTTTCTCAGAGAGCTTGCCCCATGCAAGCATTGAGCCTGTAAAGGTTATCAGTCCGATGAAGATTGCAAGTGATGTTGATATGTCGTTGACTGCGTCGTAGACGTAGCCTGTTTCAATTTTGTGCAGTGCGTAGAATGAGGAAAACGCTACGAGTGCGGAGGCGAGTCCGCCAAAGCCGTTAAAGAGTGCCACCAGCTCAGGCATTCCCGTCATTTGTACTTTTTTCGCCCAGATAATGCCTATAACGGAACCTATCAGGATAGCTATAAAGCACCAGAAATAACCGTTTCTCAGTACGTTGCCGGCATCCCACGAGTCCATCACTTGTCCGTCGAAGAATACCGCTACAACGGCCACAAATGTGCCTGCGGCTGATATCAGCATTCCGGTGCGTGCTGTGTTAGGTTTTCCAAGCATTTTTATGCCGATTATTGTACATACACATGCTAAAATATATGCGAGGTTGTTAAGGTCGGAGAGGTTTAGTTCGTTAATCATTACTTTTTACCCTCCTTTTTCTTGAACATTCCAAGCATTCTGTCCGTGACTGCGTAGCCGCCGACTGTGTTTATTGTGGCGAGGACGATTGCTATGAATGATAGGATTAGTATTAAGATATCATCTGTATTTGCGGCACATACGACAAGTGCTCCGAGTACGGTAACACCTGAAATTGCATTTGTTGCCGACATCAAGGGGGTGTGCAGCTGCGAAGGAACCTTTGAAATCAGCTCCCTGCCAAGGAAGGTTGCTATTATCAGTATGAATAGTAATAGTAGAAATATCATATGTCACTCTCCTCTGAATCGTTCGTGGACTATTCTTCTGTCTGCGGTTATAAGGCAACCTTTAATTATTTCGTCGTTGTAGTCTAAGTTGAAGGTTTTGTTTTCAGCGTCCCAGAAGTGCTCGAGGAAAGCGAAAATATTGCCCGAGAACATGTTTGAGGCGTCTTTTGGGACTGCACGCTCTAAGCTGTCTCCGCTTATTATCATTACTCCGTTATCGGTGATTACATCCTCGTCAGGGCTTGAGCCTTCTACGTTTCCGCCTGTTTTTACAGCCATATCGACTACGATTGAGCCGGGTTTCATTTTATCAATCATATCCTTGGTCAATAGGAGCGGGGCTTTTCTGCCGAATACTTTTGCGGTTGTAATTACTATATCCGACTGTGCACAAACCTTTGCTTGTCCTTGTCTTTGGAGCTCAACCTGCTCAGGTGTAAGCTCCTTTGCATAGCCTTGCTCTGTCTGACCCATTTCCCCGAGGTCTATTTTCACGAATTTTGCTCCGAGTGATTTAACTTCTTCTTCTACGACGGGACGTGTGTCAAATGCTTCAACTCTTGCTCCGAGTCTTTTTGCCGTTGCGATTGCTTGAAGTCCTGCAACTCCTACGCCGATTATAAAGACTCTTGCGGGAGAGATTGTTCCTGCAGGGGTCATCATCATTGGAAAGATTTTCGGGAGTCGCGACGCTGCAAGGATGACGGAATAGTAGCCTGCAAGTGATGCCTGTGAGCTTTGGATGTCCATTTTTTGTGCAATTGTAGAGCGGGGCATCATTTCGAGACTTATTACTCTTATGCCTGCGTCTGCAAAGTTTTGTACGGCTTCTCTTTCGTTAAAAACGTCAAACGAACTGATGTGGAGTGTGTGCTCTCTCATGCCGTTAATATTATCGTCCGGTTTATTAATTCTTACGACTATATCGCAGTTGTCATAGCCTTCCTGGAGGTTTTCTATTATTTTTGCTCCTGCTTCCGCATAATCGTCGTTTGTATAGCCGATTGTCACTCCCGCATCACTTTGTACGAAAAGCTCGTATCCCATTTCGCAAAGTGCTTTAATATGTGAGGGTACCAGTGCGGTGCGCGTTTCTTCAGGTGTTGTTTCCGCACACAATAATACTTTGTTCACAAGCGTCTCTCCTTTTCATTATCTTGTTGTGTTAATTTTAAGTGATTATTTGCTTTTAGTCAATATGATGGTTTGCAAATATATGGCATTTCATGGTATTGTATAGCTTAATTGAGGGGTGGTTTGATTTGAGTAGCTTTAAGGATTATGAAAATATGGCAATGCTTGATTTATCTGATGACGAGCGTGTTCGGTTAAAAGAGCGTTTTGAGCAGATTGCGGGCGGTTTTTCTGCATTGGATGGGCTTGATACTGATGATATAGAGCCGCTTGTTTCTGTATCGGAGCTGCATAATATAATGCGGGAGGATATTACTTTTAAGACAATATCCAGAGATGAGTTGCTTACAAATGCACCGGAGCAGCAGGACGGCTATGTTTCAGTGCCTGCGGCTATAGATTGAGGTGCTTATGGGATTAACTGCTATTTTAGAAAGCTCAATAATGCAAAGAGGTCTACCTGCTACTGCGGGCTCAAGGATGCTTGAGGGGTTTGTTGCTCCTGTGGATGCTACCGTTGTAGAGCGTCTTGCTGCCAGTGGTGTTGATATTGTCGGACGGGCTGACACGAGCGAATTCGGAGTATCCGGGCTTTTGGAGTTGACGTGTCAGGGGGACGGTTCTCCTGACATAACCGGTGCGGTCAACAGACTCCTTGGTGATATATCAAAAGGCAAGGCAGACGTAGCTCTTTGTAATGACTATACAGGGGCTATCAGCTGTGCTGCAGCTACTGCGGGGCTTTTTTATGTTCATCCCACATATAGCACGGTTTCGAGGTATGGACTGATTCAGTCGGTTGCTTCAATTGACCAAATTGGTGTAATTTGCAAGAGTGCTGAGGTTGGGTTTCAGGTTTTGAAGATTATTTCAGGGTATGATTCTAAGGATGGGGTTATGCCGTCGGATAGGGTTACTAATCCGGATGGGGTTATTGTGCCGAATGAAGCGAAGGTAAAAAGAGCAGAAGACCTGTCCCCATGCTCATGCTTTTCAAGCGTTTATCAACAGGTTATGCAAATTCTTTGCTGTGCGGAGCTGAGTAATAACATAAGCCGGTATGATGGGATTAAGTTCGGATATAGGGCAAAGGATTACAAGGGTTTGGATGAGCTTTATACCAAGAGTCGTACGGAGGCGTTCGGAGAGGATATCAAGCTTGCGGCATTACTTGGTGCTATGGTACTGTCTTTGGATAATTATGAGCGATATTATGATAAGGCAATGCGTATACGGCGGCTTATAAAAGAATCCTTGGAGTTTGATAAATATGATCTTATTGTTACACAATGTCCTTTGCTGTCAAGATTATGCGGGTTACCTGCACTGACTTCGCCGGAGCATGTATTTATTGCAAACGCAGGGCGTGAGGATGTTTTGGAGGCTAAAGTCATATGAGTTATGAAGTTGTTATGGGTTTAGAAGTTCATGTAGAAATGTCGACGGAGTCCAAATTGTTTTGCTCATGCTCGGCAAAATTCGGTGCTGAGCAAAATGAGAATGTTTGCCCTGCATGCTCAGGTATGCCCGGATTTCCCGCTATTGTAAATAAGAGAGCGATTGAGCTTGGGATTGCAGCAGGGCTTGTTACGAATTGTAAGATTGCCTCTGTAATGTCTTTTGATAAGAAAAATTATTTTTATCCTGATTTGCCTACCGGCTACCAGATTACACAATTTTTCGCACCTATTTGTACAAACGGCTGGGTGGAGCTTGAGAGTGGAAAGCGTATAACCTTAAAGCAAATTCACATTGAAGAAGATGCCGGGAAGCTTGTGCATGAGTCACGTACACGTAAAACGCTTGTTGATTTTAACCGTGCGTCAGTTCCGCTTATTGAAATTGTGTCAAATCCTGATTTTCGCACGGCTGATGAGGTAAACGAGTATCTTGAGAAGCTGCGGTTATTGCTGAGTTTTGCGGGGATTTCGGATTGTAAAATGCAAGAGGGATCAATGCGTTGTGATATTAACCTCTCTGTTCGGGAGATGGGCAATGAAGTGCTTGGTACACGTACAGAGATGAAGAATATGAACTCGCTCAAGGCAATAACAAGAGCGATAGAATACGAGTCGCAAAGGCATATTGACGCACTCGAAACCGGCAGCGAGAAGCTTATTCAGGAAACGAGACGTTGGGATGATGATGTAGGGATGTCTTATTCCATGCGGGAAAAAGAGGAAGCGGCGGATTATCGCTACTTCCCGAATCCTGAGCTTATGCCTGTTGTTATTGATGAAGCTTGGATTGAGGCTGTTCGTGCCGAGCTGCCCGAGCCTGCACATGAAAAGTGTGAGCGTATGATTAATGAGCTTTGTTTGCCTGAGTATGACAGCAAGATTATTTCCGGCAGTCAGAATTTGTCAAGGATTTTTGATGATACATATAAATACTTTGATAAAGCTAAGGATGTGTCAAACTGGATTCTTGGCGAGCTTCTGGCGATTGCAAAGGATACCGATACGGACGATGATGATATCAGCGTTGATGCTGTTAAGTTTGCGACAGTAATAAGGTTGGTGGACGAGGGTAAGATAAATCGAAGTGTCGGGAAAAAGGTTTTGCTGAAAGTTTTTGAAGATGACATAGACCCCGAGGTATATATTGAGGAAAATTCGCTTGGCATGGTAAGCGATACGGGGCTTCTGGAATCGGCGATTAAAGAGGTTTTAACGGAAAATGAAAAATCAGTCGCAGAGTACCGTGGCGGCAGCCAAAAAGTATTCGGTTTCCTAGTCGGACAAGTAATGAAAAAAACCGCCGGCAAAGCTGACCCACGCTCTGTAAATGAGTTGTTAAAGAAGATGTTGTAGGGGAAGATGAGTTAATAAACTTAATAAATATTTATTGCATTTTCAAAGGATTTGAGATATAATAATATTATTAGGTGGGCTGACACCTTAGTGAATCCGAAAGACATGCCGGACTTTGGGTGCCGGTGGCTGACAGGCAGCATAAAAACCTGTGAGACATATCGGACTTCGGGTGCCGATGGTTGGCGGACAACGTAAAAATCAGTCATTAAAGGAGAGTATAACAGACCTGCGGGACTGTTACTCTCCTTTAGAAATTAATTCAGGAGAATGACATGCGTTTACGGACAAAAGAAGAAGCAATAAAAGTTATTTATAAATGTGCACAGATGTATAAAGAAAATCTTTCAAATAAATGTGTGCTTTTTGCTACTGCTGAAGATGGAAAAGTAATAACTTTTGAGTCGCTGTTTTTACCTCAGAATTTTAAACACTTAACCGGTGTACACAGTAGAGTAAGTGGTGCAGATTTTTTTGGATTGGTTATTCGAAATAAACTAAGTCCGTCTGTTATTGAGCTTGCAGATGATGGTACAACAGACTTAAAGCTTGATATTCTGCCGCAATTGATGAGTATTCATAAAACTGCAAGAATGGTTGGCGATTACGACAACTCAAGGTCTCTCTTTATAGCAGATAAAATAGCAGGAACCGTCACAGCGGCGATGGGTTTTATTCACACAATGAATTATTATCTGCCACAATCAGCATTGAAGTCAGATGTGCGTGATATAACTCTAAAAGCAACCAGACACAGAGTCATAGCTATTTTTGTTAAGAACCGTAATGATGCACTTTATAATGAACTTTCATACATAGCGAGCGGCATAAGTATAGGGGATAAGGTTTTTGACTCTATTCGTTGTCGACTTGATTTACGGGACACAAAATAAAAGGTAAATGAACTATTAAAGAAAAACCTTGACATGTAGTGATATTGCGTGTATAGTTACCGAGCAATAGTAAGTAGAACGGCATCCCCGTACTCACCCTGCCGCTTGATGTGAGCAGTGGTCAATGGATGGACACAGGTTTTGTTGTCTTTGGCGGCGGATGCATGAGCGTCCGTATTTTTTTGGGGGTGTTTTTTACGAGCAACATCAATTATCAAATTAACGAGGAAATTACCGACAAGGAGGTTCGTCTTATTGACGAGGATGGGACTCAGCTTGGTATAATGCCGTCGGAAGAGGCGATGAAAATTGCAATTCAGAAGGAGGTCGACCTCGTTAAAATCGCGGGCAACTCAAAGCCGCCTGTCTGCAAAATCATGGATTACGGGAAGTATCGTTATGAGCAGGCAAAGCGGGAAAAAGAGGTGCGGCGTCATCAGCATGTTGTCGAGGTGAAAGAAATACGCATGTCACCGAGTATCGGTATAAACGATTTTAACGTCAAGCTCCGAAACGGGCAAAAGTTTCTCAAGGAAGGCGACAGGCTCAAGGTTACTATTCGTTTCAGAGGCAGAGAGATGGCTCACACGGATATAGGTGAGAAGCTGCTTTTAAAGTTTGCTGAGGAGTGTGCAGAGTTCGGCAATGTGGACAAAAATCCAAAACTGGACGGCAGACATATGTCATTATTTTTGACACCGAAGCAGACAAAACACTAGATATTGCACAGACAAACAAGGAAGAAGGAGAAGAAGTATGCCAAAGATTAAGACACATAGCGGGGCAAAAAAACGTTTCAGCCTCACTAAATCAGGGAAGGTTAAACGTGCTAAAGCATATAAAAACCATATTCTCAACAAGAAGTCGACAAAGCGTAAAAGAGGTCTTCGCAAGGGAGCCTACGCAGATGTCACAAATGAAGCCGCAGTCAAGCAAATGATTCCGTATAAATAGGGGGAGGTAAGCAGCATGGCAAGGATTAAGGGCGCAGTTACAACGCGCAAAAGAAGAAAGAAAATACTAAAGTTAGCTAAAGGCTATTGGGGTGCAAAATCAAAAGTTTTTAAAATGGCAAACCAAGCCGTTATGAAATCACTCACCTATGCATACGTGGGTCGTAAGCAAAAGAAAAGAGATTTCCGCAGACTTTGGATTATGAGAATAAACGCAGCCTGTAAAGCGAACGGCATTAATTACTCACGCTTTATGCACGGCTTAAAGCTTTCGGGAATTGACCTGAATCGAAAAATGCTCTCGGAAATCGCAATACATGAGCCGGATGCATTTACACAGCTTTGCGGAACCGCTAAGCAAGCAATCGGAGCGTAAGTTTATAAAGAAAAACAAAGGGACAGGTTTTATGCTTTTCAGTAGCAAAAAACCTGTCCCTCTGCTTTTTATTATTAGCAATAATAAATTTTGCCGGGTTCAATACTTCCGTTTTTATGAAGCAGCAGCTCTGAGACTGTTACAAGCTGGTATCCTTTTTCCAGTAGCTCCGGTATTACACGGGTCATTGCTTCTGCGGTTGATTTGTGGACATCATGACAGAGAATGATATCTCCGTCTTTTACTTCCGTCATTATATGGTTGTAGACTGCTTCTGCATTAGGCGATTCCCAATCTCTTGGGTCTACAGACCAGAGTATAATTGCCAGTCCGAGTTTTTGTGCAATTTTCTCTACTTTTTTATTAATATAACCATACGGAGGGCGGAACATTAATGAGGCTGTCTGTGTAATTCTTGCGATTGCGGTAATTGTGTCTATAAGTTGTTTTTTAATTGCTCTGCCGGACAGTTTTGTCATGTCCAGGTGGTCCCATGAATGACAGATGATTTCATTTCTCATATTATGTGCACGGGCTATTTTGGTTTCGTTTCCGGCGATTTTATTCCCTTCGACAAAGAAGGTGACACGTCCCTCGTATTGTTGCAGAGTATTTAGTATATGTGTTGTAAAAATGCTCGGACCATCGTCGAATGTCAGAGCGACAACCGGTTTTTTCGGGTCTAGCCTATTTATTTCCAAAACCTTTGGTTTATATACATTCCACATTGCTTCCTGCCCCCTATTTACTTTTTACATAATACATTATACAATGTGTATGTGCAAGATACATTTATTAAATGAAAGCGTGAAGTTTTTGAAGGTTTTTTTAGCCGTTTTTATATGTAAGATTCTGTATTTTATTGGGAAACGTGTCGGCAGAGGCAGTAGCTTGCCGGGGAAGGTTGTTTTGAAACTTTTTCCCGGTGTTCTCAGATGCTTGAAGTTACCTGAGATTGTTATTGCCGTGACAGGCTCCAACGGAAAAACATCCACTGCGGAGCTGATAGTGCATGTACTTAAAGCGAGCGGCAAGACAGTTGCTTGGAACTTTGAGGGCTCCAATCAGACTGAAGGCGTTGCAACGCTTCTTTTGCGTTCGACATCGCTTGGCGGCAAGGTTTTGCAGGATGCAGTTGTTATGGAATGTGACGAGCGGTATGCAAAGAAAATTTTTGAGAATGTGCAACCAACTGTGTTGCTTATAACAAATCTCTGTCGTGACCAGCTTACACGAAACGGTCATCATGAGTTTATTGAGGATTGCTTACGTGCCGCTGTTGGAACTGCAGGGAATGATGTACAACTCGTACTAAATGCTGATGATCCGTATGTTTCATCGCTTGCTTTGGACATAAAAACTAATGTGCTGTATTTCGGTATTTGTTCTTATGCCGACAAAACACAAAGCACAGGAGTCTACGATGATGGGGCATTTTGTCCTGTTTGCAAAGCTCGGATGACATATTCCCATCGTATAGTCGGACATTTTGGAAGTTATAATTGCGATTACTGCGGATTAAAGCGCAATGAGCCGGATGTTGAAGCGTCATTACAGGAAGACGACGCTCTTGTATTTGGTGAAGGTTTAAGTATGCAAATGAAGCAGCCGGGTATTACAGGGGCTTATAATTTCTGTTCTGCTGTTGCAGTTGCCAAGGCTGTTGGTATAAATATTTCGGGTGCAGTCAGTGCACTTGACGGGTATGAGCTTACCGGCGGGCGTACTGTTTCTTTGTCTTTAGGAGAACGCAGAGGGCAGCTCTTGATTTCCAAGCATGAAAATTCTCTTGCATATAATAACTCATTGTACCGGATTGTAGAGCAGAAGAAGCCATGCACGGTTGTTGTGCTTGTTGATTCGATTAGCCGTAAGTATTATACGAGTGAAACCTCATGGCTTTGGGATATAGATTTTGATTTATTGGCTGATGATTGTGTCAAAAACATCGTGCTTGCAGGACGGTATGAAAATGAGCTTGCCACACGTTTTGTAATGTCCGCTGTGCCGGAGGAGAAAATAGGGCATGTTAATGACCTGAGCGGGTTGCGTAGGTATATTTATGAAAATACAACCGGGGATATTTATGCTGTTACTTGTTTTTCGGATAAAGCAAAAATTCTTGATATATTATCGTAGGAAAGTAGAGAGGGTTTAATGGAAACCAGGCAAATTAAGTTGTTACATCTGTATTATGACCTGATGAATCTTTATGGTGATTGGGCTAATGTTGCGGTTCTGGAGCGGGAGCTTTTTTACCGCGGTTTTGAGGTTCGAACTGATAAAAAGAGTGTCGGCGATGATATCGGATTTGGTTTATATGATTTTATTTTTATCGGTAGTGGCACAGAACGCAGTCAGGTTGCGTGTGTTCGTGATTTGCAGCGGTTTAAGGAAGCATTTTTTGAGAGAATTGAGGCAGGAATTCCCACTCTCGCAACAGGCAATTCGCACGAATTGTTTGGTACTGCCGTGACTGACTGTAAAGGTAAAAGACATGAGGCACTTGGGCTTTTAGACTTTAAAACCGAGCAGCAAAGCACACGAGTTACAGGTGATTGTGTGTGTATACCAAAGGCTCCGCTTTGCAACGATAAGCTGATTGGATTTATTAACCGTGCGGGAGGCTCTCAAATTGGTGATATAGAGCGTCCGTTTTCTATTGAGCCCGGTGAGGGTGCAGGCTTTGCGGCATGTGATGAGGGAATTATTCACAAAAATCTATTGGGAACATATATGACCGGTCCTATTCTTGTGCGAAATCCGCCGCTTATGATGTATTTTGCGGATTTAATTACGGGTGAAATGTCCAAGGGTAAACGCGAAAATAACGACACATTTTTTATGTATCAGGAAATGGCTTATTTATCTGCGGTTGATAAGATAAAATAGAGCTGATTTATAGATAAGGAACTTTTTTGCTTTAGCAACGTCTGAATATATGACAAGCAAATAAAGAAAGGTAGGACAAGAAAATGAAAAAGGCATTAATGATTATTTTAGCTGTTGGATTAATTGGTGTTGCAGCTGTTGGCTGTGGCGGTGCCGGTGTGACACCGAGCGGTGCGGGTGCGGATGTAGAGCCCCATCCGATGCCGACACCTGATGTTATAGACGACGGGTCGGATATTGATATAGATGACGGCGGCATTACTCTCCCCGGAGACAGCGGAGCAGATTACGGCGATATCGGATTAAAGGCGTTTATGTCTGTGACAGGCATTGTTGTCAGTGTTGAAACTATTGGTGAACTGACTAATGTAGAAATCGAGGATGCCGAAGGAAATCCAGCAGTTTTTGTACTCAGTGATGAAACTATATTCCCGTTTTCCACCGATTTTGCAGTGGGTGACGAGGTTACTGGCTGGTACTGTGCAAACTCTCCGATGATAATGATTTATCCGCCGCAGTATACAATCGTTGTTTTATCCTCACGCATGGGCGATGACAGAAACATCAAGGTTGACCGTTTTTACGCATGGGGCGAAGACGGCATGGGGCAAATGATTTCCTCGGATGAAATGTTTGTGTTCACAACAGACGAGAATACAGAGATTATTCTTCAAGACGGCGAGGATTTCTCGCAAGGTGACCTGAACAACAGAAGAATCGTAGTTATCTATGGTCCGTCAATGAGAAGTATTCCGGAGCAAGCAACAGCTGAAAAGCTGATTGTACTCTTTGAGGACATCGCACCACTCGCTTGATAGCGACATATTGTGAGCTGGTTCAGCTCAGAGAATAATAAACAAAGCGGCTCATTTGAGCCGCTTTGCTATTTCATCTATGAATTCCCAGGAGTTTACTTGTTTTGTTTTAAAGTCATTTTCTGTTAAGCCCGTCAGGTCTGCTGTCATTATTCCTTGTCGCATTGTGTCGAGGCTTGCGTTTTCAAGTTTTTCGGCAAATGCAGACAGCTCCGGCAGATTGTCCAGTTCTCCTCGTTTTCTCAATGCTCCTGTCCATGCAAAGATTGTGGCTATCGGGTTTGTTGAGGTTTTTTCGCCCTCTTTGTATCTATAGTAGTGCCTTGTTACTGTGCCGTGGGCTGCTTCGTATTCGTATTTGCCGTCGGGGGAGACAAGGACGCTTGTCATCATTGCGAGGGAGCCGAAGGCGGAGCTTATCATGTCGCTCATTACGTCGCCGTCATAGTTTTTGCAAGCCCAGATAAAGCCGCCTTTTGAGCGAACAACCCTTGCAACCGCATCGTCTATTAGGGTGTAAAAATATTCTTTACCGATACGGTCAAAATCTGCCCTAAAGCTTTCAAACTCTTCATCAAAGATTGTTTTAAAATGTCCGTCATAAACCTTGGAAATAGTGTCTTTTGTTGAAAACCAAAGGTCTTGATTTGTGTCGATTGCATAGCGGAAGCATGAACGGGCAAAGCTGCGGATACTATTATCCGTATTATGCTGTGCAAGCCATACGGCAGGACTGTCTGCCTTGTGTACCGGTACTTGTTGCTCTTTGCCGCTTTTTCCTTTAAAAACCAGTGTACATTCGCCCGGTTCATCCGTTAGCAGTTCGGCAGCTTTGTAGACGTCACCATAAGCATGGCGGGCAATTGTTATAGGTTTCTCCCATGTTCTTACTGTAGGTTTTATACAGTCGAGTGTGATTGGTGCTCGAAACACTGTGCCGTCAAGGATAGAGCGGATTGTTGCATTTGGGGATTTCCACATTTCCATTAGCTCGGGATATTCCTCCATACGTTGCTTGTTTGGTGTAATCGTTGCACATTTTACTGCGACTCCGTATTTTTGTGTTGCATGTGCCGAGTCGATTGTTACTTGGTCTTTTGTTTTATTTCGGTGCTGCAGCCCAAGGTCGTAATATTCGGTTTTTAAATCAACGAACGGCAAAATCAGCTTATCTTTAATAAGCTGCCAAAGAACACGGGTCATTTCATCGCCGTCCATCTCTACGATGGGTGTTGTCATTTTAATCATTAATAATGCCTCAATAATGTAAATGTCAAGGTGGTGCCGTCGTAGTCTATTTTTGCTTCGTCGCAGGACATTCCTACGAGCATAAGCTCTGAGAAGTCTTCGGATTCTCCTATCAGCTCCCAGTATTCGTGTTCTACATCTCTTTGGCGGGGAGCGTTTAGTCTTTTTACAAGCCCTTCGAGCTGCTCGTCTGTTACTTGGACGGGGTATGCTTGTATTACATACATTATTGCCTCGTCACCCTCTGATATTTTTGTGTCGTAGTCGGTTGCGCCGTGGTGATGGCAATATGTCATCAGGTCGCTTGAGATTTTTAGTGCTATTTCGAGATTATTCCTCATGGTCTTTTCGCATCCTTTCAGATACCGTAATAACGGGAACCAGGAACATTGCTACGAGTCCTGCTGCAAAGCCGTTATTGTACAGGTTGAGTCCTCCGTTTAATTCACCCACGAACATTGCAACACTAACATGCAGAAATCCTGCTATAATTCCCCAAATCCAGCCGAACTGTCCCGCAATCGGCGCCAGTGCCGTTGAAAAAAGTATGGCGGCAATGTTTGAGGGTGATGTAAACGGTGTTGTGTTCAAAAATGCTGATACGAGTGCACCAAGCATGACGGGTGTAATGTTTAAGATATGCTTTCCGAAGCAAGCGAAGCCGACGATTGTGAATATTCCTGCGATTACGATACCTGCAAGCTCTGCTCCGAGTAATAATACGACTGTTGTCGCAAAGGCACCCAGAAAGCCCATGTTTATGTAGATACTGTACTTGTAGAGAAAGAAGAAGTCTGTAATAAGACGTCCGGAGTGCTTGTGGAATTTTAAGAATTCTTTAAAGTTTGCCTTTGCATTATCTATCGGCTTCTTTTCTTCGCCTGCAAATAGTCCGAACAGAATCATTGCCAGAGAAAATGAATAAAGCATTATTGAAATAGGCAGGTTGTTTCCGACACTTGTGAAGCTTGCGGGTATAACCTCGTGTCCCATGCTTTGTGCGGTTGTTGCAAATATTGTTGCGATTAATCCGCCTGCAAAACCCATGCTGTACAGGTCATAGCCGCTGTGTGCTCTTACCATGTGTGAGGATATCGGCGGGAAGATGAAGCCGGCAACAAATCCTATCAGCATTCCGAATACGAGCTCTATCGGCATACTTAATGCCCCGAGGAAGCTCATCTCACTTACAACAGGTGAAAGTGTTGCAACAAGGAGTGAAGCGAGGGTGTAATTTGAAAATGGTTCTTTTTTATATTTTGCGTATAACCAGACACCGATTGTCAGCGGAATCATGTTAAATACGTTTTTTCCGAAAAATGCAAATCCGGCTGTCAGCCATAGTGCCATGATGATTGCACCGCTGGGTCTTATACGTGAGCTTACAAGCATTGTTAAACTGCAGAGTCCTACAATTGCTACGTTTATAAATGCTGCTCCGACTCCTCCTATGGCGATGTAGTCGGTGATTAGAATTGAGCGTGATGATATTATATTTATAAATCCGTTATATATTGATGCAGGGTCGTCGAGCGAGAATGCAATTGCTACGAATGTAAGATTTACTATAAGCATTACTGCATAGGGTAGCGGCAGCAATAGACGCCAACGATTAGCTTGACCCATAAACTCCCCCCAATCCGTATATCTTTAACAAAGTATACCACGAATTGACTATTGTGTAAATTCTGCGAATAACATATAATAAGCCTCAGTTTTGATTGGAGAGTAAATCGAATGCAAAAATGGAAGTACAGGGGTATTTCTCCGCCTCATAATAAAAATACCAACTGCAGCGTTGTTCGCAGGCTTCCTACTCCTGCAGAGGTTCATATTCCTATGCAGATGCATTCCGGAAAGGCTGCCGTGCCTGTTGTTAAGGTCGGTGACGAGGTCAAAATGGGGCAGTTGATTGGTGAAATGGGCGGGATTGTTTCCTCACCTATCCATTCAAGTGTTTCCGGCACCGTTAAAAAAATCCATGACAGAGATTTGATTACGGGGCAAAAAGCCGTGACGGTTTCAATAGCCTCCGATGGCTTGCAAACACTTTGTCCGGATATAAAACCTCCGAGTGTCAGGAGCTTGCAGGAGTTCTATGATGCTGTCAGAGATTCCGGTGCTGTCGGGCTCGGTGGAGCGGGATATCCGGCGGCTCCGAAGCTTGCGATAAAAAATCTTGACGAGCTTGATTATATTTTAATAAACGGTGCTGAGTGCGAGCCTTATGTGACTGCGGATACCAATACTATGGTTGCGGATTCAAAGCATGTTTTTGCCGGTGTTAAGCTTCTTGAAGAGTTTATGAGACCTAAAAAAATATGTATCTGCATTGAGGATAATAAAGCCGAAGCCATTGAAGCCATGCAGGAAACATTTGCATATGATGATAATATTGAGGTATGTGTACTGCCAACTTTATATCCGCAGGGAGAACGGAAGGTGCTTGTCCATAATATTACGGGTAGAATCGTTCCCGCGGGAGCACGTCTTGCCGATGTCGGTGTCATAGTTACAAATGTCACAACTATTGCTGTGTTTGCAAGGTATGTCAGGTGCGGCTTGCCTTTGATTAAGAAGGTTGTTACCGTTGATGGTCCCGCTATAAAAAACCCCAGTAATGTGCTTGCACCGATAGGGACTCCGATTCGGGAGCTATTTGATTTTTGCGGTGGTTTTACGGAAGACCCGAGAAAAATAATTGTCGGCGGACCGATGATGGGCTTTTCGCAGCCTAGCTTGGATGTGCCGGTTGTCAAGACAACCAACTGCCTGATTGCATGCCCCGAGTCTACAACCTTTCATGCAGAAGAAACTGCTTGTATTAAATGCGGCAGATGTCTTTCGGTTTGTCCGATGCGGTTAATGCCGCCGAATATTGAAACAGCGTTCTTGCAAAGTAATCTTGATGCTCTAAAGCATTACAATGCGGGGATGTGCGTCGAATGCGGCAGCTGTGCGTACATTTGTCCTGCGAAAAGACCGCTGGTGCAAGTGATTCAGCTGTCCAAGGAAAAGCTGTGGCTTGAAAAGCAGGAACAAAAAGCGGCGGCTGCGGCTTCTGCAGGAACATCTGATGTAAAGGGGGCGAAGTAGCTTGAGTGAGTTTGAATTATCAAGAAACTTAACTGTTTCGGCATCACCCCATATTCGTTCGAAAATAACAACAAGCCGTATTATGCTTGATGTTCTGATTGCTCTTATTCCGGCGTTTATCGCTTCAATTATCATATTCGGTGCCCGTGCCGCTCTCGTTACCTGTGTGTGTGTTATATCATGCTTTATTTTCGAATGGGGATTTGAAAAGATAACCAAGCGACCAAATACTGTCGGAGATTGTTCCGCTTGCATTACAGGCGTGCTGCTGGCGTTTAATCTGCCTGTAACAATTCCGTTATGGCAGGCGGTTTTTGGCAGTGCTGTTGCTATTATTCTGGTTAAGCAGCTTTTTGGCGGATTGGGCAAGAATTTTGCAAACCCTGCAATAACAGCACGTATAGTTATGTTTCTGGCTTTTTCGGTGAGCATGACAAACTGGAGTGCACCTTCGGACAATGCATCTATTTGGGTTTATCCTATTGATGCTGTAGCAGGTGCGACACCGCTTGCGTTAATGAAAAACGGCAACTTTGAAGCCTTACCTAGTGTCTGGAACATGTTTATCGGTGTAAGAGGAGGCTGCTTTGGCGAAACAAGCAATCTTGCATTGCTTATAGGCGGAATTTATCTGATGATTCGCAAGGTAATAACCTGGCATGCACCGGTTGCGTTTATTCTTGTGGTATTTGGATTTTCGGCACTTCTCGGACAAGACGCAGTTTACCATTTATTTGCAGGCGGTCTATTCTTGGGTGCAATCTTTATGGCAACAGATTATGTTACAACTCCGCAGACGAATATGGGAAGATTGGTTTTCGGAATCGGAGCAGGGTTATTTACAGTGATATTCCGTATTTACAGCAGTTATCCTGAAGGTGTTTCGTTTGCGATTCTTCTTATGAATATTCTGACACCCTATATAAATAAGTTCACGGAAGCAAAACCACTTGGTTTAAACATGAAGAAGTGACGGGAAGGACGGGTTTTCGTTGAAAAAAACATATGTAATGCCATTGCTTGTTTTAACTATAATATGCCTTGCTGTTTCGGCTGCTCTTGCGTTTATGAACAGCGTTACAGAGCCTGTTATTTCTGCTGCGGCTGCACAGCGTGCACAGGCTGTTATGGCGGATAAGCTGCCGGAGGCAACGGGATTTGAACCTGTTGAATTTCTTGGTTTAGAGGGAATACCTGCAAGCATTAATGAAATCTATAAAACAACAAATGACATCGGATATATACTAATCGCAGCGGTCAACGGTTTTAGCGGCGATATTACGGTTATTTGTGCAGTTGACAATAACGGTGTGATAATATCGACCTCTACATTATCGCATACGGAAACGAGAGGTATTGGCACAATCATTGAGCAGGAGTCATTTCTGGATACCTTCAGTGGTGCGGACAACAGACTGGACGGAGTTGACACAGTTACCGGAGCAACAATATCAACACGAGCGTTCATCCATGCGATTGATGATATTTTAACTGCATTTAGAATAGTTACTCAGTGAGGTGAACAATTGTGAAGATGAGTAAATTGAACATTTTTACCAGAGGGATTATTAAAGAGAATCCTGTGCTTGTATTGGTTTTGGGTTTATGTCCCGCATTAGCCGTTTCGACTCAAGCTGAAAATGCAGTAGGCATGGGACTTGCGACTACCTTTGTCCTTCTTGGTTCTAATATTGTCATTTCATTTTTACGAAAAGTAATTCCCGGAAGAACACGCATTCCGTGCTATATAGTGCTTATTGCAAGCTTTACAGTGCTTGTGAAAATGGCGATTGAGGCATATGCATATCCGTTGTATCAGGCGTTAGGTATATTTCTGCCGCTTATTGCCGTTAACTGTATAATTTTTGCACGAGCTGAAATGTTCGCAAACAGGAATACTGTTATTGATTCTGTTTTGGATGCGTTAGGTTCGGGATTGGGCTTTACATTGGCACTACTTGCAATAGCATCCATACGTGAGATTCTGGGGAGCGGGACATGGTTCGGGATTTCTCTGCCGTGGCTTGTGGATAATAATATTATGATATTTACATTGGCACCGGGCGGATTTATTGTTTTTGCGTTTTTACTCGCTTTGGTTAATAAGCTTTCAAAGGTCAGCAATGACAGCAGGGAGCCGGGGTGCAAGGGCTGCCCGTCCGCCGACGCTTGCGGTATGTGTGCAATGAGCGGAAAAAGGCGAATTAAGCCGGAGTAGGAGATATGTTAAATGGATTTTGATTTTAGAGCCTTGGTTGTAATAATGATGAGCGCAGTTCTTGTTAATAACTATGTACTGCGGCAGTTTCTCGGTGTCTGTCCGTTTCTGGGTGTTTCAAAGGACTTAAAAAGCTCTGTCGGTATGGGGCTTGCGGTTATGTTTGTTATGGTAATGGCTGCGTCGGTTACATATCCGATTCAAATATTCCTGCTTAATACAAACGGGATGGAATTTATGCAGACAGTGGTGTTTATTCTTGTAATCGCAACACTTGTACAGCTTGTTGAGGTTGTTTTAAAACGGTATTCGCCTACGTTGTTTGCATCATTGGGCGTGTATCTGCCACTTATGACAACAAACTGTGCAGTTCTGGCGGTTACAATTTCGAATATAAACAAGGGTTACACATATATTGAAGCTTTGGTCAGTGCACTCGGTGCGGGGCTTGGATTCTTTTTGGCAATGGTTATTTTTACGGGAGTCAGAGCACAGGTCGCACAGGCTGACCCGCCGGAAGCATTTAAAGGTGTTCCGATTACACTGATATCCGCCGCAATCTTATCACTTGCATTTTTTGCATTCGACGGAGTAATAGAAAACTTGTTTGGGTAAATATTTATGAATACAATTATTATTGCAATAATTTCACTCTCCGTTATCGGCTTTCTTTGTGCTGCCTTGATTACTGTCGCTTCAAAGGTGATGTTTGTTAAGGTTGATGTACGTGTTGAGAAGCTTCGTAAATGCCTGCCCGGAGCTAATTGCGGTGCATGTGGATTTTCCAGCTGTGATGCATATGCCGAAGCACTTGCCGCAAATGAGGTTGCGACCAATCTTTGCCTGCCTGCAGGAGAAGAAGGGTATGAAAATATAAACTCCATTCTTGGTGTAAGTGGCGAAGGGCTTGCGAAAATGACTGCAGTGGTGCAATGCCTTGGCGATTCGGCGACCATGAAGAATAAGATGGAGTATGATGGTATAGAAACCTGTTTTGCAGTAGGGCAGCTTTTTGGCGGACTGGGTGCTTGCACCTTCGGATGTCTCGGTTATGGTGATTGCGTCAAGGTTTGCCCAAGTGATGCTATTTGTGTTGAAGATAATCTTGCTCGGATAAATCCAAGAAAATGCACCGGCTGTGCGGTTTGTGTAAAGGTCTGCCCGCCGAATGTTATTATGATTCAGGCTGAACCTGTTAATGTTGCCGTTATGTGCAAGAATACGGAAAAAGGTGCTGTTTTGAAGAATAAATGCAAGAAAGGCTGCATCGGCTGCATGAAATGTGTAAAAGCATGTGCAGTCGGAGCGATTACCGTAAATGAATCCTTGGCGAGTATAGATTATTCACTATGCAATGGCTGCAGAGAGTGTGTGGATGTATGTATCGCAAGCTGTATTGTTTAATAATTTGTATATTGATTCTTTCCGGATGCTCAAATATGCAAAAAGCGGAGTCGCTTAGTGATACACGGCTTTTGCTTGATACTTATTGCACTATCATTATTCACGGGGATGTAGATTCGGAACTTCTTGATGAGGCCTTTGCTCTTTGTGCGGAGCTTGAGGCTCTTTTTAGCATTACCATTGAGGGTAGTGATGTTTGGCGTATTAATCATGCAGGCGGTGAGCCTGTAAGAGTCGATTCAAGAACGATTGAGGTAGTAAAAGCAGGACTTGAGTTTAGCAGATTGTCTGATGGAGCCTTTGATATTGCAATCGGACGAGTAACACGGTTATGGGATTTTAGTATGCAGGTTATTCCCGATGATACTGATATTAGTGCGGCATTGAGTGCAGGGAGTATTAGAGACGTTCGGGTTTCGGAAAATACGGTTTGGATTCCTGAGCCTGATGGGAGCGAAATTGCTGCATGGCTTGACCTTGGTGCAATTGCAAAAGGATTTATAGCTGATGAAATAGCTGCTTTTTTGACTCTGCGCGGTGTTTCCGGTGCAATGATTGATTTGGGCGGTGATGTTGCTACCGTTGGGAACAGGTATGACGGGAATCCTTGGCGGATAGCTTTGAGAAAGCCCTATGGAGCAATGGATGAGTGGGTTGGTGTTGCTCAGGCTTCGGGAGTTGCAATTGTCAGCTCGGGTATATATGAGCGGCAGTTTGAAAAAGATGGAGTTATCTATCATCATATACTCGACTCGTTGACAGGTATGCCTGTGCAAACAGATGTTGTTAGTGCGGTAATAATTTCTGAGAGTGCTACTGTAGGCGAAGGTCTTTCTACGATTGCGGTGCTTGTCGGAAGTGAGAGAGCAGCTGAGTATTTTGAGAAGGTATCAGGATTTATCGGAGCCGTGTTGATTCTTGAAAGCGGTGAGATGTTGAAATTCGGAGATGTTGATTTCATACATCCTATAAATGAGAGGTAGTACGGTTGAAGTCAAATTTGTTTTGGATAATTGTGTTTGGCGGAGTTATTATTTGCTCCGCTCTTGCTGCATTTCTGTTTTCCCGTGCACCTGTAAGCTTTGCGTATATTTATCAGGACGGTGAGTTGACAGTAACGGCTGACTTAAATGATGTTTTGGAGCCGTATATGTTTTATGCGACGGGTATTCACGGTACAAATGTGATAAATATTGACCATGGGCGAATCAGCGTTTTTGCAGCAAGCTGTGCGGATTTGACCTGCGTACGTCAGGGCTGGGTAGGCAGCGGGCGGGTTCCGATTGTCTGCCTGCCGAATCGATTGGTAGTAACATTTGAAGATGGTTACAGCGACAAGGGTGTAGACGCTGTTGTGGGGTAGTATGCAAAAATCTGTAAGAACACTGACACTTATTGCGATTCAAACAGCAATTGCTTTGATAATCTTCATTATCGAAGCACAAATACCCCTGCCAATTCCCATACCGGGAGTAAAGCTCGGGCTTGCTAATGCTGTAACGCTTTTTGCGTTATTTTATACATGGAACCAAGGTGCACGAAAGAGCCAAGGGGACGGTTCTAGTGGCTCAGAGAATCAGAAGCAAAACACCTGTCCCCCTGCTTTCTCCGCTTTTGCAATACTAATGTGCCGTATTTTGCTTGGTGCGATATTTACAGGGAGACCACTTGTTATCGTTTACAGCCTTGTCGGTGGGTTGCTTGGATTTGCTGCACAGGTTGTTATGAGACGATTTGTGACGGAAAAGCAGATTTGGGTCTGCGGTGTGTTTGGAGCGGTTTTTCACAATATCGGGCAGATATTGGCGGCAATGATTATAACAGGCACACCGACAATAGCGGCATATCTGCCAATACTAACAATCGCCGGCATAATAACCGGCGTAATAACAGGTCTGATTGCTCAGTTCACGATAGAGCGTCTTAATAAAACGTCGGGAGAAATAGTCTGACTGATATGCTCAGGTGTCCGATAAAACTCATTGCTTAATGGTTGGGATTCTGGTAGAATATTAGTACTTTTCAATTCATTTTTATGGGGGGCAAATGCAATGATTAGGACAGAGGCTGTTAAGACGACAATTATTCCTGGAATGGCTTTCAGGCAGAAGCTGCAATCAGGCGGGGCAGGCATTACAATTATCACTCCTGAGGACAGAGCAACATTTACAATCAACAAACGTGACGGGACTTGTGTCCCCTACGGAAAAGCAGATACAAAACTGTTTACCGAAGCGGTTATTGAAGAGGTTTTGGAACTGACAAAAGGACTTCCGTACAGAAGACTCGGCAAAATAACAAAGGTACACACTGATAAACCATGCGAGGAAACTCCGATTGAGCAGGAAAATGACGACGAAGAAGCTGATATCAACATTATCGGCTCAAAAGAATATGCTGCATTTATCGAAAAATACTCAGATAAAAAAGGAAGATTCTCACATCAGCTGATGAACAAGGAGCTTATGCAGTTTGCCGCAAAAAGCGGTGTCGTAAAAAAGAAAATCGAAGATAAGCTGGATACAGAGCTGATTGTAAGGTATGTTGTGCAAACAAAGGCTGCGGAAATGGCGAAAAACAAAGCGATGGATGATGAAATGTTAACTGCATTTATTGAAACCATAGACAGTATTTGCACAAGGTCGGCATTTAAGGAGCTCAATGCGTATCTGCGCGGAAGACTAAGCAGAAAGCGTGCAAAATAAGAATATAGCCGGGAGACAGTAATGGAAATCAGAAGAAAAATAATGACCCCGATGATTATACTTACGGCGGTTTGCAGTGTTGCAATAATGATAAGCTCGGTTATCCTGTATAACAGAGAGCTTCATAATGCGGCAGAAAATAAGGTTTATACAGCACTCAGTGTTGTTGAAAATGAAATACAAGTGTTCACGCAAAAGGCTTATACTGCAGCAGTTGCGGCATCCAGAAGCACTGACCTGATTGATGCAATACTGAGCGGTGACAGGGACAAGGTTTTGTATGCACAGCTTAGTTTATTTGAAATGACCGATATTGACTACTATTCAGCACTCTCTCCGGACGGTACGGTTATCAGCAGAGCACAGGAGCCGAACAGCTTTGGTGACAGCATGGCAGGGCTGCCGCATATCGCGTCTGCAATTAATGAGATCCCTTCCGTATATATAATGCAAGGTGCATTGATTCCTCTTGGTGTTTCCGCTGCCTCTCCGATGTATGATGAAAATATGGACTTTGTCGGGATTATTTCACTCGGCTACAGACTGGATAATCCTGAATATGTAGAGAAACTCAGCATTAGCACAGGCTGTGATATTACAATCTACAGAAACGATGTAATTCTTGCCACAACATTACTCGATGAAGACGGTGTGTCTGCGGTAGGGCACGTAGCGGATGAAGAAATTAGTGAAATTGTTTTAAACGGCGAAATATTTATAGGAAACGTAAAGAATTTCGGTAGAGATTATCTCGTAAGATATGCTCCGATAATAGGAGTAAACGACAATATTATCGGAATGATAGCTGTTGCTCACAATACTTTTTATGATTCGATGAGTCTCATGTTTTTCGTGACTATCGGAGGACTTGTAACGATTCTGTTTCTGATTATATGTATCGTTATCGCAAGTGTTATATCAAAAATCGTTGAGCGTCGCCTCAGCAGTATGGCGGATGATATTCGTGAAGCAAATGCACGTGTCATGCTGATGCTCGATACATCTCCTCTTTGTACGCAAATTATGGATAGGGATTTGAATATTATAGACTGTAATGAATCGGCTGTTAAGCTCTTTGGGTTTAAAGATAAAAATGACTACAAAGCCAACTTTACAAGATACTGTTTCCCCGAGTTCCAGCCGGACGGAACACGCTCGGATGAGAAGGCGGCTGAGTATATGACCAGAGCTTTTAAAGAAGGGCATATCGTGTTTGAGTGGATGAACAAGATGCCGACAGACAATACGGAAATTCCCTGCGAAATAACTGCGGTATTTACTAAATACGATAATGAAGAGGTTGTTTTAAGCTATACAAGAGATTTGAGAGAACATTTTAAAATGTTGAAAAAGCTTGAAGAATCAGACTTTACAAGAGCGGCAATGTTTGATTCAAACCCGCATGTAAATGTTCTGTTTGACAATTGTTTTAACGTGATTGACTGTAACCCCGAAGCGATGAGATTCTTCGGATATAATACAAAAGAAGATTTTATTGACGGCTTCGTTGAACGCCTTTCATCCAGCATTCCCGATACTCAATCAGACGGAGCACCTACAACACCGATTATTGAAGGCTTTAAACAGGCAGTAACACAAGGCGAGGTTATTATTGACTCGGATTTAGCCATGGGTTCCGTAACAAAATCATTAAATGTTGTCCTTAAACGAATCCCATATGAACAAAGCTTCGCAATAATTGCATATGTTAACGATGTAACAGATATTCGTGAGCGGGAAAAGGAGCTTGAAAACGAACGATTCATGCTTCAAACGGTGTTTGACTCCATTCCCGACCTTATGTTTGCTAAGGATGTAAACAACAAATTTACACACTTTAACAAAAGCTTACTGACTTACTACAACATTGATGAGAACTTTATGCTGGGAGAAACGGACTACAGAAAGTTTCAGGTTCCCGATGAGGTCAGAGAATATTATACAAGTATTGATGAAAAGATACTTTCAACAGGCGAGACAATTGTACAGGAGGAGTGGGTTCCGACTCAGGAAGGAACTACAAGGCTTTTTGAAACAAGACGAATCCCGTTTTTCCAAGACGGCAAGGTAACAGGCTTTATGGGAATCGCACGTGATATTACAGAGCGTAAGGCAATGGAAGAAGCGGCTCAAAGCGCCAGCCGCTCAAAATCGATTTTCCTTGCGAATATGAGCCATGAAATAAGAACACCGATGAACAGTATAATAGGATTTTCCGAGCTTGCACAAAGTGACGTCATCCCCGATAAAACAAGAGCATATCTCGGAAATATCCAAGACAGTGCAGAATGGCTGCTCAAGATTATTAACGATATTCTCGATATCTCAAAAATCGAATCCGGAAAAATCGAGCTTGAACGTATACCATTTGACCTTCCCGATATATTCTCGCATTGCCAAGCCGCAATTATGCCGAAAATATCAGATAAGGGAATTATGCTCTATTGTTATGCAGAGCCGTCGATAGGCAAAAAACTATTAGGCGACCCGGTAAGAGTGCGTCAGATTATTATGAACCTGCTCTCAAATGCAGTGAAGTTTACAAACTCCGGCACAGTTAAAATGCTTGCTTCAATTTCCGAACGTAATGAGAGCCATGCCACAATTCAATTTGAAATCAAGGATAGCGGTATTGGCATGTCAAGCGAGCAGATTGACAGGATATTTAGTCCGTTTACACAAGCGGAGGAAAGTATTACCCGAAGATTCGGCGGAACAGGTCTCGGACTTACAATTACAAAAGGAATGATCGAGCTTATGGGCGGCGTGCTGCACGTCGAAAGTGCACCGGGAGTCGGAAGTAAGTTTACATTTGAAATTACATTTGACCTTATCAGCGAATCAGATTTACCGAAGGAAGATGTAATAATCAGTGAGTTTGAAAAACCGAACTTTAAAGGCGAGGTTTTGATTTGCGAGGATAATAGTCTGAACCAGCAAGTCATTTGCGACCATCTGGAAAGAGTCGGTTTATCAACCGTTGTAGCAGAAAACGGAAAAGAAGGCGTAGATATAGTATCCCGCAAGGTCAGTGCCGGTGAGAAGCCGTTTGATATAATATTTATGGACATTCATATGCCTGTTATGGACGGGCTTGAAGCGGCGGAGCAAATCTCAAGGCTAGGTGTTAAAACACCGATTGTTGCCTTAACCGCAAACATAATGTCAAATGACATTGAGCTGTATAGAGCAAGCGGAATGAATGATACGGTAGGAAAGCCTTTCACCACAAAGGAGTTGTGGAAATGCCTCTCAAAATACATTCCGGTAAGCGGATATACTGCGATTGACTTGGGGCTGCAGGATGCCGCAGATACAAAAGCAATGAAAATGATTAAGGTCAACTTTGTAAAAAGCAACCAAAGCACCCATATGGACATAGCAACGGCAATCGACAAAGGCGATACAAAGCTTGCTCACCGTTTGGTTCACACTTTAAAAAGTAATGCCGGGCAGATTGGGTATAGCCAGTTGCAAAAAACAGCAGCGGAGGTTGAAGGTGTACTTGCTGAAGGAAATGACAAGGTTGACGATAAGCTTATGCTGAAGCTTGGTCTCGAGCTTAAAGCTGCTCTCGATGACTTAGCTCCTCTCTTAAGTGAGCAAAGTAATAAAAGAGAAGCTGTAAAAGCAGATGATGTTGATGTCGACAAGGCTGTTGAACTGCTTAACAATCTGCAGCCCATGCTTGAGAGCAAGGATACAAAATGTATGAAGCTGCTTGATGAACTGTATAAAATTCCCGGAACGGAAAAGTTAACGGAAGAGATTGAGAATTACAAGTTTAAACAAGCTCTTAAAACTATGGCTATCGTAAGAGAGGGGTTGCTATCCGGAAATGAGTAATGATAACAGAAATACTGTTCTTATTATTGATGACGAGCCGAATAATATTACTGCACTTACTGAAATCCTTGAAAAGGACTATGATGTATATGCAGTAGTTGACAGCACGGAAGCAATAGAGACAGTCGGCGAGGTTTTGCCGAGTGTTATCCTGCTCGATATTATTATGCCGGAAATGGATGGATACGAAGTTATAGCAGCTCTTAAAAATGATGATAAGACCCGGGATATCCCCGTAGTATTCATTACAGGACTCGATACCGTTGAGGCTGAGGAAAGAGGACTGGCATTAGGTGCCGCAGACTATATTCCAAAACCGTTTCACGCTCCTATTGTTAAGCTTAGAGTTAAAAACCAAATAAGCATTCAGGAGCGATATGCAATAGAGCGGGATTTAAATGTTGTGTTGCAGCTACAGTCTGAACTGGTTGCGGCAAACAAGCTTGCGGAAAAAAGCAGAGAATCTGCCGAGCATGCAAATCGTGTAAAAAGTGAGTTTCTCTCGCGTATGAGCCATGAAATGAGAACTCCGCTAAACGCAATTATGGGAATGATGCAAATACTAAGAACACGCGGCTTACCCTTAGGATTATTTGATTATGCCGACCAAATCGATATTGCTTCATCTCATTTACTTGGGATTATTGAAGATATGCTCGATATGTCCAGTATGGAGTTCGGTGCGTTTAAGCTTACAGACACGGAATTTGATTTTGAATCAATGATTAATGATGCATTGCATAAGGTGAAATACATTGCCGCAGAAAAAAGTCAGGAGCTTAATATTCAAGTTGAGCCTTCATTGATGAGAAAATACATTGGTGATGAAACACACTTGAAGAGAGTTATTATCAATCTTTTGGGCAACGCAGTTAAATTTACGCACGAAAATGGTGAAATCACTTTTAAGGCACTAATTAAAGGCGAGGAAATTAACAATATAAAAGTGCAAATAACAGTTTCGGATAACGGAATAGGAATGTCAGAGGAAGATAAAAGCAAGCTGTTTGATTTATTTGAGCAAGCTGACGGCAGTCAAACAAGAGAACAGCACGGTATCGGTATCGGGCTGGCATTATCAAAACGAATTGCAAATATGATGGATGGCGATATTTGGGCTGATACTGAATTGGGTAAAGGCTCGGAGTTCCATTTTACGTTTAAGCTGCAAAAGACACCTAACTGAGTTGCATAAAACAGGTATTAGATTCAAGCGTATGCAACGTACACGTTTAGGGGGATAAAATGACTGAGGCAATAAAGTCAAAAAACGATTTATGCACAGGCTGTAACAGGTGTGTAAGGGAATGCCCTATGGAGCTGGCGTGCATTACATATCAGGATTATGACGGCAGTATCAAGGTAAAAATCGACCTTGAGCATTGTATTGCATGCGGCAGATGTATAACCGCGTGTAAGCACGATGCACGGTACTATGCGGATGATACCGAAAGGTTTTTTGCCGACCTTAAAGACGGAGTTCCAATATCACTTATAGTTGCCCCGGCAATAAAAACAAATGTTCAGGACTATAAAAAGCTGTTTACATACCTTAAGAGCATTGGTGTAAATCAAATTTACGATGTTTCGCTTGGTGCTGACATCTGCATTTGGGCACATATCAAATATATTGAAAAGAATGAAAACTTACCGATAATTACGCAGCCTTGTCCCGCAATTGTATCTTATTGCGAAATGTATCATAAAGACCTGTTAAAAAGACTTTCTCCCGTTCAAAGTCCCATGGCATGCACCTCAATTTATATGAAGGATTATAAAGGCGTTACAGACCGTATTGCCGCAATTTCGCCGTGTATTGCAAAAGCAAATGAGTTTGAGGAAACAAAACTTGCACAGTACAATATTACATTCTCTGCTTTAAATGCATATTTAGGAATAATGAATATTAAACTTCCTGACGAAGAAACCGGGTTCGACCACGAAGAATGTGGCTTGGGTTCATTATTTCCGATGCCGGGCGGCTTAAAGGAGAATATAGAATACTTCTTAGGTAAAAAGCTCCATATTGCAAAAGCGGAAGGCTATGATGTATATGAGAAGCTGAACATCTATGCATCAACTCCGGAGGAATTTCTGCCGGATATTTATGATGTGCTCAATTGCATGGAGGGTTGTAATGTCGGCTCGGCATCCTCTCATGATAAAAGTGTCTTTGAAATCGACAAGGCAATGGATTCAAGCAGGACCGGAGCAATTGCCGAACGAAACCGCAGACATTATGAGGATGTTTATAAATCGTATGATAAAGCATTTGACCTTTCCAAGTTTATGAGAAAATACAAACCCGTTTTACATAAGTATCCGAAGATAACCACTGCTGATATAAAAAAAGCTTATGATTTGTTAGGGAAGCCTGATTACGAGGAACAGCATATTGACTGTGGTGCCTGTGGCAGTGATACGTGCTACGAAATGGCGAGAAAGATTGTACTCAATGTAAACATTCCCGAAAACTGCATTTTCAAGTCAAAAGAGGATGCCAGAGTTGAGCACGAAAATACAATACGTGCACTTGAGCAGATTGCGGAAATGGAGAGGGTAAATGATGCCGACGAGCGTCTGCGGGCACAAAAAATCAACGAGCTGCAGCTGACCAAGCTGAACCTTATACTTAAAACAGCAAAGAATGGGTTATGGGACATGGAGCTCTTGGAAAGCGAGGCGGACAGCCCCAACGGTATTGTAAAATGGTCTGATGATTTTAGAAATATATTCGGGTATGAGGATGAAAATGATTTCCCGAATCTTTTGGTTAGCTGGATGGACTGTATTCATCCCGAGGATTTTGAAAGAGTAATTGAAGCCTTTGACAATCATATGCTGGATACCACAGGGAAAACTCCATATGATGTTGAGTACAGAATGAAGCGCAAATCAGGTGAGTATGCGTTTTGTCGTGATATTTGTGCAACCATCAGAGACGAGGAAGGGAATCCGATTCGTATAATCGGTTCTGTTGTGGATATTTCCGAGCAAAAGAAAATGGAGGAAGTAAATAAAGCGTTTGCAAGGCAGGAGGCTGAAGCTGAAAGTCAAGCGAAATCAACGTTTTTGGCAACCATGAGTCATGAGATACGCACACCGATGAATGCGATAATCGGCATGACCACAATCGCAAGAATGTCGGATAATATTGATAAAAAGAGTGAGGCTCTTGATAAGATTGATAGTGCATCAAAGCATATGCTGGGTATTATCAATGATATTCTTGACTTTTCCAAGATAGAATCGGGTAAGTTCGAGTTGTCGCAAACTCATTTTGAATATGAAAAAATGCTGCAAAAAGTTGTGGATATTATTAACCACCGTTTTGACGAGCGTAGGCAAAAGTTTTACGTCAGCATTGATAAGGATTTGCCGAGCACTTTTATCGGCGATGACCAAAGGCTTTCGCAGGTTATAACAAATCTTTTAACCAATGCTTCAAAATTTACACAAGAAGAAGGTGTGATACGGCTTGATACAAGACTTGTATCTGTTGAAGACGATATTTTACCGGGTGGGAAAAAGGTCTACTGCATACAGATAAGTGTTGAGGATACGGGGATAGGCATAAACGAGGAACAGAGATTAAGGCTGTTTGATTCTTATGAACAAGCTGATTTGGATACATCACGTAATTACGGCGGCACTGGATTAGGGCTGACTATTTCAAAAAGAATTGTAGAGCTTATGGATGGAGAGATTTGGGTTGAGTCACAGCCCGGCATCGGCTCTAAGTTCATATTTACCGTTTCTCTTGAATCCGGAGCTGATGAAGCGAAAAAGCTGCTCGATGAAAGTATAAACTGGGACAATATTCGTGTGCTTGTTATCGATGATGAGCACGAAATCCGTGAGCTGTTCAAGACAGTTTCTGAAAAGCTCCACTTCAACTGCACAGTAGCTGCTGACGGCAGAGAGGCACTGGCTTTGCTTGAAAAAGGTGAAGAGTTCGACATTTATTTCGTCGACTGGAGATTACCTGATATGGTCGGTGGTGAGTTGGTTAAAAAGATTCACGAAAGAGAAGTAAATGACCCGATTGCAATTATTTTCTCTTCAACGGATTGGAGTGCAATCAAGGACGAGGTGCGAGCCGTTGGTGCCGACAGATTTATTCCAAAGCCGCTTTTCCCGTCCATGATACATGATGTCATTAATGAACACTTGGGTTCCCGCAATATTCCGGTACATGATGACGGCGGCTATAAATATACGGACGATTTCAGCGGGCATACGGTTTTGCTTGTAGAGGATGTGGACATTAATCGTGAAATTGTCATATCGCTGCTGGAGCCTACAAACTTAAAAATAGAGTGTGCGGCAAACGGTGTGCAGGCTGTAATGATGTTTGCTGAGGCACCGGAAAAATACAGCATGATTTTTATGGACATTCAAATGCCGGAAATGGACGGTTACGAAGCGACGCGAAAGATTAGGGCGTCAGGCATTTCACGTGCCAAAACCATCCCGATTATCGCAATGACGGCAAATGTTTTTAGAGAGGACATAGAAAAATGCAAAATGGTAGGCATGAACGGTCATGTCGGCAAGCCGATAAGCCTTGAGAATGTTTGTGCATACCTGCGGGAATTTTTGGTGTAAATTGTTATTGTTTTTTTCGGTAAATGGTGTATAATGTCTAATACATGAAATAATTTAAAGGAGTTTTTGATATGAAGGGTAACAAACTAGTTTTTGCAGCACTCGGAGCATTTGTATTCATAGCCGGAGCAGTCGTGGCGATTTATTTTTTCCGCAATGAAATCGCAGACTTTTTCGTAGACATCAAATCAAGAATCGACGAAAAAATCCTACAGGTTCAAGGCAACGGCGAATACGTAGAAATGTAAGCAACGCTTAGAAAACCCGGCTCTCAGGAGTCGGGTTTTTTGCTTGGTTTTGATTATTACTTTAAAATGGCAGTGGAGAAAGGAGAGAGGGTTAGGGCATTGTTTACAGCAATGACAGATTCGCCTGTTGGGGAGAGGTAATCAGTGAGAGTTACATCGAGTTCGGATATTGAGAGTTCTATGGTTGTGTCCGTTAGATTATGCATGACGATGACATTTCCGGTGCGAATTGCACTGATTCCAGGGTTTTCTGCATCCACTTTTAATATCTCGCCGTCGTAGATGTCGGGGTATTTTGCTTTCATTGCAAGAATTGCTTTGTAGTAGTTTAATAGACTGTGTTCATCTGCAAGCTGCTGTGTGACTCCTTGCTCGGGAGGTCTGTTGTTTGTCCCGTTTGCGGGGTTGTTTGTAATACCTGTCGGGTCGGTTGTTGACCATAGCATTGCTGTGCGTTTGTTTTCATCAATGCCTGAACCGGTCATCGCGATTTCTTCACCGTAATAGATAAACGGGCTTCCCGGTACCATCAGATATACTGCGGCTGCCAGTTTTCTTTTATTTTCATCCATTATAAAGCCTGCACTTCTTCCTGTGTCGTGATTTGACAGGAATAAGCAGTTAACGCCGTTTGGGTTTCGTATGCGAATCTCGCTGTCATAACGAGCGAGTTCCGATGCAAGTCTTTCGCCGTTTCCGGTGTTTATTGTTCTGTTGATTGTTCCATCATGTCCGGCGAAAGGGAAGTTGAATAAAAACAGCCCTGTTTCAAAATACGGCATTATTTCGGCTTCATTGCTCCACACTTCTGCGACAAGGAATACATCATCCTTGATTTCTCTACAGGCATCAACAAACCATGTCCAAAACTCGAGGTTTTGCCCCTGACTGTTAAATATATGTTTTGCGGCATCGAGCCTGAAGCCTGCTACTCCTTTATCCAGCCAGAAGCTTGCTATATTTAATATTTCCTCACGCAGTTCCACACTATTCATATTTAAGTCAGGCATTTCACTCCAAAAATGTGCCTCATAATAAAGACCGCCGACTGTTTGATAATAGCCTCCGCCGGGTCTTTCTTCGACAAAGTTGTAGAAGTTTCGGAAATGCGGCTCACTCCCGTATTCTATTTCCTCAAGAGCTGCTAAAAACCAAGGGTGCTTTGAGGATGTGTGGTTTATTACAAGGTCGATAATAATATTAATGTTCCGCTTATTTGCTTCGGCTATAAGCTCTTCAAAGTCCTCCATTGTTCCGAATTGAGAATCGATGTCGTAATAATCCATTACGTCGTATTTATGATATGTAGGGGATGGGTTAATCGGTGTCAGCCATATTCCGTTAATGCCAAGGCTATTGCTGCTGTCCTTTGGGTTGTTTAGATAATCGAGTTTTGTCGTAATGCCTTTCAGGTCACCTATTCCGTCTCCGTCGCTGTCATAAAAGGAGCCGACGAATATTTGGTAGAAGGTTCTGTTTGTTGCGGTATGCTCGAGAGGTTTTGAGTCAGCACATGAGACGGTTAGCACTGCTGTTAAAATCAATGCAAGCACTAATGCAAGTGTTGGTGTGATAGTATGAAGTCTTTGTTTCATGGTATTTTACCTGCCTTTATGATATCATATCACATGAATTTACAAAGAGGTGAAAAATATGTACGAAATGCGTTATGATACATTTGCAAAAAGCTGGCAGGAGGGATTGCCTATCGGTAGCGGACGGCTTGCGGCAATGGCTTGGGGTGATGAAAAGAGTGATGTACTAACGCTTAATCATGAATGGATTTGGAGAGGCGTTAACAGAGGCAGAAAGGTCGTTCCTGCTGCAGAGCATTTGGAAAAGCTACGCTCGCTTTTAAAGGAAGGGCGTTATGCGGAAGCTACAGACTTTGGAAATCTGTATTTTGGCGGGAAAGGCGGCATGTCGGGAGAGCCTGCAAGGGAAGACCCTTATCAACCCGCCGGTGAACTGCGTTTTACACCTTCCGGTGAAGTATCGTTTATCAAACGCTCTTTGGATATACGGCAAGCTGTGGCAGGTGCCGAGCGTGTTGTTGATGGTGTAAGTTTATCGTCGCATTTTTTTGCAAGCTGTTTGGACAGCTTGATTTACGCTCGTTGGGAAGCAGACGATAATAAGCATTTTGACGGTTTTTTTGATATGAGTCGGGTAGAGGACTCGGGTGCTGATGTTTCGGTTGGTGTTTCGGCTGGTGCTGATGGAAGTGAAATTGTATTGGATTGCACTTTTAAAGGTGGGATAAGCTATAGGGTTATTGCATCCTTTTGCAGTGACGGAGAGCTACAAGCTGTCGGAAGCGGCTTAAAAGCTTCAAATGCATCATATATAAACTGTGTAATAAATATTGCAACATCTGTAGATGGCATTGATGGCGAGCTAAAGCAGTATACATTAGACCCATCGAAATTAGGGGATGTATTTAATGCTCATAGAGAATCGTTTGCGGTTCAGATGGATAAAGTTATTTTCAAGTTGGACGATTTAGAAGAGTATGGTGGTTATAGTTCCGGCAATGTTGCGTTGACCGAAGGGGTTAGTGAGCGGATTAAAGGATTTATGCAGGGCAAGGATGATAATGGTGTTTGCGTATTATACTATAATTTTGGGCGGTATTTAATGCTGTCTTGCACTATTTGCGGCACTCTGCCACCGAATCTTCAAGGGAAATGGAATGACAGGATAGCACCGCCGTGGGATTGCGATTATCATTTTGATATTAATATTCAAATGGCGTATTGGCTGGTCGAGCCTTGTCGGGTCAGCGGTGCTGCGGAAGTGTTATTTGACTATCTTGAGAGCTTTTACGAAAGTGGAGAAACAGCGGCAAGAGAGCTGTACGGGTGTAGAGGGATTCATTTGCCGTTGCAAAGTGATGTTTGGGGAATATCAACACAAGAATCTTACGGCTGGGCAGTGTGGCTCGGAGCGGCACCTTGGATGGCACAGCATTTTTGGCACCATTATATTTATAATGGGGATATTGGCTTTTTGCGTGAGCGGGCATATCCTTTCTTTGTAATGGTTGCTGAGTTTTATGAGGATTATCTGGTGCCGGACGATTTTGGAGTTTATCAAATAATGCCGAGTCAATCGCCGGAGAATCGCTTTGAAGGCTCCGGTGAAATGCCTGTTGCGCTTTGCATTTCTGCGGCAATGGATGTGCAGCTTTGCTATGATGCGTTGACGTATGCGATAGATAGTGCGGAGATTTTAAGCGTGGATGCTGACCGTGTCGGTCACTGGAAAATGCTGCGTGATAATTTGCCGGGATTTTTAATAGGCTCGGATGGGCGGTTATTGGAATGGAATGAGGAAAAGCAGGAACTGCAGGAAGAGCTGGGGCATCGGCATATATCTCATTTATACGGTGTGCATCCGGGCGAGCTGTTTACTGCTGAGACAAGAGCGGAGCAGTATAATGCGGCGAGAAAATCGTTGGATTTTCGTTTATATCACGGCGGCGGACATACCGGCTGGAGCCGTGCTTTAGTAGCCTCGCTTATGGCGAGATTCAACGACGGCGAGGGGTTTTACGAGCACTACACTGCTCTGATAAGAGATTTTTCTACGTTGACTTTGCTAGACTTGCACCCGACGGATTTATTCCAAATAGACGGAAACTTCGGTGGAGTGGCAGCAGTGAACGAAGCTCTTGTACGCTGCGTAGACGGCAAAATCCACCTGCTATGTGCACTTCCTGAGAAATGGCAAGCCGGCGGCGAGCTTTGCGGTTTAAAAACCGTTGGCGGTCATGTTTTGAATGTCCGCTGGAAAAGCGGCAAGGCTGTGAAAGTGACGCTTTCAATGGGCTTTGCAAACAAAGCAATTGTCTGTTTCAACGGTGTTGAACATAAAGTAAGCGGCTCCGCCGGAGAGATTATTGAGCTACTATAGGGAGCAGGGGGACAGAAAAAGCACAACCCCTGTCCCCCTGCTTGCTTTTTATTTTTTGTTGTGCTAATATTCATTGTGCATATCACCTAGCAAACAAATACGCTTTCGTAGCTCAGCCGGTAGAGCACCCCCTTGGTAATTCTAATTTGAGTGTTTCAAGCAGTTTCATCTAGTGTCATCAAGTCTCAAACAGTCTGCAAATACAGGGTTTTTGCTTGGTGCATATTTCAGCTAGTTTCATCCAGTATCATCTAGTTTCAACCCAGTTGTGGGTACAGTTGTGGGTAAATTTTACCCTCAAAAAATAGGTAAGCTGTTGTAGCTCAGTAGGTAGAGCACCTCATTGGTAATGAGGAGGTTCACGGGTTCAACTCCCGTCAACAGCTCCAAATAAAGCTCGTAATCGCAGTCGGTTACGGGCTTTTTTTGTTGCCTAATATCAACACTAAAAACATGAAAAAAATGGAGGAACTATTATGAACGCTACTGAATATGTACAGGAAATTCTTGATAAGGAACAAGAGGAAACATCAACAGAAAATATTTGTGAAGATTCAGCTTATGAAACCGCTCTACTGTTAAGCGGCAGTTTCATCTACTCTTTATACGGAGCTTTGTGGGTGGAACACTACGATATGGATACAATCTGCAAGAAACTTATGGAGTTGTACTGGACTGATAACCATTATGGTTTTGTATATTTTATTGCTCTACTGGCAAACGCTGTAGATTGTGAAATACCTGCTATGTTCTCACAAATGAGTGCAAATGAAAAACTCGTTCCAATCTTATCATCAGCAGTTTTAGATGATTGGATTGAATATGACAAAGCAGTTGAGCCGGAAGTAGTAAATTAAACAATAAAGTGCAAGCCCGTTGTTCTCTACGGAGAATAGCGGGCTTTTTTTATTCCACATATTGAAAGGAGCTATCCCGAATGAGCGAATCCACTAGAGTACATGACCGTTTTGAGTACCATCTTGAGGACTTAGACTGTCAGTTTTGTAAATACTCAAAAAAGAAAAGCAAAGGGCATAAAAACGGTTGCCGAGGAAAAACCTGCCGTTACGATGACATTCGTCGTGAAGCTATTGCTAATAAAAGGGTAAAGAGAAAGAAAGGACATTTTAAGATGAATCACTACAGTATAGGACAAAAGGAGGAGTATAGTCATGAGTGACGAGAAAAACACAGCTTGTCGTGTAATTGCTGTTGTAAATCAAAAAGGAGGAGTTGGCAAATCGGTCACAAGCACAAATTTAAGCATTGGTCTTGTCCGACGTAAAAATAAAGTGCTCATTGTTGATTTAGACAGCCAAGCATCTCAGACCGTTTCACTCGGTTGGAGATTGCCCGATGAATTAGAAACAACAATCGCAACACAACTATCAAAAATAATGGAAAACAAACCCTTTAACGCTCTTGAGGGAATACTAAAGCATAACGAAGGCGTTGACCTTGTACCATCGAGCATTGAACTTTCAGCAATGGAAATGAGATTGGTAAATGCTATGAGCCGAGAGTTTGTATTGCGAAATTACCTTGATGAGTTAAAACCAAACTATGATGTAATCGTTTTGGACTGCCCGCCTACACTCGGAATGATGACAATAAACGCACTAGCAGCTTCTGATGGTGTCGTAGTACCAGTACAACCTGAATACCTTTCTGTTGTTGGTATGACACAGCTATTCGATACTGTTGGCTTAGTCAAGAAACAAATAAATCCAAATTTACAAATTGAGGGTGTGTTAATCACACTCGCAAATATGCGTACGAACCTTGCGAAGTTTACGGTTGAAAAAATCCAAGAAGCTTATGGTGGAAATATCCGTATATTCCCGCAACCAATCCCGTATTCAACAAAGGTTAAGGAAGCGAGTGCATCGGGGAAAAGCATTTTTGCATACGAGCCAAAAGGCAATGCCGCTTTTGCGTATGAGCAAATGGTAAAGGAGGTGGATCGCAATGGCAGACAAGTCAGGACAGGCATTCGAGATGCCAAAAAGTTCGAGCCTACTCGCTGAAGTATTCTCAACTCAAAAAGACAGGGACGATGCAAACCGAGAAAAAGTCTTAAATATACCACTATCAGAAATAAGTGACTTTCCGAACCATCCATTTAAGGTAATAAGAAATGATGAGATGGAAGAAATGGCAAAAAGTATTAAAGAGCATGGTGTTCTTAATCCGGGACTTATCCGCCCTAAAGACGGAGGCGGTTATGAAATGGTATCGGGGCATCGCCGTAAGCTTGCAAGTATGTTGGCTAATAAAGATACAATACCTTGTATAATTCGGAGCTTAACAGATGATGAAGCTGTAGAGATTATGGTTGACAGTAATCTACAGCGTGAAAAAATACTACCGTCCGAAAAGGCTTTTGCGTACAAAATGAAGCTAGATGCAATGAAACGTCGACAAGGTGAAAGAACCGACTTAACCTCTGCCCCACTGGGGCAGAAGTCGGAAGGGAAAAGCTCAAGAGAAATACTTTCTGAAGAATCCCCTGACAGTCATTCACAAATTCAACGGTACATAAGACTTACGCACCTTATACCACAGTTGTTAGACTTGGTAGATAACTCGGTAACTAAAGAAAAAGGTACTTTACAAATTGCTATGCGTCCTGCTATGGAACTTTCAAATCTTTCTTCAGAACAACAGCTTGCTCTGTATGAGATTATGAGTTCTGAGGAGCGTACTCCATCGCATGAACAGGCAATAAAAATGCGTAAGTTAAATGATGACAACGAACTAACTAATAATGAGATTATTGCCATCATGCAAGAGGAAAAACCCAACCAAGTTGAACACATCAAAATGCGTAAAGACCGAAT
>Ga0123356_10000598_pt1 | contig 40012 bp, 45 predicted proteins | sample TergutEmb28metaG_2_FD_92546 | JGI IMG/M metagenome (GOLD analysis project Ga0123356, IMG submission 92546) | Embiratermes neotenicus P3 segment gut microbial communities from Petit-Saut dam, French Guiana - Emb289 P3 | ecosystem: Host-associated > Arthropoda: Insects > Digestive system > Gut ...
CCGCTCCGGTAAAATCCCACACAGAGCCGTTCCACGCGGAAAAAATATAATTTAAAAGCGCAACAGGAAAATGCCTGTCTGTAAAGGTATATGTAAAATTGCTTTCCATGTTTTTATAGACATAGAGTATCTCGCTTATTTTGACTTCTTCATTGTTGTTTGCAAGGGTGAAAATAACGCGGTACTCGCCTGCATCAAGGATAAATTCTTTTTCAAGATTTTCATCCTGCGTTTGGCTGTTATTTATAAAAACGACTGTATTTTCACCTAACAAGGTGTCGGGGTTCCCACCCTTGCCTATGCGCCAGATTTGCATTTCGGTGATTACAAAATTGCCATCAAAGCTTATGTTCCAGCTGAATTTTCCTTCTCCGTCTTCTAAAGGAAGAAGCTCTATATTTACAGGATCATTATCTCCTGCGTTAACAGTAAAACTCTTTGGCTCGCTTCTTGCAGCTTCCAGTAATTCGCCCAGGTTTTCACCTTCAAGAAATGCGCTTACCGTTAATTCCCATTCTCCCACGGCTAATTCAAGAGTTCCAAAACCATCTTCCCATGTTATGGAAAAGTTTGTATTCCCCTGTGTTTTGGCTGTAAAATCCAGTTCGTACTGGATAAAATCACTTAGTATTGTAGAGGGCATTATGGTTCTTTCGTCCTGCCCGTTTATGGATATAAGGATGGTTCCTGTTTCGCTGCCGGGAACAAGAAAATTCGGACACCCGGATAAAGAAAGCATAACCATAGTAATTATTACAGTTAATAATTTAGTAAATTTATACATAGTTTTCCTCCTGTATAAAATTTCTCAAGACAAAGATACGCCCTCGTATAATTTTGCGTACTGACGAGAAAAAATTTTGTTAAATTCGTTTTTTAGAAATGAAGTACTATACGAGAGAGAGAGAGAGAGAGAGAGAGAGCAAGAACCGTGCCAAGTGGCGCAAAAATCGTAATATTTTTGAAATATTTTTTATTTTGCATTGCTAGTATTTTATCATGTCTTTGTGAGTTTTGTAAAGGGAACGCACGTAAGGTTGACACAGGTTATAGATAAGGTTTATAATAGATATTGATAAGGTTTACATGGAGGCGACCATGCCGGGAGTTCGAAAACGAGGCGAGGAAATTAGAGAGTTTATTCTTGCCAATATAACTGACAATAAAAATATAGCCGCTTTAACATCTCAGCAATATGCTATTTCGCTGCCTGCAGTATACAAACATATTGACAGATTGGTATTGGAAAATCAAATAATAAAAAAAGACGGGAATTTTTTCTTACAATCAAAACAATATAAATATGTATACGATAATAACAAGACATTAAGCGAAGATGTTGTTTGGGAAAAAGATATAAAAAAACATTTCTCCGGGGTTCCAAAAAATGTTTGGAATATTTGGGTTTATGGATTTATGGAGATGTTTAATAATGCCCTGGAACACTCAAAGGGAAAAAAAATTCGTGTAGTTGTTGAAGAAAATAAGTTATTCACCTGTATATTTATCTCTGACGATGGAATTGGAATTTTTAAAAATATCAAACTAAATTTTAATTTACTTGATGAAAAAGACGCTTTACTTGAATTAGAAAAAGGGAAACGAACAACTGATACTGCAAAACATTCTGGTCAGGGAATATTTTTTACTTCCAAGATTTTTGACAATTTTATGATTTTTTCCAACGGGATTACATTTGATTCAAAACCGGAAAAAAAACATCAAATAAATACTAATGCGGTAAAATTTTCCACTTTGGTTTATATGCGTTTAGAAAAAAACAGCTTCAAAAAAATAAGGGATGTTTTTGATGAGTATTCAACAGAATCTCCCGGAGATTTTGATAAAACAATTGTTCCTGTACGTATGGCAAACACAAATGATCTTGTATCCCGTTCACAGGCAAGGCGAATTCTTGGCGGGCTGGAATTATTCAAAGATGTAATATTGGATTTTAGCGGCATTGAAGATATTGGACAGGCATTTTCAGATGAAATATTCCGCGTTTTCCCAAAAATGTATCCATCTACTTCGATAACAGCAAAAAATGCAAATGAGAATGTTCAATTCATGATTAATCGCGCGATTAATACAAAGTTATAGGGTAATATGGTGTAAAGACTACTAATGTGCTGCACTAGTGTCCTGTCTTATTCTGTTTCCAGCATAACAAAATGTGTTAATTCCTTATTGCATAAGGAATTAACGTAACATGTTATTGTGTCATTTGAATAAGACAGGACACTAGGCTCTTGCAAAAACAGCAGTATATAATATACTAATAAATAATGAAAAGCAAAAATGAATTAATAGTATGGTCAAGCACGTTTGCATGCGGTATTAAATTGATTGATGAGCAGCATAAGGGACTTATTGAGCTTGTTAATGATATGTTCAATCATGTTACCGGTAATGAGGCGCAGGAACGCGAATACCTGAGCAGAGTTCTTCAAAAAGCCGCTGATTACATAAGGCAGCACTTCACAACAGAGGAAAAAATCCTTACTGCGACAAAATTTGCCGGTTATACAGAACATAAAAAAGCCCACGATAATTTTATCCTTAAAGTAGCGGAAAATGCAGTGCTTTTTAATTCCGGAAAGCGCGTCTCCCTTACATCCTTTTCCAATTACCTCAAAGATTGGGTTATGTCCCATATCGCAGTAATGGACAAGCAGTATTTTCAATACATCAGGGAAATTGCTACACGCAAGGCTGATGGAAGTCTAAGCATTCCTCATGCAGATATAGAGTAAAAGCTCCCTATTCCCTTTCCTTTAAAAAGTCAGTAAACTTTCCATATATAGATATGAAATTTACAGAATTTAACTTACATCCTGATCTTCAAAAAGGCATTGATGAGGCCGGATACAAAGACTGTATGCCTGTCCAGCAGCAGGTTTTATCCAGCGCCTTTGGCAAACAAGACAGTCTTGCTTCGCATGACAGTCATGCTTCGCAGGACGGTCTTGCTTCGCAAGACGGTCATGCTTCGCAAGACTTGTATGTTCAATCTCAGACAGGAACCGGAAAAACCGCCGCTTTTTTAATAGTTATTTTTCAGCGTATGCTCACTGATGAAGCGCTCTTTAAAAGAAAAGCGCTTATTATGGCGCCGACAAGAGAGCTTGCTGTCCAAATCGAAGAAGAAGCAAAAATGCTTGGGAAATATCTTCCTTTTAAAACAGGAGCTTTTTACGGCGGTGTCGGATATACGCAGCAGGAAAAACTTCTGCGTAATAACGCGCAAATCCTTGTTGGAACTCCCGGCAGAGTACTCGACCTGAACAAATCGGGCAGGATGAATCTTATGGAGATTTCATTTCTTGTTCTTGATGAAGCCGACCGCATGTTTGACATGGGCTTTTACCCGGATTTGCGCAAGCTGATAAAAATGGTGCCTTCCGCAGACCGCCGACAGACAATGCTGTTTTCCGCAACGCTGAACGCATGGGTAAAAAATCTTGCATGGGAGTATACAAAAACGCCGTTTGAAATCGAAATTGAACCGGAGATTGTCACCGTCGAAGAAATCACGCAGATTCTCTACCATGTTCCGTCTCAGGAAAAATTTCCGCTTTTGCTTGGTATACTCAGGCGGGAAAAACCGGAAAGCGCAATTATTTTCTGCAATACAAAAAAACACACGGAGATTATTGCAAAACGCTTAAAATTAAACGGGTTTTCCTGCGAGTTTATAATCGGCGATTTGCCGCAGGTGAAACGGCTCAAGGTGATTGACGATGTAAAGGCCGGAAAGATCAAACTCCTTATTGCTACCGACGTTGCGGCCAGAGGTCTTGATATTGAAAGCCTTGCAATGGTTGTTAATTATGATGTTCCTGCAGAAGCGGAAAACTATGTTCACAGAATCGGAAGGACAGCGCGTGCGGGTAAAACCGGAAAGGCCATTACGCTTTCAAGCGAGCAGGATGTATACGGTTTGCCTGCCATTGAACGCTACATAGGAAAAAAAATTCCGTCAGAGATTGCAATGCAGGAGCTTTACGAAGAAGACTCAAGCGCAGGCCAGAAGATACACACCGATTTCTCTCTTTCTGCAGGAAGAAATGAAGAAAGGCGTTCAAGCGGGAAAAAATTACGCGACAATAAAAGAAAGACAAGCTCTCATGAACAACATAAACACAAGGCAGCCGGGTTTGGAAAAAATAAAAAATCTCCGGCGCAAAAGCCCAACGGACTTGACATGTCACGCCTTCCCATGGAAGAGCGGATGGCAATATATAAAAAGAAGTACGCAGGAGCCGAAGCGGCCGGCGGAAAAAAGGAACATAAAAGAAGGCAAAAGCATCATTTAGCCAAGAAACCTGCCGCGCAAAACGATACTTCACGCCCGGAAAAAACTTCCCCGAAAAAGGGATTATTATCTAAACTATTAGGAATATTCGGAAAAAAATGATTACTATTACAGATCTAAGCCTTGTCTTCGGAGAGAGGACTCTTTTTAAAGATGTAAATTTGAAATTTACTCCCGGCAACTGTTACGGGATAATCGGAGCAAACGGCGCCGGAAAATCAACATTCCTTAAAATTCTATCCGGTGAGATTGAACATGACAAGGGAGATATCTCCATTGCAAAAAATCAGCGCATTGCGGTTCTTAAGCAGGATCACTTTGCGTATGAAGAATACCCCGCGCTTGAAACTGTAATTATGGGTTATCCTAAACTCTATAAAATACAAAAAGAACGCGAAGCAATTTACGCAAAAGAAGATTTTACAGAAGAAGACGGCCTTCGTGCAAGCGAACTTGAAGCGGACTTTGCAGAGCTTGGAGGATGGGAAGCAGAGGCGCAGGCAGGACAGCTTCTTTCCGGTCTTGGCCTTGATGAAGATGATCACAGCCTTCTTATGGCGGAACTTGATGAATCAAAAAAAGTGCGGGTTCTTTTAGCTCAGGCCCTTTTCGGCAATCCTGACATTCTGCTTTTGGACGAGCCTACAAACGGTCTGGATTTGGAATCGATTTCATGGCTGGAAGAATTTTTAATTGATTTTCCCAACACGGTAATTGTCGTCTCGCACGATCGTCACTTTTTAAACGCGGTTTGCACAAATATCTGCGATATTGATTACGGCAAGATTGCTCCGTATTCGGGCAACTACGATTTCTGGTATCAGATGAGCCAGATTCTTCAGCGTCAGTCAAGGGATCAGTTAAAAAAGCGCGAAGAGAAGGCAAGGGAGTTAAAGGAATTTATCCAGAGGTTTTCATCTAACGCAAGCAAGGCAAGGCAGGCTACAAGCCGCAAGAAGGTGCTTGAAAAACTCGACCTTGATAATGTTCCAGTAACAAGCCGCAAGTTTCCGTATGTCGGGTTTAAACCGGATCGGGAAATAGGCAACAATGTCCTTCGCGCGGAAAAATTAAAATTTTCTTTTGAGGGCAAGGCCCTCTTGAATGATTTCTCGCTTACAGTTAACAAGGGAGACAAAATTGCCTTTGTAGGTCTTGAGCATACGGCAAAGTCCGCTTTTTTTGACATTATTGCAGGTGAGAAGCAGGCGGAAAGCGGCGATTACTCCTGGGGGCAAACAACTTCATTTTCCTATTTTCCAAAGGAGAACTCATCCTTTTTTAATTCCAGCTTGTCAATAACAGACTGGCTGCGTCAATATTCACCGGGTCAGGATGAGACCTATGTGCGCAGTTTCCTTGGGCGTATGCTTTTTTCCGGCGAGGAAGCCCTTAAACCTGTAAATGTTTTAAGCGGCGGTGAAAAGGTGCGCTGCATGCTGTCAAAGATGATGCTCTCAGGCGCAAATGTCCTTATTCTTGATGAGCCGACAAACCATCTTGACCTTGAAGCAATCACCGCTTTAAATGACGGCCTTGCAGCCTTTAGCGGAGTTATTCTTTTTAACTCGCATGATCATGAGTTTATTAATTCGATTGCAAACCGCATAGTAGAAATCCTGCCGCAGGAGAAAACTCCGGGAGCCTTAATAGACCGCATGATGCAATTTGATGATTATCTTAAAGACGCAGGCGTCAAGCAGCTGCGCGGACAGAAATTAAGGCTGTAACAGTTTTATTTCCGCCGTATAAATGCCATCACTCAAGCGATACTTCCACATTAACTTTAGTTCCTGATGAACGCCCCATACTGTCAACAACGGAAATGTCCCAGGTCCCGGGACTCGGCGTCCAGAGAAATCGTTCGCCGGGGCTTGCTCTTCCTAAAAATTTTGTATTTGCAAACCAGAAAAGTTCTTTTGAATCCTGATCAGCTGCGGCAAGAAGAACGATTTGATTAAAACGGCCGTCAGCTGTAAGAGAGGGTCTTAGAATATACGCAGTATTTGCAAGCGGGGAGATAATTGCCGGCGGAAAACCTGTATCAGGCAGCGCTCTTGTATCGGGCGGATAGGGAGGCGGCGAAAATCGGGGAAGGCCGGCCTGCGCGAATATTTCAAGAATATCAGTGGGCCAAAACTCCCTTACTTCACTGCGGATAAAGGGGCCTTCGCTTTCGTTAGTTCTGTATCCTGTGCGGGTATCTATATATATTCTTCTGTGTATACGGCAGCGGTTAATCGGAGATACGCCGGGAATAAAAAGCGTCTCTGTTATCCCCGGGCAGTCTTCGTTGTATATGTCGCCTGAAACAGCGCAGACTTCTACCTGCCTTACATCCGGAGGCAGGGGTCTTTGCGCCAGCAGATTTTCAGAAGGCTTTTGCGAAAGTATTGAATCAATGATACTAAAACCCAGCGGAGCTGCGCTTCTCCTGCCGATAAATACGCTGTTCCCCTCCCCGCTGAAATTCCCCAGCCACACGCATAGCACATAACGATCAAAAATCATGATTGACCAGGCATCTTTAAAGCCGATGGAAGTGCCTGTCTTGTAGGCTACGGGCACAGAGCGGTTAATTCCGAAGCGCGTGTCATCCGGCGCGGGATTTCTTTCCATCATTCTTGCTGTAATGGCTGCCGCAGCAGGCGTCATAATACGTTTTCCCGCCTGTATATTATCCGGCCCCAAAAGAAAGCGAAGATCATTTTTAATTCCGTTATTGGGAAAAGCCGCATAAAGGACAGCCAGTTCAAGCATTGTAATATCCGCGCTGCCCAAAACAATAGAAAGACCGTAATGATCCTTGTCATTTAATCCTGAAATGTCAGATGACTTTAAAAAGTCATACAGATCGGGGGATCTGATCTCACGGGCAAGCTGTATTGCAGGAATATTGCGGCTGTCCGCAAGAGCATACCAGGCGGAAACAGGCCCTTTAAATGTACCTCCAAAATTGTCAGGCATGTATTCACTGAAAGCCGCAGGCGCATCTTTAAGCATTTTCTCCGGGTGTATAAGCCCCTGTTCCAATGCCAGAGCATAAATAAAAGGTTTAAGAGTTGAACCGGGAGAACGCTTGGAAGCAAATCCGTTTACCTGCCCCTGAATATCATTATCAAAATAATCGGCGGAACCTACCGCTGCCAAAACTTCCATGCTGGTATAATCGACAAGAAGTATGCTGCCGTTTCTAATACCCCAGCCGCGGTTCCTTATAAGGAAGGACTCAAGCTCACGCTCGATAATGTTTTGCAATACCAGGTCAATTGTTGTCCGGTACCGGGCAGCCTGTGTCTTGCTTTGTTTAAATAATTGCGTATTTAAATATTCTGTAAAATGAAGAAGCCGCCGCGGAAAATTGTTTACAAGGTAAGGGGGTAAGCCCATTTCCGTTTCCAGCAGAACATCCCCAGGATGTTCATTCACCCATGCTGCATATAATGTTCTGCGAGTGCTGACAAGTTCTGTGATAGCCAGACTGTTTACAGGCGCGCGTTTTGCAGGATTCTGCGGAATGACAGCAAGGCTTAGAATTTGTGATAGTGAAAGTTCTCTGATATCCTTGCCGAAATAATACCAGGCTGCCGCAGGGAAACCTTCGATATTGCCGCCGCAGGGAACAAGGTTTAAATATGCTTCAAGTATTTCCTGCTTTGAAAGACATACTTCCAGGAAAAGGGCAGCAAGGCTTTGGTGAATTTTCCCTGTTATGTTTTTTGTATAGATCTTATATCGAAGCTTTGCAGTCTGCATTGTAATTGTGGAAGCGCCCACTCGCCTCTCTTTCTTTACATATGTTTCCCACCCTGCTCTTAACATGGACATCGGATTAATTCCAAAATGCCCGTAAAAGTAACGATCCTCCTGAAGCAGTACCGCCTCAATCAGTTCCGGCGGAAAATCAGCAAGGTTTGCCCTAAGCCGGAACTTGTCGTCTGCTGTCAGAAAAATATTTAACAGTTTTCCGTTCCTGTCAAAATATGCGCGGGAAAAAGAAACATCTTTTAAAATGTCCAGAAAAACGGCGTTTAAAATCAGAAAGACAGCAATGACAATCAGGAGGATGGCAGGAATAATCCATCGATGGTTTACCAAAGAATTATTCATTGGCGCTTGCCTGAATTATTTTCCAATCCTGATACCCGCCTGGGGCCGCAGCGCCCAGACAGATCTGTCGTACAGGGCCTCTGCAAACAGAGCAGGTACTGTAAAGCTGCCCGAGTTAATTGCCCTTGCCTTATAACTGAAAGTTGAAATGCGGTTTGTTACAGTACCGTAAACCACAAGCCTGTCTTCACGGATATCAACATAATCCGCTGTCCATGCGCCGCGCTCTGTCCGCCTGATTGAATCAATGTCCGCTTCCAGTCCTGCAGGAAGCAAATCAACAATTGCAACATCGCGGTGCTCACGGTTTGATAAACTGCGGAAGTTAAGCCTTACTGTAACAATGTCTCCCACTTTAATATTTGAAGCAGGCCTTCCTGCTTCATCAAGGAACTCCCTGAAAACTTCGATACCGTTTTTGATTTCAGCAGTTGGCAGCTCCCTGTCAAAACCTGCGGCAGTTACCTGATAAAACAGATTGAGGTTATCCCTGTTTTCAAAACTGATCCTTGCCGCGTTTGCGGAATACGGAGTTCTAAACAGGGCTGCGCCTGCAGGCGTAAGCTGCCTTCGCTGATTATCTTTTGTTACTTCCGTAACTGTAAACCTTCCCGTTTCCGCCGCCGGCGCCGCTTTTATGTAACCGTCCATCGCCATCAGTGACAGATTTGCAGACAGCGAGGTATAAGACTGTCTTTCCAATTGTCCTGCCATGTCAACCAGCAGGGATTCTGAAATATCACGCAGACGCTGCGGGAAATGCCTCGATATTATATTAAGATAAACGGCATGGTACATAAGATCGTCAACATAACGTATGCTGTCATCCCTGTCCATTACTCTTTTTATCTTTCCCAGCAGCACTGACGCATCGGCTGTTCTCTGCAATAGCGCATAACTGCCGGCAAGATAAAGCCCTGCAAGGCCTGTTTCTGCGTTTACGTTGCGGCCCATATCCCGTTTAAGCGATTCAATCAGCGGAGTTGTAACAATCTCATTAAGGGTAAGAATATAAATTGCATACGATCTTGTATAAAGAGTTTGCAGGGATGTTCCGGATATTGAAGCAATATCTCTGCAGGCATGTAAAATTCTATCCATCAAACTTGCAGGTACAAAGTATCCTGCATTCCTTGCTTCGGCCAGGAAATGAGCTGCATATACTGTAAGCATCGGATCATCATGGGAGTTGGAAGTCCATATGCCAATTGCGCCGTTTTCTTTCATCCGCGCCTGAAGTATCCTTATTACCCTGTTTATGCCTTCATCGGCTTGAGCCCTTGTAAACTCAAGTTCCCTGAAAAGCTGCGGATACAGAAACGGAAAAACACCGCTTACAAGCTGCTCGGTGCAGCCATACGGAAAGGTGTTAAGGTAGAATGAAAGACCCTTTGCCATTCCAACCGGAAGATACGATAACGATACATCTCTTGTATGGAACTCCTCGTAGAGATTGCGGTCTATGGTTACTTCGGCAGTTCTGTTTCTTACAACACCGGTATAGAGAGACACGCGGTACGGGACTGCAGGACGCACACTCATATATGCAGAAAGTTCCGATTCCTGGCCTGCGTTAGATGCAATAAAACGTATTTGAGCGGCTCCCAGCGGGCCATGAGCCCTTACAGGTACGCTTAAAGTATGATCTCTGCCTTCCGGAATCTGCAGATTAAACTCGTTATTTCCAATAATAGCAAGATGTTCAGACGGAATAGCCCTCAGGCGCACCCTCTCCCCTGCGCCTCTTTGGTTATTTGTAACAGTAACAGAAATCTCAAACTCATCCCCCGGAGCCGCCAGCATAGGCGCGTTAGGTGAAATTATAAAAGCGCTGCGGACAAGGGAACGGTCTTCTATTGAACCTACCGCGCTGCCGCTTACCGCCACTGCCATTACGCGCAGAGTTCCGTTAAAATGATCCGGCACTCTGTAGCGAAGCTCTCTTTGCTCGGGGCCTGAATCAACTATACCTGACCAGTAAGCTACAGGAACATTCTGTCTCCTCTTGAAAGGATTAAGGTTGCGCGAAAGCTCATCGTAGCCTCCGCCTCCTCCCATAGCAGCAAGGCTTTGAAGCACTGAATACGCAGGAAGAACCATATCAAGTATCTGGGCAGTACGCACTTCAAGCGCACGTTTTCTGAAGAAGAAGGCAAGCGGATCAGGGGTTTGGTAGGAAGCTAATTGAAGAATGCCCTCGTCAACAGCAAAAACAATAATCTTACCCCTGTCAGATGTGGAATATTTAATTATAAAATCCTCTGCAGGTTTTGCCTCATCCGGAATATCCAGCGTGATATGGTTGGTGCGGTTTTCCCTGCTGATGGAAAAGGGAACTGCTCCGTAACTTAAAGGCGTCATAAATATTTCAGGAGAGTTCTGCGCTCTTAAATAATGGACATTAACGTATGCATTGCCTTCAAGGTCTGCCGGAACTGTTATGCGCTGCATGGATGTTTCTCCGCTGCTTGTAAACCAGCTGTAAGCGTAAACCCTGTCCCTCTCTATAGTAATCAGCCCGGAACCTGCATAAGGCGCTTTAATCATAAGTTCGATTTCTTCGCCGTTTCTAAAATCATTTTTATTCAATGTAATTTCAAGCTGCGCAGCTCTGTTAAGACTCCGTTGAATATTGGCTGTTCCCGCTACAGTATAATTCACCGAGTTAAATTCCATGTCATTGGAGCCTGTTATAATAAGCCTGTAATCTCCGGGCGCATCTGTTGGCAGGCGGTACTCAAGCCCGGAAGCAGGGATGGAAACTTGCCTTGAGAAGACAGGATATTCTTTTTGAATTGACTGGTACTTGTATACACCGTTAGGTTCGCGGACAAGAGCAGAGACATAGCGCAGTTCCATAAGAGTAAGAGTTATATTATCAACGCTTGTCCTTTGCGCATTCGGAGCAATTGCAATAAATGATAACTGGCGGACATCATTTTGATTGATATAGGACAGGCTGCCGTCAGGTTTGTAACCGATAAGGTAAGGTAAAGGACTTACATATATAGAAGCTTCTGCAGAAACATTTCGTCCGCTTCCTTTTTCAAAGGCCTCTGTATAAAAGGAAAGACGGAAAGTAGCTCTTTCAAATTTGGCGATGTCAAGATCGAACTGGGCAGTTCCGTCTGCATTTGTGTTTTTACTTCCCAGGAATTCTTCATAACTGTTTCTTGTAGAAAACGGATCTCTAAAATGATAATCCCGGTACTGGCGGAAATATTGATGAGCCGGCGTCAGATTTATCTGAGCCTTAACCTCATTACCCGCGGCAGCGGTGCCAAAAAGATTTCTGACATCTACTCGCGCTTTTAAATTCCCCGGAGCAATCCATCCCTCCTGCGGCGGAGGATCAAAGGCAACTGTAACATTTAAAGTGTCGGGAAGAAACTCTTCCACTCTTACAGTTTGAGAGCCAAGAAAAATCTGCCTCTCCCTTAATTCATTCCCCTGACGGAATTCCTGGATCACAAAAACCGTGGCTGTATATGTTCCGGTGGGTGAAAAGTCGTGAGTGCTAAAGCGGATATCTTCTATACCTTCAGCTGATAACATAAACCGCCTGTTGTAAATTTCAGCTCCGCGCGGATCTGTAACCTTACATTCAAGAGGCGTACCCCCAAGATTTACAGCCCAGTCTCCGCTTTTTACAACAAGGCCAAGTCTGACTTCATCTCCCGGGCGGTATAACCCGCGGTCAGAAAAAATAAAGGCGTTTAGTGTTCTTGGATCTGCTGCGCCTCTTACGCCCCCGACATCAAAAAAAGAATAATCCAAAGTGCGTCCTGCAGCATTAAAAGCCATGAAGGACATATCTTCTCCAACACGGACAGTAAAGACACTGGGAGCGCGCTCATTTCTGAATTCGTTGCCGAAGGCAGGAATCCTTGCGCGGCCTGTGTTATCAGTCTGGGTTGATATAAGCGTATTGCCGTTAAGCCCCAGCACCTGTACTACAGCTCCTGCAACCGGATTTCCTGTAGCTATGGACTGCACAAAAATATCCCGGCTTGAATCTGCGCCTGTTTTAACAAAGAAGCCAAGGTCTGTAACCATAACAAGCCTGCGATCCGAAAAAGCTCCGTCCCTCGATCTTACAGTAAAGATAAAAAAGCCGTGGCGTAAATTTCTGTCGGGAATATTATCCAGATACCGGGAAAAATCAAAAGAAAAATATCCAATATCACGATCGCCTGTTACAGGCGCAAGGCCGGCGCTTGAGAATTGTTCTGTGATGTTGTACTCATTAAAGTTATAATTACTAAAATTAATATTTTTTACATCTCCCCAGGACTGGGAAACAAGATGATTTAAATCATCAGGCCTGATACGGCCTACATCGAATACAACATCCCTTATTCCGCGGCTCATAATCGAAAGCCGTTTATCTCCGGAAAAAGATAGAATCGATCCATCCGAGAGTATCTGAAGTTCGCGGGGAAAATCATTTACTCTTATAATTCCTTCATAAGCTTCATCAAGCACATAGCCTCCGAAGAACCTTGTGCCTTTATTTAATTTTATATATATGTACCTGCCGGCTTCCGCTTCAAATTTCCAGCTATTGATTGAACTGAATTTTAACTCATTGGGAAGCGCTTCAAGATTGAGACTTTCAGAAAGACGCAGCACTTCCGGAACAACTTCATGCGTACTTCTCCAGTCATAATCCTTCTGCTCTCTTAATCCCGGCAGCTGCGGAAGATCGACAGGCAGCACCCAGGCGCTGATGTTTTTTGCAAGCTCATCAGGTTCAAGCGCACCCTGCGTACTCATAACCAGAACCTGATCAAAAACCTGTTCTTCATTTTTTACAAGTTCATATACTATTTCGTAAACTTGTGCAAAAGTATTCATACCGGGGATTTCAACAGTTGCAGTTTCCCGCCGCGTTGTCCTTCCAAATCCGCTTGAATCTCTGACTCCCTCATTTATCCTAAGCTGCATCTCTACAGGCCTTGCCGGCATTCCCAGAGGTTCAGAAACAATGTAGACGGCTGTATTATCATCGTTATAACTCACCGTAAACTGATAAGACCGCCTTCTTAAGGTGCCGGAGTCCGCGTTAATTAAGGGTTCCATATTTAAATTTCTTTCAAGAGAGGCTGTGTCTACAGGATAATTTGTGCGTACTGTAAAGAGCGCCCGTTTAATTGAGCCGTCTTCAGGATCAATGTAAAATTCCCTTTCGCTGATCTGCAGGGATAGATCTTCAATGTCAAAATTAAAACTGCGGCTTACTTTGATATGTGACGGGAAAAAATCTTTTGCAAAATTGACCGTATACCTTCTGCCCGTTTGCCAAGACTGCTCTGTGTGAAAAATTAAAACAGAATCTCCATCCCATTGCCAGCTTCCTTCCATCGGAGGATTTATGCTTATCATCCCCTGAGGAATTTCCCTGTCTTTCATTTCCACAGCCGCAGCCGAACCATGGAAATGAACCGAAAGCGGACGGCGCATCGACGGATCCCCTGTAGTATCAGGGGGTGAAACAAAGAAATCAACCGGAATCGGCTGGGGTTTACTCAACTTGTAAAAATTAAAAACAAGCAAGCCTGCGGGAATTAGGCACAGAACAGCAATAACAGCAATGCTGCGGATACGATGGCTCTTCCATTGATTCGCAATAAAAGCAGCAGCAGTCGCCGGGATTTTACTTTGTTTAACAGAAGATGCAATAGCTGTTATAAATCCTGGCGGTTTGTATAAACCAAGAAAAAAACTTGTAAATTTAGCAATGCTCTGTTTATTTATTTTTCCGGATGATCTTAAAATTAAAAAACTTACAATATCAAGGACAAAGAATATCTGCAATAATACAAGAATTACGGCAGAGCGGGCACTTATTGATTTTTCATTATATAAAAGTTTTATATAGGCAATGCTGAAAACAGATGTTCCAAGTAATAATATATATATAAATATAAGCGTCAGAATTACATCGCTTCCCCAAAGATAAATTTGCGAACTTATATACAGAACTGCAATCCAAAAAAGAATGGCGCCTATTTTTACAATACATGCCAGTTTTAAAAGCCTTTCTTTATCCTGAGCTTTAAGCAGTTTTCGTGAATAAAAAATATTTTTAACTGATAAAACAATATAGATACAAAATAAAAGCAATATTACAGCGGCAATAACAAGAAAGCCCGTAGTGGTAATATAATTCTTTTCTATTATTATCCCTGTAATAAAACATGCTGCAATTGCATACAGCGCTATCAACTGAGTCTTGGCCATCCTGTCTTCCTCTACCGTATGTTTATGAAAAACCTCTCTAGATATGCGATTCTCCGGCGCGCGTCATTAAAGCGTCTGCTCTGCGGATATTCATTTACAAGGCGGCGGTAGTAATCAAGCGAAAGAAGTATATTTCTTGCCGGAGTGTTCGCCTCATAAAACTGGCCGAACATCCAGTACGCTTCATCGCTGCCTCCGGGATAATATTCCATATATTGATCGAGTAATGCTATTGCCGCCGCGGCATTTCCTCCGTCAAATGTTTCCTGCGCTCTTTGCAATATGGTATCGGGAGACATTCGTTCAGCTATCGCAGAGCTTGAATCGTTGTTTTGCGCAGGCGCTGTTGTTACAGGCGCTGTTGCCGCTGGTGTTGTCGTCGCAGGAGCTGTTGCCGCGGGAGCCATTGGTACTGGAACTGTTGCGGCAGGAGCCGTTGGTACTGGCGCTATTGCTGCAGGAGCTGTTGTCACAGGAGCCGTTGCTGCGGGAGCCGTTGGTGCAGGGCTTGCTTCAGGAGCTGCCTGCGGTTCTGGCTGACTGGAAGTAACAACAGGTTCTGAGGCCGGCCTTGTGCCTGCGCGTATCTGCGCTTCATCCAGAGCGGAGGGCCAGCGCGGCTGCGCAATTACCCTGCTGCGATCCAAAGGCGGATTAAACCACCCTGAAGTTGCAGACTGCGCTTCTCCAACAATTACCTGTACATGATCATTAACAATATAGTCTCTTATAAAATCCTGACGGTAAAACTTTAAAATATAAGTGCCGGTTTGCTCCAGCGTAAATATAAAACTCTGTCCCTCAGGATCAATCCGCCGGGAGTTATATGCAATTCCGCGCCGGGATGCAAGCTCGCCCAAATAAATCCAGCCGGTTCCGCGAAAGGGAACCTCAAGAATCTGTCCGACTGTAGCGCGTACTATACGCGAAAAGGCAAGATCTCCTTCATGGGGTGGAACGCTCCCCATTTGAGTTAATGAATCCAGCCTTGTTGCGGGACCCTGCCGGAAATCTTGTCTATAGGAAGGTTCATCACTTTCCTGCAGTGTTTCAACTTGCGGCGCTGGTGGCGTTGGCGTTGGCGTTGGCGTTGGCGTTGGTGTTGTTGCCGGTGGCGTTGGTGCCGGTGGTGTCGGTGTTGGTGCCGGTGGCTGAATCACAGGCGGCGCTGGTGCCGGCGGTGTTTGGACTACAGGTGGCGGTGTTTGAACTGCAGGAGGCGGTGTTTGAACTGCAGGAGGCGGTTGAATCACAGGAGGTGTTTGTACTACAGGCGTAGGTTCTTCTGAAATTAAGATTGAATCTGTACTGTCAAATCTGCCGATATAGTCATCCGGTTTTATTTCTGCAATGTACTCAGTAATATCAGGTTCTTCTTCTTCTACTGCAAGATTCTCTTCGTTGTTTTGCTCTTCTGCTATGCCGCTCTCATCCTCACTTGGAATCTCGGCTAATTGTTCAATATATATATATTCATCATTTTTAGATTCATCCTGCGCTTCAGGTGTTCCGGTACACGAAATTGCAAATATAAAAAATATAATAAAAATTATGCTTTCTTTTTTCATATACTCCCAACCCCTGATATAGCTGCAATCTTCATGGAACATGCTCCAATAACTTGTCTATCGCATCTTCTATTATTTCACGCCACGGTTCTTCGCCGAATTTTAACGGATCCTGCCAGTACTCTGATGCATCCTGCAGCGTCCAGCTTGAACGCCGCTCCCGCTGGAGAATCACTCCCGGGATATAATCCGGCTCATCAGGGTAAAATATCTCCCCTGCAGGAATTGGAGAAGAGACGGCCAATCTTTCCGGGGCATCGGTTTTTTCATTTTCACTAAAATCTATCACTGATATTAATACAGAGATTGTAAGAAGCGCTGAAAACACCGCAGTACATATAAGTATTATTTTTCTTTTCTGTTCCGCATTCAGGCCGCTTAGCCAAATTTTAATATTTTGTATATATTTTTCCAATTTCCCCTCATGAAAACCGCAAGGCGGGTTTTTTTATTATATCATAATGAAGAGCATATTGATACTATTATCTTGTTCTAAGCATGCATTTCTGTTATTATTAGTTATGCTTGTAGAAATGAATGCGCGGGGAAACGGCGCCTGTCCGTTTTGCTCGTTTGCAGGAAATTGTCATGTCCAGGAAACGCTTATAGAGACGCTTGATAAATTTTCAAGCGAAGATAATCCCATGGAACTTGTGATCTACTCCTGTCCGTATTTTGCTGAAAAATAGCCGGCTGCAGAAAGCGGGGCTTGGCACAAGTTAAAATTGACTGATAATTTACCGGAAGTACAATATTTAAAGATGCTTTTTCAAAAAAATCTAAAGAAAGCATGTATAAGGCAAAAATATGAACGAAAGACTTAATTCCCTTCTTAAAAGATACGCAGAGCTGAATCAGTTGATACAGGATCCTGCGCTTGTAAAAGATCAAAAACGTTACCGCGATGTAATGAAAGAACATTCTTATTTAGATGAGATTGCGCAAACGCACGGGAACATTGAAAAACTGGAAAAGACTGTAAGCGACACAAGGCTTCTTGTACAGGAAGAGAAAGACCAGGAAATGCTTAAGCTTGCCCGGGAAGAGATTCAGGAACTGGAAAACAACCTTGAAAAATACAGAGAAAATTTAAAACTCCTTTTAATTCCAAAAGATCCCAGGATGAAAAAAATATAATAATGGAAATACGCGCAGGAACAGGCGGAGAAGAAGCGGCGCTTTTCGCCGCGGATTTATACCGCATGTATTCACGCTTTGCGGAAACCAAAGGCTGGAAGTTTGAAATAATGAATTCCAATGATACCGAGCTTGGCGGCATAAAGGAAATTGTTTTTTCAATCAGCGGTAATAATGTTTATGAGAACCTGCGTTATGAATCCGGAGTACACAGGGTACAGAGAGTTCCTGCGACAGAGGCTTCCGGAAGAATTCATACATCGGCTGTAACTGTGGCTGTTTTGCCGGAAGCTGATGAAACAGAAATTGATATAAAACCCGATGATCTGCGCATCGATGTAATGCGGGCAGGCGGCCCCGGCGGGCAATGCGTTAACACCACCGATTCTGCTGTGCGCATAACACACCTGCCCACTGGCCTTACAGTGCATTGCCAGGATGAAAAGAGCCAGATAAAAAACAAGGCAAAGGCAATGCGCATTTTACGCGCGCGCATTTATGAGCATGAAGAAGCTAAAGCCGCCGCGCAGAGAGCCGAAGCGAGGAAGAGCCAGGTTGGATCAGGCGACCGTTCTCAGCGGATAAGAACATACAATTTTCCGCAGAACCGCCTTACAGATCACCGTATAAACCTTACGCTCTACAAACTTGATCTTGTAATGCAGGGAGATACTGCGGAACTTTTTGATACATTAAAACTGTCCGCCAAAGAAGAGCTTCTGCACAGCAGCTCAAGTTCAGGTGATTCAAATGACTCTGACGATCTTACAGACGATTCATAAGTCTTATGCTGATACGTGAAGCATTGGCCCAGGGAAGCGCCGATTTAAAATATGCCGGCATGCAGTCTCCCGGCCTTGATGCATCCCTGTTACTTGCACATGTTCTAAACACTACCCGCACAGCTATTATCGCCGCAGGACCTGAAAAACTTTCAGAAAAAAACTGCGCCCTCTACTGCGAATTAATAGAAAGAAGGGCAGGCGGCGAATGCGTTGCGTATATAACCGGAAAAAAAGAATTCAGGAGGCTTGAGTTTTTTGTAAATAAATTTGTACTGGTGCCGCGCCCTGATACGGAGACACTGGTAGAAGCTGCGGCAGGATTGATACCCGTGAAGCGCAGAGAAGAAATAAATGTTTTGGATTTATGTACAGGATCAGGTGCAGCTGCAATTTCATTAAAGTATGAAATGCCGGAATTGGAAGTTTCCGCCGCTGACATCTGCGCCAATGCGCTTGAAGTCGCAAAGCAAAATGCAGATAAATTATTGGGTAAGAATAAAATTAATTTCTTTCAGGGAGACCTTTTCTGCGCTCTTGTCAAATCTCCATTCCCTGTTCAATATTCCCTTATAATATCAAATCCTCCGTACATTCCATCCGGCGAAATTCAATCCCTTTCTTTGGAAGTGCAGAATGAACCTCTTCTTGCGCTTGACGGAGGCGAAGACGGACTTGATATAATAAGAAAAATAATAAAGGAAGCGCCGAAATACCTGCGGCATAAGGGGTATCTTTTACTGGAAGCCGATTCCCGTCAAATGGACATGATTTCGGTTCTACTTGAAAAAAACGGATTTAACGATATACAATTGTTTAAGGATCTTGGCGGTTCCAACAGGGTTATCGGAGGGAAAAATGAAATTTAAAATAATTTTGGCAGTTTTTATAGTATTAATTTCTTCCTGTCACTCAAAACCTGTAACAACTGCCGTTTACGAAGATATAAAAGAAACCCCGCAAATCATCCCCCTGGGCAGTAAAATTACATTTGTTGCAGCCGGCGACAATCTTTTTCATGAATCATTAATCCGCTCTTCATTAACTGCAAACGGAGTTTATGATTTTTCACCAATTTATACTGAAGTTAAAGATATTATTATCAATGCCGATCTTGCTTTTATAAATCAGGAAACGGTTATGGCAGGCACAAGCTTTGGTTATTCTGGATACCCTACTTTTAATACGCCTCAATCTCTTGCGTATACCCTTGCGGAAACAGGATTTGATATCGTAAATCTTGCAAACAATCATGCGATGGATATGGGAAGAAACGGCCTTTATGCAACGCTGGATTTTCTTGATACAATAGATGAATTAACAGTAATCGGCGCAAGGAAAGAGGGAGAGAACGCAGTTTTAATAAACAAAAATGATATTACCCTTGGATTTCTTGCTTATACATTCAGCCTTAACGGAATCCCGCTTCCAAGAGATAATCCAAATCTTGTTTCAATGATTAACAGAAGCAAAATGACGCAGGAAATAAATGCGCTGCGCTCCTTATGTGATTTTTTGGTTGTTTCGATACATTGGGGAGGCGAATACCTTTTGCAGCCGGACAGATCACAGACAGACCTTGCTCTTTTTCTTGCCCAGCACAATGTAGATCTGGTAATAGGGCATCATCCCCATGTGCTGCAGCGCGTAGAAACCATTGAACGCCCTGACGGAAAGGAAACGCTTGTTTATTATTCCCTGGGAAATTTCGCCTCTCATCAAAGGGAGAGAGAAAGAATAATAGGCGGATTAATGATTCTTACTTTTGAAAAATCGGCGGACGGAGAACTTTCTATTTCCAATTATGGGATGCTGCCTGTAATAACTCATTATGACCGCAGCTTCAGAAACACAAAACTCTATCCCTTATACGCATATACGGAAGAATTAATTGAGAATCACGCCTTGTTAAATCAGGGCGCAGGACTGTCGATGAATTTCTTTAACACTGTGCTTCAGAGGTTAAATACAAAAGTTTTTACGTATAATCCCTATCGGTAATTAAGCTTCTGCTTTGACTTCTTCCGCAGGAGGAACCGGCAGTTTTTTTGTGCCGTTTTTAATCGCTGCCCTGCAGGTTTTGCATATCTTGAACTTCTGCCCTGAGGCTTCCTGCTCATAGATAATTTTTACATTATTTCTTTTGCATACAGGACACTCACCGCGGCCGCGGGCAAATAACTCTCTTATACTTCTGCCTCTATGTGGTTTTGACATTTATTTCCCCTTTGCCTGTTTGGAATCCTTGGCTGCTTTGGGCTTTTCACTGCCCTTTTTTGATTTCTTTTTGTCATCCCCGGTATCAAGTTTATAATCAACCAGTTCCAGAATAACCAGTTCTGCGGCATCGCCTTTGCGCTCACCCAGCTTTATTATGCGGGTATAACCGCCATTGCGATCCTTCATCCGCGGCGCAATATTTGTAAACAGCTTGGCTACAATTCCTTCATCGAATAAACGGCTGGAAACAATCCGCCGGTTATGAACTGAATCTTCCTTGGCGCGGGTTATCATTTTCTCCGCACTCCTGCGAATCTCAAGCGCTTTTGCCTTGGTTGTTTTAATCCTTTCCTGCCTGAAAAGGGAAGTTACCATATTACGGTGGAGCGCTTTTCTGTGCGCAGCCATTCTCTGCAGGGGGTTAAATCCTCTCCTATGCTTCATCTTCTGTTTCCTTTACCTTGGTTTCCATACGGGCATTCTTCAGAACATTTAAATCGGTTATTCCAAAACTCAAATTCCATTCTTTAAGTTTTTCCTTGATTTCCTGAAGCGATTTCTTGCCGAAATTACGCGTTCTTGCAATATCATCCTCGGTCTTGCGCGTAAGTTCTCCTATCGTCTTGATATTTGCGTTCTTTAAACAATTGGAAGAACGAACTGAAAGTTCAAGTTCCTCAACCGGAGTACTCAAAATTTTTCTTATGTATTCATTTACATCATCAAGATCATCTTCAATTCCAAGATTAGTCTCATCAAAATTGATAAAAACAGAAAAATGATCTTTTGCTATCTTCGCAGCTTCGGCAAGCGCATCTTCGGGTTTGACTGTTCCGTCTGTCCATATCTCAAGGACAAGCTTGTCATAATCATTGCGCTGGCCAACCCGTGTAGATTCAACGTTAAACTTTACTTTTTTTACAGGCGAGAAAATTGCATCTACAGGAATGGTATTAATTACTTCGATGTAACGTTCGTTAACTTCGGATGGCACATAACCGCGGCCAAGATCAATTTGAATCTCAAAGCGGATACTGGCATTGTCCATCAGCGTCATTATATGCTGACCGGATGAAAGCACATCCACCTGTCCCGGCCTGGAAAAATCATCACTCTTTATTTCCTGTTTACCAGACCACTCAAAAAGAAGAACATCCTGCTCTGTATCATCAGGCAGCTTTAAACGAATCTGCTTGAGATTATTTATGACTTCAAGGGTATCCTCTACAATATTCGGAATAGTTTCAAATTCGCTGGATACATTATGTGTAGTCCCATTGGCTTCAATTGATTCAATCCTTACCGCGGTAATTGCATATCCCTGAATGGAGGAAAGAAGAACTCTTCGTAATGTATTGCCAACAGTCGTACCAAAGCCAGGCTCAAACGGAGAGGCAATAAACTTGCCGTAATTCAGATTGAGTTCTCCATGTTCAAATGTAAAGCTCTTTGGGCGCTTGAATCCTTGCATAAGGTTCTTACGGGCCATGATAACTCCTATATAACGCAGCAAACCTGTATTTGCAGTACGCGCTGCGCTTTAAGATTAAACATGAAACAACGTTCCATGAAATTCCTACTTGGAATATAATTCGATGATCATCTGCTCCTTAATATCAATAAGGTCTGTTATATCGCTTCTGCGCGGAGATGCGAGGAATTTTCCTTTCATCGAATCAGGATCGAGACTAAGCCAGGGCATAACACCCGACTTGCCGTATTCCCTTAATGCATCTTTAATAACGGTAAGGTTTTTGCTTCCTTCTGCGATACTTATTTCATTATCCGCCTTTACAAGGTAGGAAGGAATTGTGATTTTTTTACCGTCAACCAATATATGACCATGCAATACAAGCTGTCTTGCCTGGCTTCGTGACGCCGCAAAACGCATGCGGTAAACGACATTGTCAAGCCGCCTTTCAAGAAGTACAAAGAGGTTTTCACCCGCAATACCGCTCATTCGCTGGGCGCGGACAAAGAAAAGCCTGAACTGCTTTTCCACCATTCCGTAAATTCTTTTAAGCTTCTGCTTTTCACGTAACTGTACGCCGTAATCAGAGCGCTTGCCGGGGCGGGCTTTTGGATCCTTGCCCGGAGCTGAGCGTTTTTTATTCATGGGACACTTATCGCTCTTGCAACGGTTTCCTTTAAGCATTAGTTTTTTCTGTTCTACACGGCACATTCTGCAAACGGGGCCTGTGTATCTTGCCATATTCCTTCTCCTAATATACCGCAAGGCAATATTATTATACCGCTTTGCGATTTAACTTAACTGCTCGTTATATACGACGAGTCTTTCTTGGCCTGCAGCCATTATGCGGAATGGGGGTCACATCGCTTATTGATTTAACCTTAATGCCCATTACGCCAAGCTGCCGGATAGCCGATTCTCTGCCAATCCCCGGCCCCTTTATAAATACATGCACTTCCCTTAATCCCGCCTGCAGCGCTTTTGCAGCGGCAGTTTCAGTTACAGACTGAGCGGCAAAGGGAGTAGATTTCTTCGCGCCTCTGAATTGCAGCATACCGGAGCTTGCCCAGGAAACCGTATTTCCCATCAAGTCGGTAATTGTAACAATAGTATTATTGAAGGTTGCCTGAATAAAGACATTGCCTTCATAAACTGATTTTTTCTCTTTCCTTTTCTTTGTAGTCTTTGCAGCAGTTGCCACTTATTCCTCCATATCTGAGATTCCAGCCTGCGGAAAATCTTCCAGGGCTGAAAAACCTAAAGGTTCCTAACCTATTTTTTCTTGCCGGCGACAGTTTTCTTTTTGCCCTTGCGGGTACGTGCATTTGTTCTTGTGCGCTGTCCTCTTAGCGGCAGCCCCTTGCGGTGCCTTAATCCGCGGTAACAGCCAATATCCATCAGCCGCTTGATGTTAAGAGCAACTTCGGTGCGCAGACGGCCTTCAACTTTATAATCGCTTTCAATGATGTTTCTCAGTTCATTGAGTTCTTCCTGAGACAAATCATTAATCTTGCGCATGGGATCGAGTTTCGCTTTAGCGACAATCTCATCCGCGCTTGACCTGCCAATACCAAAAATGTAGGTCAATGCAATATTCACATGTTTATTCGGGAGGTCAACTCCCACAAGACGCGCCATTGTAACCTCTCCTTAGCCTTGCTTCTGTTTATGCTTGGGATTTTTGCATATTATACGAATAATCCCGTTGCGCTTAATAATTTTGCATTTATCGCAAATGGGCTTTACGCTTGTTCTGACTTTCATTCTTTAATAATCTCCTAAATCCTAAATACTTACAAGTTACGTCCGCGCAATTTCCCGCGCTTTACTAAACCCTCATGATGATGCATTTTCAGCAATCCCTCAATCTGCGTCATGGTATCAAGGCCGACGCCTACCATAATAAGCAGCGATGTACCGCCCATCAGGTAAGCGACTGAAGACGGAATTCTAAAGGCCAATTGAATAAGGGTCGGTGTGACCGCTATAAAGGCCAGATATAACGAGCCGGGAAGCACAATGCGGTTCAGGATCTTTGTAAGATGTTCTTCTATCCTCTCTGTCCTAATCCCGGGAATGGAACCGCCGTTCTCCCTTATTTGTTTTGCTATTTCTATAGGATTAAGCGTTACCTGCGTATAGAAATATGCAAAGAAAACAATGAGAAGCACATAAATTATATTATATAAAAGGCTCTGAGGACTTAACGCGCTTGCAACTGATGTAAGCCAGTTATTGTCACCGCCGAGAGACTGCGCAATCTGCATGGGGAACATCAAAATTGATGATGCGAAAATAACAGGGATAACTCCTGATGGGTTTATCTTAAACGGAATATAGGTATTCTGCGCGCCGTACATTTTTCTGCCGACAACGCGCTTGGCATAATTGACAGGTATCTTTCTTTGCCCCTGCTGTTCAAAAACAACAAGCGCTACAATCGCTACAAACATGACAAGAACAATAATGACAAACACAGGGTTAATATCGCCGTTTCTCATCATTCTGAACAACTGAAAAACAGCATCCGGAAGCCTTGCGACAATACCAGCATATATCAGAAGCGATATACCATTGCCAACGCCGCGTTTTGTAATCTGCTCGCCTATCCACATAAGGAACATGGTCCCTGTTGTAACTGTAAGTATCGATATCACCGTGAACTGGAACATATTAACGTAAAGAAGATTCTCTACCTGCCTGTCTATGTATCTTGCAAACTGTGAAACCGCAAGCGCCTGAATAATACAGACCACCACGGTTCCGTAACGCTGCCATTTTTGAATTTTCTTGCGGCCGCCGTCTTCCTGTGATATTTTTTTCAGGTTCGGGAACACAATCGGAAGGAGCTGCATAATAATGGACATTGTAATATAAGGCATGATCCCAAGCATGAATACCGAGAAGTTGGAGAACGCGCCGCCTGCGAAGAAGTCAAGATAATCGACTATCGGATTGCCCGTTCCCTGAGACATAAAAAACCGCGACAATTCTCTTACATTAATTCCCGGTATCGGGAACACAGCGCCAATACGGAATACAACAAGCATCCCGAAGGTAAAGAGAATGCGCTCGCGCAGTTCTTTAATTCTAAACATTCCAATTATGGGATTAGCCATTGTTTACTTTCCGCCTGCCTTTTTTGCTTTCTTTACTGCTTTTTTTCCCTGACCCATTTTGTTTTTCGGGCGCTCTTTTACAACAGCAGGAATTACCGATACTTCTCCGCCCAGCTTTTCAATTTTTTCCTTAGCCGAAGCGGAAACTGCATCAACCTTAAAGTTAAGTTTTTTTGAAAAATTGCCGTTGCCGAGAATTTTTACAGGTTCTTTGCCGTTTAAAAGACCCTTTTTATGCATGGTTGCAAGGTCAACAGTTTCACCTGCTTCATAGCGTTTTTCGATTTCGCCGAGATTGACAATCTGCCATTCCTGTTTAAACGGCTGATTCGAAAACCCTCTGCGTGCAAGCCGCCTGTATAAGGGCATCTGTCCGCCTTCAAATCCTACGTATGGAGTACCTCCGCCGGAACGGGCCTGCTGACCCTTGTGTCCCTTACCGGAAGTTGTGCCTCTTCCGCAGCCCTGTCCGCGTCCAACTACTTTTTTGCGTTTATTTGCGCCAACAGGTGCGCGTAAATTAAAATCGTGCGCCATTATTTACATTCCTCTACACTTACTAAATGAGAAACAGCCTTAACCATCCCCATAATAGCCGGGCTTGCTTCCTGTATTTTACTGGAACCAATTTTACGAAGACCCAGAGAACGAACTGTAGCGCGGTGTTTTGGAAGAGCGCCTATGGTACTGCGTACAAGGCGTATCTTTATCTTTGACATGTTTACCCCCACAGCTCGTTCAGGGATTTGCCCCTGTTCCTTGATATTGTCCTAGCATCCATCATCTTGCCGATGCATTCAAATGTTGCCTTGACCACATTATATTGATTCGACGAGCCGATGGACTTTGAAAGTACATCGGTAACGCCGCCTGCTTCCATGATTGCGCGCACAGGGCCTCCGGCGATAATACCGGTTCCCGAGCGGGCAGGTTTTAACAGAACATATGACGATTTAAAGAATCCTTTTGATTCATGCGGAATTGTTCCGTTCTTTACAGGAAGCTTAACCATGTTACGTTTTGCTTTATCGATACTTTTCCGGATAGCTTCGGAAACATCATTTGCTTTGCCAAAACCAAAGCCGACTTTTCCCTTGCGATCCCCGATAACAGTGAGCGCCGAGAATGAAAAGCGTCTTCCGCCCTTTACAACCTTTGCAGTTCTGTTAAGTTTTACAAGTTTCTCAACAAATTCTTTTTCTACAGGTTCGCGATCACCCCTGTCACGGCTGCGGCCTCTGCGCCTGCCATCGTGGCTTCCTCTGCCCTCATGACGGGCTTCTGCTGCTGCAGGCTCGTCTGTCTCAACTTCTTTATCTTCGATATTATCTTCGCTCATTTTTTCGTTGATCATATCCTTTGATTTTGCCATTATTCCCCCTAGAAATTGATTCCCGCTTTCCGGGTTCCATCGGCCAGAGCCTTTACAATTCCATGATATAAATATCCGTTGCGATCAAAAACTACAGAGTTTATGTTTTTATCCAGCAGACGTTTACCGACAATTTCACCTAACTTCGCAGCGCCTGCGACAGTTGTCTTTATTTCTTTTAAATCCTTTTCAAGCGATGAAGCCGAAACAATGGTATGACCCTTTGTATCATCAATAATCTGAACTGAAAGACAGCGGTTGCTTTTTGTAACAGTCATTCGCGGACGTTCTGCAGTTCCGGAAATTCTCTTGCGAATATGCACCTTTCTTCTGAGCCGCTTTCTGTCTTTTTCCAGCATTTTTTGTAACATACTGCCTACCCCTACTTCACGCCTGATTTGCCGACTTTCCGCCTGATAATTTCATTATCATAACGGATACCCTTGCCCTTGTAAGGTTCGGGGCCTCTTAATTTGCGAATCTGCGCCGCAAATTCTCCAACACGCTGTTTTTCAATTCCTGAAATTGTCAATTTGCCGCCCGGATCAACTGTGACAGCAAGTCCGTCAGGAATTGCAACATAAATATCGTTGGAGTATCCAAGGCTCATAGACAGGAGTTTTCCCTGAACTTCGGCTTTGTAACCAACTCCGTTTACAATAAGCGATTTGTTAAAACCGGTTGTAACTCCGGTTACCATATTATTGAGGAGATTGCGGTATAGACCGTGAAACGATTTTGACTGTTTATCCTCATTTATCCGGCTAACGAATATTTCTCCGCCCTTGTCTTCAAATGTGATGACAGGATGGTATTTTTGTTGCAGTTTCCCCTTTGGCCCTTCAACGAATATCTCTTCATTCTGAAAAGTAACCTTGACCCCCGCGGGAACCTTAACCGGTATTTTTCCGATTCTTGACATATACCCCTCTTACCAAACTCGTATTACAATACGTCGTATTACCATACGGTACAAATAATTTCACCGCCGACTTTTTTCTCTGCGGCTTTTTTGCCTGTTGTAACACCCTGTGACGTGGAAACGATCAGGGTTCCGTAACCGTTCAATACCCTCGGCATATTTTTATAGCCCATGTAAACACGGCGGCCGGGTTTTGAAACCTTTTCAATGCCATGAATAATTGGGGCGGTATTGTCATCGTACTTAAGGAAAACCCGGATTACATTTGCACCTTCCTGATTTGCCTTTTTGAAATTCTTAATATACCCTTCGGTCTTCAATATCTTGACTATCTCAAGCTTAAGCCTGGAGGTGGGAATATCAACTTTTTCATGCTTTGCCATGCCGGCATTCCGTATCTTTGTCAGCATGTCTGCAACGGGATCTGATACGCTCATCCTATTCTCCTACCAGCTAGATTTTGTTACGCCGGGAATCATCCCTTCGCTTGCGAGTTTACGGAAACAAAGGCGGCACATTTCATATTTCCGTAAAAAGCCTCGCGGCCTTCCGCAAATCCTGCAGCGGTTTACCTTGCGTGTTTTGTACTTGGGTGTCCGCTGCGCTTTAATAATCATTGCTTTACGTGCCATTTACACTCCTCTATTATGCCCGCACCGCGGGCAATTTACGAATGAGGTTTGTCTAAACCTCTTCTGCTCTATTTTTTAAAAGGCATTCCAAACTTTGAAAGGAACGCTTTTGCTTCCGCATCTGTTTTTGCAGATGTAACAATAACGATATTTAATCCGGCAACTTTTTCAATTTTATCAAAGTCAATTTCCGGAAAAATAATCTGCTCCTGAATCCCAAGTGAATAATTTCCGCGGCCGTCAAACGCATTCTGATTAATGCCATGGAAGTCCTTTACACGGGGAAGCGCGACATTAACAAGCCTGTCAAAAAACTCATACATCATGGCGCCGCGAAGCGTTACTTTTGCTCCTATTTCCTGTCCCTGTCTTATCTTAAAGTTTGCAATACTCTTTTTTGCCTTTGTCTTTACAGCTTTCTGCCCTGTTATCTGAGTTAAGGTATCGATGGCGGCATCCAAAAGTTTTTTATTCTGCAGCGCTTCGCCGACACCCATGCTTACCACAATTTTTTCCAGTTTGGGTATCTGCATGGTTGATTTAAAGTTAAACTCTTTAAACAATTCAGGAGCTATCTGCTCTTTATATATTTTTTTCAGCCGGGGTACATTATTTTTTACCATTACATTGCCTCCCCGCATTTTCTGCAAACCCTAACCTTTTTGCCGCCGTCCAGTTTAAAACCGGTACGGGTAGGCCCGCATTTTTTACAGACGATCATCAGATTGGATGAATGCAAAGCTGCTTCAATCTCGACAATGCCGCCTGCATCGGACTGTTTTCTTTTCTTTTTTGCCTTCTTTACAAGATTCACGCCCTGAACAACAATCCTGTCCTTGTCACGCAGAATCTTTAGAACCCTGCCTCTTTTTCCCTTATCTTTTCCGGCGATTACTTCGACGGTATCTTCTTTTTTAAGTTTAAATTTATGCATTGCTTCAGCCATAATTAACTCCTATTAAACCTGCGGCTACAAAACTTCCGGCGCAAGGGATACAATTTTCATGAACTCGGTTCTTTCTCTTAACTCACGCGCTACAGGCCCGAAAATACGTTTTCCCTTGGGATTTAACGCAGCGTCAATAATTACACAGGCGTTATCGTCAAATCTTATATAGGTACCGTCGGGACGGCGGTATTCCTTGCTTGTCCGCACCACAACTGCCTTTTCTACAGTGCCTTTTTTAATGGTAGATGTAGGAATCGCTTCCTTGACTGCCACTACAACGATGTCGCCGATTCCGGCATATCTGCGCTTGCTTCCGCCCAAAACTTTGATGCACTGGGCTTTTTTTGCACCTGAGTTATCCGCCACATTCAGGAGGCTTTCCACTTGAACCATATTCATCTCCCCCTTATCTGGCGCGCTCTATTATTTCAACAAGCTTCCAGCACTTTTCTTTGCTGATCGGCCTGCACTCAATGACACGAACACGATCGCCCGTTTTCGCTTCATTCTTCTCGTCATGGGCCTTAACTTTTTTTGACCGTTTGACATATTTTTTATAAAGAGGATGGAGGGCAAGTGTTTCGATTGAAACAACAATTGACTTTTCCATTTTATCGCTCTTTACTGTTCCGATAAATTCTTTTTTGCCGCTTCTGGCTTTTTCTGTCTGCGCTGTCATTACTTAGCCTCCGCCGCTTTCTTCTGCTCTGCAATTTCATGCGCACGGATTAATGTATTAATCCTTGCAATCTGACGTCTGAGTATACGCTTCTGCAGGGGATTGTCTACATGACCGATAACCATTTTAAAGCGGAATTCCATATATTTCTTTTTTAATTCTTCCCGTTTAACTTTGAGTTCGGGATATGACAAGTTCTTGAATGAATTTTTCATCCCTTCCTCCTAAGCCCCAAGTTCCATTTCACAGCGGGCGACAAATTTTGTTTTAATCGGCAGTTTGGAACCTGCCAGCGCCATTGCTTCTTCCGCCAGAGTCCTTGATATACCGCCGCCCAATTCGAACATTACCGTACCCGGTTTAACAACCGCTACCCAATATTCCGGAGCGCCTTTTCCCTTACCCATGCGGGTTTCCGCAGGTTTCTTTGAAAAGGGTTTATCACAGAAAATCCGTATCCACATTTTGCCGCCGCGTTTTACATGACGGTTTATGGCAACACGGGCTGCCTCAATTTGACGGTTTGTGATCCACATCCTGTCCAAAGCAACAAGAGCATAATCGCCAAACACAACACTGTTACACCTTGTAGCATTTCCGGGCATATTGCCCCTTTGCACTTTACGGCGCTTTACACGTTTTGGACTCTGCATATATAACCTCTAACTCCTGGCAGGAGCTCTATCCCGTCTTTTGCGGACAAGAGCGCCTGCGTCTTCTTTTTGTTCCTTACCGTACTTCATGCCGTTGTAAACCCAAACCTTTACGCCAATTGAACCAAAGGGAGTATGCGCTTCGGCAAAACCGTAATCAATATCCGCACGCAATGTATGAAGAGGAATGCGTCCTTCCTTGGCTTCCTCGGTGCGCGACATTTCCGCTCCTCCGAGCCTTCCTGAGAGACGCACCTTTACACCCTGCGCATTGCCTTTTTTAATTGCGTTTGTAATCGCCTGTTTCATTGTGCGCCTGAACGAAGAGCGCGCAAGTAACTGCCGCGCGATATTCTGAGCAATTATCTGGGCATTATTGTCGGCGTTTCTTACTTCTTTAATTTTTATCTGGACTTTTTTGCTGACTTTCTTTTGTAAATCGTTGCCTATTTTTTCGATGTTTGCGCCCTTAACGCCGATGATGACTCCGGGACGGGCGGTATGAATCGTAATCGTAATTCTTTGCGGATGACGGATAATTTCCAGCTCCGCTATGTCGGCGCCCTTTGTTTCGGGCATATCCATAATAATCTTGCGAAGCTGCAAATCTTCATGAAGAGCATCGACATATTCTTTTGGATCAACATACCAACGGGAGCCCCATGTTTTATTAATACCGATTCTAAGACCGGTAGGATTAACTTTTTGTCCCATTATTTAGCCGCCTTTTTTAAAGGTTTTTTTTCAGTTTTATCGCTTTCTGACGAAGCGCCTGCCGCCTCATCAACTACCACAGTTATATGACATAGCCTTTTTAACTGCATATCCGCTCTTCCCCTGCCGCGAAACCAGATTCTTTTCAGGCGGGGGCCGTCATCAACATATATCTCCCGGACATAAAGCATATCCTCATCAAGCTTCTTGTTATCTGACAATGCGTTTGATGCGGCTGATTTTACTGTTTTGCGGATAAGCTTTGCTCCCTTATGAGGCATGTTTTCCAAAATGGAAATTGCTTCCGGAAAAGGCTTACGGCGCACAAGGTCTGCGACCGGCCTTATTTTGTAGGGCGATCCAATGAGGAATTTACTTATTGCCCTGTAACCTGTTTTCTCTTTCATAATTCTGCCTATTTTGCTCCTGCCTTTTTATCGGAGCCTGCGTGCCCGCGGAAAATCCGGGTTGGAGCGAACTCGCCAAGCTTATGACCAACAAGGTTCTCAGTGATATACACAGGAACCCATGTCTTACCATTGTAAACAGAAATGGTTCCGCCGACCATTTCGGGAATAATAGTTGAGCAGCGGGAATATGTTTTTATCATCTTTCTCTCTCCCGATTTACTCAATTCCAGTACCTTTTTATAAAGGCTCTTTTCTATAAAAGGACCCTTCTTGACAGATCTTGACATATTCCCTTCCTAACCTCTGTTTAGTGCAAGTTTTTTAACCGCACAGTTTATCGGACATGAAAAATTATTTTTCATGTTACTTCTTCTTGCCCCGGCTGACAATAAACCTTGAAGACGGTTTATTCTTTTTACGGGTTTTATATCCCTTTGTGGGCTGACCCCAGGGAGTTACAGGATGACCGCCCTTGCTTCTTCCTTCGCCGCCGCCATGCGGGTGGTCAACAGGATTCATTGACATGCCTCTTACTGTCGGGCGAATACCCTTCCAGCGTTTGCGGCCTGCCTTGCCCATGTTTGTATTCATATGATCTTCGTTGCCGACATTGCCTATTGTCGCATAACATTTTTTAAATACCATACGCATTTCACCGGAGGGCAGTTTTACTGTTACATAATCGCCTTCCTTGGCTGCGATAAGTGCGCCAACGCCCGCAGAGCGCGCTATCTGGCCGCCCTTGCCAAGGGTAAGCTCAATATTGTATACGTTAAATCCCAGCGGGATATTTTCAAGCGGAAGAGCGTTCCCGGGTTCGATTGGAGCTTCAGGACCGCTAAGAATCCTTGCGCCTACTTTTAAATCCTTGGGAGCAATGATGTAGCGTTTCTCGCCGTCTTTGTAAAAAATGAGGGCAATGTTTGCGCTGCGGTTGGGATCATATTCAAGAGTTGCAACCTTGCCGGGTATTCCGATTTTGTCGCGCTTGAAATCGATGTCGCGGTATTTGCGCTTGTGTCCGCCGCCCTTGTGGCGCACGCTGATGCGTCCAAATGAATCGCGGCCTGACCCGCTTTTTTTGCCTTTTGTCAGGGTCTTTTCCGGTTTTGCGCCTTTTGTGAGCCCGGAGTAATCAAGGCTTACAAGCGTTCGCATTCCCGGTGTTATAGGTTTATATTTCTTAATAGCCATAATTTCCTACCCTACACGCCTTCGAAGATTGCAATCTTCTCATCTTTCGGAAGCCGTACAATCGCCTTCTTCCAGTTGGAAGTATAACCTGAACGGTAGCGCAGTCTTTTTGGTTTGCCGCCTACCACCATTGTCGTACAAGAAATGGGATTCACATTAAACAATCTTCTTACTGCTTCCTTTATCTGTGTTTTTGTAGCTGATGGCGCTACCTTAAAAACATACTTGCCTTCTTCGCGTAATTGATTCGCCTTTTCGGAAAGCACAGGTTCAATCAAAATATCTTCGTACTGCATTATTGCGCTGCCTCCTCTGCGGGCCTGTTATCATCGGAACCGTAAAATTCACTGAGATTTTTTGCGGCAGTTTCCAGCATTAACACCTGACGGCCGTAAAAAAGCTCATGCGCTTCCAGGCGGTTATAGGAAAGATATTTAACCCAGGGAATATTCGCAGCTGCGCGTTTAATTTTGGGATCATCATCTTTTAAAATTAAAACTGTGCGTAAACCGGGTTCAAAATTATCAAGAAGAGAAGCCAGGTCTTTGGTTTTGCCTGACTCTATGGAAAAGTCTTCTATTATTTTTAATGTATCGCTTTGCGCTTTTAAACTAAGAATTGTCTTAAGCGCAAGCCTCTTTGCTTTTTTCGGCATTGAATAGGAATAATCCCTGGGTTTCGGCCCAAAGATTGTACCGCCGCCAACCAGAATGGGTGATTTTTTATCGCCGCGGCGGGCGCGTCCTGTGCCCTTCTGTTTATATGGTCTTGCATTTGAACCATTAACTTCGGCGCGGCCCTTTGTACAAGCTGAACCCTGGCGTCTGTTTGCAAGTTCATTGTTAATTGCATACCAAATTAAATCTTCGTTAACAGGAAGGCCAAAAACATTATCATCAAGAACTATTGTTCTAAGTTCCTTGCCTTCTTTTGAATACACTTTATAGTTCATGGTTACCGTCCCTTCTTGACTGCACAGCGGACAAACACAAGACCCTTATTTATACCGGGAACTGCGCCGCGAACCATAATGAGCTGTTTTTCAGGATCAGTTTTTACAACTCTAAGGCTTAATACAGTTACATTTTCCCGGCCCATGCGTCCAGGTAATTTTCTGTTTTTAAACGTTCTGTGCGGGTAGGTATTCTGCCCTGTAGAACCGGGTTCGCGATGGAACTTGGAACCGTGAGTTTTACGTCCGCCCCCAAAACCAAAGCGCCTTACAACACCCTGAAAACCCTTGCCTTTGGAAACGCCTGAGACATCAACATATCTTATGCCTTCCAGAATTTCCAGGCCAAGCGAATCGCCTACCGCAACTTCTTTTTCAAAATCGCGTAATTCACAAATTCTTTTCTTGGGAGTAATATCTTCCGGGAACTGCCCTGCAAATGCCTTTGTTATGTTGTTTTTCTTTGCTTCGTCTATACCGACAATTACAGCGGCATAACCGTCCGCTTCCCTGGTTTTTGTTGCAATTACAACATTCGGATCCACTCTTATTACCGTTACCGGCATCAGATTCCCCGAATCATCAAAAACCTGAGTCATTCCCAACTTTCTGGCGTATAGCCCTAACATTGTTGTACTCCTCGCCTTGCTTCTTAATCCTTTATATAAGAAGCCAGCCACCGCACGCTACCTGACCACCTGACCATTTAATCGAAGATTAAATGGTCAGGTGGTCGAGCCGTCTACGGCCATTATTTTACCTTGACGGATATTTGCACATCACGTTTTGTCAAACTACTGTTTGATTTCAACATCTACGCCTGCAGGAAGTTCAAGCTTCATTAATGAATCCATTACCTCTGCAGAGGGATTAACAATATCGATCAACCTTTTATGAGTCCGCATTTCAAATTGTTCGCGGCTCTTTTTATTAACATGAGGCGAACGCAAAACGGTCACCTTATTAATTCTTGTCGGCAGCGGAATCGGCCCTGTAACTTTCGCTCCTGCCTTACGTACCGCCGTAGCGATTGATTTCGCGCTCTGATCAATTAGTTCTACATCAAAACCGCGCAAGCGTACGCGTATTCCATCCTTTGCCATCATTCCTCCGTAACTGTCCAACCTGACTACTTGAAAGTAGTCAGGTCAGATAAATCCTTTTACTCAATAATCTCGGTGACCTGACCGGAGGCAACAGTTTTGCCGCCTTCGCGGATAGCGAAGCGAAGTCCTTTTTCCATCGCGATAGGATGGATCAGTTCTCCGATAATTTCCGAGTTGTCGCCGGGCATGACCATTTCCTTGCCTTCCGGAAGAGTAACAGTACCTGTAATGTCGGTGGTGCGGAAATAGAACTGAGGTCTGTAACCTGTAAAGAATGGACTGTGACGTCCGCCTTCTTCTTTGGATAAGCAGTAAATCTGGCCTTTGAATTTTTTGTGGGGCTGGATTGAACCGGGCTTGGCAAGAACCTGTCCGCGTTCAACTTCTTTTTTATCTACGCCGCGAAGGAGAGTACCAACGTTATCGCCGGCCTGCGCTTCGTCGAGCAATTTATTGAACATTTCGATACCGGTAATAACTGTTTTCTTTGTGGGTTTAATACCGATAATTTCAACTTCTTCGTTGAGCTTGAGAACGCCGCGTTCTACTTTTCCTGTTACAACTGTACCTCTTCCCTGAATGGTGAATACGTCTTCGATCGGCATAATGAAGGGCTTGTCGGATTCGCGCTGAGGATCGGGGAAATAAGAGTCCATTGCAGCAAGCAGTTCATCGATACATTTTGTCGCATCTGCATTATCCGGTTCTGACATTGCTTTAAAGCCTGAACCTTTGATAATTGGAATTTCTTTTCCGGGGAAACCATTGGCGGTAAGAACATCTCTTACTTCTTCTTCTACGAGTTCAACGAGATCGGGATCGTCAAGAAGGTCTATCTTGTTAAGGAAGACGATCATGTTGGGTACGCCGACCTGACGGGAGAGAATGATATGCTCTCTTGTCTGGGGCATGACTGAATCCGGCGCTGATACTACGAGAATGGCGCCGTCCATCTGGGCTGCGCCTGTTATCATATTTTTAATATAGTAGGCGTGGCCCGGACAGTCGATGTGCGCGTAATGGCGCTTGTCTGACTGATACTCAAGGTGGCGGGTATTAATAGTAATACCACGGGCTTTTTCCTCCGGAGCATTGTCAATTTGATCATAACTCATTACCTTGTCGCCAAACTTTCTGGCGCAGTGCTGGGTAATAGCCGCAGAAAGAGTGGTTTTGCCGTGATCGACGTGACCAATCGTTCCAACATTCATGTGTGGTTTCGTTCTATTAAATTTATCCTTTGCCATTTGTGTCCTCCTTATGAACACTAAATATATTTTCTTTGTACAGACACAGTCTGAACTTTCCGTACAATGGTACTACCGTACATAAACTGTCCGCATTATAAACGGACTTTAATTAGAGGGGAACGATTAAAAACGGGAAGAAGCAGGTCAACGCCGTACCAGCGTTATGCAAAATCCACATCGTTCCACCTGTTCCACTGCCAGCTGACAAAAGCCGTCAATGAACGGTTTGGAATTACAAACCAAAACCTGACTACTTAATTTAAAAAGCAACCAGGCATTATAACCAATAACACTTAAAATTAAGTAGTCAGGTCACCATCTATAATGAGCGAATGCCTTGTTGGCTTCGGCCATCTTATGCGTATCCTCTTTCTTTTTGAAAGCGGTACCGGTGTTGTTAAAGGCATCCAGAAGTTCTGCAGCCAGTCTGTCACCCATCCCCTTGCCTGAACGGGCACGGGCGGCGTTTATAATCCATCTCATGCCAAGAGCTTCGCGTCTTGTTTCACGAATCTCTACAGGAACCTGATAAGTCGCGCCGCCTACACGCCGGGACTTAACTTCGATTACCGGTTTTACATTATCTAAAGCTTTTAAAAAAACTTCAAGGGGTTCTTTCTCGGTTTTTGTCTGAAGAATGCCCAAAGCGTCATGGACAATGCGAAGACCAAGTGAGCGCTTGCCTTCCCACATCATTCTGTTTACGAACTTGGACACCGTTACACTATTGTATCTCGGATCGGGTAAAATTCCCCTGTCGATGGTTTTTTTCTTTCTTCCCATATATTACACCTATGCCTTGGGACGCTTTGCGCCGTATTTTGAGCGTCCGCGTTTGCGGTCTGTGACGCCCAAGGTATCTTTTGCTCCGCGAATAATATGATAGCGCACGCCAGGAAGGTCTTTAACGCGTCCGCCTCTGACCAATACTACCGAGTGCTCCTGCAAATTGTGGCCGATTCCCGGGATATAAGCTGTTACTTCTGTGCCGTGGGAAAGGCGCACGCGGGCAACCTTCCTTAGGGCCGAGTTGGGCTTTTTGGGTGTTACTGTCATTACACGGGTACAGACCCCCCTTTTCTGCGGGCAATTTTTCAAAGCCGGGGACTTTGTCTTGTGAGTAACCTTCTCCCGTCCTGAACGAACCAGTTGGTTGATAGTAGGCATTCGTCAAAAACTCCTTAACTTGTGTCCGAAGGGCAAAATTACCGCACATAGATCGGACGCTTCTGTAAAACCCCTATAAGAAATAAGGGTGAAACCAAAATCTATCAAAATTGAAAAAAATAGTCAATAGGTTTTCATTTTTTTGGAAAATATTTTTAGACAAAAAAAGCCGCTGTACAGGGACGTACAGCGGCAAAAATTCAGCTATTACAGGCTAATTAGAACCTTGTAAATCTTATCCAGGCAACCTCGCCCTTTGTAGGCCCGTATGGATCACTACCGCCGTCAAACACGTAATTAATATATGTAATTATATTAGCCAATGTCCATCCCGGGGGTATGTCTTCAGGATTAAATTCAAATAATGCATTTAAAAATTCTTCCAAACTATCATAAGAAGAAGCACCACCCATCACATACATAAACTGTACCCATTCAGTAAAGTCCCATAAATCATCATTATCCCAACCTGTAGGCATGTCTAATCCAGGAGGCAGGGGTGAATGACCGCCATTTCCTAAATCAAAAGCCCAATCCAAGAAATCAAAAACCCAATTCCAAATACGTTCTTCATCCCAATTACCAGGGAACATATTAAGGATATCATCTTCATCTGCCTCGGCAAAGAACAAATCAAAAAAGGTTTCGTAATCATCTAATGTCCAGCCTGGTACCCTTAAATGCTCAGGGATATCATTTATATCGAACTCAGGCTCCTCATCTGCTCCCGGCCAGATCCAATGGTACTTGTATTCAAGAGCCGCATTTTTTATTGTATAAAAGTCATACCAAAAATATCTGTATTCCCATGGATCTAAATATTCAAAAGTTTCTACAAGATCTACTATATCGAAGGAAGAAGGCGATGCAGTATTGGGGAATTTTACCTCCGCCGCAGAGAAAACAGTATTTGAACTGACACCATTTTCTGCCGCCCAAGTAAGCCAGTAATTAAGCGAGGCAAATCTTGTTGCTTCATCATTTGTAATGCCGGGACCTGACATCCAACCTCTTTGAGAGTCATCATAAAAAATCCATAAACCATTAAGTGCGTTTATTTCGGCTAATTCAGCAGTATCAGTATACCAACCCATTAATACTCCATGCTGATAATAGCTAAGAGCAGTAATATTTCTACCAATGCACGCGCTGAATGCTTGTGCAAGTAAATCTCCTGTAATCCAGTAATCATGCATGGTAAAATAAAGCCTGTAAGTTCCGCCGCCCTTATCTTCGATATCAACTATGGTTAATATTTCATTTGTTGTTGTGGAATAGCCTTTATTGTCTGTTTTGACAGTAGTTAATGCTATTCTCCAGGGGCTTACAAGGGAATTTACTTTATAGCTTACATTATTGCTTGTATAATTTGACACCCACCAGCCAAGCGCAAAGGAGGGAACTCCCTCTTGACCTGGATCCGCATCATCAAAATCATCAATGGAAACATCTACATCGCCTTCATCAATAATAACAAAAAACGTTTCCCATTGCGGGTCATACAACAAGCCTGTGTTTACGGCAATGGTTGCAGAGGAGCCAAGTGAATTATTATCTGCATCGACTGCTCCGCCCAGCGTAAATATCATCATGCTTGATTTTGCGGATGCCTGCCATGTTCCACTGTTGGGATCGTATGTGCCTCTAAGGCGGTAGGTAATATCACCATCATCAAGTACTCCGAAAAGGGCATAATCGTCTGCGCCCACTGCTCTGTAGGCTGCCGCTACCGCTGTCGGATCGCTTGTAAGCATGAACTGGGCTGTGCCGCTTATTGGCAAATCAAACTCGCCTGAAACGGTAAATGTTCTTCCATCGGGAGCGCCGCCGTTTCCATCATCCGGCGGATCCAATAAATCACAGGCCGAAAATAAAAGACCAATCATCGCAATAAGAACGATAATTACTGATGAAAAACTCTTAATTTTTCTTTTCATTAAAATCTCCTTGAACCAAAATATGTCGTATAATGACGAGGTGAGTCTGCTTGTTTTACTCACTATGAACAATATACACCATAATTAAAGGTTTTCCTACTTATTTTGCAAGAATTTTTAACGGGTTATAAAATACGAAAAAAGCGCTATTACAGCCAGCAGGGCGGTAAAAGTGATGATATATGTCCAAAAAGGGAGGGGTTCAGCCGGGGGAGGCGGGATTGGCGGCGGCGGTTTTATTTTGGGTTCTTTTACTTTCGGCGGAGGAGGCGCAGAATAGCCGCACATGGGGCAGCCGTTCTGGAACATTCTATCGGGGCCTGAGTAAGTGCAGGCCGGACAACGGACAGACACAAAAAGCCTGGCGCAGTAGGGGCATGCTTTTACATTGTCGCCGACTTCATAGCCGCAGTTATCACAGAAAAAGAGAGGCTTTTTTTTGGACATCAGGCGGATTTAATGGCTGCAGGGCACTTCCCGGTGCCGCCGGCTGCAGGGCATTTTCCGGCATCGGGACATGGAGAAGCTTCTTTCTTTTCTGTTGATGCTGAAGATGATTTGCCGCTCTTGTCGGTGACATAAAAGCCGGAACCCTTAAAAATAACGCCTACCCCGCCAAAGATGAGACGGCGAATTTCCTTGCCGCACTCTGGGCAGTCTTTTAAGGCCTGGTCGGTCATGGACTGAAAAACCTCAAAATTATGAGCGCAGCTTTTACATTCGTATTCATAAGTAGGCATGATTGATCTTCAATATACAGAAAAGACATCCAAAAGTAAAGCTATATCCTTTTCGCTCAGAGCGGCGGTCTTGATGTTAATGTCCCGGCCGTCAAGCGCCGGGGGGTTTGCGAAAAGAACAGCCATCATTACCGCCATAAACCCGCTTTCATCGTCCTCGTCATATACGGAAGGCCCCATAAAACTTCTTGCCAGTGAAAATATGGTGACCAGTCCCCTTGCCTGGGATGCGTTGGCTATCCTCAATCTGATTATGGCTTCATATTTTTCTTCCGGGGCAGGGAAGAGGCTGATAAATATTCTCTCTGCGGGAAGCTGTATAGGGAGTTCCATCTGCTCCAAAACCCGGTTGATCCTCGGGCCCGGA
>Ga0123356_10000599_pt1 | contig 39960 bp, 39 predicted proteins | sample TergutEmb28metaG_2_FD_92546 | JGI IMG/M metagenome (GOLD analysis project Ga0123356, IMG submission 92546) | Embiratermes neotenicus P3 segment gut microbial communities from Petit-Saut dam, French Guiana - Emb289 P3 | ecosystem: Host-associated > Arthropoda: Insects > Digestive system > Gut ...
CAATCGTATAGTATGCATTATCAAATAATAGGAGAAAAAATGCCAACCAAAACCCTACAAATCCGCAATAATGCAGCTGAATTCCTCAAATTTACTTGGCAAGCTGGGGAAGACGGCATCGAAGTCCGTGTACAGGACGAAACAGTCTGGCTAAGCCAGAAACTTATGGCTGCCCTGTTTGACTGTTCTACCGATAATATTGGTCAGCACTTAAAAAACATATTTTCAGAAGGCGAATTGGACGATATTTCAGTTACCGAGGATTTCTCGGTAACTGCCGCTGACGGCAAAAACTATAAAACCAAACACTACAACCTCGATGCCATAATCTCCGTTGGCTACCGCGTAAACTCCGCTAAAGCAACCCAATTTCGTATCTGGGCAACAAAAACCCTAAAGGAATTTATAACCAAAGGCTTCGTACTGGACGACGAACGACTAAAACAGGGAAAAACCGTTTTTGGCACAGACTATTTCCGCGAACTGTTAGATCGAGTTCGCTCTATCCGGGCAAGCGAGCGGCGTATTTGGCAGCAGATCACGGATATTTTTGCAGAATGCAGTACAGATTATAACAAGAACTCGCAATTAACCAAGGATTTTTACGCAATGGTACAAAATAAATTTCATTTTGCGATTGCTGGTCTTACTGCCGCAGAAATTATCTATTCTAAAGCCGATAAAAGCAAAGAAAACATGGGGTTAACCACCTGGAAAAATTCCCCCGACGGGCGTATTTTAAAATCCGATGTTACAATCGCAAAAAATTATTTGTCGGAAACAGAAATACGACGGTTGGAAAGGGCAGTTACAGGTTACTTTGATTATATCGAAGATTTAATCGAACAGGAAAATGCTTTTACAATGGAAGAATTTGCGGCAAGCGTAAACGAATTCTTATCATTTCGTAGATTTAAAATCTTGTCCAATAAAGGAAAAATCTCTAAAGACAAGGCTGATAAAAAAGCAGAAGCGGAATATGATGAATTCAATAAAACGCAAAAGATTGTTTCAGATTTTGATAGGGAAGTAAAGAAAATTTTAAAAAACAAGGAGTGATTTTTATATGTTAATGCAATCTCAACCTTTAGACCCAAAGTTTTGTGAAAAAATATGATAACGCATTTAAGTGACTATATCGAATATAAAAAAGAATATGGACACTCTGCCAAAGAGTATAAAAAAAATAAAATTGCTACTGCAAAAGAAACAGTAGAAATATTAAAGCGAATGGAAGAGGAAAGCGAATATACCAGTAAACCGCTCGCAGAAGTAAAATCACGTTATCCAGAATATAAAGGACTAGTTACAACATATATAAATGGCGGTTCATCACATTGCGGAGATTTTGTTGCTCAGGGTATTGGCTGGGCTGGGAAAGAAAGCGGCAAAGATCCTCGGGAAGGCTACTTTGAATTTATAAATGGGAGATTTCAACCAACAGAAAGTCCAGATCAAAACGAAACAAACAAATTGGTTGATCAACTTAAAAATTATCATAAAGAGATAAGCAATGCCTATAAACAAGGAGAGCTGGATTCAGATAAAGACTTTGATCGCTTAGGTCAATTATTAAAAGATAATTTATATTCATGGTGGGATTGAAAGTGAACTACTAAGTTTTCCTTAGCAATTACCGAGAAATCCTCTGTAACTGCCATGAAAAACCCCTCGACAAAGTAGAATACTGCATATACAGTTATGTATAGATAAAAGAGAGGTTATACTATGCCCATTTCGAAAAAGAGATTAGAGGAAATTAAAGCTTTTAAAAACACGGATTTTTCTGATTGTCCGGAATTAACCGACGAGCAACTGGCTCAAATGATCTTTAAGAGACAATCTGTCAGAGCTTATTCCAGAACATCTGTGGACTTTTTGGATAATGACATTGATCTGGCTGTAAGTTTAGGCATTCAGCCGCTAATTAAAGATATCAGGGTAAAAGTAAAAGTTTTAAGAAAGGCAGAGGTTTCCAATAATCGTTCTGATTACTGCATTGCTTTTTACAGCGAAGAAAAACCGTATCACTTGGAGAATATCGGATTTATCGGACAGCAGATTGAGCTAACACTTCAATCAAAAGGTTTAGGAACATGCTGGTGGGGCATGAAAAAACCAAAAAAGAATTTTAAATCTGCTGATGGGCTTAACAGCATTATAACAATGACGGTTGGGTATCCAAAAACCCCGGAAACAAGAAAATACCCGGATGGTTTTAAGCGAAAAAACTCTGCTGACATTTTAATTAAAGATTCAAAACCGGATAACTTAATCGAAGCTGTTAGAATCGCTCCCAGCGCCATAAATCTCCAGCCATGGCTCATCGAAAAAAATGATAACAGCTATAACTTTTATTTAAAAACACCGGGCAATTTGCTGGAAAAAATGATTAATGACATGAGACATATCGATATTGGCATCGCAATGGCGCACTTATTTGTTCAGGCAAAGGCCGATGGTATAAACATTTCATTTAATTTTGAAGGTGCGGATATAACAAACGGAAAATTTATTTGCAGCGCTGTTTTAGGGTAACAATCACCGGCGCTGCTTGTAATTTCTTCGGCAACAAAAAATCTTTATTATTGTTTCGCACTAAGCCATCTTGCTAAGAACTTTGTGTAATTTTTCTGTAAAGGATTTTTTATCTATCGGTTTTGCTACAAAATCATTAACACCAAATTTTAATGCTTCTATTACGTTGACTTTGTCGCTCTCACTTGAGACCATAATTATGGGCACCTGCTTAAGCTTCTCTGTTTCCCGAATCTTTTTTAATATATCCAGCCCTGTAACTTTGTCAGATAAATTCCAGTCGAGAAAAACAAAATCGATATGTTCTTTTTGCAGTATTTTAAATGCTGTTTCGCTGTTTTCGGCTTCTAAAAATATATTACGGGAATTAGGAAGACTTTCCTTTATATAACTTATCAGAAGGTTACGAGTAGGCCGAGAGTCTTCGACAATCAAAATAATCATTTTTCTAACTCCTTACCACGCAATTATAAGATATTTATAGGGTAATTTAACCATAATGTCAATAGCAGGAAAATGGCTGAGGCGCCTGGAAATCCCTATAAAACCTGAAGTTTAACCCTGCAAGTTCAAAGGGATTATGGAAAACAGGCAGAAATGAATACTTTTGCACCTTCTTCGCAGGATATCGATTTGGTAATGGTTCATGAGCCCCCGCCCGTATATTGCCTGATATGCACCCCAATTTTTTTATCTTCTGATATAATGTGATGAATTAACCATTTAACAACTATTCTTTTAATGTCTTTATTCAATTCTAAGGATGAACCGCTGGCAGTAAATTGATGCACAAGACCAGCTACAGTAAGTTTAAAGTCTTCATGCATTTGTTTGTGTTTTTCATATTCGGGGTAATTATACTTTATCTGCAAAGATTCTTCATCGTTAAAATGCTTACATGTATAGTTAACAAGAAAATCCAGTGTGTCTTTTAAAATAGCTGTATCAGAACCATTTTCGCAGGATTTTACCAGACTGCTTAAAAGATCAAATATCTGCTGGTGCTGAACATCAACATCATCATTTCCAATTGAATACGCTGTATCCCATTTTAAACCTTCATTATTTCCATTTTCCATAATACTCTCCTTTAAAAATATTTTTTATAAACAAATACCTATCCGCCTTTTTTGTTATGCCTGCTATGCAGCAGTCTACTCTGCAGCTTTAAAATTATAAATAGGTTTTATTATTTTTAAAACTTTTGCTGTAGGAGTAATGTTAGCTGCAATCTCATCTTTATTTTTACATGCAAATGGACTTTCGTCTAGTGTTTTTTTACAAATAGATGTAGAATATATTCCTTCCATCGATTTTTTATAATCTTCCATACTAAGCGTTGCAAATGCTTTAGTTCTGCTCATAATTCTCCCGGCGCCGTGCGGAGCAGAAAAATTCCAATCTGGATTTCCCAAACCTTCGCAGATTAAACTGCCATCCCGCATATTGATAGGAATTATCAATTTTTCGCCTAGCTTTGCAGATACTGCTCCTTTGCGTAAAATCATTTCGTTTGTATCAATATAATTGTGAATCGTAGAAAATTGTTCATAGACATCCGGAATATTCAAGCCCTTTTTAATGACGTCTAACATTGCCTTGCGGTTAATAAGTGCAAAGTCTTGAGTTATTTTCATATCGTTAATATAATCGTTAAAAAGCCCGCCGCTAACGTATGCCAGGTCTTTTGGTACATTAGTTATATCAAGTTCCTTTAACTGTTTAACCGCTTTATGCTGATAATACTCGGCAATCTCTTTGCCTAAATGGCGGCTTCCTGAGTGTACAACTATATAGAGATTATTTTCATCATCACGATTTACTTCGATAAAGTGATTTCCGCCGCCAAGTGTTCCTATACTTCGTCTTGCACGATCCAGTTTAAAAGACGGACACTTAATTTCGTTTAACTGCACTTGCCCGATATATTCATGCGGAGTATCTCTAACATTCATTCCGCTTGGAATCTCTGCGTATATCAATTTATCAAGATGAACCGGATCAAAATCTTTTGAAACATTATCATCCGCAGGAATAATTAATGTCTCCATACCGCAGCCTATATCTACGCCAACAAGATTTGGAACAATCTTATCCTTGATCGTCATTGTAGTACCGATTGTGCAGCCTGCACCAGCATGAACATCAGGCATCAATCTGATCTTGCTGTCTGCTGCAAACTCCTGATTACAAAGAAGCTGGATCTGTTCCCGGGAGAATTCGTCCAAAAAGTCTGTATAAACTTTTGCGGCGGCATATTTGCCTTTAATTTCCAACATATAATTACCCTAATACTGTATAATAATCTGTTAATATATAATAGATAAAGATGGAGACCAAAATGGATGATATTAATAAACTTTATACATTAATAAAGGAAGCAAAACATCTTGTCGCTCTTACAGGCGCAGGTGTAAGTACGCTTTCTGGGATTCGTGATTTCCGCGGAAAAAACGGACTTTACAACGAGATGGATGCAGACAAGATTTTTAGTATCGAATATTTCGAGAAAGACCCGTCCTTCTACTATAATAATGCTGGTTCATTTATTTACAATTTAGATGAAAAAGAAGCATCGATTGTTCACACCGTACTTGGACAGCTTGAACGGCTTGGATTTTTAAAAGCCCTTATAACGCAAAATATCGATCTACTGCATCAAAAAGGCGGCTGTAAAAATGTGATAGAAATTCACGGCTCTCCTATTACGCACTATTGCCTGCGGTGTTCAGGAGTGAATGTAAGTTATGAAGAGGCTGCGGCTGTTGTCCGCAAAGGTGAAATGCCAAAATGTCCAAAATGCGACAGAGTACTTAAACCCGCAATCACTTTTTTTGGCGAAGCGCTTCCAGCGCAGGCATTAAAAAAATCTGTAACAGAATCACAAAAAGCCGATGTCATGTTAGTGTTGGGAACAAGTTTAACTGTTCACCCCGCAGCAGGAATGCCGCAATATACATTACGCAACAGCGGAAAAATTGTTATCGTTAACAATATGCCAACCCCATTAGACAACATGGCATTTATGCACTTTGATGATCTTGCTACAGTCTTTGAAGGTTTAAAGTCGATTATCGGGAACAATTAAGGATGATTATACCTTTACTTTGTCTACCTTTTTATTCAATACTGTAACAAAAATAATTTTTACTATTAAAATAGTTCCAATAAAAATCGGGAAGATAATAAAACTTGTAATCGATGTAAGCCAGCCAAAGATTGGCGGCATTATCGAAGTGCCAATGTAGGCGCAACCCATCTGCAAGCCGATAATAACATGCGAATATTCTTTGCCGAAGTTTTTGGGAGTTTCATGTAACAGACTTGGAAATATCGGAGCGCAGCCAAGACCAATCATAAAAAGTCCAGCTAGCGATAATAAATCTTTAAAAGGCAGTAACAATGTAACAATTCCGCAGCCGATAATTATTTGTCCTATGCGAACCATTTGCCTGTTGTTTAGTTTCATCGAAACAAAACCAGAAATAAAACGTCCCGATGTTATTCCAATAAAATACAAAGATATTGCGGCAGCAGCAGTTTCTTTTGCAATTCCTTTTACTGCAACAAGATAACTTGCACCCCATAAACCAGCTATCGATTCTATCGTACAATAACAGAAAAAAACTATCAGCGCTTCTTTTACTCCAACAACAGTGAGCGCTTTCCTTATACCGACAGATTTATTTTTTGTTGTTTCGTCATCTGAATCACTTTTTTTCCATAACGATACCGATAATATCAATAAAATGATTAAACAAAAGTGAATTATACCTGCAGTTCTGTAACCCAAGTTCCAAGAATTTCTTTGTACTAAAAAAAATGACATTACAAGCGGACCTAAAGAAGCGCCTACTCCCCAAAAACAATGAAGCCAGCTCATGTGTCTTGCTTTGTAATGCAGGGCTACATAATTATTTAATCCTACATCGATAGCGCCGCCGCCCAGCCCAAGCGGAACGGCAAACAAACACAAAGCCAAAAATGAATTGGAAAATGAAAAACCTAAAAGCGCAAATGCCGTTAACAAAAAACCCGATGCCACAACGATTACGGTTCCAAAACGTTTAATAATTTTTCCGCTAAAAACTGCGGATATAACCGTTCCGCCTGCAGAAATCATCGATATAAATCCAGCAAAATGAAGCGGCACATTTAACAAACCGTGCATCGACGGCCATCCGGCTCCAAGCTGCGAATCTGCAAGCCCTAAACTAACAAACGAAAAATAAATTAATAATAAAAGTAAAACAGAAAACATTATTTATTAACCTAAAAGTTTTTCCGCTTTATCCATGTTTTCGATAATCGGAACGCCAAACGGGCATCGTTTTTCGCAGCTGCCGCATTTTGTACATTCTGCTCCTTTGTGTTTTAAACTTTGATAATGCGAACGAATCGATGCAGGAACATTTGTCGTATCTAAATTTGCAATATCTAAATATTTATTTACTGTTGCAATATCAATCTCTGCAGGACAGGGCTGACAATGCTTGCAATATACACAGCTGCCGTGAAAACCGCCCCGTACAGAACTTAAAACTTCTGTAAAATCACGTTCTGCATCGCTTAGTTCCAAATACTTAACAACATCATTAATTTCTTCTGGTGTTTGGCAGCCGGGCAGAACGCTTACAACAGCAGGACGTGAAAGCGCATAATGAATACACTGCGCAACTGTAAGCGGCTTTTTAAAAGGCGAATGTTCTGGCGAAATTAATTTTCCTGCTCCAAGCGCTTTCATTACAGTTATGCCTACATTTTTCTGTTCGCAAAGCCTGTACAATTCTGCCCGTGTCGGCTCTACACCCGCAAAATTAACAGCATTAAAATTATTATCTAAATGCGTAAAAATACTTTCGCCTGTCGGGATAATATCAAAAGCGGGGTTTAAACTGAACATCATAATTTCGGGAAGCCCTGTATTAATTGCTTTAATCGCAGTAACAGGATTATGCGAACTAAAACCAATATGACTAATGTCGCCATTCTCTTTTAGTTTTAATGCATAATCGGCAATCTCGGTTTCAAAAACATTTTTGTAGTCATCTTCGGAATCGATAAAGAATAACATTCCAAAATCGATATGTCCGCCGCACAAACGCAGATGTTCTTCAAAAAAACGCTTAACAGTGGGCATATCACGGCTAATGTCATATTGCTGTTTAATATCTGTCGAACAAATATGCCCCTGAATCAAAATATCTTTGCGGCGGACACCTAACGCTTTGGATAAAAATTCACGAACTTCCTGTCCCGGCATAAACATATCAAAAATATTTATGCCATGATCAAGCGCCGCATCTATTGTGCTCTTTACCTGCTCGTAAGGTTTTCTGTCCAAGTGCTCGCAGCCGTGTCCGATGATACTTGCTTTTTTACCGGTCTTGCCGATTTCCCTAAAAATCATATTTTTATCCTATTTTAATCCTGCTTTAAAATTCTACTGTCTTTGCAGCTTCAAATTCTTTTTCGATAGCTTCTGACGGTTTTTGTGTATTCAAGCTTACTATCAATATAACAAGACAAGAAATTATAAATGCAGGTAAAAGTTCATAAACATTTACTACATCATGAAGCGGCTTGATAAAGTTACGCCAAATTAAAACAACGCTGCCGCCTGTAAGCATTCCTGCAACTGCCGCAGGGAAAGTAGTGCGCTTCCAGAAAAGCGAGAACAGAACAAGCGGACCAAACGATGCGCCAAGACCTGCCCATGCATACGCTACAACCTGAAAGATTGTTTCGTTACCTGTTGCCGCAACAATGATTCCGAATATTGTTACCATAAGCATTGTGATTCTTGCAATCCACATAACTTTTTTCTCGGAAGCATTTTTGTTAAAGATACCTTTATAAATATCATTTGCAAGCGACGAAGATACTATCAATAAATATGAATCGCTCGAACTCATACTTGCTGCAAGAATTCCCGATATAACAATACCAGCCAACAGCGGCGGGAAGAAAGTTTGTGACATCAATATAAAAATACTTTCCGCTTCTTTTCCTGTTGCGTATTCACCGGTGAATATAGATCTGCCGATTATACCGATAGCAACTGCGGCAACTTGCGCAATAAAAACCCAAGTAACAGCAATTCTAATTGATTGCTTTAAACTGGAAATTTTATTTACTGCCATAAATCGAACTAAAACCTGAGGCATACCAAAGTATCCAAGACCCCACGCCATCGTACTGATAATTGCAAGGAATGTTAAAGAATGTCCATCAGAAAAAATAGGCACGCCGTTTACACGATCTACTTGTTCAGCAATTCCAAAGAAGGACATAAAGTTTGGAAATGCTTGAAGGTTTTCATAAATGCCGGAAAAACCACCCGCATAATGAATACCAAAAACCATAACCAGAGTAAGTGATGTTACCATGAGCATACCCTGAACCATGTCCGTAACGCCGACAGCAAGGAAGCCGCCAATCAATGTATAAGCCAAAACAACAAGAGCGCCAATGATGATCATTATTACCATGTTAAAACCAAAAAGATGCTGGAACAAAGTACCTACAACAATAAATTGTGCACCAACATAGATCGAGAAAAATAATAAACTGATAACAGCAGCGATAGCAAGCAATACACGTTTATCATCATGGAAACGCTTGCTGAAAAATTCAGGCAATGTAATTGCATTGTTTGCAATCTGCGAATATGAACGCAGTCTTTTTGCAACTAAAACCCAGTTGACCCATGTGCCGATAAAAAGACCAAGTATTGTCCAGAATGCATCTGCAAATCCAAAGAAATAAGCAACACCCGGCAATCCCATTAAAAGCCAGCCTGACATATCCGACGCCTGAGCGCTTAATGCCGTTAACCACGGACCAAATTTACGTTTTGCTAAAAAATATTCCTCGGGGCTTTCATTTTTGTGACGCAAAGAATACCACAAACCCATGGTTATCATTGCAGCCATATACAATCCAAAACCTACTAACATTTGTACATTAGTTTCCATAATTCCTCCATTTATTAAATATAATCTAGCATAAATCGATTAAATAATATATATATATGCTGATGAAAAGAATTTTTCCAGTGATTAAAAATATTTTATTATTGTCAATAATATTTGCCGCATTATTTACGAGTTGTACAAGACAAAACTATCGAGATCTTACAATCGTAGACGGAGTTCTTACAGTCGGTGTAGAAATAGGATACCCTCCCATGGAATATTACGATACAGACGGAGTAACCCTTCTTGGTTTCGATATTGAGCTGACAAAAGCGCTGGCAGATATTCTTGGGCTTTCAGTTAATTTTATTGATACAACATGGGATGGTATTCTTCCGGGACTTGATACAAACAGATATGACATTGCAGTTAATGTAACCATTCTCCCTGAACGGCAAGAAAGATATAATTTTACAAAGCCTTACATTGACAGTTCCATAGTTATTGTATCAACTGTAAATTCTTCCATTAACATTGAAAAAGCAGAAGATATAACAGGTTACAGAATTGCTTTCCAGGGAGATACAACTGCTCAGTATTTTACGGAAAGGTTAAGGGAACAGGGTATTAGATTCTCTTCCTTTTCATATGATAAAATAATAAATTGTTTTAATGATCTAACAATTGGACGTATAGATTTTGTTGTTACAGATAACATTGCAGCAAGCTTTTATACAGAAAAAGAAAACTCTAATTTTATAGTTCGATGGCAGGGCGAACCCGATGAGTTTATCGCCTTTTGCCTTAAAAAAGGAAATGAACCTTTAACTATCGCGCTTAATAATGCGCTTGGTAAATTATTTAATAACGGAACAATACAGGAAATTTCCAAAAGAATACTTGGAAGCGGCATATCTCCGGCTATTCTCGAATTATATTGATATGAAATTATATATATGATACTATTTTTTCAGGAGATTTACATGAAAAATATTTTTAATATTATATGCTTCTTTTTATTGGCATTTATAACCATTCCTTTTGTTTCAGCGCAGACAAACGACGCAGGATTCAGAGGACAAAGTATGAACGGAGCAACAGGACTTTTTTCTATTCCTACAGGACGCATTGGATGGGAAGGGCCAAAAGATTTTGGGTTTGATATAGGTTACCGGGCTATAATAAATACTGACAGAGGAACAGCGCATATACCTGCGCTTACTTTTAGCTTGTTCAAATTTATCGAGTTATCTGCGGCGTTTGACATCCAGCCGAACATAAATTATTATCATCACCTGCATCATGAAAACCAGGATTTGCTTTTTGGAGCAAAAGTAAAACTGCCTACCGCTCAAGGCACTGCAGTAGCCATTGGCTGTAATATGCAGCTTATTAATTTAACCAACGACAGATTCAACTACAACGCATATCAGCCTTATGTGGCAATTTCTTACAGAGGTACTTTCTTTACAATGCCTGCAGAAACAACAGTTGTGTTTGGTAAAACATTCTATTCAGGCACCCCTCATAATAACAGCGACATCGATTTTGGAATGGGTTTTGACATCATTCTGTTCCCCGATGTTTTTGGAAGAGCCGTTCACTGGATAATAGACTTTGCCAATTTTGGTTACAGCGAAAATGCGTGGCCGAATCATTTAACAGCCCGCACCGGCTCTGCATGGCATCGCGGTGTTATGAATACAGGTTTCAGGCTGGATATATCTTCCATTCCTTCATTAAATCAATATAAATTTTTATTGGACTTTATATTTAACGATCTCTTTGACGCTGGGCAAAGATCGTTTACTGTCGGCCTTGTTTTTGGAATTCAGCCATAACTCTCTCCAGCCGGTTCACACAGCATTCTGCTCCCAGAATGCGAAGTGAACCAAAAAGCGGAGGGCTGACACGGCTGCCTGTTATTGCAACACGTAACGGCATCATTAAATCGCCAAGTTTTACTTCACGTTTTTCCGCTTCTGCCTTGATAATATTTTCTGCCTGTTCATCGTTCGGCGCTTCTGCCATAGATTTGATAATTTCTTTACCTATCTCTAAAAGTTTGATTGTCTGGGCATGATCACACTTTTTGGGAATGAACTCTTCCGCCGCAGGAATCTCGGGATCTTTAAATAGGTAAGTTATCTTCTCCGGCACTTCACTAAGAAAAACTAATCGCTCTTTAACCAATGCCATTGCCGCTGTAAAAATTTTAACCTGTTCTTCCGTTGGCTCTCTTCTCTCTTCACCCTTTTCCTCTCCGCGTCCTCCGCGCCTCTGCGTCTCCGCGAGAGATTCTTCTCTAAATAAATTCGCTTCTATTGCATACGGCAGACAAAGTTCCGCTAGTTCTTCATCGCTTTTCATTCTGATGTACTGTCCGTTGTACCATTCAAGTTTTTTATAATCAAAAACCGCTGGAGCTTTATTCAGTTTTTCCAATGTAAAGCGCTGTGCAAGTTCATCCAAAGTGTATATATCTTTTCTCTCTTCGTAAGATGCCCCCAAAAGCGCAACATAATTTAACAGCGCGGCAGGAAGATATCCCTGCTTACGGAACTCATCTATACTTGTTGCGCCGTGCCGCTTGGAAAGTTTTTTGCCGTCCTGCCCCATTACCATCGGAAGATGACAAAACTGAGGCGGCGTCCAGCCGAAAGCCTTGTACATAATCACATGAAGCGGAGTTGATGCCAGCCATTCCTGCGCGCGAAGCACATGGGTAATTTCCATTAAATGATCATCAACAACGTTTGCAAGATGGTACGTGGGAAAGCCGTCGGACTTTAACAATACAGGATCGGGATTTACATCATCGTTTTTCCATTCAATATCGCCAAGCAAATGATCATTAAACTTTGTCGCTTCGCCAAGCGGAATTTTTAATCTTACAGTACAAGGTTCGCCTGCAGCAGCTTTTTTTGCAGCTTCGCTTGCATCGATACTGCGGCAAAAACGATCATAACCAGTCTCGGAAGAATGTGCGGCTTCTCTTTGTTTGCGGACTTCATCAATGCGTTCTGCCGTGCAAAAGCAGTAGTAAGCCTGCCCTTTGTCTAAAAGTTCCTGTGCATATTTTTTATAATGATCTGTGCGTTCCGATTGAATATACGGAGCAAACGGCCCGCTATTATTTGGACATTCATCCCATTTTATACCCAGCCATGAAAAAGTATCATAAAGGTTTTGCACATAACTTTCGTCAAAACGGGTTCTGTCTGTATCTTCCAGACGCAGAATGAATTTGCCTTCTCCGTTTCCTGCAGGAGAATGTGCAAAAAGATAGTTAAATAAAGCTGTCCGTATCCCGCCAATGTGCTGAAGACCAGTGGGAGAAGGCGCATAGCGGTCTCGTATAATCATGGGATTTATTGTATCATTTTAAAACGGTACCTGCTACCACTTTTTGGTAGTGTACCTGTGGAAAACGGTACGCTATATATAGCGTAGGTAACTGTCACCAGGAGGGTATATGGCAAAAGAAAAACCAAAAAGCAAAAAAGATAAACTTTCTGACAAGCTTTTTTTTAAACAAAAAAACTGCTGGGAAGGAATTGACAAAAAAACAGAAAAAGAGATAGAAGATTTTGCCGCACAATACAAGTTATTTCTGGACATGGGAAAAACTGAACGCGAATGTACCGAAATAATATGCGAACTGCTAAATAAAAACGGTTTTACAAATATCGAAACATTAAAGGAAAAAAAGCCCGCTCCTGGCATGAAAATATACCAAAACATCCGGGGGAAATCCGTCATTGCCGCCGTAATCGGAAAAAAACCCGCTGTAGAAGGATGTAATATTCTCGGAGCTCATATAGATTCTCCGCGCCTTGATTTAAAACAAAAACCGCTCTACGAAGATTCCGACCTTGCGCTTTTTGACACTCACTATTACGGCGGCATAAAAAAATACCAGTGGACAGCGATTCCGCTTTCCATGCACGGCGTTTTTATAAATGAAAACGGCAAAAAGACAGTTATAAAAATCGGCGAAGAACCGGGCGACCCTGTCTTTACCGTCACAGATCTTTTACCTCACCTTGCAAGAGAACAAATGGAAAAGAAAGCCTCGGCTGCTGTAGAAGGCGAAGACCTTGATATTCTTGCAGGTTCACGCCCTTATAACGACAAAGACGAAAAAGAAAAAGTTAAACTTCATCTTCTTGATCTCCTGAACAAAAAATACGGCATTACAGAAAAAGATTTTACCAGCGCAGAAATTGAATTTGTTCCCGCTTTTAAAGCAAGCGATGTCGGCTTCGACCGCAGTTTAATCGGCGCTTACGGACATGACGACCGCTGCTGCGCTTGGCCGGCTCTTCAGGCTTTATTAACTATTGCGCGCGAAAAATCTCTTCCGGAAAAATCAATCGTGTGCTACTTTTCAGATAAAGAAGAAACTGGCTCGGCAGGAAACACAGGAGCGCGCGCATTAAACTTTGAAAATTTCTTTGCTCTTTTGTGCAGCGGTTCGTTTGCAGATATGCGCCATTGCTTTACACGGTGTTCTATGCTTTCTGCCGATGTTAACGCAGCGTTTGATCCAACATACGCAAATGTATTTGACAAAAAGAACGCCCCGTACATTGGAAAGGGGATTGTCCTGGAAAAATACACAGGCTCCGGCGGCAAATACGGCGCAAGTGACGCCAATGCAGAATATTGCGCAAAGGTGCAGGCGATAATGAACCAAAACAAGGTTCAATGGCAATCCGGAGAACTTGGCAAGGTAGACAAGGGCGGCGGCGGAACAATCGCTTTGTATGCCGCCAATTTGGGCATGGATGTTCTGGATTGCGGCGTACCAGTGTTATCGATGCACTCACCCTTTGAAATAATCAGCAAAATCGACCTTTATATAACGTACAAAGGATACACTGCCTTTTTGCGGGATGCTTAAAATCCATTCTTTTATTGCAGTATATTTTTCATTATGGTATATTTGTTTCAGGAGCGGATAATGAAGATTGAAAACCAGAGGGTCACACCCTCTGAAAGCCAGAAATTTCTGGGAAAGGGCGTTCCTTTGGAACAAACATTTAAAAACTTATCTCCAGCCGCTGTTGCTGCCTTTCTTGTATCGATAGCATTCTGCGCTTTCTTAATCAGCGCTACAATAATAGACAGAAGAAATGTTGTAAAATTAAGAATGGAACAGCAAATATTTGACAGAGCGCACAAAATAAGCGATACAATTACAAAACTGTTATATAAAACACAGGCATTGTCTGCATTAATAGTCCATAACAGCACCGATAATTTTGATATTATAGCGCCGTCAATTGTAGATAACCCAACCATAAAAAATATTCTTCTGGCTCCCAACGGAATTGTATCAAAAGTATATCCTTTAGCCGGAAACGAAAATGTTATCGGGTTAAACTTTCTTGAAGAAGGATCCGGCAATTTAGAAGCCTTACTCGCAAAAGAACTGGGCGATCTTGTTTTGGGCGGCCCATTCGATACAGTGCAGGGCGGACAGGCATTGGTTGGAAGAATGCCTGTGTATATAGAAACACCAGATAACCATCATCATTTTTGGGGGCTTGTATCTGTCACTTTAAAATTTCCTGATGTATTAGATTATGCAGAACTCGATATTTTCAGCACTTTTGGTTACACATATGAATTGTGGCGGATTAACCCTGACACAAACGAAAAACAGGTTATAGCCGCCAATTATGAGAATTTAAATCCAAAATCCGAATTTATAGAAAGACCTGTAAACATTCTTAATGCTGAATGGTTTTTAAGAATATCTCCTGTACGCAAATGGTACAGCTACCCGGAAAATATCGCGCTGATTATAACAGGTTTTTGTTTTAGTCTTTTAGCTTTCTTTGTAATGCAAAATAATTTTCAGCTTAAAAACATGCAATCGGTCTTTGAACTTATGGCAATAACAGATCCTTTAACCGGAATATTTAACAGACGCCATTTTCTGGAGATAGCGCGCATCAGTATAGAAAAAGCAAGACGTCATAAAGAGAATTGTTTTTTTATAATGTTTGATATTGACAAATTCAAGCTGGTAAATGATACGTACGGGCATCAGATAGGCGATAAGGTTCTTATGGATGTTACTACCAGAATAAAAGCCGATATACGTCCTTACGATTTATTTGCAAGATACGGCGGAGAAGAATTTATAATCTTTGCTTCGGGTATATCGATAAAAGAAGTATGTGATATGACAGAACGCCTGCGGGTAAGCTTATGCGATAGAAAATATGAATACGAAAATATCAGCATTGAATCTTCTGCAAGTTTTGGAATAGCGCATATGTACGATTACAATCTGGAAAAAGCCATAAAGCAGTCAGACGAAGCGCTGTATACGGCAAAAAGAAACGGACGTAATTGCGTTGTTTTTTATAAATCGCTGTAATTTTAATAACGGAATACGCGGTATTTTTTTAGAAGTGCAAGGAAATCTGTCCGTATCATTTCCTCGCCGCCAAGACTGATTAAATGTTTAGAAGGAACCTGACAGTCAATAAAAGCAACTCCATGATCAAACATTATCTGCGCAAGGCTTAGAAAAGCCGCCTTGGATGCATTTGTTCTTTTTGCAAACATCGATTCACCGCAGAAAGCTCTGCCCAGCAATACACCGTAACAGCCTCCGGCTAGCTCCCATTCATCTCCTGTATCTGTTAGATGCCAGGCTTCTGCAGAATGCGCCCAGCCAAGGCGGTGAAGTTCCATATATGCATCAATTATATCTTTCGATATCCATGTTCCATCTTGTTTATACCTGAATATTTCTGCACATCCTTTTATTACGCCCTCAAAATTTTCATCATAGGTAATTTTAAACACACCTTTATTTAAAACCTTTAACATGGAAGAAGATATCCGCAATTTTCCGGGAAAAATTACACAGCGTGGATCCGGCGACTGCCAAATGACAGGTTCCCCCGGCCCATACCACGGAAAAATACCCTGCTCATAAGCCGAAAGCAAAAGCCCCGGCGAAAGGTTTCCGCCGATAGAAATAATATCATCATTCCACTCTTTGGGATCGGGAAACTGAAAATGCATTTTTTCATTTAAATACGGAAAATCCGGATCAGGGCCTGAACGATAAGAAGCCACTAGGCTTCCGCAGTGCAATCCTGCACTTCCACACAGTAGCCGTCGCGCCAGTCAACAGTTGCATTTCCGCCATTGCTTAAGCTGCCGAAAAGAACTTCATCCACAAAAAAGCTTTTTATTTTATCTTCGATAATTCTGCCTGCATTTCTGGCGCCGAACTCTTTGCTGTATCCTTCTTCCGCCAGCTTGTCTATGCAAGTTCCCGTAACTGTAAGAGTAACGTTCTTTTCCGCAAGCTGTGTAGTAAAAATATCAAGTTCTTTCTGAACTATATTTACCATGATGTCGCGGGAAAGATGCCCAAAGCGCACAACGGCATCAAGCCTGTTACGAAACTCCGGCGTAAAAAGTTTTTCTACAGCATCGTCTACTGCACTGTCATCCAGAATCCTGTCTCCAAAACCAATAAGCCCTTTTCCAATATCTCTTGCGCCTGCATTACTTGTCATTATTAAAACTACATTGCGGAAATCCGCCTTGCGCCCCTGATTATCGGTAAGGGTAGCATAGTCCATTATCTGTAAAAGTATGTTAAATATATCACTGTGCGCTTTTTCAATTTCATCTAAAAGCACAACTGCGTGGGGCTGTTTACGGATAGCTTCTGTAAGCTGACCGCCTTCTTCATAACCAACATAACCAGGCGATGAACCAATTAAGCGGGAAATTGTATACTTCTCCTGATACTCACTCATGTCAAAACGAATCATCGCAACGCCAAGGATTTCCGCAAGCTGACGAGCCAGTTCTGTTTTTCCTACACCTGTAGGGCCTGCAAATAAAAAGTTTGCAACTGGCTTTCCTTCAGCTCTGAACCCTGCTCTGGATCTTTTAACTGCTTTTACAACTGCAGTAATCGCATCGTTCTGCCCAAAGACCCGCTGCTTAAGTTTTGTTTCCAATTCTTTAAGTTTGTCTTTTTCGCTCTCGCCGACAGTTCGATGCGGAATGCGGGCAATCTTTGAAACAACAGCTTCGATAACAGGCAGAGTAATTTCGATTTTTTCCAGTTGCGCTTCCTGCACTGTCGAAGATTCAGCTTCGGCATTTACGCCGGTTTCTACCGCAGCTTCTGCACCGCCTTCCGAATCAACTGCCGCAGCTTTGTATGCTTCTATTCTTGCATGAGCGCCTGCTTCATCAATTACATCGATAGCTTTATCCGGCAAACGGCGCTCTGTAATATACTGAGCAGAAAGACGCACAGCCGTTTCTACAACTTCATCGCTGTAAAGAACATGGTGATAATCTTCGTACCGGGATTTTATTCCTTTTAATATATCGATAGCAACCGCTTCGGAAGGTTCGTTTATATCGATCTTCTGAAACCTTCGTGAAAGCGCACGGTCTTTTTCAAAGAACTTATTGTACTCTTCATGTGTTGTAGAGCCAATGCATCGGAGTTTTCCCGATGTCAGAGCCGGCTTTAACAAATTGGAAGCATCCATTGCTCCGCCGGAAACAGCGCCGGCGCCGACAAGCGTATGTATCTCATCTATAAAAAGAATAACCTTTTCTTTTTTTACCATTTCGTCTACAACACGTTTTACCCTTTCTTCAAAATCGCCGCGGTATTTTGTTCCCGCCAAAAGAGCGCCCATATCAAGTGAAAAGACACTAAACTCTTTAAGCAGCGGCGGCACATTACCGGCAACTATCCTTTGTGCGAGTCCTTCTGTAATTGCCGTCTTTCCAACGCCGGAATCTCCAACATGAATTGGATTGTTTTTTAATCTGCGGCATAGTACCTGCACAGTGCGATCAAGTTCATCTTCCCTGCCTATTACAGGTTCAAGTTTCTGTTCACGAGCCAAAGCTGTCAATTCTGTTGTATAACGCTCAAGGGCGTTCTTTTTGCCGGATTTTTTCTGACCATCAATTACATCACCTGATGTTTCTTCTTCTTCCATACCTGCAAACTTGCCGTTATCATAATTGTGCGACAGCTGCTGTAAAAGCTCCAGCCGTTTTACACCGGCTTTACGCAGATAATAAGCGCTGTAACAACGCTCTTCGTCATAAAGAGAAACAAGAATATCTGCAACATCTATCATTTCTTTTTGTGCAGATCTTCCATGAATTACAGCCCGTTCAATGATAGTATGAAAGCCAACTGTCTTTGTAGGTTCACCCGCTGCTGTGACAGGCAGTTTTTCATCAAAATAAATTTCCATCCCGCTTCTAAACTGTTCTAAATCGGCGCCGCACGAAATCAAAACACCCTGAACTTCATCAAAAGCCAATGCCGCATATAAAATATGCTCCGGCGTCAGATATTCATGTTTACGTATTTTAGCTTCATTGTACGCAGCGTCAATAATAGCTTGAACATGTCCTGAAATTCTCATTTCGATTCCTCTTTCTGCATTTTAACGCAATTTATATAAATTTTCCATATATCATAAATGTGTAAAATCAGGCTGGTTCAACAATACACATAAGCGGAAATTCATTCGCTTTGGCAGCAGCATGAACCTGTTCGGTTTTGGTCACGGCAATATCCCAGGTATAAACACCAACAATTCCCCTGCCTTTATTGTGAACATCCAGCATAATTTTATTTGCATCTTCGATACTTTTATGAAAAATAATCATTAAAACTTCGATAACAAAATCCATGGTTGTATAATGATCGTTAAGAAGTATAACCTTAAACTGTTCAGGCTCTTTAAATTTTTCTATCGTTTTACCGGACGGCCTGTCCTTTACCCACGGTTCCATATTAGTATTATTATAGTATATATAACTCAGAATACAAGTCTTAACCTATTGCCCGTTGCTTTCGTACGCAGTATGGTTTATCCTGAATATATTGAATATGACAACATCAACCAAAGCCTTAATCGTTCAAAGCGACAGAACCTTACTCCTGGATGTTCACTGCGATACTGCCGATGAAGCAAGACAGGCGGTTATGCCGTTTGCAGAACTGGAAAAATCACCAGAGCATATTCACACTTACCGGATAACGCCTTTGTCTCTTTGGAATGCCGCAAGCGCAGGACTTACTCCAGAGGATGTTGTAAAAACACTGAAAAAATACAGCCGCTACGAAATACCTGATGGCATCATAGAAGGTTTTTCGCTTCTTATGTGCCGGTACGGAAAAATAAAAATGACTGCAGACAAAACAGAAGACTCAGACAGCGAAACGGGCAGATTATTCCTTCAGGTTGATGATGAAGTTATCCGGCTGGAAATAAACGGAACCAAAGCTTTGGCAAAATATTTAATTGCAGCACAAAACGGTTTTTCTCTAACATTAACAGACAGAGGAACAGTAAAACGCGAACTTATACGGATTGGCTGGCCTGTACAGGATGAAGCGCCGCTTTCCAAAGGCGAAGATTTAGAAATTAAACTCCGCGATGTCTGCGCTTCAGGAAAAAATTTTACATTAAGGGATTATCAGCAGACAGCGGCAAAAGCTGTCATTGGAACCGGAAGCCCCGGCAGCGGATACGGAGTTGTCGTACTGCCCTGCGGATCTGGAAAAACAATTGTTGGAATGCAGATAATGTCGCTGTTAAAAACCAATACATTGATACTTACAGCAAATGTTGCAGCTGTTCATCAGTGGATCGATGAATTGCTGGATAAAACAGAATTAACAAGTGAACAAATTGCGGAGTATACAGGAGATTCCAAAACAGTCGCACCCGTGACAGTCGCTACGTACCAGATAATTTCGTGGAGACCAAATAAAGAGGGAGAGTTTCCTCATTTTAAATTATTCAGGGAAAGAGCATGGGGTCTTGTCATTTACGACGAAGTTCATCTGCTTCCGGCTCCGGTATTTCGCGTAACAGCGGAGCTTCAGGCGATTAGAAGACTTGGGCTTACTGCTACATTAATCCGCGAAGACGGAGAAGAAGATGCCGTTTTCAGCCTTGTTGGGCCAAAGCGTTACGACGTGCCGTGGAAAGATATGGAAAACCAAGGGTGGATTGCAGAAGCAATCTGCACAGAAATAAGACTGGATTTACCGCAGGAATTAAAAATACCGTACGCTGCAGCGGAAAAAAGAGAAAAGTACCGCATCGCCGCAGAAAATCCTTTAAAAGAAAATGCCGTTTTACAATTAATAGAGAATCACCCCGATGATCAGATTCTGGTAATAGGCCAATATCTAACACAGCTTGATTCGCTTGCCAAAACGCTTAAAGCGCCTCTCATTACAGGAAAAACGCCGAACGCAGAAAGAGAACGTATCTACAGCAGCTTTAAAAATAAAGAAGTGCGCGTTATTGTAGTTTCAAAAGTAGCAAACTTTGCTATCGATTTACCGGATGCAAGCATGGCGATACAAGTCTCAGGTTCATTCGGTTCACGTCAGGAAGAAGCTCAGCGGCTTGGACGAATCCTAAGGCCAAAAGCGCACGATCATCATAATGCGTGGTTCTTTTCACTTGTTTCCGGTTATACAGTAGAAGAAGAATTTGCCGCAAACCGGCAGAAGTTTTTATCCGAACAGGGTTATAAATATTCCATTCAGCGGTGGGATAAATGAATAACGATATTTTCCGCTCAACAGCATTCTGGAAATCCGCTGTAATGCTAATGCCGGATAATTCATTTTCTGAATTATTAAGAAGCGTCTTTGGAAAAATAAAAACTCCTTTTAATAAACAAAAACTTTTAAACGATCTGGAAGGATTTTTACTGCGTGAGGATATTCAAAAAACAATCGCTTCTTATATTGATCAAACCGATGCAAAAATAATCGCAGCTGCAGCCGTTTTTGAAGAACCAGTTTTTGAACAATTGGAAAATTTTTTCTCCGGCGAATTCAGCAGCGCTCAGCTTCAGGATATAATCGTAAACCTGGAAGAACGCTTTATCTTATACCGGTTTACAGAAGAGAAAAAAAATTTAAGGCAAGCCTATTATCCTGCAGGCAGCATTGGCATGCAGGTTAAAAACCGCCTAACACTTAATCCAATTTTAAAACCTGTATTGCAGCCAATAATAGAAGATACTTCTGCTCTCTTTACACCGCCGTTAACTGAAAAACCAGACTCCTCTCGCGCGCCGAAAGCAAAACAAACCATCATCAATGATTTTACTCTTGCTGCCCTTTATTCGTTTATTTTAAAACATGAATCTTTTTATAAATCTGAAACAGCTATACACAAACGAATCATTGATGAAGGAAAAACCCTCTTTCCGGGCATCAATCTAACAAGTGTACTTGGAGCTTTGCAAATTCTTGGTTTGTTTTATACAGAAAAAAACAGCCTTTTCCCGGACAAAAAATATATTAACGATTTTTGCATGCTTTCGGCGCGCGAACGTTGTGAATATAACGCTGCTGCATTGTATGTTTACAAAAAGACTCCTCCCTCTGCAGAATTTTTACCGCCTTTATTTAAAAGAAAAATCTGCGATATTGTTAATTTAATTCACGGATTTATGAACTTTTTACAGACAGATTCTTTTTACGATGAAATAACTTTAAAAAGAATACTTGAAGTTTTAAAAGCGCAATTTTTTATAAATATCGATTCGGAAGATTTGCTGGATGTAATGGAAAAAACAGGTTTAATAACAGACGGCAGAGTTTCGCAGATAAAAACATCCGAAGATAAACCAGTAATAGCAATAGACTCTAGTTTTACAATTTTGGTTTATCCGGAAATAAAATTAATAGATGCAGTTAAACTGGCATCGTTTCTGAATTTAAGCGAAGTAAACACTGTTATCTGTTACAAACTTGATAAAGATTCTGCCGTTAGGGCTTTTAACAACGGCACAAGCGCAGATGAAATTATTGAATTACTAAACAGGCTTGTCTGTAAAAAAATAGATGACATATTGATATGGAATCTTAAAGACTGGGAGAAACGCCACAGCGAAGTATCTTTAAAAAAAGGAGTTATTTTACAGCTGACAAAAGAGCATTTGTATTTAACAGAAACTGCTTCATTATCGCAGTTAATTAAAGAAACACTCGCTCCTGGAGTGTACCTGTTAAACGAGAACACAGAAAACGAAGCGGCAGAAGCTTTGCAAAAAGCAGGCATCGATATAATCGCACAGAACAAGGAAAAAAAAGAAAACACAGTTTCTATAAATAATCATTTTCCATCGCTGTCATCACGCAAGGTTGAGATTTTTTCTGCAGCTCCGAATGAAACTGTCAAAAAAAATGATTATGCGGATTTAATGGCAGATTTTCATTCACAACTGGAAAAGATGCAGTTAAACGAAGCGGAAAGAACAGAATTAAAAGCCAGAATAGACCGGCGGCTTGTACTGAGTGTTTCACAATTAAAAGATGCGCATATCCGCTTTGAAAAACTGGAAGCGCGGCTTATGGATTACGCCGGAAAGCAAAACATCGCAAAGCAGGCAGTATCTTTGCAATCGCCTTTAGAGATAGTTTGGACAAATAAAGGAAATGAAATAAAAGTTTTTGGCGTGCCTAAAGCTCTGGAAAAAGAAGGAAACAGCTTAACACTTGTCGTTGATGATAACCGCATTCCGCTCGCCAAAATTAGCTTATTGCGCAGAATAAAAAAATCGATATTTGAATCATAAATATTTAAATGTTCTAAACTCTACTTAAAAAGATTAAACTTGCCGAACTTGTACATTTTGCCGTTCGAGCGGTTTGATAGTTCGTCCAGCGATTTAAATAAAAAAGCAGCAAATGCGGCTTCGTTTCCGGTATCGGATGAAGAAAAACCCGCAGTAATATACGGCTCATTATGCGCCGCCGCCAATAAACCCTGAGTAAGAGCGCGAAAGGCTGCAAGCGCAGAAGGCCCCAGAACATCTGCCGCATCGTCTTTGGCGGCGCCGGCAGAATCAGAAAAAACAAGAGCTAATGTACCGCTTTTACGAGTTGTAAAAATAGCACCAATTTCCTTAACAAGATACAACCATCCTTTAATATGATCGTTTACCATAATATCAATATCAGAAAGAGGAAGCTGCGCTGCACTGCTGCGAATGGAAGGAGGTGAACAAACAAGAATGGCTTCATCTATCCGTTCCAGACGGTTTTCCGCAGCAATAACCAAAGTACGCGCAGAAATAGGACTGGAAGGGTTCCACTCAAGAGATATACGCTGAGATAATTCCTGCGGCGAGTTTTTTGGAGCCCCGGAAAGCCTGTTTGGTATTAATGCTGCAGCAAATTGATCCACTTTGTTGATTGTCTCTGCTTCTATAGCTCTGCTAAGAGCAGATTCGTTTCCCGCTAAAAATATACCCCTTGTCATGGGTTTAGTTTACACAATATATTATACCTATGCAATTAGTAAAAGCCGCAATGATAGGCGATGTCGTAGGTAAGTTCGGACTTGATACACTCGAATCACAGCTGCCCGCACTAATCAAGGATCAAAATATCGATTTTGTCACAGTTAACGGAGAAAATGCAAGCGAAGGTTTCGGAATGACAGAAAGCGATTTTAGGCGCATTATAACAGCCGGCGCAGATGTTGTTACCTCGGGAAACCATGTTTGGGAAAAACGCGAATTTTGGACAATTCTGGAAACAGAAAAAAATATGCTTCGTCCTGCAAATTATCCGTCTCACGCTGAAATATCATCAGGTTCAGGATTTGTCCATATAATGAAAAAAAATGTTAATTGGATTGTTATAAATCTTCAGGGAAGGGAATTGATGAATCCCATAGATTGTCCTTTTCAGTGCTTTGACAAACTAATAAAAATTTTTGAAGGCAGGGCAACGGATAATCATCCGCTTATATCTGTTCCCTCTGCATTTCCTATAATACTTGTAGATTTCCATGCAGAATCCAGCCGCGAAAAAGAAGCTCTTGCCCATTATATTGACGGGCGGGCATCAATAATCGCCGGTACTCATACACATGTTCAGACTACAGACGAAAAAATCCTGCCAAACGGAAGCGCTTACATTACAGATTTAGGCATGACAGGAAATATTGATAGTGTTATCGGCATGAATCCGGAAATCTGCCTTGATCGCGCCCGCAAACAGGTTTTGTATCACATGGAAACTGCAGCATCGGAAAAACCCGGAAAAATACAAGGTATCATTGCAGAAATAAATGCAGAAACAGGAACAGCAGTTTCAATAAAAAGAATTTAAAAAGATAAACGGCTTATCGGGCTTCCTATCCAGATACCTTCTCCAAGATAATCATGCCTTCTGCCGTCAATTAAAAATTGTACATCTCTTACATTGGAGAACTCTGTAACAGTCCAGACAATCTGGCGGAGCTGGGCAACATAACCTTCTACGCCAAAAGTATTAAATAGAAAGTCTTCGCTAAAATTAAGATATGCAGTGCTTCCGCGCACAGCTGCCGAAAGTAAACGGGTATTCTGCGGAATAAGATTTAAAACACCGCGGCCAATTTCATCGGCAGACGGGCCTGCAAGCAGAACATTCAATGCATCCTGCATGGGCGATTCAGAAACGGGAACTCTTCGAATTACCCTGGAATGTAAAATCTGTCCGTCACTGCCGACATGTGTAAAATAAACTGCTCTTTCCCTTGTTTGTACAGGCGCGGCAGGCGGCGGGGCTGCCGTTACTGGCGCCGCAACAGGCGCTGCCGCTGGCGGCTGTCTCGTCGTGGTTGCAGGCGCAGCTGGTGTTGTTGTCGTTGTTGCAGGAGGAGCCGAAGTCGCAGCCGGTGGTGTCTGCACAGAAGCTGCAGGTTCGGGCGCCGGTCTTGAGGCAGGCGGCTGTTCAATTATTACTGTTACAGGAATATCATTTTCCAGAGCCAGAATCTCTTCTTCTGCGCCCGAAGAAGAAGTCATACGTGTTCTGAAAATATTAAAATTTCTTTGGATGGTAGCTGCATTTATCATAAAAATACTGATAATTACCAGTATAAAAACGAGCCAAAAAATGACTACCAGCTGAGATCCCTGACGTACAGTCTTTGATTTTCTTGCAGTATTTCGCCTTGCCACAAAAACATGATACCAAGTATTGAATTTATTGTATACTATAAACTACCATGCGTAATAAATTAACCGATGAACTGGCTGTCTGCGGCATGAACGCAGTACTTGCAATAGGTGAACATCATCCTGAGATAATTAACCGCCTCTTTCTGCGGGAAGAAAGACTGCCAAGTTTTACCTCTGTCTGTAAACTGCTTGCAGAACGCAAGCGTCCGTATAAAATCTGCGAAGACGAAGAACTGGAACGCATAAGTAAAAGCGTTCATCATCAAGGCATTGTTGCCATGATCGAAGAGCCAATAGTTGAACCATTAAAGCAGGAAGACCTAGACCTTTGGGCAAACGAAGGAAAAACAGGCGTTCTTCTTCATTCAATCGGAAACGATCACAATCTTGGCGCAATCGCAAGAGCGGCAGCCTTTTTTGATGTCACTTTTATCATACTTAACGAAAAGGATACCGAGGCGCGGCTTACTACAAGCGCTTATCGTGTTGCAGAAGGCGCCTTTGAGCATTTAAAGGTACGCAGTATAAAAAGCACAACTGCTTTTCTTAAAGATGCATCAAAGCAAATTGTTACAATCGGCACCGATGTAAGAGCAAGGATGCGAATCGGTAACTTAAAAGATATAGTAGAAAGTTATAAGCCAAAAACCTGTAAGTCCGGCTGCCGCGCCGGCGTCGCTCTTGTGCTTGGCAACGAAGAGATTGGGCTGCCGAAAGAGATAAAAGACAAGTGCACCTGCCTTTTGCGTATTCCAGGTACAGGAAACATCGACAGCTTGAATGTTTCACAAGCCGCCGCGCTTTTCCTGCATTCTATTTACGAGCGGTAAATCATCCGTTGAACTTGTTTACCATTAGCGGCGGCTGATGCGTTGCATCCAGCGTATCACGCCACAAGCTGCTTTCCGGATTTACCATATTACGGTGCGATATTACTGTCTTAATGGGCAGATGAACAAACCGGTTGTTTACAAGACCAATAATCAATTTTGTCTTTCCTGCCATTGCCGCATGAGCCGCCGCGTTGCCAAGACGTTCGCAATAAATCGAATCATCCGGGTTTGCAGGGGATGAACGGATTGCATAACTAGGATCGATATACTTTAAATTAATCTCAATATTTTTTTCTTCAAAGTATTTAATTATCCTGCTTCTAAGATATATGCCAACGTCTGCCATTTTTACATTGCCGCCCGCATCAAACTTTTTATCAGTAATAAGCTGATCTTGCATTGCTCCTTCTGCTACAACAATTACAGCATGTTTGCGTTTTTTTAACCTTTCTTCCAGGTGAGTTAAAAAGCCATTATAACCTTCCAGATTAAACGGCACTTCAGGTATCAAAACAAAGTTAACTTCGTGGCTTGCAAGCGCTGTGTGCGCCGCAATAAACCCGGAATCCCTGCCCATAACCTTAACAAGACCAATGCCGTTAATTGCAGATGACGCTTCCATGTGCGCTGCAGAAACAACTTCAACAGCTTTGGCTACAGCAGTATTAAAACCAAAAGATCTGTCTATCAGCGCAAAATCATTATCTACTGTTTTTGGAATGCCAATCAGCGCAATTTTCAGATTTCTCTTGTCGACTTCTTCGGCAATATCCAATGTACCGCGCTGAGTTCCGTCTCCGCCTATTGTAAAAAGCATGTTCAAATTGAGTTTTTGCATCGCATCTACAATCTTTACTACTTCTTTACCGCCGCCGCGGGCGCTGCCTAAAAATGTGCCGCCTAATTTGTGAATATCATCTACGACATCGGGGTTTAATTCTTTTACTCCGAATCCGGATTCAGGCAAAAAGCCCCTGTAACCGTACTGAATACCGGATATCCTTGTAACTCCGTATCGAGTCCACAGACAGCGTACAATCGCTCTTATAACATCATTAATTCCAGGACAAAGACCTCCGCAGGTAACAATTCCGGCATGAACATGGGCAGGAGTAAAATAAATATGTTCGCGGGGTCCAGATCTTTCCAAAACATGTTTTCTTTCTACAGGATTCTGGGGGCCTGGTATAATAAATGAACTTAAACGCACAAACCTGTCATCTGTTACATAATCAGCTACTTTATCGCCAAGATCTTTTGACATAATTATCGGTGATTGAACCGTTGCTTTACCTAGCTCGTTAATAGTAAAATCTAAATCATTATCCATAAAATATCCTCCTGTTTTGTCCATTATAATACTATTACTTGAGTTTTAAAAGAGCACATAGTATACTCATACTATGAAATTTAATCCATCAAACATGGGCAAATTAAGCCCAAACATGCTAGTTTTAATTATTGTGGGAATATTGGTATTAATTATGCTGAGTACCAGTATTTTTATTGTTGATCAAACCGAACAAGCGGTTATTACACGATTTGGCAGGTATATCGCAACAAGAGGCCCAGGTCTGCATTTTAAGCTGCCCTTTGGCATCGACAGGAACTATACGGTAAATGTCAGGACAATTCAATCTCAAGAATTTGGTTACCGCACAGTAAGGGGCGGAAACCTGCCGACATACGCAAGCCAAACAGCAGAATCCATTATGCTCACAGGAGACCTTAATATAGTAGATGTTGAGTGGATTATCCAATACAGGGTTGTGGATCCAAAAGCATGGACTTTTAATGTGCATGAAAGGCGGGAAACAATAAGAGACGTTTCACGTTCTGCTGTTAATATGCATGTCGGCGATCGCGCAATTGTAGAAATTATGGGCGGCCAAAGAAGCGCCATCGAAGCTGCAGCATTATCTTTTATGAATGATACTTTCCGCAGTTATGGTCTTGGAATTGATGTTATTACCGTTCAGCTTCAAAACGTAGCGCCTCCAGCCGGCGTCAGAGAAGCCTTTGAAGACGTAAACAGGGCTATGCAGGATTTAGAGCGGCTTGATAACGAAGGCCAGCAGATTTATAACGAAGAAATACCCAGAGCCAGAGGTCAGGCACGGCAAATGGTTGAGGAAGCAAGAGGATATGCTGCTGAACGCGTTAACAGAGCAAACGGCGATGTTGCCCGTTTTAATTCTGTTTATGCAGAATTTGTCCGCGCACCGGAAGTTACAAGACAAAGGCTTTATTACGAAATGATCGAAGAAGTATTCAGAGACGAGGATGGCATGACATTAATCGACCGCAACCTGCGGAACTTCCTTCCTCTAATGAATGTTGGAGGAAACAGATAATGAAAAAAACATACACTACACTAATTATTATAGGCGTTGTTGTTCTTGGTATAATTATTGCCGGCCCCTTATATGTTATAAACGAAGGTGAACAGGCTGTAATTGTTCAGTTGGGCAGAATTGTAGACGTAATTACTGATGCCGGTCTTCATGTTAAGATTCCTTTTATTGATGAAGTAGTCCGTTATCCAAAAAAAATAATGGCATGGAATGGTGAACCCAGAACTATACCAACAAGAGAAAGACAGTATATCTTTGTTGATGTCGTAGCGCGCTGGCGTATTGCAGATCCAAAGATTTTTTATGAATCAATTAATACCGTAGATGCAGCTTATATAAAACTTGCAGAAATTATCGACTCAGAAGTGCGTACTGTAGTAGCCGGAAACCCGTTAATTGAATCTGTAAGAAACTCAGATATAATCATGGAAAGTTCGTCCGCCATCCAGGATCCCGGCATTGGAGAAGACATAGACGGAGAAATTATCGCAGTATCTCAAACAAGAACAAATCATGAACCTATTACATTGGGCAGACGCAGGCTTGCAGAAGAAATTCTTAGAAGATCTCAGCGCATGATTTCTGAATATGGAATTGAACTTATCGATGTTGTTACAAGACAGATTAGTTATTCACCGGAACTTACATCCAGTGTTTACCAGCGTATGATAAGGGAACGAAATCAGGTAGCTATGTATTTCCGTTCTCAGGGCGAAGGCCGCAAAGCAGTATGGCTCGGCAGAATGGACAATGAAAAGCGTTCAATACTTTCCGCTGCATATACAGAAGCGCAGACAATTATGGGTAATGCCGATGCTGAAGCTGCAAGGATTTACGCAGCCGCATATAATGCCCCGGGAAGAAGAGAATTTTATTCCTTTTGGAGAGGGATAGAATCGTATCGTCAAACCATGCCTAAGTTTGAAAAAACACTGACTACAGACATGGAATATTTCCGTTATCTATATAATCCAAGATAACATAAAAAAGGAATAATAATGGAACAACGTATCCACATTTCCAATGTTGATAACAGCCCGGCAATGTGCTTTGATACCGGGCTGGATCCGCGTTCATTTGCCAGGACAAAAATGTCTCAGAGCTTAATTGAGCAGGGGTATGTTGTAAGTCCTGACGGGTCTCATGAAATATGGAGAGCATCGGGTGTTAATGAAACAAACGGCTCCATGAGGGTTTATGGGCCATTGTTTCAGGGAAAAAGACTGGATATTCTTTTAAACTCCCAGCAGTCTGATCTTAGACAGGCGGCATTGGAAGCTGTTGTTCACTGGATAAAAGCAAAATTATTTTTGGGCGATACACACTCTGCACTAAACCCCGGCGCATCATTTGTAGATTCCAAAGGCGGCGTATTTTTTTCTCCTGAACATTTATCCAACCGTTGTCTTTATGTAGAAGGAACTCAGCTAGACCGCTTTAACTGCCCGGACTTAACCGGCATGGATACTGCAGCTTTTTGCGCCGGAGTAATGCTGTATCAGATTTTTTCCGGTGTTCATCCTTATCCGTCTGCAGAAATATATCAGGATATGAGAGAAGGCATTTTTATGCCGGTGCATCTTGCTATCCCGAATCTGGATAACAAACTGGCAGGTCTTATACAATCTTCTCTATTGCTGCCTGTTCCAAGGAAACGAACCGGAAAAAGCGGAACCGATATACTAACAGAACTTCTTAATACATTAACCGGCAATGAAAGAGCAGTATCTCCTATTTCATCCCTATACATAAAATTGCCTGCAGAAAAAACGGATCAGGTAGAAAGAGAAAAAAGAATGCACAGTTTGAAACAAAACTCTTTTATCAGAACAAAACGTTTTGTTGTTCAAAACAGGCACCTTTTAACAGGTATTTCTGTCGCTGTATTTTTTATTCTTTTTATTGTTTTTAATACAGCAAGCGGATTATCGCGAAGGCCGACAACAGAAGGCATGTCATCTGAAGCAGTAGTTAAAGAATATTACGAAGCTTTCAGCGCATTGAACCACTTTTTTATGGAAGCATGCATTCAGGGAGCCGATAAAAGCGATTTAAATGCCGCCATCAGCCTTTTTGCAATTGTAAAAGCAAGACAAGCAAATGAAATGACACATAATCAGTCAATTATTCAGGCAAGAACCTGGAGAGAAGCCGGCGGCGAACTTCCTGCTCCCAATGTTTTCGGCGTTACAGATTTAACTGTTGTTTTCATCGGCGGCAGTGAAGATGAAGAAGGCATTGTTGTTTACCGCGCCGAATATTTATTATGGTCACCGAATGAAAACTTTTCCAGAAACCGCAGCGATGTACTGACACTAAGAAGAGACAGGCGCGGAAACTGGAGAATCATAGAAATAATCAGAACCGAAAGATAATATAAAGTTCGCAGAAAGACGGCATCCCGGCTTATTTAGATTGTATAAGGAAATTAATTTGAATAAAAAGGCTTTTTTTATATGCGGTGATAATTTACTTTTACCGTCTGAAGTTTCTGATTCTGAATTTGCCGGCGGATTATCTGCAGAATTGGCAGAAATTTTCGGCGAATACTCAATGTTTAAATTTCCTTCATTAGACAAGCCTGATTCAGCGGTAAATGTAGTTTCCATAGACCCAAAAATCAATATACCGGAAAACTGGAAAAAAATTCCTGTGCGTCAAACGCTTGCCATGATAATAGCAGAAGCCGGATATTCTTACGATATTCTCCGCGCATGCCATATCGCTCAATGGCGCAGAGAATCAGTTTATTGCGGTTCATGCGGAGCAAAAAATACTGATGCAGAAAAGCAAACACAGCGATTGTGTTCCAGCTGCGGGCGAAGCGAGTTCCCAAGAATCTGCCCAGCCATTATTGTCATTATAACCGATGAAAAAAACAGAATCCTTCTTGCGCATAATAAAAGATTCCGTTCTGGCATGTATAGTCACATATCGGGTTTTAACGAAGCCGGAGAAACACTGGAAGAAACAGTATCAAGAGAAGTTAAAGAAGAAGTAAATATCGAGGTAAAAGATATTACTTATATAAGATCACAGCCGTGGCCGTTTCCCAACTCGCTCATGATCGGTTTTAAAGCATCATACTTATCAGGAACAATAAAACCCGACGGCGAAGAAATAGAAGATGTAAACTGGTTTACAAAGAATAATCTGCCGGAACTTCCCGGCGAAGGTTCATTATCACGTTTTCTTATTAACGATTGGCAAAAAACCTGAAAATTCGTTGCTTATCAATCTTAAATAACTTATATTGTATATGAGGAGATCCAAATGAGTAACATGAATTATTTAGAGATACTGCCTTTAAGTAGTATCACAAAATATGCGAAAGGCCATCCGAATGACGGCGTTCCTTTTACTGGTTACTCAAGGGTGCATCCATCGGACAAATCAAAATTAATTATTGTAAATGATCCTTTAGGTAATGAACCGTCTCTGCTGGAATTTAAACTGGAAGACATTCTTTTTGTAGAAGAAGTTCCTTCTGCAATAACAGAAGCTGGAGAAGGCGTTCCTATGGTTAAACTTTGGGTTCAACGCGGAGCCGTTGGGGTCAAACTTGAACCTTTCGAAGTAAAATGACAGAAGCCTTATTCACAAGTAAATCCGGTGATGATATTTGCTGCGAATTGTGCCCTAACAAATGCAGGATAAAAAACGGCAGTTTTGGCTTATGCGGAGTTCGCGGTAACAAGGGAGGAATTGGAATCGTTCCGCTTTATGGTTTCATTACCGCATTGGCAGTTGATCCAATAGAAAAAAAACCTCTTTATCATTTTAAACCGGGTTCTAAAATACTCTCTCTGGGTTTTGCCGGATGTAATCTGCGCTGTCCTTTTTGTCAAAATTGGCACATCTCGCAAAATACCGATATTTACGGAAAGCTAAACGGCAAATGGATACAGCCTGGCGAGGTAATTTCTGCAGCATTGGAAGTTAATAGTCCGTCAATTGCTTACACTTATTCCGAACCTCTTATTCATGCAGAGTATCTCATTAACTGTATGACACTTGCAAAAAAACACGGCATAAAAAATGTGCTTGTAACAAACGGCTGCATTAACGAAACTGCTGCTGCAGAAATTTTAAAACTTACCGATGCTGCAAATGTCGATTTAAAATGTTTTTCTGCAGAAACATATAAAAGTTTACTGGGTTATTCCGCCACTTCTGCTCTTCTTGAAACTGTTAAAAACTTTATCAAACTATGTTATAAAATGAAGGTGCATTTGGAGATAACAACATTAATTGTTCCGGAATTAAATGATTCTGCAGAAGAGATAAATGCCGCCGCTGATTTTATAACTTCCATAGATAAGGATATTCCCTGGCATTTAACTGCATATCACCCTGCTTATCACTGGAGCGCTCCTGTAACGAATCCGGATTTTTTAAAAAGCATAGCTAAAGAAGCGGGAAAAAAACTTAATTATGTTCACACAGGAAACATTTAATATGATAGAATGGGAAAAAGGAGATATATATGTCTGATCAAATTAATGAATCATGCCCATGTACATATCCATGTAATCGTCACGGCGACTGCAAGGCTTGCCAGGAGTACCATTTAAAAATTGGTTCCAGAACTTGCTGCGGCAAAACAGGCAAAGAAGATAATAAAAAATAAAACTTTATGACAAACATAGAACTGCTTGCTCCTGCAGGTGATATGAATAAACTGCGTCTTGCTGTAAAATACGGAGCCGATGCTGTATATGCAGGCGGCCGTTTTGGACTGCGGGCAGGCGCAGTATTAGCAGCGCCGAATGAAAGCCACGAGGACTGCCTTGAAGAAGCTGTCTCTTATGTGCATTCGCACGGCAAAAAAATATATATTACAGTAAATATTTTTGCGCGTAACTCCGATTTTGAAGAAATAAAAGTATACGTAAAAAGACTGCAGGAAACCGGCGTTGATGCAGTAATTGTATCCGATCTTGGCGTATTAAAGCTTATTAGGGAAAATACATCTTTAGAAGTTCATATATCTACTCAGGCAAATGTATTGAATAAATATACAGCGCAGGAATATGTTAATCTTGGAGCAAAGCGAATAATTCTTGCGCGCGAATGCAAGCAGAGCGAAATTAAAGAAATTGCCGAATATGTAAAAAATAGCTGCGATATCGAGGTTTTTGTGCACGGCGCCATGTGTGTAAGTTATTCAGGCAGGTGTATGATCTCCAATTACATGACAGAGCGCGAAGCAAACCGGGGCGAGTGTTCTCAGCCTTGCCGTTATAAATATTTCCCTTCTGGCACAATAATCGAAGAAAAGAGACCTACTGAACACTGGGGAATAGAAGAAGACATTCACGGCACATATATTATGAACAGTAAAGATCTTTGTTTAATAAATCATTTAGACGATTTAATTTCTGCCGGCGTAACAAGTTTTAAAATAGAAGGCAGAATGAAGTCCGATTATTATGTTGCCGCAGCGGTAAATACATACAGACACGCATTAGATAAAGAAAAAAATTTTAATTATCAGGAAGAAATAGATAAGATTGCGCACAGGCCATGGACAACCGGATTTGTTTTTGAAAAAAATGACAGTCTCTTTATTGAACACACAAATGTAATTTCTACGCACGAAGTTGCTGGAATGTGTCTTGGCGGAAATAAAATACTTCAGCGGAATGCATTTAACCAGGGAGACGAACTCGAGATATTATCGTTTGGCCGGAATCACAATAAAACATTTAAAGTGATGTCGGTAAAAGACGAGCAGGGGCAAAGTGTAACAAGGGCAAACAAGGCAGGCGCAGTTTATTTTTTAGAAACTGACGGTTTAACACTCGAACCAGACGAATTTTTAAGAAAAAAAGTAGTTTAAATATCAAAATTAAGCCTTTCTTGGTACTAAAAATTCATAAATTATTGCAAATCACTAGAAATACAGTATAATATATATTATAGTATATCTTATACTGTAATTATCTATATTATAATAGGTATTAATATGAAAAGAAAGATTATATCACCGGTTATTAGTGCATTACAGAAGCTTGGAGAAGATATTTGCGATGCACGCCGCAGACGAAACATTACAATGGCATTACTGGCTGAACGAGCAGGAATAAATGTCATTACTCTTTCAAAAATAGAAAAAGGGGATCCCGGAACATCTATAGGCGGATATGCCTCTGTTTTATATTCATTGGGTATGATTGATCGTATACGTGATATAGCTGATGCCAGCCGCGATTTGACAGGGCAAATGCTTGTAAATGAACAATTACCCAAACGTGTAAGGATTAAAAGAAAAGGAACATAAAAATGGACAATAGTAGAGAGATTTTAGTTTCAGTTATGTTAAACGGCGAAACTGTATCTGTCGGAAAGTTGTGGTGTTATTTTCGCAAAGGCAGAACAAGCGCAGCATTTGAGTATGATAAAATATGGTTATCTAACTTAAACCGTTTTGCGCTGGAGCCGGCACTGCATTTGACAGAAGGCGCATTTTATACCGATAAAGCTTTGTTTGGTGCAATAGGCGATTCTGCGCCGGATCGCTGGGGGCGAATTTTAATGCGCCGTGCAAATACTTCCGGGCGCACATTGTCAGAAATAGATTATTTATTAGGTGTGAATGATGAAACACGGCAAGGCGCTTTGCGTTTTTCTGAAACACTAAACAGTCCATATCTGGCAAAATCTGATAAGAAATCAATTCCGCCGCTTGTTAAATTACCGGAATTACTTTCTGCTTCCGAAAACTTTTTAGCAGATTCGGAAAGCGCCGAAGAACTAAGATTACTTCTTGTACCAGGTTCATCACTTGGCGGAGCACGCCCAAAAGCATCAGTATATGATAAAGACGGCAGTTTAGCCATCGCAAAATTTCCGCGAAAAGATGATGATACCGATATTGTCCGCTGGGAAGCAGTTGCTTTAACTTTAGCAAAAACAGCAGGTATAAATGTTCCGTTATGGCGTTTAGAAGAAATAATTGGAAAACATACTTTAATTATAAAGCGGTTTGATCGTGACGGACAAAAACGAATTCCATTTTTATCAGCGATGAGTATGATGAATGCAAACGATAATGATGGTCTTGTTCATAGCTTCGTAGAAATTGCAAATAACTTAATTCAATATGGCACACAACCGGATAAAGATTTGGAAGAATTGTGGCGCCGCATGGTATTTGGAATAATGATCTCAAATACAGATAATCATTTACGCAATCATGGTTTTTTATATTTTGATAATGGCTGGGTGTTGTCACCAGTTTATGATTTAAATCCGAATATTGATAGATCAGATTTTTCTGTTAGTGTTGATGAAACAGGCGTAAAAAGCACTATTGAGCTTGCTATGAAAACAATAGATAATTTCCGGTTATCAAAAACACAAGCAAAAGTAATTTTTGACGAGATAAAATCCGCAGTCGCTGACTGGCGAAAAATTGCAAAATCATACGGAATAACAGAGAATGAAATTAATAGAATGAAAAATGCTTTTATAGTTTAAATATTTTTATCCATTTATTACGATTCTATCCACAACCAGTATTACCGGCGTAAAATAATAACCGGATTCAGAAAAATATAATCTGCCGTTTACAATATGCCCGCCCCAGTCTAAATTAATGTTTTTTATATTTTCTTTATCATTAAATACTAATTGAATCTCCGTCACGGTTACAGATTCGTTTCCTTTAAAAAATGTAATTGGTTCGTATAGCTGTAAAAAATAATATTCTGCATTATCTGATGTTTCATTTACTTGTTTTAATACAACAGTGCCAAAAATATGAAAGTTAATACTATCCTGGTTACCAAAATTATATTGATTCCTGTGATAATATTCCTGAGAAAACAAGTTAAAACCAGTCTTTAAAACCATTAATACTGCAATAATAAATAATATTTTATTTATTCTTTTCATGATTACATCTTTCTCCATCTATATTATTGATAATCCAGTTTTTTTACTTTATAATCATACCATGAACTCAAAAAAAGTATCAATAATAATTTTTTTATTGTTAATCGTACTCATTTTTACATTAATGTCAGTGTTAACTATTCCGATGATTTTTGGCCGCCGGAATCATATCATTGGATTCTTTGGTTTATTTTTAATTCTATCTACAATTCCAATTGTTTTTTATATTTTATTAAAAAAACAGCTAAAATTATACATGATTATTTACTATTTTGTTTATTTTTTTATTACAAGTATATTAAATTTAATAATTTCAATATTATATACACAATTACTGCTGTATAATAACGATGAATTTATATTTAATATTTTTGAACTTTTCGATGTTATGACATATATTGTATTATCAATCTTTTTTTCTTTCCAGCTGCCAATAATAATTTTAAGCATAATAATCAATAAAATCTGCAATAACAAGGCAAGTATCTTGACATAACTACTACACTATGGTTAAGTAATGTATGAGGCAATTTGAAGTTGTATCTCCATTTAAACCCGCAGGCGATCAAGGCGAAGCAATTGCCGCACTGGCGGACGGAATAAGAGCCGGAGACAAGTTCCAAACTCTGCAGGGTGTTACAGGTTCAGGCAAAACCTTTACCATGGCAAAAATTATCGAAGAAGTGCAAATGCCAACACTTATCGTAAGCCATAATAAGACACTGGCAGCTCAGCTTTTCCGCGAGTTTAAAGGTTTTTTTCCTCATAACGCTGTAGAATACTTTGTTTCATATTACGACTACTACCAGCCGGAAGCATATGTTGCAAGCCGTGATTTATATATCGAAAAAGATGCCTCCATAAATGCCGAAATTGAGCGCATGAGGCTCTCTGCGGCACGAAGTTTGATGGAACGCGAAGATGTTATCATCGTCGCTACTGTTTCCTGCATCTACGGCATGGTAACCCCCGATGTTTACAAAAAAATGACCGCCACTTTTTCAAAAGGCGAAACGATAGATGTTGATTCGCTTATCCGCCGCTTTGTTGAACTGCAATATGAACGCAACGACGCTATTCTTGAAAGAGGGCGTTTCCGCCGCCGCGGTGATACGCTTGAAATTTTCCCGGCTTACATGGAAGAAGCATACCGTGTTGACCTTGATTGGGATAAGGTTGAACGTATCCGCCGTTTTAATCCTGTCTCCGGCGAATATCTGGAAGAACTGGACCGGGCTTTAATTTATCCTGCCAAACAATTCGTAATGCCGGCGGAAACAATACACAACACATTGGACATAATAAGAGAAGAATTAAAAGACCGCCTTGAGTATTTTAAAAATAACGGAAAAATAATGGAAGCCGAACGCTTAAAAACCCGCGTTGAATACGATATAGAAATGATGACAGAAATGAATTACTGCCCGGGAATAGAAAACTACTCTTCTTTATTGGCAGGACGTAAACCGGGCGAATCTCCAGACACATTAGTCGATTATCTTCCAAAAGAACATTTAACATTTATCGACGAAAGCCACGTAACTTTACCGCAGATCGGCGCAATGTACGCAGGAGATCGCAGCCGAAAACAGAACCTGGTTGACTACGGCTTTCGGCTGCCCTGCGCTTTAGATAACCGCCCGCTTCGTTTTGATGAGTTCGAAGAACGCCTCGATAAAACTGTTTTTGTTTCCGCTACCCCCAGCAAAACTGAAATAGAACAATCCGTACGTGTTGTTCAGCAATTAATACGCCCCACAGGTCTTTTAGATCCGGAAATAGAAGTGCGCCCGAGCGAAGGGCAAATGGAAGACATCTACAGCGAAGTTCAAAAAAGAATAAAAGCCGGAGAACGTTCGCTCATATTAACGCTTACAAAAAAAATGGCAGAAGACTTAACCGACTACCTTACAGGTCTTGGCTTAAAGGTGCGTTACATTCACAGCGAAGTAGAAACAATTGAACGCGTAGAAATATTAACCCAGCTTCGTCAAGGCGATTTTGATATTCTTGTAGGCATCAATCTTCTGCGCGAAGGCATAGACCTTCCCGAAGTTTCGTTTATTGCCATTTTAGATGCCGATAAAATCGGATTTTTACGTTCACTTACAAGTCTTATACAGATAATCGGGCGAGCCGCAAGAAACGCCGCCGGAAAAGTTATCATGTATGCAGACAAAATGAGCGATGCAATGGAAAAAGCAATTGCAGAAACAAACCGCCGCCGCGAGATTCAAATAGAATATAATTCAAAACACGGCATAACACCTGCGACAGTAAAAAAAGCAATTGCAGAAATATTAACGCGGCATATAGAAGAAGCGGATATATCGGCAGGCGCTACAATAGAAGTATTAAAGAAATCTTTTAATATATTAATCCCGGCACAGCGCAAACAGCTTATTAAAGCGCTGGAAAACGAAATGCTAGAACACGCTAAAAATCTTGAGTTTGAACAAGCGGCAGTAATTAGAGACGAGATAACTGCTTTAAAATCCTAAAAATCAAACTTCCAGTATTAACAGTGTTTTTGGATCAAGCTTCATTGCCATAGACTTGGAAATAATAGAATCCCTGTCTTTAGAGATCGAAAGCTCAACATGATCAGACTTTGGCTGCAGAACAATTACAACATCAATACTATTAATAAAACTTCCAAGCACAACAGGAATATTTTCTTTATCGTAAGCTGAATTTCCATCGCTGCCAGCGCCGCCATCATTAATAGAGCAGCTATACCAAACATTCACCCCAATTTCCATAACAAATGTTTTTACAGCTTCCATACTTTCTTTGTTGGTGCGGGAAAAATCGAACCCGTCAATAATTACTGAATCAGCTTTAAAACCGCCTTCTATAATCATAGCCCTAAGACTTTTAAGAATTTGTTCTATTGTTATTCCGTCCTGATTAAAGTTCATTAATACGCGGTTTTTAATAAGATCATTTTTTATTTCTTCGGCGTTCTCAAGATTCTTTTTATGTATAAACTCGGAAAAAATATCTTCGTACCAAACAAGTATATGCTGAGTCTGCTGGCTGAAAGAAACATGAACAACTTTTTTTCCATGAAGCAGTTTATCTAAAGCAAGCTGTACAAGTACCGATGTTTTTCCCACTCCGCGGGGCGAGCTAATAACGCCGATTTCGCCGGGTTTTAATCCGCCGTTAATAGATTGTTCAAAAATGCGGATCGGGCTGCGTTGTATAAGTTCACTCAGTACCATTTTATCTCTCCTTCTTCTTTTTATCTTCAGCTTCTTTAATTAATGCCTCTGATACACTCTGCGGAACTTTTGCGTACTTTTCAAACTCCATTGTAAATTCTGCCTTACCCTGTGTGAGTGAACGCAATGTCGTAGAATAACCGAACATTTCGCTCAGCGGAACTTCGGC
>Ga0123356_10000600_pt1 | contig 39797 bp, 29 predicted proteins | sample TergutEmb28metaG_2_FD_92546 | JGI IMG/M metagenome (GOLD analysis project Ga0123356, IMG submission 92546) | Embiratermes neotenicus P3 segment gut microbial communities from Petit-Saut dam, French Guiana - Emb289 P3 | ecosystem: Host-associated > Arthropoda: Insects > Digestive system > Gut ...
ATAATGTAAATACCGTTGCGGGGGCAGAGGATAAAACGCTTCATTTTTGGATTCCAGCGTTTTGTCTGGTGGCCGAAATGGGTTCCGGCGTCAAGCAGTTCCTGCAAAGTCAAAGAGGCCATTCGTACTCCTTATATAGTAAATATGGGTTGTTTCATCCACGGTGATCATCATGAAAAGACTACTGTCCGAAAACAGCACCCATCCCTCATTCTCACCGTGTGTTTTAATTAGTGCGGGGACGAGCCCCGCTCTTCTATGCTAACACTGCATTTTGCGAAATTGATTCGTGTCATTCTGAGATGAATTTGCAACAATTGACAAACTCTCGCGTCCCTATGATCACAGTTTAACGTTTTGAGAACTGGAAGCGTTTGCGCGCACTGGCCAAACCGTATTTTTTACGTTCCACAACGCGGGAGTCGCGTGTAAGAAGGCCGTTTTTACGAAGCAGCTTGCGGTTATCCTCACTTATAAGCGAGAGCGCGCGGGAGATACCAAGACGCACAGCTCCGCCTTGTCCGCTCAGTCCGCCGCCTCTTACTCTTGCCACAATATCAAAACTGTCGGCAGCGTTAAGCATTGTGAGAGGTTTCTCAACGTCCATCACAAGTACATTACTCTTGAGGTATTCAGCTAACGGTTTGCCGTTAATCGTCTTCTGCCCTTTGCCGGGACGGATAATTACACAAGCTATCGCGTTCTTGCGCCTTCCGGTTCCAAAGTATCTGTTTTCCAAAATCTTTACTCCTTCTTATATATACGGGCTGAAAATCTTCAGCCCCAACCTAGCCCTTAATATAATTCGTACGGGCTGATAATTATCAGCCCTCTTATCCGACACTCGCCAGCTTAAGCTCTTTAGGCTGCTGCGCCGCGTGAGGATGCTCGCTGCCTTTATACACATGGAGCTTCTTCATTATAGCTCTGCCCTTGGCGTTCTTTGAAACCATCCCCTTAACCGCGTGAATAACAACCTGAGTGGAATCAATCGTCATCTGCTCCTTAAAAGGTCTGTGCTTATCACCGCCCGGGTAACGGGAGTGGCGGAAATAAGTTTTAGTCTCAGGCTTAACACCGCTTAGCTTGAGCTTGTCGGTATTAATGACGATAAGATTATCGCCATGATCCTGATTGGGAGAGTACGCGGGTTTGCCTTTTCCGATAAGCACGTAAGCCGCCTTGCTTGCAAGTCTTCCAAGCGTAAGCTCCGAAGCGTCTACCACATACCAGTCACGCTTTATCGACTTGGTATCAACAACTACTGTTTTCATCTTTCTACTCCATACAAAACAAATACAAAAAGAGACTTTTACCTGAATTTAATCTACCAAATATATAATAGACACAACGGTGTAGTCAACAGTTTTTTATAATTAATGCAAAATCAGGGAAAACCCCAGAAAATGTATGTTATCCATTTATTATATTACCTATAGATAAACATTTGTTTGGAGAGTTTATATGGAATCGTTCAATAATTTTTTTGCCCAGATACCCGCTGTCGCAATGATAGGCGTTATATTCATAGCTGCCGCGTCCTGGTTGTTTTTTAAGAATTTGAGAATGCCGGATGATTTTCCGCAAAGAGAGAGAGCGCGCAATCTGCTTAAGCTTAGGCTTTTGGAGGTAAAAAAAGACGCTTACTTAAAATCAATGATGGAAAACAGTACACCGCAAAAACCAACGCCTACTCATCATGACGACGAGGAAGAGGATGACGGTTCAGCTTCCAATGCTTAGAATCTCCCCACTCATTTAAGGCAACCTGCCGGCCTAAAGAGCGGATTCGCCGGTCAAGCCCTTTTCGTAACTCTTCCGAGCTCTCATCCAAACACGGTTTACCCTCGTATAAGAGATAATCCCGCCGGACGTTTACCGGCGTAACTTGGGGCATCATTACATTGGCTCCGTAACGTAAACCCATTTCCCGTCCGTCATCTTTTATAGCTTGAAGCGCGGTCGTGGAGGCGATGTTCACGTCCTTTAAAACGATACGGCACACCGCAATCATTAAGAGTGACGTTTGGAATATTTTATCTTTGTTGATATTGAAATATTCGGTATGGATACTCATCGGCGTATCTTTGTGCGGTATGTAAGGCCCCATGCCGATCATGTCTGCATCAAGCTCTTTAAATAACAATATATCGTCAGCCAAATCTTTTGAGGTTTGTTCGGGAAGCCCAATCATTACTCCGGTTCCCGCCTGGAAATTCGCTTGCCTCAAATTTTTTATGGCGTTTATTCTGCGCTCAAGATTTTGGGTTGGCGGATGAATAGAATCAAACAGTTTTGGAGATGATGTTTCAACGCGTAAAAGACAGCGGTGAGCTCCCGCTTTAAAAAAGCGCTCATAAGTTTCAAGTGATTGTTCCCCAATGCTCAAAGTAATCCCAACGCCATGCGGGAGATTTTGCGAAACAGTAGCTTTTTTAATTTGACCGATCACATCTTCCGTAAAATCAACAAACGCCGAATCACCGCGCTCTCCTGATTGAAGAACTACAGAGCCATAGCCCTTAACCGCGCACCACTGTGCCGCAGATACGATCTCTTCCTTAGAGAGCGTAAACCGTTTTACGGTATGATTACTTTTTCTGATTCCGCAGTAATGGCAGTCACAAACGCAAGTGTTTGAAAACTCAATAAGTCCGCGGTAGAAAACTTTGCCGCCGCATTTGTCAAGCAGTATTTCTTCCGCTCTTTTGCGGACGAGTTCTATATCGGCAGGATTATCAGCGTCAAGAAGCGCGATAATATCATCCCGCGTAAAATTGTCTTGTTGTAATATATTTTCTATGTTCATACAGATCTCTCTAAAAGGCGCCTCTAAAAACTGCCGTGCCTGTGCTCCCGGACGGCCTCACGGCTGTAGTGCAGCCGGTAGGGAGTGCGGGCATGGTAGTTTTTAGAGGTACCCTAAAAATAAAGGTCTCTCTCACCGCTTGCGGTACGATTATAATAATCAATAAAATGATCGTAAACTTTTGGCGCTCTTATTTTAACTTCGTCAATCTCTTTTTTGATGATTGTTTCACCAAGCGCTTTAGTCTCGGCGCTTGCGAAATCATCAAGCCACTCTCTAAAGGTAATTACAGCGTTGAGCTTGCAAAGCTTGCCTTCCGCGCCCGTGCGCAGAGAATCCATAATACACTCACCGGTTCTGCCGCAGCGGTAGCCCGCTGTGCAAAATGAGGTGATATTACCCATAAGCGCAAGCTCTTTTACCACATCGTCAAGGCTTCTCGTATCACCGAGTATAAACTGCTGACGGGTCGCGTCCTGCATGTCACCCTTTGTCCTGTTGTACGCGCCAAGACCGATTTTGCTTGCCGCGTCTGTCTGTGTGATTCCAAGATGGATTAGGCTTTTTCGCATCTGCGCGTTTTCACGCGCCGTTAAGATCATACCGGCATAAGGTACGGCAAGGCGGATTACAGTAATTGCTTTACGGAAATCATCGTCACTTACGATATTATTGCTCTCGTTGATAAATGGTGTATTTTCAGCGGGCTCTAACCGCGGAAATGAAATCGTATGAGGACCAATTCCAAACCGGCTTTCGAGCTCTATCGCGTGATGAAGCAGACCCATTACCTCAAACTTCCAGCCGCCAAGACCAAAAAGCGCCCCTATGCCTACATCGTCAACTCCCGCGTCAATAGCGCGGTGCATGCAGTAAAGTCTCCAAAGGTAGTTGCTTTTTAGAGTGGGCGCGGGATGAACAGCGCTGTAAGTTTTTTTATGATACGTCTCCTGAAATACCTGATACGTTCCGATGCCGACTTTATCTAAGATACGCAGATCTTCGATGCTCAATGGGGAAGCGTTTACATTCACCCGTCTTATACAGGCTGTATTTCCGCTGTTTTTTATTTTTGCTTTTACGCTGTATACGGCTTCGATTGTAGAAGCCATATAATCTATGTCGGATTTAGGATGTTCTCCGTAAACTACGACAAGACGCTTATGTCCGATTTGTCCGGCAAGCACCTCAACTTCGCTTCGCGCTTCGTTTAGGGTTAGAACGCCTCTTGAGACAGAATCGTTTTCACTTCGTAAACCGCAGTAGCTGCAATTGTTCACGCAGGTTGTGCTGAGATAGAGCGGAGCAAAAGTTACTATACGGTTATCGTAAACAGTTTTTTTTATGGCGCCGGCGGCGGCTTCCATTTCATTCCAAAGCTCAGGGGCTTTTACATTGAGCAGTATTGCGGTTTCTTCAGGTGAAAGTGTTTGAATAGCGAGTGACTTGGCGATAATCTCTCTGACCTTTACCTTATCTTCTGATAGAGCAAGCGTACTTTTGTTTTGAAGATTTTCCTCTATCAAAGAATCGGGTATAAAGTCTTTGCCGTCAGTTCCTAAATATTTTTCTATCTGGTCAACACGGATTTTATCCTTAAACCAGCTGCTATCTTTTGTTACCATTTCCATCAGTCCTATTTATTTGTTGATTGGTATTATCTTTAACTTAAAAGGTTCAAGCACCCGTTCAAGAACTCCCTTAAAACATGATATCGCAAGCCCATAATTAGTAATCGGTACATTTTTTTCAACAGCTTTAATATTGCGTCCAAGCATCTCACGCCTTGTAAGCGTACACGCTCCGCAGTGAATAATGAGAGAGTACCGCTCTAAATTTTCAGGATAATCTCTCCCGCTTACTGTGTCAATTTGTAAATCAATACCTGTATACTGCTTAAGCCATCGCGGTATCTTCACCCTGCCTATATCATCCTCAGCGGCGTGATGCGTACACGCTTCAGCGATCAGCACTTTATCACCTGCTTTAAGTTTATTTATGTATAAAGCTCCGCGCGCCGCTTCTTCCAAATCGCCTTTTAACCGGACGAAGAGAACTGAAAATGTGGTGCATGGTACATCAGCCGGAGTCTTTTCAATCACACTTTCAACCACCTGAGAATCACAAATAACAATGTCAGGTTTTCTATTAAGCATGGATAGCGCACCGCTGTACTGTGATTCTTTCACGATGATAACAGTTGAATCGCCGTCAAGAATATCCCGTATGGTTTGCGCCTGCGGCATTATAAGACGCCCCTTTGGAGCGCCGGTATCAACAGGAACAACAAGGACGGCGAGGCCGTTTTGCGGAATAAGATCGTTTACTATTGCCCGCGGTGATAAAAAATCTTCGGGAACACACGCTGTGAGAACTTCTCTGAACGCGTTTTTAACTGTTTCCGCTGATGCGCTGCCGGTACAGGAGCAGCTCATTACGTTTGGAGTAACGCTTAAAAGTTTCTCACGAAAACTATCTGATAACGGACGTATATCGCTCTTATTGACTACTGCTATTAAAGCCGCTTTTTTTGATAACGCTTTTTTTGCAAGACCCTCTTCGTACTCACCCCATATTTCATTCTCGGTGATAACCACAAAAACATCCGCTCTGTCAAACAGCGCCGACGTCCGCTGTATACGGTCTGAGGATAATTGCGAACTGTCATCTATACCCGCAGTGTCAAGAAATACAACCGCCCCTACCGGCCTGAACTCCATCACTTTCTCAACAACATCTGTAGTGGTGCCCGGCAGAGGTGATACAATAGAGACGTCCTGAGAAGTTACCGTATTGAGAAAACTTGACTTGCCGGCATTCGTACGGCCAAATATCCCTATTTGTAATCTTAATGATTTTGGAATAGATTGATTCATTTGAGAGATTCAAAACGTCTGATAACTGTTAGTAACATCAATAATATCATAATATAAATTACGGGAGCGTGCTATTTCTATTGATCTAAAGTTTGGATGTTTAGAACTTTGTTTAGTATCCCTCTCTTTATGGGAGTGTAGGTTGTTTTCAGTCTTAAGTCCATAGTCCACAGTCTTCTGACTTGTGACTCCTATTCAAAGTGGCAGGGAGTTTTTACGCGCAAAAAATGTGCACACAAAATAGATGATTCAAAGAAAAGATTGTGCGGGATGGATAAAAAACGGGCTCCTATGAGAAGCCCGTTTGAGAATGCGGATATAAAAAATAAAATCAACGCACTTTTGCGCAATGAGCCTTAATCAGAGCCTCAAGCTTATGAGTAGAAGCACAAGCAGTTTTAGTAGGATACGTAACTACACCGTCGCTGGTTACCATAATATCTAAAATGGCACCATCTGCAACACCACCGCCAATACCCTTAGAGTTTAGAGAAAATGTTATAGCTGAAGCATTACCTGTAAACTCGCCCGATGTCCACCACTCGCTTTTAGCATCAAATCCCCCAATTGCGGCTCCCAGTAAGGCTTTTGTTGTTAATAGAGTTCCATTATCAGCAAGAGCTGTCAACTGCGCCGACTCAAACATTGACAACAATCTCGGCCCTTCCGCAGCCTTTGATCTCGCGGAAACCTGACTGAATCTCGGAATAGCCAAACTCGCAAGCACACCGATAATCACAATAACCACCATCAGTTCGATAAGGGTAAAACCCTTCTTGTTCAGCGTCATACACTAACCCCTTTCATTTAGGTTTATTTTGGTAATTAACTCTTAAATTTTTTCCGCGCTTTTGCGCGTCACTTAAGATTGTATCACCACTTGACACCGATTTCAAGTCTTTTTTTAGATTTTGGAGAAAAAGTTTTGTGAATGTGAAGTCAGAAGTTACAAAAGTCAAAAAACTTAGGACTTTTGACTTTCGGCTTAAAACAACCTGCACTCCCATAAAGAGACGGATACTAAACAGGTTCTAATAACGAAAAATTGCCATAATTTATATTATACCAAATGAACATAAAAATAGTCGCCGCCGGCAAAATCAAAGATAAGCCGCTTTTAGAAAAAATCCGTGATTATGAGGAGAGAATCTCCCATGACGCGCGCCTTGAGGTTGTGGAGATAAAAGACTGCGGGGCGGAGATGGAGGGAGAGAAGTTTCTGGACTTTGCTTCAAGGGACGGATCGGTGCTTGTGGCGTTGTCTGAAGAGGGGGAGCAGTACACTTCAAAAGAGTTTTTGGCGCTTTTAGAAAAATTAGGCCCCCGCGTAAATTTTGTAATTGGAGGGCCGGACGGAATAAGTCCCAAAGTTAAATCACGCGCCTGCGTTTTACTTTCACTCTCAAAGATGACTTTTACCCATGAGATGGCGCGTATGTTCCTGCTTGAGCAGATTTACCGCGCGATTTCTATTAAGTGTAATAGGAAGTATCACAGATAATATAACGAGGATACACTACTCTCTGTGGTGCGGCAGGCATTGTAAAGACGCAATGCGCTGCGTCTTTACTTCGGAAAATTAGTCTTAAGCGACAAAAACCTTAACAGTTCTTTTTGGTCTACAGTGCCGGCAAGTTCCCCAGCTGCTGTTACTACCATTATGCGGGTATTGCCGGTTCTGTTCATGACTGTCAGAGCGGCCATTGCGTTATCAGATTCATTAATGCTGTTATCTTTCCCGCAGGGTTTTGCGTATTCATCTACTACATGAGACGGCCACTCGCCGCGCGGTACTTTTTTTACATCTTCAATATTTATGAATCTAAGCTTACAGTTTCCGGTTACAGGATAAAGATTAAAATTGTATTTATAGGCATAATCTTCAATTAAATGGTCTATAGTGGTGAGAGATGGAACCGTGACGGGATGGGTTTCCAAAAAACGCTTTACAGGTTCATTTTGAAGCGCGCCTCTCATTAAAACATTTTCGTAACTCATGCGGGAAGCGCCTCTTATAAATAGTCCGATAAGTATCCACCAGATTCCCGCGGCTATACCCCCTGTGAATACCGAAAATATGCCGGCAGCCGCAAGAGCCAGTCCAAAGCCTGACCCAACGGCAGAGGCTAATTTTGTCGCTTGAGTTATATCTTTTTTTAACGCCCAAATAATTGAGCGAAATACTCTGCCGCCGTCAAGCGGGTAGGCTGGAAGCATATTAAAAGCAGCCAGAACAAGATTTATTATGCGCAGATAACTGAATATGATAAGTATAGGTCCAGGAAAGTTTAGATAATTTCCAAGCAGAAGAATTCCCCAGAAGAAAAATCCCAGAAAAATTGAGGAAAGAGGCCCGGCTATGGCTATGAAGAACTCCGCTTTGGCGCTTGGGGGTTCATCTTCCATCTCCGCCACGCCGCCAAAAATAAAGAGCGTTATTCCGCGCATGGGAAGACCAAAGCGGCGTGCCACAAGCGAGTGACAGAGTTCATGAAATACAATTGAGGCAAAAAGCCCTATCGCCCCAACCGCTCCCATTATCCAGTATACAGATTGCGATAATCCCTTAAAAAAAAGAGGAAACACACCGGCTGCAAGCGACCAGGTTATTAAAACCGCAATAATAATCCAACTTGCGTCTATGTTTATTTCAAAACCAAAGATTGAAAAAAGCCGTATGCGCCTGCCAAACATCTTTAACTACTATCCCCTTTCGTCAGGTGTAGCGTATATATACCGATTTCTGATTAAATATTACACTGTGCCGTTTGGCGGCCTCACGGCTGTCGTGCAGCCGCCGGGGGCATAGTGTGATATTTAATCAGAACACAGTATAACAGCGCTATCTTGAAAGGGGACGCAAAAATCAGGCCCGTATCAGTGCGTAAATACCATCTGCTGAATATCGACCCCTTCTACCGCGGTTAGTTCCGATACGAATTCATGGGACTTGCTTTCATCTCCAAGCAGCTCTATTATGATAAGTCCGTTTGGTGAACAGGAGTTATCGCCGGTATCGTGCAGGCCGATGCGGGTTTTAATAAAGCAGCCGAATTTTGTAAGCACCTCCTGCACTGCGGGTACATGGCGTACGCGGTTTGTGATGTGGATTCCTATGATGCGGTGATTTTTGTTGCTTGACACTTCTGCCTCCTTCGATTGTTAAGGTTTGCGGGAGATGTGGAATGATCGTGCGTAACAGATATGCGTGAATTCCCCAGGACGCTGTCCTGGGTTAATGACGGCGCCCCTTCAGGGCGCGGAGAAATAGAAAAACCTTTTACTTCGCGCGCTTTACCTCGTTGGCGATTTGCGCGTTATCGGGATCGAGTTTTTGCGCTTGATAGAGATGCCTTCTGTAATCATCCGGCTTCTTTTGCTGTCTTGCGATTCTTGCAAGCCCCAGGTGGGCGAGCGCGTGGTTTGGATCTGCTCTTATTGCTCTGTTGTAAAGAGCTTCCGCTCTTGGGATTGATCCTTTGGCCATCATTATAGTTTCCGCTCTCTCAAAGTGCGCTATTGCGTGGTTGGGGTTGATTTCGGTTATCTCTCTGTAAATCTCATCCGCCTCATTCCATTTTTTGCCCGACCGCAGAATTTTTGCTTTGAGAAGCATCGCGTCAATGTTATCGGGATCCGCGGCGAGGATATCATCAGCAATTTTAGCCGCGTCTCTCACCTTATTCTGGTTTATGAGAGATTCTCCGAAAAGAAGCATATAGCGGGTATTTTTGTCTATTTCCACAAGCTGCCTTATCTCATCATTAGCGCGCGAGGTTTGACCGGTTTGCGTGTATAGCTCATATAGTTGGAAGCGTATATTGACGTCTTTAGGGTTGGCGGTTTTTGACCTCACAAGCATATCAATCGCCTCTTTGGTGCGGTTGGAACGCAGGTACCCGCGCGCTAAAAGAGTCATTACAGAGGGGTCATTCGGCGAAACGGTGTTAGCTATTTCAAGATGCACCATTGCGTTAGTCATATCGCCGCCGCGCATGAGAAGCGTACCTACCCGCTTATTGGCCTCAAGATGACGCGGGTCTGTGCGCAGATATTTTTGATACGCCTCAAGCTCCTCTTTTTCATTATTCATAGCGCCGTAAACTTTTGCGAGCTCAAGCCATATTGTGGGGATAGAGTCCGCTACAGCTATACATTTTCTCAAATGCGGCAGCGCGCGCGCGGCAGTCTCCTTTTTTTGAGACAGCATTAATCCAAGACGTAAAAAGTTACGAAAATCGTCGGGATAAGTTTTCGTGTTAGCCTCATAAATTTTCATAGCTTCCGCCGGCGCGTCTTTTTCCTGCAGGAACGCCGCTTTGTGGGCGGCGTCCGCGTCTCTTATTCCGCGTATGGCGATATATTCGGCGTAAACCTGTCCCGCTTTCAAATCTTGTTTACCATCTTTTTCGTAAGCGAGCGCGAGGGTTCTGAGTACCTCATTAGCGTTAGACACAGGCGGCCTTCTGCCGCGCAGACTTTCAAGAACGGTTATAGCTTCCTTAGAGTTACCCGATTGCGCGAGCGCGTCCGCGTACATGAGCAGAAACGCGGGATCGTTAGATTTGACATTAGCGAGGTACTTGGCGGCTTCGGCATATTTTTTCTGACCGTATAGAATGCGGCCGACACTATTTGCGACAGCGGCGTCGCCAGGTACTTTGTCAAGGTATCTCATGTATGAACGCAGCGCTTCCGCGTCTCTTTTCTGTCTTGTGTAAAGGTCGCCAAGCGCTTTGAAATCTGCGGCGGCGTCTCTGTTCATCATCACAGCCTGTTCGTAAGTAACAACAGCTGAGTTAATATCGCCTGAGGCTGCCTGAGACGCGGCGAGGGCGCTTAACGCGTCAAAATTTGTAGGATCAAGAGAGAGCGCCTTTGTGTACATCGCTATAGCGTCTTTAAACTGTTTTCTGCCATGATGAATCATACCCAAAGTTGTGTAGGTGCTTACGTCCGCGTCGCCGCTTTTAATAACGGCGTTAAGCGCTGTTATAACTTCCGCGTGCTGACCTTTGGCTAATACGATTTCAGCGTAACGCTTGTGAAAGCCTTTTAGATTGGGGTCTATTTTTATAGCGGTTCTGTAAGATTCGAGAGCGGCGTCAAAATTTCTCTGTTCGTAAAGCATATCGCCCAAATCGCGGTGAGCTTCCGCGTTTTTTGAGTTGAGAGCGACATATCTTCTCATAAAAGTAAGCGCTTCAGCCGCTGTCTGCTTGTTTTTGCCGAGAAGCTCCGCGAGTTTCTGCACGCTCTCGCTGTTCTTCGCGTCAAGAGCGGCAATCTCCCTGTACATTGCGATAGCAGTTCTGTTGTCGTTTTTTGAAGCCGCAAAGCGCGCGAGACGCAAACGCGAGGGGATATCTCTTCTGTCTGCCGCCACAATCAATTTGTCGGCTTCCGCGAGTTTCGCCTGTTCGTTGTTATTCTCATAGCAGAGAGCGAGCATCCTCAAAAATTCCAGGTTAGCGGACTCTTTTTTGCAAATTTCCTCAACATGCTGCTGAGCGTTTTTAAAATCTTTGTTGTTAATGAGGACTCTTGCTAAAATAACACGCGCTTCGTGGGCGTCTTTGTTAGCGGAGACAGCGGTTCTTGCCGCTTCAAGCGCTTTTTTCATATCTTTTGTGTTAAACGCGGCGATTGCGAGTCCTTCGGAAGCAGCCGCGCTTTTACGCAGTGATATGCTTTTTTCAAAATGAGGTACAGCCTCCGCCCATCTTTTCTCTTTATTATTATAGTTGCCAAGAGCAAGAAAAACATTTGGGTCATTGGGGCTTATGGACATCATTCGTTCATAAGTTCTCTTTGCCCTATCGCCCTGACCGCTCTTTTCGTAAAGTTCCGCAAGACGCGCGTAAGCCTCAATATTTTTTGAGTTGATCGCAATTGCTTTCTCAAGACTGCTTATCGCGTTGTTGTTATCTTTAGTTTCTACATAAGCGTCCGCGAGTAAAAAGTAAATATCCTGTACAATAGCCGCTTTGTCATCTGCGGCGACGATGAACTTCAGATGGTTAAGCGCGGCAGCCGCCTGTTTTTTACTCAGCTGATCTTTAGCGGCATAAGCGCGCGCAAGAAGCGCTGGGCTGCTTCTGTCATTTCCAAACGCGGTAACGGCCGCCTGATAAGCTGTAAGCGCTCCGGCGGCGTCTTTTGCCTGCTCTCTTGAAAACCCAAGGTTATAGTGGTCAATAGCTTCCATTTGATCGGCAGTTACGCTGCCATACTCATTAATTGTCTCCGTAAATTTTTTCAGCCTGAACTGCGAGCGCGCCATGTAACGGGAGGCCTCAGAAACATTTACCTTACGTTTAACCGCTTCCCGAAGATATACAAGAGCGCTGTCCGCCACTCCGATTTCAATATAAGCTCTTCCGATTCTGAAAGCGTTCTGCCCGTCCGCCTTTTCTCTGTATATGCGCCTTATAAGAGGCAGAGCCTTAGCGAATTCCCCTTCATCATAGTAGATGTTTCCAAGCTCTCTGTTGGCGATTATGCTATTGGGATCAGTTTCAATAATTTTTTCAAGCGCTTTTTTAGCATCAGCCGGTCTCTTGAGCGCTATACAAGCTCTGGCGAACTCCCAACTGGCCTCAGCGGTGAAGTTCTGTTTGAGAGCGTTTTCGGCCATACTCACTGCGTTATCATGCTGCCCAAGTTTATTATAAATCTGAGCAATGCCAAGAAGCGCCGCGTAATTATTTTGTTCCATGCGCCAGGAGACCATGTAGCAGGCAAGCGCTTTTTCCGTCATACCAATAGCATCGTTCGCTTGTCCAAGTTTCGCCCAAATCGCGGGAGTGCGCTTGTCGCTTGGAATCTTATCATCGGCGTAATCAACCGCTTCCTTAAAATTTTTAGCAGATATAAGCCTGTCAAAATTCGCGTCGGCAAACACATATCCTGAAAAAATCGTAAGCGTCAATACCAATAAAACTGCGCTTGCCGCAAACTTTCTGCAAGCCATATAACTACTCTCCATTTAATATCCATCCCACACTTATTTAGTTTTATCAAGAACTGCCGCAGAAAAATCTTCAAACTTGCGGTACATAAAACCGTCAAAAATCACGTCAAACTTTAAAGTTTCAAATATGTCGTTTATGTACTCATTGTCTGCGATAATGTAAATCGCGCCGCCCATTTTCTTAACCTTATTGAGATTATAGACAAGCGCGCCTATACCGCCGGAGCAGATAAAGGTGATCTCGTCGAGGTTAAATACGATGTGGCAGAAATCCTCATCAATAAGCTTCTGAACCTCTTTGTCAAGAAGCCTCGCGCTCTCCCAGTCGATGCGTCCGGAGGGCTTAATTACCTTGAATTTGTCGATAGCTGTGACTGTAAACTCCATTACTTCCTCCTGTTAATTACGGCCATACTTTCTTTGTAAAACACTTCGCAGAATATATGGTTACGTCTCCGATTGAAATATTAATAATTATACATTCAAATTTTGAATAATCCAAAAAAAAAATTATTTTAACTGTGATTATGGAGACGCAAGGCTTTGTTGTTCCCGCAGATAATTTTAGGTAATAACAAACTTACGCGGCTGTATAATCACTATACTATTAACTATAAATATAAAATACATACCGGGTAACAATCAACAGTAAAACGGTTTTGTATAAGATTTAGAACTTTCCACGCGGAGGGGAGCTTAATGAGCGCCGATATTTCGGAACTTAACGAAAGAGTAAAAGAGGAGAGCAGTTTCGTCTCGCTTCTAAAAGCTGAGATGGGTAAGGTTATAGTAGGCCAGTCAAAAATGGTAGACAGGCTTTTAATCGGCCTTTTATGCCGCGGCCACATACTTTTGGAGGGAGTGCCGGGTTTAGCGAAAACGCTTGCGATATCGACGCTTGCCAAAACGATTGATACGCAGTATAAGCGGATTCAGTTTACTCCCGATCTGCTTCCCGCCGATATAATCGGTACAATGATCTATAACCAGAAGAGCGGCGAGTTTGTTCCCAAAAAAGGGCCTCTCTTCTCAAACATCATTCTCGCCGACGAGATTAACCGCGCTCCCGCCAAAGTGCAAAGCGCCCTGCTTGAGGCGATGCAGGAGCGCACCGTTACAATCGGTGATCAAACCTACCAGCTTGACGAACCGTTTTTAGTGCTCGCCACTCAAAACCCAATAGAGCAGGAGGGAACATACCCGCTGCCCGAAGCGCAGGTTGACAGGTTTATGTTGAAATTGAAGATAGTTTATCCGTCACGGGAAGAGGAAAAAACAATTTTATCAAGAATGTCGGCGGGCACAATACCTGAAGTAAACAAGGTAATCACTGTTGACAAACTTCTTCGCGCCCGTGATCTCGTAAATGAGATATACATGGATTCAAGGGTAGAAGATTATATTGTCAACTTAGTATTTGCCACAAGAGAACCCGAAAACGCCGGATTAGCGGACATAAAAGAGCTTATCGCTTTTGGCGCCTCACCCCGCGCCACCCTATTCCTAACCCGCGCGGGCCGCGCCCACGCATTCCTCAAAGGAAGAGGTTACGTTACACCTGAGGATATTAAATCGGTAGGCATGGACATCCTGCGCCACAGGGTGATTGTTACTTATGAAGCGGAAGCAGAGAACATAACGCCTGAACAAATAGTACAAAAAATATTTGACAGTGTTGAAGTACCATAGTCAAAATTTTGCTTTTGATTTTGATGTACCGGTTTTAAAAAGTTTCCCCCTTTTAAGGGGGAAATTGATGGGGGTTTAATGTGGCGGGGCGTTGCGGGGTGTCCCCGCACGGGGAGGTAACGGAGAACAAAAACCACAGGTTTTTGGTCGCAGTTAGGGGGGTGTCCCCCCTCTTATATTTTGATTTTAAAAAGGTTTTATTTTTTATATGATACCAAAAGAAGTCCTCCAAAAAGTCCGGCAAATCGAAATCCGCACAAGGCGTATTGTCGACTCCGTCCTCTCAGGCGGTTACGAGAGCGCCTTTAAAGGGCGCGGCATGGAGTTCGATGAAGTGCGCGCCTACACAGACGGCGACGACGTCCGCGCGATAGACTGGAATGTAACCGCGCGTATGGGGTCTCCGTATATAAAAAAATACACGGAAGAACGCGAACTCACAGTAATGCTTGTGGTTGACGCGTCGTCGTCAGGCAACTTCGGTTCAATTGACAAATTCAAGGGAGAGATGGCGGTGGAGCTTTGCTCTCTGCTCGCGTTCTCGGCTATCCGCAACAACGACCGCGTCGGCCTCATTATCTTTACATCAGACATAGAAGTGTTTATTCCCCCGCGTAAAGGGAAAAACCATGTTTTGCGCGTTATACGGGAGCTTCTCTTTTTTCAGCCTAAGCACAAGGGGACAGATATCGGATGCGCTCTTAAATTTTTGAACCGTATTCAAACTAAAAAAAGCGTGGTGTTTTTAGTCTCCGATTTCATGTCGAAAAATTTTGAAAAACCGCTGCGCGTCGCGTCAAAGCGGCACGACCTTATAACCGTCTCAATAACAGACCCGCGTGAAGACTATATCCCGCAAATAGGGTTGATCGAACTTGAGGACGCGGAAACCGGAGAGACAATTCTTTTTGATACGCGCAGTAAAAAGTCCGTTGATATTTACAAAAGAGAACGCGGCAGGCAGCGGTCGCATTTTGAGGAGCTGCTGCGTTCAAGCGGGGTAGATGATATCAGGATATCAACCGAGACCGGGTATGTGAAGCCGATTATCAAATTTTTTCAAAGAAGAGAGCTTAGGGCTTAGCGCAGCGCCTATAGTTACAAGCGGAAAGCGGGGGAGGCTGTCCCTTTTGAGACAGCCCCCGCTCTTAGCGGTTACTTTGACAATAACTACTTTTTCACGCCGACGCGTTTTGCGCGTGATTTCGCCATTGATTCCGGCGGAGCCGAAGCCGCCGGTGACGGCACCGTTACGCCGGTTATTTTTGTGTGCTGTATCGGGCCAAGACCGGCTATATTCCAGGTAAACGTACTGGCCGACACGCTATAAGTACCGGTCAACGGCGACTCGCCGGGGCTTAAGAGGGTTAAAGTGGTTCCGCTCGTGTTCCACGTACCGGATTCGTAAATTGACCAGCTGTTTGCTGTTCCCTTTTCTTCTATCCACCGGTAAGTGCCGTTTGCAAGAAAGATAAAACCATCACGCTGACCTGCCGGCCAGGTATCTACCCACGCTTCGCCCGCGGCGGTGACGAGTCTTTCGTCACGGCTGCTGCCCTGTGTGCAATACGTTCCTGTTCCGCCCCATGCGCCAGGGTCAAGCGGGTCAACAATACATGGGTTTGTGGTATTGCTTGTTATGCACTGCTGCATGGTAACAACGCGCGCCCACCCGTCATCGCCGCCGGCGGAGCATCTGCCTGTAAGTATCTCGCTGTAGCCAGGTTCGCTGTATGTCCATGTGTAGCCGTTGGGCGGTACATCATAAGTTCTGAAGAAACAGCCGCCGACGCCGTACTGGTCAGGCTGACCGAAGTTGCAGTAAGTTCCAACGCTGCCGCACGTTCCTGTTATTACGCCGAAATCCTTGTCGCAATCGCTGTCGCTTTCTATCTCCTCGCAGTTACCGAAGCCATAGTCACAATATTTGGGAGTGCCTCCGCACTGTGACCCTGTCAATTGCGCTATCGCTCTGGTTTCTGTATGGCCTGCGTCTGTTTTGCAAATTCTTATCTCCACGCCCGGCCCGTCGCAGGTTGCGGCGGTTACTACCGTCCATTCGCCCCAGTCGTGGGTATGTCCGCCGGACTCACACTGCGATCCTGTCAACTGCGCTATTACTCTGGTTTCGGTGTGACTTGCGTCTGTCTTGCAAATTCTTATCTCCACGCCTGCCCCTTCGCAAGTTGCGGCGGTTACTACCGTCCATTCGCCCCAATCGTGGGTATGTCCGCCGGACTCACACTGCGATCCTGTCAATTGCGCTATTACTCTGGTTTCGTTGTGATTTGCGTCTATCTTGCAAATTCTTATCTCCACGCCCGGCGCTTCGCATGTTGCGGCAGTTGCTACCGTCCATTCGCCCCAATCGTGGGTATGACCGCCGCTGCCGGACGCTTCTTGTACACAGCGTACCGACATAGCGAAGTCTTTTTGATAGCATCCTTTAGATATGGCGAGATTACCGTCTCCAAACCCGCTGCCGGTCATACTTATATAACGCGCGCAGCCGTTTCCCTCAAAGCTGCCCCACCAGGAGCTTTCCACACCTACAGAATTAAAATAGTTGGAGCGCCATCCGCCGGGCAGCGCCGAAAAGCCAAGATCGTTCGTCCCGTTTGCGTCCGGAACGTTACCCCTCCAGCCGGTTTCAGCTTTTAACTTTTTGGCGCCTGTCTCAGAGCCGCCGGCCGCGGCGATCAAACTGTTCCAATCGTCTTCTGTCGGCAAACGCCAGTCCGCGGGGCAGGCGGCCATAGCGAAATGCCAATTATACATTCTGCCGTAGGTTACACAATTTGAATCAAGATTATTGTAACACACCGACGTACCTGTCGCGTAGTTAAGGTTTTCAGCCATCCACCGCTTACCATCTATTATTACTGTGCGGTAATCCTGACCTTCGTAACTTAAAGTACCGCCGTCTTCACCAATGCGTGTAAAGACAGCGTTTATAGTCGTGTTTCCGGTCAAAGTAACAGTTGTTTCCTTATTTTTGATGTTGTCAATCACACCATTGCCGCTAATCAACCAGATAACAAACGCGTAGCCGCTCGCGGGGGCCGCTTTGATATCAATCGGCGTATTCTCGCTGTGCCTCTTTCTGCTTTCTGGGGTAACGGTACCGCCATGTTCCGGCACGGCGGCAGTTAAAAGCGTATACGCCCGCGTAACGGTAGACGTCGGCGGGCTTGTAATACTGCCGTTAAAGCCGGCGCGTGTTACAGTCAAGGTAATGATTTCACCTATATCGCTTGCTGTAACAACATACGTATTACTGTTTGTGCCGATAGCTATGCTTCCGTCATGCGCCCATTGAAAAGTAACTATCCCGCTGCCGCCCAGATCGGATATGTTTGCTTTGAGCGTATCCCCCACATACGCGTCGCCCTCTATTTTTACCGTTCCCGTAAGAGCGTTGGGGTCGTAAGTTACGGTCGTTTTCAAATAAACTAATCCGCCCGCGCCGCTTACGCCTATTGTCAGCTTATTGCCCGACACGCTGTATGGAACAGGAGCGCCGCCCGCGCCTGTGATATTCATCGTGAGGCTGCCGCTCTCAGTTGACCACGTGCCGATCTTGTTTTTCATATAAGTCGCGCCGCCGTCAATTGTCGTGACGCTCATCAAATCGTTGTTCGATTCAAATATATAGCCGGTCATACCCGTAAGTTCAAGCATCCACGCCTCATTTGTGCCGAGAACCACATTGCCGCCGCTCCCGCCTCCGCCGCCTGGGTTGTTGCTGCCGCCCGGCTTGTCCTCGTTGTTTGGATCGCAGGCGATAAACAGGGAAACCGCGAAAATCACAGATACTGCTAAAAGCAGACGCGAAAAGACAGCTGCACTTTTCATACAAAACGCTCCTTTTATAGAGATGTTTATTTTTATCAGGTTATTATAAAAATTTTTAGTGATCAATTACTTCTCTTCCCCTTTTCCAAAGAACCCGCGTTTGAGCATATAGCCGATAAACGCGCGTAAAGGCCGTTTAAGCGCTTCTGTTTATAAGGCATGTTAAAAGGGTATTTTTTGTTATATTGGCGTATACGGGCTTTAAAAACGCTATAGTTGACAAATAAGAACGGGGGGGGGGGTACTTTTTGTCAATTTGCAATATGGAATAACCGGCGCGTAAGCAGGCGTGCTCAAGCTTGTTATTCGTATTACAAAATGCAAAATATGTATCATGGTATTGCGCTCTGTCCGATCTGGTCAGGTAATCAGGTGTTATGCTATTATGTTATCACACTACATAAAATATAATATGGGAGACGGCAGTTATTGTATATAATAAACTCCGCTCCCAAAATTCTCCCAAATGAAAACCGTCACTTGATGACTATCGGCAATGTCTGCTTGACCCCCGCGCCGCGCGCGTCAACAAAATAACGGCCTGCGGGAACGTGCGGCAGCGAGTGCCTTGTACTGCCTGATGTGTTGAACCTCATGACGGTTTTACCCCTCACGTCAATCAACCTTATTTGCATCTCCGAATTATTCGGCGGCGATATGCTCAGCGTCCTGCCCCATACGGTCAACATCGGAACACTTGCCCCGCCCGCGTTCCCGTAAAATGCCGACGTCTTGGAGCCGGTGATTTCCGTGCCGACAAACGTCGTGACGCTTCGTCCCGAAAGGTTTGCGGAAAACGCATTGCCGTTCACGTTGATATCTGTCTGCTTTGCCAGATTCTCTGTCCCCGACGTACGCCACACTTCCATTGTTGAGAATCCCTCGTTTTTAGCTCCGCTTATGGAGAAATTCACATTCTGAGCTGATGAACTCATATTGACGGCAACTATCACTACCGTGCTGTCATTGCCGTAATAGGCGGACACTAAGGCGCGGTTATCGTCATTCGACCCGACGCGTGACGGAGTTGTCTCAACCCGATGGAATCCCGGACGGATGAATTTCGAGTATTGCGCCGTGATCCATCCGCGCTTGGTTATCTGACCGTTTGACCCAAGCGGGGTAGTGCCGCTATGACCTTGACCGTCGTGCAGAACGCTGTAAAACCGGTGGATATACCACCAAACCCATGTGCTGAATCCGCCCGTGACTTTGGAGTAGTGTATCATCCTTGCGGTTCTCATGGCGTCACTCGCGTTGGAAGCGTCCCAAATATTTGCGTCGCGGTTGTCGGGAGTATACACCTCTGTCATCCAAAGCTCTTTCCCTTCGGGGCGCCCGATCTGTTCGAAGCTGGGCCATTCAAAAGGCGCTGAAGGCTCGGCCAAATTAGCCCTGTAAACGCCGTATAAGTGAGTGCCGAAAATATCTATGTTAGCGCGCGCGCCGGCGTTGTTCAACATGGCGGTAAACAGCGGCTTGGCCTGTCCGTTACTGCCAGACCACGCCTCATACTGAAAAGTTTCGGGCGAGATGACTTTCACACGCGGGTCGATGTTCCCCGCGTGATCCCTCATATAATTGACCATTTCCGTTTGATTCCACGCGCACCAACCGTCGTCGGAGTAATCGTTTACCCCATAGTCGGGCTCATTCTGTATGGAGACGGCGTACAGGTTTACGCCATTGTCGTACATATACTTAATATAGGCGTTTATGTGATCCGTATATGCCGCGTAACTGTTGGGATTGAGGCGGTAGTATGTGCGTCTTTGGCCGTTCATAGTGGTGTCTCTGGTCTGCCGCATACTCTGCGGAGGGTGCCACGGCGATGCGAACACTAATATCCCGTTGTCAGACGCCCATTTGGCATTGGGTACAGTGCGGCTCCATTCGGTTTGGTTTTCACCCAAATAAACCCGAAGAACAGTAAACCCCAACTGGTTCGGGCCGTTGCCGAACACTAATTGCCGGTTAGCGGTCGAGAGGAGTCCGTTGGGATTCCAGGTGATGTCCATCCCGCCGAATCCGTGTATTATCTGCCGCTTGGCGTTGAGGTTAACAGTTACCGTCGTTTGAGCCAAAGCCTCGCCAATAAAACATAACGGCAGCGCCGCTATAAGAGCGATTGCCGACAACAGTTTTTTGTTTGCGCGCATCATGGTAACACCGCCTTTTATAAATTTATCTTTGTTTATACCGATTTCTGATTAAATATCACACTATGCCGTTTGGCGGCCTCACGGCTGTCGTGCAGTCGCCGGGCGGCATAGTGTGATATTTAATCAGAACACAGTGTAATCTTCTAAACGCTTAAAAAAGTAAATATATTAGGAATATAACAAATTGACCGGTAAAAAAGAGATAACAAATAAAAAATCTTTAGTAAGCGTATGAAAAAATTGCTTTATTATCTTGCGCTTGATGTATATCTATATTGATGTAATGTATTTGACGTGCTTTGGATATAGTATTAACATACTAACGCAGGAGGTACTATGTTTACCAATACAAGAAAAGCCGATGGCGGCAGAACAGCTTGTTTGCCGATTTGGACGGCGTTAGCCGCGATAATGATCATTGCGGGCAGCGTGTGGGCGCAAACCCCGTTCACATGGGGGGCTCCCGGCGGTCCGGCGCTTCACAGCGCTACTGACGCCACAGCCAACAGGGGTGGCGACGTAAGCTATATTGTCCATGATGTCAGAGCCGGCGCGGATAATATTAATCCTGCGGTGCTCCGTTTTAACAATGTTGTAGTTACGAACGCGGACAGAGATGTAATCCGCGGAGCGGCCAACAGCATGTTAGCGCTTTCTCCGGGTTGGACAGGCAGCGCAAACAGGGTGCTTCATATATGGACGGATTTGTCCGCCGATGTTACCGGCGCAGCCGGTAACGTTGAAGCGTTGAATTTCATTACAACCGCGAATCAAACCGCGGGCGCGATTATAGGTCCGGCAGCTAATTTAGACCCTATAGAGATAAATATTCCGATAAATTTGCTGTACCGGCCTTCCGCGGGCGGTCAGCCGGAAAGATTTGCGAACGCGGTTTATGTTTTAGTGACGCTCGGCTCTACAGACCTTACCGCAACCATAGCCGACCCGCCGGTTGATAGCACCGACGGCCGGTTTAGAAGAGACGTCCTTAACGCAATAAACCACGCGGAATTAACGATGACCGCGCCGCCGCCCTTTGCCACAAACATCTCGCTTAATTATGGGGCAAACGCGGCGCAGATGGCTTTTACATGGTGGACGCCTAAGGGCGAAGCCGCCGCGTCCCGTCTACAGTTAGTACCGGCAAGTCAATTGGTTGGCGGTCAAATGCCGTCCAACCCGCAAACGTTTAACGGCACGGGAGCGCCTTCTCCGATTCCGTCTAATTTACCCGCGTACGCTTTCGATGTAAACAAGGTAACGGCTGCGGGGCTTTTACCTAACACCGAATACGCCTACCGTGTAGGCGACGGAACCGCCGGCAACTGGAGTGATATACACACTTTCCGTACTTTCAACCCGGCCGCAGGTCACACGGCGATTGTGGTCGGTGATCCGCAAATCTCATCAGGCGCGCTCACAAGAATGAGGAACGCCTGGTCGCACACACTCACCAGCGCGGTTGCGAGGGCAAACACGTCAGGCGGCGCCAGTCTTATAGTAAACACCGGCGACAACACCGCTTACGCCAACGATGTAGTTGAGATTAACGGCTATTTATTTCCGCCTGAACTTAGGAACCTGCCGGTATTTACTACCGTCGGTAACCACGACGCAGTTGACGAAAGGGGAGGCGCGGGCTATCAGTCAAATCTCGCTTTGCTTTCTCTGGTATATAACTGGCCGAATCATAACTGGTTAGACGGAAGCCCCGCCGGCACGGATAATCAGCGGCGCGGCGGCGGCAACCATTATTTCAGTCATGGTAATACGCTGTATATATCCATTAACTCCAACATCACTCTCCAAAACGCTCCTGCCAACCTTGCCGCGCACAGGGCGTTTATCGCAGAAGCCGTGGCTTCACACCCCAACGCCGCGTGGAAAATCGCGAATTTCCACCATGATATTTTCGGCAGCGGCAGCGGCCACTCCGCCGGTATGGTTGCCAGCGGCAGGCAGGAGCTTGGGGCGATCCTTAACGAGTTCGGTATCGACTTCGTTATAAACGGGCACGAACACACTCACTGCCGCTCTCTGTTTATGAACGGCGCCACAGTTGTACAAGATCAAAGACCCGTTAATTTTGCGGGGAACGTGAACGAAAAGCTTGTATTTCAGCCGCATCCCGGCACGTTTGTCGCGCCAAGCGGTATAGTGTATATGACTTTGGGCAGTGCCGCCGATTTTCCAAAATATACATCCGTAATTCCGCATCACCCCTGGGTTGCGTACACAGATCCTGAGGTATATGACGATTTCGCGCAATATTCTATTATGAAGATCGACGGCAACTCTCTTACATTCGAGACTTATGTCATCCCTTACAACACAAGCACCCGCCTGCCTTCGGGCGCGCCGGAAGTGATGCACAGCAGTATTACGCTCCGCAAAACTGCCGTGCATGCTGATTTACAGCAATTGATTACAGGCGCCAAAGCGCTGCCGCGGGGCGACATAACACTTGCGACCTGGAACGCGTTCCAAACGGCGATAACAAGCGCGGAAGTGGTCGGTTCCGGCGCGGCAGCGGCAAGCGTACACAGCGCGTTTATGGATATTTATGACAAGTATTACGGTCTTGTTGCGGAAACCAACAAAGGAGCGCTTGCCGCCTTAGTCGAAGAAGCGGCGGGCGTCCTTGCTGTCGCTGTTGAAGGTTTGTGGCACGGTCAGTACCCCGCCGGATCAATAGCCGTATTACGGGCGGTTTTTGAACCCGCGGCGGAGGTTAACGCCCTAAGGTTGTCTACGCAGGCGCAAATCAATACGCAGCACGGCTTGTTAAGAGCGGCATTCGACGCTTTCCTTGCGGGCGTCAGCGTCATACCGCGTCCCTGGATTGACGTCCACGAGATTCCGGCGGCGGGAGTTTACACAATGGGTTTAGTTGACTGGATGGATGAATCCATCAGGTTAAATGAGCATTGGAATCACATGAATTACTGGCCCAGATATTTCGCGCATAATACGAAGTATAGCTTCGCCGGCGGCACTTTCGGGCAAAACTATACAACATTTACCGCCGGCAGCTCCCCTGGCGGCCCGCGAACCGAAACGCCTTTTGCTCCGGCTAACGCCATGGGAGGACGCCGCCCCGGCGTCGCGCAGGCAGCCTCCCATATAACAAGAACCCACGTGGGCGAGTGGATACGGTATTACCTGAATGTTGCGGAGGCGGGCGAATACCGTGTACAGTTGGGCGCGATTAACCCGCAGGCGTCGGCGATGGAGGTACGTTTAAGGGATCTAAACTACAACACGCTTGCGACGTTTAACATTCCGGCAAACCACGGCGCGGCGGGAGACTGGGCAAGCTCTCCTATGATACCCGCGAGCGGTAATATTTATATGCCCCAGGGCGGTTTTATAATCGAGATGGTGTTTATGAACAACGGTGTGAGCGGGGTTCACAACGGCTCAGGTATTCCATCAACGTACGCGAACGGCCCGAATGTAGACATCCTGACGTTTGAACGTGTCGGCGCCGGAATACCGCCCGTATTGACCAGGCCGAACAATGTCTTCATCCTTCCGCTTCCGACTAACGACGCCGCCGGAAATGTACTAAGGCAGCGCGGGTGGGGAACCAACTTGGTAAGCGGAGAGTGGGGAGTAATAACGGGAAGCCCGCTGACCGCGCATCAAATAAAATCGACGACCCACATCGTGTTTGAAGTGGCGGCCAGGCCAACGGGCAACGTTGACGTCGTTTTGGCGGGTAACGCCCCCGGACTCGGAGACTGGAATCAGCAAACGTACAGTACAACTGGAGCAAGCGCTACCGAACACAACGCTGTGTATGACGCTGTTTTAAAGACATACACAATTGATCTGAGACTGCATCCGGTATATGACCTCTGGCGCAGTACGACAGTCGGCAGAGTCTTAGTTTCACACACCAACGACGGATGGGAAGAGCTTAATGTCATAACGGCGTATTTACTTCTTGACGACACATACGTGCCGGTATCAGTAGCGCCATCCGATCGTAAGATTCCGAATTACGGCGGTAACGGTGAAAATGTGCCGGAAATCACTTCGCCTAATGTTTTGACGGGCGGATTTTTAGTGGGCCCCAACCCTGTAGACCGGTTTGGCGGCGCGGTCAATTTTTATCGTAAGGGCAGCCGTATAAATGACGGGGTGCTGACGGTTTATGACGCGTTGGGTAAGGTTGTTAATAAAATCGCGGTATCCGACGCCGACCACCCCGCCGCTGCGCGGCACTCCTCCGCAGGAGGGGAACTTGTTTACCTCGGCGTAAGCCAATTGGGAGAGAGGCGGGTTGTAGGTTTGTGGGATCTGACGGACAGCCGGGGACGCAAGGTATCGGAGGGGACGTATTTGGTTCGGGGTATATTGACCGCGTCAGACGGGAAAAAAGAACGGGTATCGGTGCTGATTGGCGTTCGATAAAACTACTTATTCGGGGCGGAGTTCAGTTAATTTCAATGTAACAAAATGAACTCCGTTCCGAATTTGAATAGAAAAACATTCTCATATTGGTAAATACTATTTTATCAGCATGAATTGTATAGTTGTCTGCGGCCCTACCGTCTCAGGAAAAACAAGACTTGCCGTGCAAATTGCCGATTTGATGAACGGCGAAATCATCTCCGCCGATTCGCGTCAGGTTTATCGCGGGATGGATATAGGTACCGGTAAAGATCTTCATGAATATGCTAATGACGGCAAGAGCATCCCGTATCATCTCATTGACATTGTTGACCCATCGCAAATCTACACGCTTTATGATTATCAGCGGGATTTTTATAAAACGTTTCAGGACGTTACAAGTCGCGGACGTTTACCAATAGCTGCCGGCGGCACAGGTCTTTACATAGAGGCGGTGTTAAAAGGGTACCGTATCGCGCCGGTTCCTGAGGATATTGAGTTTAGAAAATTATTAATGGCCGAACCTTATGAAAAATTATTGCGAATGCTTGAAAATGAAAATCCTCAATTACTCGCTAAAACCGATATCAGCACAAAAAAACGGATTGTACGGGCGCTTGAAATATCACGGTCAGGCTTTGATGTTTGTTGTGATGAAAATGATGGGAATGAGAACGCGCCTGATTTCCCGCAGATTACCCCCCTTATCCTTTATTTAGTATGGGATCGCGCCATCCTCAGAAAACGAATAGAAAAACGGCTTAATGAGCGCCTTGAAAATGGCATGATCGATGAAGTCGCAAAATTGCTTGAGTCAGGAATTTCTATTGACCGTTTAGATTTATTTGGCATGGAGTATAAACACATCGCCCGCTATCTTACAAAAAAAGTAAGCTATGAGCTTATGGTATCTGAGCTGTTACAGGACATTTTTCACCTCGCAAAACGTCAAGACACCTGGTTCAGAGGGATGGAGCGGCGGGGTATGGAAGTACATCAGGTGCAAACGGCGGATTTTGAGGAAGCGGCGCGCATAATTAAAAATAGTTGATTTTTTCGTAAATCGGTGTTATAATAAAGTGTTAAGACAGTTGAAAAAGCGCCGATTCCCTCTTATTCTGCAATTTTTTCTGCTTTTTATGGTATGGCGCGCACGGGTTTATCTAAAATCTCGATAATTAGAAGGTGAGGTTAAATAAAGCTGTATGGAAAGAACTCAGTTTCTTCCTGACGAGGGTGCTTTGACTCTTTATCTCAAAGAGATAGGTAAGAATAAGAGCCTGAATTTGGAAGAAGAAGCAAAGCTTGCCGTAAAAATACGAAAAGGCGACCGCAGAGCGCTTGAAGTGCTTGTAAAAGCTAATCTTCGTTTTGTTGTGAGTGTGGCGCGTAACTACCAAAATCAGGGGCTGCCGCTCAGCGATCTTATTAATGAAGGTAATTTGGGCTTATTGCGGGCTGCTAAACGCTTCGATGAAAAGAAAAACTTTAAATTCATCTCTTATGCCGTATGGTGGATCCGCCAGTCTATTTTACAGGCTTTGGCGGAACAGTCGCGCATAATTAAGCTTCCGCTTAACCGCGTGGGGGCTATTCATAAAATAGGCAAAACGCAAAGCCGCTTGGAACAGAAACTGCGCCGCGTACCCAACGCGACTGAAATTGCCGCGGAGCTTCAAATCGGCGAAGATGAGGTTTACGATACCATAAAAATCGGCAACAGCCACATGTCTCTTGACGCGCCTCTGCAAAGCAGCGAAGATTCGCGGCTCCTTGATCTGATCGCTGACGATGACCAGGCGCCGCCTGACGACGGTCTTATGGACATATCGCTTCATGATGAAATAAATAAAACGCTTGATACGTTGAGCGAGCGGGAAAAAGAGGTGGTGCGGCTTTACTTCGGTATAGGCGAAGATACCTCTCATACATTGGAAGAGATCGGTCAGCGGTTTAATCTGACAAGAGAGCGCGCGCGCCAAATTAAGGAGAAAGCGCTTCGCCGGCTGAAACACTCTTCGCGCAGTAAGCGGCTTTTGGCTTATCGTTCACCGTAAACGCCCAACTTTTTGTATAGAAAAGAGAGGCTATGAAGACAATAGTTTGGTTATCTTTTGGGATGATATTTGTGACGGCGTTGTTTTCTAACGTTTTCGCTGATAGAAATTTTGGCGCTGACAGTCAGGATAGTATTGTAGTACTTGGAGATAAAAATCGTTTAGCGTCAGGAAAAACGGCTAACTTTAAGTCTCAGCCTTACTCTCATAATCAAGATATGGCGTTTGTCTCTTTAATGGGAAGCAGGCCGAACGCCGATTTAAGCGGCTACCGCAAAGCGGTTCTTTACAACGCAAAAGGAGCGGTGATTCAACAGATTGATATCAGCCGCTCCGATTCAATTTACAGCCTCGATAAGATGATTCAGGAAAACCGCACAAAAGGCCCTCTTATCATCAAGATGATTCGCAAGTAATCCTGCTCTTACTCCTCATCATTATCCAAAGCAATAACTGTATACTCCTCCGACAGGATACTGTCATAAACCTCATCAATCTCTACCTGAGGTTCTCCCCAGCCGTGTGTGTCGTCTGTCTTTCCCTCATACTCAAGAAACTCAATGACGGGCTGAAGTTTATGACCGTTAAAAACGATATGTTCGCCGTAAGAGAGATCCTCATCAACGATCTCCTCAATCTCTACATCGTCGGGAAGATCGTAAACAGCGGTTACAGTTATTACAACTTTCATGGTACATTTTCCCCTTTACTGTTGGTGAGAGGTTGGTGAGGCGCGGCGCAAGAGTTAATCGGTTACCCCGCGCTGTTATACAAAATACTATTTTATTTACATGATACCCAAACTTTTCGCTTTCGATCTCGACGGAACGCTTTTAGATTCGCAAAAACGTGTTAGCCGCGCTAATATCGCCGCGCTTAGGGAGATGGACGGGCGCGGGATAAAAGTAGCGATTGCTTCGGGGCGGATTCGCTCAACGATAGAAAAGTATCTGCCGGATTTAGGGATAGACGCCGCGCTTCTAACGCTTAACGGAGCGCAGGTTTTTACCGATTTGAAAAATGGGAGACGCTGTATCTACAGCGCGGAGCTTAATAACCATTACGCTAATCAACTGATTAACTACTGCGCGGATAAGCCGGTAGCGCTCAATTATTATTATGACGGCGGTCTTTTTACTGTTAAAACTAAAGAAAACAGCGTTTGGACTGAACTTTACTATCAGCAAACTGGCGCGGAGTATAATTTTTTGGATGACTTTAGCAAAATGGCTGAAATTTCGCCCTCAAAAATATTATTAGTGGGCGACAGCAGCTATCTTCATAATTTAGAGAAAAAGTTTACTTCTCTTTGGAATGAAAACAGCGTTTATATTTGCCGTACATGGACTCATTATCTTGAGTTTATGAGCCCCAAAGCTAATAAAGGTATCGGTTTGGAAGCGTTGTGCGCGGCTTTAAGGGTAAATATATCAGACACGGCCGCGTTTGGGGATGAACAAAACGATATCCCCATGTTAAAACTTGCCGGACTCGGCATAGCTATGAAAAACTCTTCACAAGAGGTTAAAGCCTGCGCTAAACGGGTGACAGAAAAGACAAATGATGAAGACGGAATAGCTTATGAGTGGGAGAGGATGAAAAGCGGCTTGTAAAAGACTGTCTCAAAAGCGGGCGGATATTAATCCGCCCGCGAAAACGTCAAAGAGTTATCTCACGCCCAAAATAAGTGAAACTTTCTCTTTTTTGCCATCTCTTACTGTGAGATTTCCTTTCACAACATAAGTACCCTCAGAAATCAAACGGCCCTTAGAATCCTTAAAATCCCACGAACCAACCTCACGCCTCTCTGATTTACCGATTGTATTGTCACGTATGTCAATCCTTTTTATAAGATTACCAGACGCGTCGTAAATGAAGAGTTTAGCGCTGTTTATACCATTACCCTGCCAGTAGAAATTTACAGCGCCCGCAGATCTCAATACAGGATTTGGTCCCGCCGTGAACTCATTTGGCAGTACGCTAACCGGCTCGGCAGCGTCATTACCGTTTTTGTTCTGCGGATTGGTTATGATGCGGTTGAATGACAGAATTGAAACTTTGTCAATTGAACCGGTTTCGCTTACCGTACAGCTTGGTCTCGTACATACCCTCTCCCTAACACCCTCCGCCGTTTCAGTAGCCGGCGTTTTTACCGTCCAGTCGCCAAAGCTGTGGCCTAATGCCGCCGCGCCCGCTCTGGCGCCTTCGGTATGCGCGCAATTGGCTCTGTTACAGGTGTGCGTTTCTACAGCTGCCAATAAACATGTCGCCTGAGCAGTTACATTCCAGACAAGATTGTGACCCAATACCGCGATTGACTCTGATGTATTATGTGTACAGTTAGTCCGCGTACACCGCACACCCTCTGTTCTGCCGGCATTAGTACATGTTGGTGATAATGCCGTTACATTCTCAAGTGTGTGCCCCAATGCCGCGATTAACGTTGATGTATTATGTGTACAGTTAGTCCGCGTACACCTCACACCCTCTGTTCTGCCGGTATTAGTACATGTTGGTGATAATGCCGTTACATTCTCAAGTGTGTGCCCCAATGCCGCGATTAACGTTGATGTATTATGTGTACAGTTAAGCCGCGTACACTGTACACCCGCTGTTCTGCCGGTATTAGTACATGTTTCTGATATTGCCGTTACATTCTCAAGTATGTGATCCAGTGCCAATGCCGTTGGCGAATTTCTGGTGCCGGCGGTATGTGTGCAATTAAGTCTGTTACAGGCGTTTGTTTCCACAGCAGCCGATAAGCATGTTGCCGGAGTAGTTATATTCCAGACAAGGTTGTGGCCTAATGCGCCTATAACCTCCGCGTCATGTTCTAATTTGCAAAAAGAACATACGTGCGCTTTTCTGCCGGGTTGCGTGCAGTTTGCGGCTCTTATGACTGTTTTCTCTGCGCTCCAGTCGATGTTGTCATTGCAGTCGTGCGGTGTGGCAACGTGGAAGTAATATTTTAAACTGTTACCATTGTTGTCTAACAGTAAAACAGGGAATGTGCCGTTTGTCGGACTTGTGAAAGTTCCGCTTACCGTTACTGTCCCTGTTCCGTAACCCCAGTTATCATCAATAAAATCACCCGAATTGGCAGCGACATTTCCGCTTGTTTGAATGAAGTGTCCGGAACTCATATAAACGCCCTTATTAGCTTGGTAATTGACGGCATTAGAATTATTGCCTGTCAAATCTTCGCTTGGCAGAATAAAGTATCCTGGATTTATAGTAACATTCTCATCCGCTTGGTAAGTGACGGTAATGTTATATGTCTTTCCTGCCTCTGCCGGAAAACTCTCATGGGCTAAGTGACCGCTCCAATTATTATGAAAATCCAAATACACCGGTTCCGACAACGCGCCCTCAACGGCAGGAGCGTTTAGGGTGACTTCTTCCTTCGCAGAAAAATTAAGTTCGGTATGCGAAATTAACTTTTCAATAGTTATGGTATAATCTAACTCGTTACGACGGGGGTCTTGAAGCAAAATGCGGAACGTACCATCCGTTGGCCACGTGAAATTTCCTGTTGCCGTTACTGTTCCCCACCCATTGTTACTAATAACCGAATTAATAATATCATCGCTATTGCCAACCAGATTTCCGCCAGTCAAAATACGATAATAGGCTCCTATAAAAACATTACTCTCCTGTGCCTGATACCTAACAGTAATTATATATCTCTCTCCCGCTTTTGCGTTAAAACTAAGTCCGGCTGCGGTTGCAACAGAACTAGGCCAAGGATCACTCACCAATTCTTTCGACAATTTACCAGTAACAACACTGCCGTCAACGGTGACTGCTTGAGAATAGTTGAGGTCGGTGTACAAGATAATTTCTTCAATAGTGACGTTATAATCCTGTTCGCTCCCATTCAATAAAACGCGCAGCTTACCCGTTTCCGTACTCCTGAAAGTTCTAGTTACTGTTAATGCTCCTACTCCATAAAAAGGGCTGCCGCTAATAAAACCCTGACCCCCCGAACTGAGAATATCAGAACTGGTGCCCGTCAAATTTTTGGACGTCAGAATCCAACACTCTGCACTAGCGTAGGATGTTGTTGGATTTGCCGGAAACATAATGGTAATTAGATATGATTTTCCTTCCACCGCGTCAAAACTGAGTCCGGCAGTATTAGCTGTCCTAATTTCTTTATTCCAATTCTGTATTACCCTAGACGACAACTTACCCGCAGTGGCAGCGCCGTTTACAGTGATTGTTTGCGAATAGTCGAGAGCTGTGTATGAAATGTTGTCTGCATCTTCGATGGTGACGGTATAATTCAACTCGTTCCAATTGTAATCCCATAGTAAAACGCGTAACAAATCTGTTTTTGGACTTGTGAAATACCAGCTTACAGTAAATTCTGTTCCGTAATTTGAACGCTCATAACGACTAATAACATCATCATCATTACCCGCCAGAGTTCCGCTTTTCAGAATACTGTATCCTGTGCCCATATTAACAGGCGTGTTTGATTCGTATTTGACGGTAACTTTATATATTTTTCCTTCTTGTGCCTGAAAACTAAGATCGGATGCGGTTACAGTATTATTATCACTGTACTCCCACTGTTTCAAATAAATCACCGACTGTGACAACTTGCCCTTAACTTCGGAGCCGCCAACAGTGATTGTATTTGAATAGTTGAGTTCGGTATACGAAATGACCTCTTCGATAGTTATGGTGTAATCCAACTCGTTTAAATTTCGATCATACAGCAAAACGCGGAGCTGACCTGTTTCCGGGCTCGTGAAATGCCCGATTACCGTTAATGTTCCGGAACCATAACCCCAGTCGGTTTTTTCATAAATAACATCATTCCAATCGCCAACCAGATCACCGCCTGTCAGAATATGGTACCCTACTTGAACATTCGTACCAAATTTGTATTTGATGTTAACGCTATATGTTTTTCCTGTTACGGCATCAAAACTGAATCCGGCTGCGGGCATAATAGTGCCGGAATAATCAACCGACCCAGACAGCTTGCCCGTAACTGCAGGGGCGTTAACGATGATTTTATTTTCAAAATAATCAAGTCCAGTGTAAGAAATGACGTTTACTTCTTCAATAGCAACGGTATAATTCAAATGGTTCCTATCATGGTTCCAAAGCAAAATGCGTAACAAACCGGTTTCGGGGCTTTCAAAATATCCGGTTATACCCCACTTATTATCAATAACATCACTCGAACTGTTAACCAGATTTCCGCCTTTCAGAATACTGTACCCGACGCCTGTATTAACTGTACCTGCCAGATACTTGATAGAAATTTTATATATCTTTCCTGCTACTGCATTAAAACTTAGCCCGGCAGCGGTGAAAGTCTGGCCCCAATGATCTACCATACGTTCTTCCGACAGCGTGCCAGTAGTTGCGCTGCCATTAACAGTGATTGTTTGCGAATAGTCGAGGTCGGAGTACAGCTTCACTTCTTCAACGGTAACGGTATAGTTCAATTCTTTCAATTCGGTATTATACAATAAAATGCGTACTATACCCGTTTCGTCACTCATGAAATTCCCTATTACATCCACCGTTTCGTACCCCGAACCATTGAATGAATTAATAAGACTATAAATTGTTTCACCCCCACGATCTCTGACTGCCATAATATCGTACCAGCCCCTTATCGTTTCAAAATCCGTATTTTGATAGTTGACTCTAATTCGATACCTCTTTCCTGTTACTGCATTAAAGCTTAGCCCGGCAGCAGTTACCGGTTGATTGAAATAATTAATCACTAAATTTTCGGACAACTTGCCAGTAACAGCATTGCCATTAACGGTGATTATTCGCGAATAGTCGACGGCCATCAAATGAATAAAGTCCCTTTCTTCAATTGTTATGGTGTAATTAAGTTCATTTTGTGCGTAACCCAACAGTAAAATACGGAACGTGTCATCTGTTTGGCTCGTGAAATGATCGATTATCGTTAATGTTCCGGAACCATAACCCCAGACCTCTTTTTGAGAAATAACATCATTCCAATCGCCAACCAGATCACCGCCTGTCAAAATACCGTAACTGGCACCACTTTGCCAAACACCATAATCCGCCGGTTGATACTTGACGGTAATTAGATATCCTTTCCCTGCTTTTGCGTTAAAACTTAATCCGGTTGCGATTACAACATTATCATACCAATCTTGCACCGTCCCTGCTGCTGATGAAAGTTTACCGGTAACGGCAGCGCCGCCAACAGTGATTGTTTGCGAATAATCAATCTCGGTATAATGTTGCGGCTGTGGCCGATCCTGCGCCTTCACTCCTCCCGCCAACAAAAACACCATCAAACCCCCAAAAAACGCAACAGCCTTTCTGCTTGTACTAAAAATGTTCATAAAGCGAATCTCCTCAGCTGATATGATTTATTAATATGTATATTTTGTATATTTGTCAAAAACATAAAATTCAACGGCAAGACCAAAATTGACGATGTATGGCCTGAGGCGGCTTTTTTTAAAACGGCATTTCGGGCAAAACGCCGTAACTTGTTTAAAATCAGTGTGTTCGGGGGGGGGGGGAAATTTTTTTTTTTAATTGACAATTACTTTTAACAAACGCGAAGATATCTGCGGCATACGCTGTAAATATTTTAATCAAATAAATGTGAGAATTTGCTATAGCTGTTTTCATTATTTTTAATTCCAAAGATGATACATAACAACGAAATTAAAGCGATTAACTTATTTGACTAACGATCTATCTAATTTAATATATTTAATGCGTTAATATTTTTCAATGTTTTTTAAGGTTGTCACCCGCTTGTTAAATAGCAGTCCAATTCGCTGCCTTAAAAAAAATGTGTTTCTGGTTGGGAAATTATTGAATGGGAACGGGAAAATAACTATATTTTTAACATGTCCGCAATTCTTGCCGATATATTATATATTTAGATTATGCACGAATTTTGCTTAAAATATTTGAGACTGAAAAAAGATGAGCACAGATACAGCCGTAAACCGTGAGTACAAAGACAGCGTTTTTACTTTGTTGTTCGGTGAAAAAGATAATCTCATCGAGCTTTATAACGCTATTTTTGATACACACTATGGTTCTGATACCGACATACAGATAACAACGCTTAGAAGCGTATTATTTATGGAGCAGATAAACGACATATCATTTGTTATTGATGGAAAGGTAGTCGTTCTTATCGAACACCAGTCTACAATAAACAATAATATGCCCTTGCGTATGCTTCTTTACATTGCAAGAATATACGAGAAGATTTCTGATAATGAAAATTTGTACCGTACAAAACAGATAACGATTCCAAGACCTGAGTTTATCGTTCTTTACAACGGTAAAGCCGAAGCGCCTGACGAACAAATCTTGAAGCTGTCTGATATGTTCGCTAAATATGGTGAAGAAAGTCCGATTGAGCTTGAGCTCGCGGTAAAAGTGTATAATATTAATCAGGGTCGTAATCCCCAAATGGCGCAAAGAAGCGAAACGCTTAAAGGTTATGAGTTATTTGTGCAATTAGTGCGTGAGTATGAAAAAGAGACAAAAGACTTTAGAGAGGCAATTTCTCGCGCTATAAAAGAGTGTATGAATCGTAATATATTAAAGACGTTCCTTGAAACTCACGGATCGGAGGTTATGAATATGCTGCTAACAGAATGGAAATTAGAAGACGCGTTGAGAGTAAGAGAGATGGAAGGCAGAGAAGACGGCAGAGAAGAAAAAACTGTCGAAATTGCGAAAACGATGAGCGCCAATGGTGTGGATGTGAATACTATATCAAAATATACTGGACTTACTGTTGATGAGGTTCTAAAATACTGTGCTTGAGGGATGAGAATTTTTTATCTGGAAATAGTAATGCCAATGAAGATACAGATTAGAAATTAATTCTAAGGTATCACCCACCTGCCGAGAGGTTCCATAAAGGGATGATTACCCGACTCCCATGGAACTTTTTTCCCGCTTATAAACGCGTCTGTGGTTAGTCCGAGAGTCAGGGGGATTTTCATATCGGCAGGTATCCCAAGCTCTTCAACGCTTTTAACAGGTATGGAGTCGAAACTTGCGCTTAGAAAGTCAATCAGCGCGAGGTTGTTTGCGCCCCCGCCAGATATCCACAGCGCCTGCGGTTCGGCGGCTTCTTTGTATTCTCTTCTGTAAAAGTCATAGATGCTTTTTGCGGTTAGCGCGGTTATTGTAGCTAATTTGTCTACACTGCTTAAGGGTTCAAGGCATGGATGGCTGAGAAGATGCGTAAAGATTTCAGGCGACGCCTGCTTTGGCGCGGATTTATTGAGCCACAGGTCTTCCGATAGGATTTGAAGACATTCAGCGTTTGCCGCGCCTTGAGAGGTGAGTTTGCCGTCGCGGTCAAAGCCTTCCGGGCAGTTGGCGTTTTTGGCGCATTTGTCTATTATAACCGTTCCCGGACCGGTGTCGGATTCAATAAGAAGCTGCGATGAGTCTTTATTGATGATTGTCATACGCGACACGAGGCCGATGTTGACAAAGATATTTACGCCGTTTGTTTTTTTAGCGATAGAGAGACTTCCGGGAAATGCGGGAAGTATGCCGGAGCCGCCCGCGAGGATGTTGTGGCGTAAAAAGTCGGTTATCACAGGAAGTTTTAAAGACTGCGCAACGTAAAGCTCATCGCCTATCGTCAAATTCCAGCTGCTCTGCTGAAGATTTTCGCCTGTCGCCCCTTTCCAGAGCGTTGGTTTGTTAAGTATAACGTAATGCGGGTCTGCGATTGATTTTGGTACTTGCGCAAGCGTGGTTTTTGCGCTTTCAAGGAAGAGCATCGTGATTTTGTAGTCAAGCCAGCCGAGATCACAAAGTTTAACAGGATCCTGCGTTTCGTTTAGCTGCTCTATAAGGTTTGCGACTTTTTGGGGATATGGAAAAAACGCTTTTGAGAAAATTTCCCACTCGTCATCTTTAGTCCCTATATAAAGCGCTTGAATACCGCTCTGTATACCGCCTGCGGAAATGACGAGTATGCGCCGCTTTTTAAGTAATTTGAGCTTGGATACCGCCGCTTTCATTTACTTCTCCCCCCTCGCTGTATCACTATATATACCACGATTAAATGCTGCGCTCGTGCCGCATTTAATCGTATCTTAAATAATATACGTGTTGCTCCAAATTGACGGCAACAAGAATGACTGCTTAAAATAATCAATTCAGCTTTTTACATACTTAACATAAAAACAGTCACTATTAACAATCGCGCAGATTATATTTACTTATAATAATCATTTAACTTTTTCACACACAGGCAGGACATACCCTGTCTCTTCAATTCAAGGGGAATCATTATGCTTCGCTTGACATCAGCTGCGGTTATGCTTTCACTGCTTGCGTTAAACGGCTGTAACACCAAGACGCCTGAACAGGCCAAACCTGCGGCGGCAGGGATCAGTATTGAGGTATCAATTGCGGACGATGTTCCAGGCAGAGAGATGGACGTCGATCTGTTTGACGGCGGGCCTATGACAAAAGAGGAGAGACTCGCGTTTATGCCTGACGGCAAAGCTCCGGCAGCTGTCAACGTGTTTGTGTTGAAATCCGGTGATAAGACATATCTCATTGATGCGGGTTTTGGCAGCGCCGTTAAGGATGGCAGGATAGACGCTTCTAATGTAGACGCCGTTTTTATCACGCACGCTCACGGCGACCACGTATCCGGTCTGCTTAAAGAGGATGGAACCGCTAACTTTGACGCGCCTGTGTTCATCTCAAAACTTGAGAGCGAATACTGGCTTGACGCTAATACGCAGAACTCCGATCTGCAAAAAAATGTCGCCAAGACTTACGGAGATAACTATAAAACATTCGAGTTCGGCGACACTCTCGCCCCTGGCGTTGTAGCTATAGACGCTTCGGGACACACCCCTGGACATACGGCGTTTTTGATAGACATGGGAGAGACCAAAATGTTAGTGGCCGGTGACTTTTTGCACGCCGCCGCGCTTCAGTTCCCAAATCCCGAAGAGTGCGCCCGTTTCGACATGGATAGACAGGCGTCAATAGATAGACGTAAGGAATTGATAAAGATGTGTATAGACAACAACTGGCTGATAGCCGGTATCCACATTCCGGGCGGGTGGGGGACTGTTAAGAGTAACGATAAGGGCGGGTTTGAGTTTACACCGCGCAAGTAAGGAGAAAAAATTATGAGCTGTTCGTCCAACAACTCAATGAAATGCACCTGCACATACTCCTGTCCCCGCAGAGGTAAGTGCAGCGACTGCCTTGCGTATCATTCGCGCAATAAAGAGTTTCCCGCCTGTTTTTTCTCGAAAGAGGCTGAGGCGGCTTACGACAGAAGTTTCGCGGCGCTTAAGCGGGATCGGGAGAAAAAATGAAATACATAAATCTACACTGTGCCGCTAAGCAGCCTCACGGCTCTACGTGCAGCTGCGTGCGGCGCAGTGTAGATTTATGCCGTGTGCCAGTAATATGAACCGCCGGTTAAATAATCCTCGAAACAATTCCCATTACAAACATTATAACAATAAACTGTACCGCCCACCCAATCGCTACTACCGCAACGGCGCGCATTGTACTTGTGTAACTTAACGCTTCTCTTACAGCGATCACCATCGCTATAACCATCCATGCCGACGCCGCGAAAAAGATAAAACTGCGAAGCGCGGGAAGCGCGCCGAAAATACGGATAAGCCCCGGCGAACTTGCAAATCCTATAGTACGCAAAAGTTTCGAGTAGTCGGCGCGGGTATTTTCCTGAGGCAAAAAGCGCGTTCCTATAAAAAATGTGAGAAACGCCCACAAAAACCACCCCGCAAACGCGGCGGCAGTCATCATTAAAATACCAGGCGCGCTAAACAGCCCGCCGCCTATTCCGGCGGCGATGCTTGACAAAATAATAACAGATACCGCCTGCCCTATTGCCGCTTTGTCGTTCTCCACCTCATCGTAAAGCGAGGCGTCAAGTTTCGCCGCGCGCAGCATGCGCGAAATAAAGGAGCGTACTGCCTGAGAACCGGAAGGATTCACGACGCTTTCATTAGCCATTATTTTATCCTTAACTTAGAGTGACGTTTAGAACTACAGGAACTTTCAGAGCTTGCGCTATGGGACACTCTTTGTGCGCTCTCTCCGCAAGACCCATAAATTCCTCTCTCTTTATTCCTGGAACACTCGCCTCTGTAATAAGCTCTATTTTTTCTATACGGTACCCGGAACCAACCGCGTTAAAATGTACTTCCGATTTAGAATTTATCTCTTCGGCAATGTAGCCGTCCTTCTCTAAAAGCGAAGAGAGCATCATGGAAAAACAGCCGCAAAGCGCCGCCCCGATAAGCTCCTCCGGATTTGTAGCGCGTTCGCCTTCATCTTCAATACGTGAGCGGAATGAAAATTCCCCTTCAAAAGCGCCGCTGCCAAGACTCATAACACCCATACCCTCCTTAAGTCCGCCTTTCCAGACGACTCTGCTCTCTCTATCAGGCATAAACAACCCCTTTTATTAATCAATATATAATCGACATAGAAATTATTTATATCAATTGATATGCCAACTAAACGGGCGGATGAGATATACCGCATCACGGCATAAATCTACACTGTGCCGCTAAGCAGCCTCACGGCCCCGCGTGCAGTCGCGTGCGGGGTCGTGTAGATTTATGCCGTGTACCAGTATATTATGGCGGCGGACGGGGGCTGACGAAAAACGGCGCTCCCCTTGAGAGGAACGCCGCGTTTGTATCATTGAAAATTTGTGATTAGATTAGAAGCGCTTTGCCTGTTTGAAGTCCGTTTTGAGGTCTTCAAAAGTTACAAAACGATCCTGGCTGCCGTCTGTTATAGCAGAGTCATAGACCGGTCCGGGTTCATCTTTCCAAACCATTTGATCATTAATCTTGTGGATTCTGCGGAACATCTGGCGAACTGCCGCAAAGCGGTTGATTGAAAGCATAATGGTGTCACCTTTCATATCGTAGGTTCCCCAAGAGCGAAATTCCCAGTCTTCCTTAAGAAATTCACCGCTCTGTCCTTTTTTACTTTCAACAAGATTAACCTTGCCGTCTCTGTGGAATGTAAATACTTTACGCTCTAACGCGTTAACGTCTCTGTTCGCTTCACTCCGTGTTCTGGTCTCTGTTACCCACTCACCAGGGACAAGGCGGCGTAAATTCTTTGATTTGACCTCATCTTCTTTAAGCGAAGGGAGAAGCGCAACAAGTTCCTGCGCAACGTTGTTAGACTGCAAGAGCCAGTCCATTCTCTTAAAAGAGTCTATAATAGCGAAAGAAGAATCAATTTTTTTGACCTGATATCCGCTAAGTTCCTCTTTGGCCTTATTAGCCTGAGCTTTTGCGGCGTCAATTTTAGGACCTAAATTTGAAACCTGATCCTGATAAAACTTCTCCGCGCGCTCTATGTTCGCGTTCAACGAATCCATTGCGACTTTGGCAAGCCTGCTATTACTCTTGCTTACATGCTCTCTTGCCGAAAAAATATGAACTCTGGCGCCGGAGACCTGCTCGTCAGGCAGACCTTTTGATCTCAGAACATCAATACGTTTCTGAGCGTCATCAATCGTTTTTTCAGTAACACCGCCGCCGCAGCCGACAGTTAAGATAAGAGCAGCAACCGGCAAAATCAAAGCGAGCTTCTTGAACATAGGTTCCCTCCCAAATTGGTTTATTTAACATACAATACAAATTAATATCAAAACAAGCAATATCAAAAGAAAATAAATCTTCACTTGTAATATAGTCAAGTTTTTTAGTAATGTTATTGATGATTATTATCAAATAGCTGTCAGATGAAAATACTAACGATGAAATAACATTTTTTGATAACGCGCGTACTTGCGTTTTGTCTCATCATATATTATTTTCTTTCATCTATATTTATTCGGAGGAATAGTATAACGGTAATGCAGCGGTCTTGAAAACCGCCGGCCTCGCGGCCTTGGGGGTTCGAATCCCTCTTCCTCCGCCATTTTGTTGGGGCTGATAATTATCA